>OBLW0100000635.1_pt1 | contig 29921 bp, 20 predicted proteins | sample 1520161 | NCBI WGS metagenome assembly OBLW01 (sample SAMEA3539309, study PRJEB22396) | soil metagenome | biome: tundra; feature: field; material: soil | place: USA | collected 2010-05 | depth 0.15 m
CGAAGCGATCCCTGCCCAGTCGAATCGCGGTGATCGGGAATTATCTTCCGCGGCATTGTGGAATCGCCACTTTCACTACCGACCTGTGCAGCGCTATCTCAGCGGAGTACGGGAGTGCTCGGCTATTAGCACTTCCGGTCAACGACACCGAAGAAGGCTACGACTATCCCGCCCGGGTACGATGGTCGCTCGCCCAAGACGACGTGAGGTCGTATCAAGAAGCCGCTGAATTTCTGAACTTCAACAATATCGACATGGTGTGTCTGCAGCACGAGTATGGGATTTTCGGCGGTCCGGCCGGAAGCCATATTTTGCATCTGCTGCGCGGTCTGAAGATGCCCGTCGTGACGACCTTGCACACGGTTCTGCGAGAGCCCGATGTCAACCAGCTAACGGTCATGGAAGAGATCGCCGAGTTGTCCGATCGCCTCATTGTCATGAGCCAGCTCTCGTCTCAGTTCCTTCAGGAAATCTTCAAGGTGCCGGGCAGTAAGATCGATATGGTGCCGCACGGCGTTCCCGATCTGCCGTTTCTAGATCCTAATTTCTACAAAGACCGCTTCGGCGTGGAAGGGAAAGCGGTTCTGCTCACGTTCGGTCTGCTCTCGCCGAACAAGGGGATCGAAAACGTGATTCAGGCGCTGCCGCAGATTTTGTCCAAGCACCGGCATGTTGTTTATATCGTCGCCGGCGCGACCCATCCACACGTGCTCCGTCGCGAGGGGGATCAGTACCGCGCGTACCTGCAGGCTCTGGCGAAGGACATGGGAGTGGAGTCGCAGGTGATCTTCCACAATCGCTTCGTCACTCCCGAGGAAATGCTTGAACTCATTGGCGCGGCAGACATTTACATCACTCCCTACCGCCATGAGGCGCAGGTCGTTTCCGGAACGCTTGCCTATGCACTGGGGGCGGGCAAGGCGATCATCTCTACTCCATATTGGCATGCGATCGAGTTATTGGACGACCGCAGAGGCGCGTTGGTCCCCTTCCAAAATCCCGACGCTGTCGCGCAAAAGACAATCGAACTCCTCGACACTCCCGCAATACGCCATGCGATGCGCAAACGCGCTTATCTCTTTGCGCGGGAAATGGTCTGGAAACGAGCGGCGCAGGGCTACATGGAAAGCTTCGCCAGGGTCCGCAGCGACCGCATGGAGAGTCCTAGAGTGCAGTACTCGGCCCGGATGACTGGCAAGTCGCTGGATCAGTTGCCTGAATTGAAACTAAATCAATTGAAACGGATGACTGACGACACGGGCATGCTGCAGCACGCGATCTTCACGATCCCGAACCGCGGAGAGGGATACACCACCGATGACAACGCCCGCGCTCTTGTTTTTTCCGTGATGCTGAAGCATCTGGGAAAAGATTTTGGGCAGAAGGATCAGATTGGGCAACCCGAGTCATCTAGTTCAGATTCCTCGGGGCTCTATCTGTCCTTCTTGGAGCATGCGTTCAACCCCGCGAAGGGCAGATTCAAGAACTTTCTCCGCTACGATCGCCGGTGGAACGAACCCGTGGGCTCCGAAGACTCTCATGGACGCGCACTGTGGGGGCTGGGCACGGTGCTGGGCCGATCCCAAGATGAGGGACTGAGGGGCGCAGCTGGGCGCTTGTTCGAGTTTTCTGTGCCCGCAGTGCTGGAATTCAGTAGCCCGCGCGCCTGGGGTTACGCCCTGATTGGTATTCAGGAATACCTCACTTCGTATCCGGGAGATCGCGACGCGGAGAGAGTGCGATCAGCCCTCAGCGGGCGACTGCTCGAAATGTATGAGGCGATCCGAAGGCCGGAGTGGAAATGGTTCGAAAACGTTCTGGCCTACGGAAACGCAAGATTACCCCAAGCCCTGCTGCTCGTGGGCGAAGCCTGCTCGGATGACCGCATGGTTTCCGCAGGCCTCGAATCGCTGGATTGGTTGTCAAGAGCGCAACACTGCGAAATCAATAGCCACTTTACGCCGATCGGTTCGCAAGGCTTCTATCGTCAGGGTGGCGAGAAGGCCCGTTTTGATCAACAGCCGATCGAAGCAGCCGGTGCGGTTTCTGCGTGCCTGCAAGCGTACCGCATGACTGGTGACAGCCGCTGGAGCGGCGAAGCATGGTCTGCCTTCAATTGGTTCCTCGGAGACAACGATCTGCAACTGCCTCTTTATGATTCCGCGACCGGCGGTTGCCGGGACGGCCTGCATCCCGACCGCGCCAATGAAAACCAGGGAGCAGAATCTACCCTGTCGTTCTTGATGGCGCTCCTTGAAATGCGATCGCTGCAAGAGTCTGAAAAAAAGGAAATCCAGCCGTGACTACCTCTTCCCAAAACCTTATGAGCCCGCTGAGTACTCGTTTCGAGCCGTTACTTCTTCGCCATCCCACGAATCCGATCCTGACCAGTAAGGACTGGCCATACCCGATTAACAGTGTCTTCAACGCGGGCGCGACTCGACTCGCAGATGGTACGACGCTATTGCTTTGCCGCGTGGAAGATCGACGCGGATTGTCTCATCTTTCGGCCGCTCGCTCTCAAAACGGCGTGGATGGATGGCAAATCGACAGCGAACCAACACTCATGCCCAACTCGAAGGACTATCCGGAGGAGATCTGGGGTATCGAAGACCCACGCATCACGTTCGTCCCGGAACTGCAGCAATACGTCGTGACTTACACCTCCTATTCGCGCGGCGGTCCCGGCGTGTCGCTGGCCCTGACCAAAGACTTCCGAAGCTTCGAACGATACGGCGTCATCATGCCGCCGGATGACAAGGACTCCGCCCTTCTGCCTCGAAGAATCGACGGATGCTGGGCGCTGATTCATCGCCCCATGACAACGCTCGGGTCGCACATGTGGATTTCCTATTCTCCGGACCTGCGCTATTGGGGCCGGCACCGGCTCATGCTGGAAGCTCGCCGTGGCGCTTGGTGGGATGCGAACAAGATTGGTTTATCGCCACCACCCATCGAGACTTCCAGAGGATGGCTGGTGTTCTACCACGGAGTACGGCATACACCCTCAGGCTGTCTTTATCGGCTGGGGTTGGCCCTGTTCGACCTCGAGAATCCGGAGAAGTGTCTGCTGCGAGGAGATCCGTGGATCTTCGGGCCGGAAGCGGAGTATGAGCGCCACGGCGACGTGGACGACGTCGTATTTCCGTGCGGGTACACGATGGACACCGATGGCGACACTCTGAACATCTATTACGGGGCCGCGGATTGCGCGATTGCCTTAGCTCGGGCCAGCGTGCGCTCGTTACTCGAGTGGCTCGATACGAATGGAAGTTGCGAGCGCCGCCAACGAGCGCAAGATTGACGAACCTCTCGGCTTAGAGGAAGAACGCTCCGCGAGAAGCGCCGGCCCGCGGAGGCATCAACCTGTGTCCCCCTTGCGCCGCAGGTTTGGAATCTTAGGCCCCGCATGTGAGCTATCTTGCTCAGACGGACCAGCCCACATCTGTCATGCTCAATTATCGCTGAGTGGGTCGGCAGAGCCGCGAGGCTGAATCGCAGCTCTTAAGCTTTCAGGTCGCTTCGGTCGTGCCCTGACCGGGTCACACAAAGCGGCAGCATCCAGCGAATCAGCACTCTTAACTCCGTAGTGTCTGCCGCCAAACCTTGGCGGAACACGTTTCGACCCTAAAGACCGTCGAACATCGAAAAGGGCAACCCCTCAAAGGCGGATGAGAGAGGTTAGCCCGCGAAACAAGGAAGGTCAAAGATCATGCCTTTAATTCAACTCCTGGAAGTTCTCATCGTGGTAGGTGTCCTGCTGTGGCTGGTGAATCGCTTCATCCCCATGCAGGGCTCCATCAAGTCAATCTTGAACGGCGTCGTGGTCATTGCCGTGGTTCTGTGGCTATTGAATGTTTTTGGGCTGTTTCATTCCATCTCCAATATCCACGTTGGAAAAGGGTGAGGCCCGGCCCATTTCGCTGTGACAATCCCAGGCCGAAATCTACATACAGGAACAAGGCAGATAACTGCCAGAAGGCTATTCCAGTGAAGATAAAATTATTGTTCGCCGCCGTCGTCGCGTTGAGTCTGCCCGCTGTTGGTCAGATGGCTTCTCAAACAACCCTGCAAGTCGAGCCCATGAGTTCGACCCCAACGTTTCGCGTTACCGTCATCAGCCGCAGTGTGCAAGCGGTCAACTACCAGCATCGCAGCGGATCTTCGAAGCTGGACTTTGCGGGCACCGATCTGATGCCGTCCGCAAATGGTGTAGCTGAAGTCAATAGCAAGCGCGGATCCATTGCGATCGAGGCGGAATTTGGCGGTCTGCAAAAGCCTACGGCATTCGGCAACGAATATTTGACGTACGTTCTGTGGGCGATTTCGCCCGAAGGACGAGCCGTGAATCTGGGCGAAGTGCTGCTTGGCGGCAATCATCGCAGCAAGCTGAACGTGACCACCGACCTTCAGGCATTCGCTCTGATTGTCACCGCGGAACCGTACTATGCGGTCCGGCAGCCCAGCAATGTCGTCGTGCTTGAGAATCTGGTTCGCGAGGATACCAAGGGGACTACCGAAGCAGTGAACGCAAAATATGAACTGATGGAACGTGGCGGATACATTCCCACCGGCTACAAGTTCGATCCCGTGGTCTTGAATGCCAAGCTGCCACTGGAATTCTTCGAGGCGCGAAATGCTTTGCGCATTGCTCAATCCGAGGGAGCCGAGCAGTATGCCAGCGGCAGCTACCAGCATGCTGTCCAGTTGATGAACAACGCCGATAGTGAAGCCACGAACAAACATATCGACAGAAAGCCGCTAATCGCGATCTCCCGCGAGGCGGTTCAGACGGCGGAAGATGCGCGTGCCATCGCAGTCAAAAAGATGGACGACGTCCGACTGGCCAATGAACGTCAGGATTCAGCTGACGCCCAGGCGAGAACGCAGGAGCAGGCCGATGAGGCGACCCGGCGGAAGGAACAAGCGGAGTCCGACGCGGTGAGAGCTCAGGCAGAAAGGGCTCAGGCGGAATCCGATACTTTGAGTGCTCGAGTTGCCAAGGCTCAGGCGGAGTCTGATGCGGCAAGGGCACGCAACGACGCTGCCGACGCGCAAGCCGCGACCGCGAAAGCCCAGTCAGATATGGTGAACAACCAGGCTACGTCAGCCAATGCACTCTCGGCGGCCCAGGCGGATGCGGAACAATCCCGTTTGGCGGCCCAGCAGGCGCAACTCAATGCGCAACAGGCGGAAACGGACAAGGCGGCGATGCGCGCCAAGTTGTCCGAGCAACTGAATTCTATTCTGCAGACTCGGGATAGCGCGCGCGGCCTCATCGTCAGCATGTCCGATGTGCTATTTGACACCGGGAGGTATTCGTTGAAGCCCGGAGCACGCGAGAAGCTGGCAAAAGTTGCCGGCATTCTGCTCGCCTATCCTGGACTCAACATTGAAGTCGGTGGCTACACAGACAACGTCGGCGGCGATGCCATGAACCAAACTCTGTCGGAGAATCGTGCCGGATCGGTGCGCGACTACCTTGTGCAACAAGGAGTATCGACGAATTCAGTTTCGTCCAGAGGTTTTGGCAATAGTCTGCCGGTAGCTTCCAACGGTAACTCCTCAGGTCGGCAGCAGAACCGGAGAGTTGAACTTCTTGTTTCCGGTGATGCCATCGGCCACCCGGCGAACGCCACGACGGGAAGCTTGCGCTAGAAGCAAGTGCATTTTTCGAGCCAAATTGGTGCAGCCTCGAACGAGGCTGCACCTTAAGAAAGGAACAAAATATGCTTGGAACGATATTGATCGTGATCTTGATTCTGGCGCTTCTTGGAGCGCTACCACGGTGGTCGCATAGTCGGGATTGGGGTTACGCCCCAACCGGTGGAGTCGGATTGGTCCTTTTCGTGGTTGTCATTCTTCTGGTCCTCGGCAGGATTTGAGCCATGCGCAAGGGGGCAACGTCGGCAGGCGCCATGTCCAGAAGTTGGCGCCTGCTTTTCGTTCGCGCGGCGGCGCTTTTTCTCTCCCTTCTTATGGGCAGCGGCAGTTCGTTCGCCTACTCGGTTCTGACCCATGAAGAAATCGTAGACCTGCTCTGGAGCGACGAGATCCGCCCCCTGCTGCTGAAACGGTATCCGGGGCTGTCGGAGGAGCAGATCACCGAGGCCCACGCCTACGCCTACGGAGGCGCGGTCATCCAGGATCTCGGCTACTATCCGTTTGGCAGTAAGGAATTCAGCGACCTGGTGCACTACGTCCGCAGCGGAGACTTTGTCCGCGAACTCCTGCTCGAAAGCCAGGACTTTGACGAGTACGCCTTCGCCCTGGGCGCGCTGTCGCACTACGCCTCTGATATCGCGGGGCATCCTGCAGTCAACCATTCCGTCGCTATCGAGTATCCCAAGCTGCGCGCAAAATATGGCAACTCAGTTCGCTACGCCCAGGACAAGACGGCTCACTTGAAAACCGAGTTCGGATTCGACACGGTGCAGGTCGCGAAAAATCGATACGCCTCGCAGCAGTACCACGACTTCATCGGATTCCAAGTATCTAAGGCTCTGCTGGAACGCGTCTTTCCCGTCGTCTATGGAGTGCAGTTAAAAGACGTGCTAACCCACGAGGATATGGCGGTGGGTTCGTACCGGTTCGCGGTTAGCCGGATGATTCCAGAGATGACCCAGGTAGCGCTGCAAACGCACAAGAAGGAACTGATGCGCGAAACGCCGGACTTCGCGAAACGAAAGTTCCTGTACCGGCTCTCGCGCTCCGATTACGAAAAGCAATGGGGGAAGGACTACAAGAAGCCGGGGATTGGCACTCGCATCTTGTCAACCCTCCTGCGATACATGCCCAGGGTGGGTCCGTTCAAAGGGTTAGGGTTCAAGAGCCCTACTCCGCAAACCGAAGACATGTATTTCAAAAGCATCAACATGACGGTCGATCAGTACCGTGCCTTCCTCGAAGAAGTGCGGAACGACAAACTTGTACTTCCCAACTGCGATCTCGATAGTGGGCAGGCGACCAAGGCTGCGGAATACTCGCTCACAGACGATGCCTACGCAAAGTTGCTGACTCAATTGGCGGAGCGGAAGTTCGATCTGACATCACCGGAGCTGCGCGACAACATTCTGCAATTTTATTCCGACCCCTCGGCTGCGATCGACACCAAAAAGGACGCGGTTCGCTGGCAGAGCGTATTGATGTCGCTGGAACAGTTGAAAGCTGTGGCGTCGCCGCCGACGCTGGCGGGTGGCTCTTCAAGATAAGCCATGGTGGATTTCCCGCGGCTCAACGTCAACCAACCTTAATATCCCGGCCGAATCAGAACAGCGGCGTCCCCGACGAACGCGGTTGCGAGATTCGATTCGCCATTCGATCGCAAACCCAGATCCTATCGTGATCTTCCCCTCATCGACTCGCCTCCGCAGATCGATGAAATCGGGGATGCCTGATATTCAGAGTTCGAGTTGTGCCAGGCCTTTCGCAATCGCGTCATCGAGGAGTTGCTTCATCTTGCGGGACGCCTCTTGCGCCAGTTCGGCCTGCTGGCGGCCGAGTTCGCCTTGCTCTTCGCCTAGCTTGCCTTGCTTTTCGCCCAAGGCACCCATTTCCTCACCCAGTTTTCCTTGTTGATCGCCGGCGTGGGATTGTACATCGCCGATTTTGCTCTGCAACTCGCCAATCTCCGATTGAATATGGCCCATCTGCTCAACGGTGGCGCTGGAATTCAATTGCTTTAACTCGGCCTTCAGCTTGTCAAGTTCCGCCGTCATGTCCGGCACGTTTACGTGAATCTGTTCCATTCTTACGCCCAGTTCCTCCTGCTGTTTACCCAGCGCTTCCTGTTGTTTGCCGAGCGCTTCCTGCTTCTTGCCAATCTCTTCCTGGGGGGCCCAGAGATTGCGGGCGCTATTGATCGTGGCCTGATCGCGAATGATGTAGGACTTTTCGTCGCGCTGGAACCAGATGAAATCACCCGGAATCTGCTTTCGGAGTTTCTCAACGTGCCGAGCATCCTCCGTCGAGCCGGACATCGTGAGGGAATCGGACTTGCCGGAAACGATAACAAAGCGCTGTTCGTCGTCATAGCCGTAGGCATAAGAGTAACCATTGCCGTTGGACGATCCTGACTGTCCACCCTTCGCGACCGGCGGAACGGGAGCGACAGGAGCCAGCGGAGCAACCGCGGCGATTCGAGCGGTAGGAGGAACCGGTGCGACCGGGGATGTTGGAACTGCGGCCGCGACTGGTGCGGGGAGGAAAGTCGGATTGGTGGAAACACTCTCATCGACGGTTGCCGCAGTCGCTTCCGGTGCAGGCGTTGGCTCAGCCAGGGCAGATGGGTGTAGCGGAGGCGTCACCTCACGGGTTGAAGCGGCGGGAGCGGTTTGGTCTTGAGCTGTGCCCGCGTGCACGGAAGCGGCAAGATAAACAACCGGAACCGCCAGCGCGAACAGAGCAACGGCAATCGATTTGTTGAGATGCATGGCAACAGATCCTTTCCACGAGAGAATTCGTTCCAGTCTTCGTTCCGCCTGACCCGCCTTGGCCATCGCGACACCCTGCCACCACACCCGTCCGGGCGCATCGTGCAGAGCTTCGAAAAAGTCGAGCAATGTCTTGGCATAGTCTTTGCGATCGGCTCCGCCGGTCAATGCCGCCTCGTCGCTGGCCTCTTCCGCAAGGTTGGCGAGATGCCGGTTGAGCCACCAGGAGAGTGGGCTAAACCAGAAAATTGCACGGTGGAGAAGCGAAAGACGCTGGGTGAGGGCGTCGCGGCGGGCGACGTGCGACAACTCGTGCGCCACCACGGCGTCGAGTTTCGTATCGTCCCATTCCCGCCAGTCGGTGGGCAGCACAATCGTAGAGCGCAGCACGCCCATCGTGAGGGGCACGGAAACGAATTCGGATTCGGCGGTCCGTGGAATAGAAGCGAGGCGCAACGCGTACGCGCGCGAGGCCATCCTCAGAGCCAGGCGCGGTTCCGCAATCTCCTGGGATGCCAGCGCCAGCCGCCGGGTGAAGGCGAGGCCCACGAAAAAGCGCACAAAAAGCATCAAAGCGATGGAGAAATAAGTCGCAGCCGCAATCATGCTCCACGGAACGGTAGAGAGAAGTGCACGGGGAGCTTCTGGAGTCGGCGCGAGCGCCGGTATTTCGTTACGGGGAGCCGTTCTGTGGTCCATCTGAGCAGAGGAGGCCGCTGCACTGCTTGTCCGGGGGCCTTCGATCGGCATTGCTTCGTCTCGCTGGAGAGGGACCCTGCCCGTCTCGGAAGAGTCCTGCGCCCTTCCATACTGGAGCACCGCCGGAAAGGGAACCGATACCGTCGGCAGAATCCATTTGAGTACGGGCATGGCGAGCGCGGCATAGAGCACCAGCGTCCAGGTGAGCAGACGAGTAGAAGTGTTCTTCACCCGGAACGCAGCCAGCCCCAGACCCGCGGCGCCGCCCATCGCCAGAGCGCGGATCGCGGAATTGGCGAGTTGCGCGAGAAGATTTGAAGACGCTGGAATTGCGGGGATGAACGTCATAGCTAACCTTCCTTCTTGTCGGCGGCAGTTCTTTCGGCAATCTTGCGAGCCAGGCGTTCTAATTGCTTGCGGTTGAGCACGGCGTTGTCCACCATGCCGAGCACCAACTGTTCGGCGGACCCGCCGCAAAAGCGATCGATGATGGCTTTCACGGCGCGGACGGCGACGTTCTGGCGCGCGTCCGAAGCCTGGTAGATGAACGTCCTGCCTTCGGTGTCGTGAGTGAGGAATCCTTTTTCTTCCAGCCGGCGCAGGACGGTACGAATGGTCGAGTCCTTCATCGGGCGGGACGCGGCCAGACCTTCACGGCAAGCTTCGGAGGAAGATGGCCCATGCGTCCAGATGTAATCCATGACCAGTTGTTCCACTTGGCCCATGTTCTTTAGACGTGCTTTCGGTGTGTTAGTCATTGTAGCGTTACAAGATGTAACATATGGTCGGGTGACCGTCAAGATGTAAATTGGAGCGCGCCTCGAAAAGTCAACGCTCTGTCTCGCTGCAGCAGCGGAATGCAGGAACCAACTGCGGGCCCGACGTCACGGCTCCAAACAGCAATCAACTTGCTAATCACGACCAGCGCGCATAGTCTCAGAGTAGGGCTTGTTTGGGGGCCGACCAGGGAGAGCATCTGACACACGACGAACTCAAGGCTTGTTACGTTGTAATCCGTCACAACGTCCGCACCTACGAGTCTGCGGGAGTGGTTGAGGTTGTCAAGGGACGACAAAACGCCGAGTCAACCTTGAAGACCTTCGAAAGTGAGCAAAGCTCAGGCGATCGGCATGAAGGCTGGCGCTACTTCCTCGAGAAGAGCACATTGAAAGCGGGAACGAACCCCGCAGAGGCCACGGAACTCCGTCAGGCGGAACTGGAAAGTCGAGAGACCAAGGCAACGCAAGAGGGCGGCGGATCCAGTAGCGGGGGTGGTTTCTCGAGATGAGGTCGGGGGCGTCCCTTCCTGACTCGGGCATTTAGCTTGCCAACCTGCGTCGCGCAGCGTAGCATCAGTCTGTACGTTAGATCGAGTCGGAAGTGAGCAGTTCTTGCCTCAACAGCCAGTAACCTCTCGCAGTAGTTCCGAATCCTTCCAGCGTAAATTGATCGACTAAAGGAACACCTAACACATGGCAGAACAAGGAACAGTAAAGTGGTTCAATGACGCCAAAGGCTATGGCTTTATCAGCCGCCAGAATGGCGAAGATGTATTCGTGCACTTCTCAGCGATCCAGGCGGGTGGCTTCAAGAGCCTGCAGGAGGGCCAGACAGTGCAATTCGACGTGACCAAGGGCCCCAAGGGCTGGCAGGCTGAGAACGTCCAGCCGCTCTAAAACTCATCCCGGGATGCGAAGGGCGATCTCTCTGGAGATCGCCTTTTCTGTTGCCCGATACTCATCGCATTTCCTTTACTTCGAGCGCTCCGGCATCGAGAAGTCTGCGGTTCCGATTTTGACGATCGTTCCGCGAGCCTGCGGTTTTGCCTCCTTCGCATCCTTGCCTTGCTCGGGTTTGTCTTTCGGTTCAGGCGGCGGTGGTGGCTTCTCCGTCCAGATGCCGTAGACGCGGCCGCCATAAGCCGCAATGCCGCTGTAATCACCGAAGAAGACCCCGCTGGCCTCGAACGGATCATCGGTCCAGGAATGATTGCGAAAACTGCGTCCGCCGTCGGTGGAACGCGCCAGAACCACGATCTGTTTTCGATTCTGAGGGTCGCCGCGGCGATCATAAAAGACAACGTCGATCGAGCCGTCGGTCGGGTCTACGGCGAGCCATTGAAAAAACTGTTCGGCTCCGTTGTGTACCGGATCATTGTTCACACGGACCGGATCTGTCCAGTGCTTGCCGCCGTCGCCGGACGTTGCGATGAAAACATCAAGATCGCCGTTGCGGTAATCGCTCCATGTCACGTAAAGCCGCTTGTTGTTGCGGTCGATTGCAATCTGCGGAAATCCGTTTGCTCGTTCGAGCGTTTGTATGGCAAACATGATCGGTGCAGTGTGAATCACCGGCCGTGCCTTCGAGAAGGTCATGCCGCCGTCGCGCGACGTCGTAAGCATGATCGCATTGTCCTGGCTCCATACCGCGTAGAACTTGCCATCAGGACCGACAACGCCGGCGAATCCCTCGGCAGCGCCGTTGTCGTCGCGCGGCAAGCCAGGATGCGCATCGATCTCAATCGGCTGCGACCAGGTTTTCCCGTCGTCGGTGGACCGGGAAAGCACCATCTGGGAATCTGTCAGCCTCCACCGGGTCCACCCGATGTAGAGATTGCCCGCATAACGGCCCTTGGTGTTGTCCGCAACAATGTACGGCTTATCTTCAAACGGAATTCCAGGCGTGCTGGCTTGTTCGGCGACGGGGATGTGCTCGGCTTCCCACGTTTTTCCGCCGTCGAGCGAGCGGCGCACAAAGATTCCGTTTCGCGTCGCGCCGTGTGCCCAGTAGTTGAAACTCCCCAGCTTGTCGAAGGCGATGTAGCAGACAAAAGCGTGACCTTGATTGTCGAAAGCCACCGACACGTCGCCTGAGACCCGATAGTTTTTGGGATCCACATTCTCGGCCAGTTGCCAGGTGTGACCCGCATCCTGCGAGTACGCGGCGTGCACGTTGTCCTGAAAAACGCCAACCACCTGTCGTGGGTTGGCCGGATTCACGGCAATCGCTGGTTCCGTAAAAGGACCCACCGTTGTCGTGAGGTTGAAGACCTGAGCCTGCGGAGCCTTCGGCAGATCCTGGCCCTGCAAGAGTAAGGTAGAACTGAAAACGAGCGTGAACAGAGCCATCGCTGTCCGTGTCAGTTGTTGAAAGTGCCGCGGGAAGAGCATGCAATGTCCTCGGGTGTGTGCTATCGAGTTTATAGTGTTACGCAAGATCCTCAGTACACAGCGCCGCGCCTCCTGCGATTCCGGCGTCAGCCCCGTAATGAGCCATCACCAGCGGAATCTCGGAGGCTCGCGGATTGACGCACCAACTCGGAAGACGGTTTTTGATTTCATCGAAGAACGGTTTGAGCATCGCTGCCACGCCACCGCCCATTACGAGAACGTCGGGATCGAGTAGATCGACGATGTTGCCGAGCCATGGTGTGAGGACCTCGACGGTCTCTTGCAGAATCTCTTTCGCCAGTGGATCCCCAGCAACAAAAGCCTGTCCCACTAATTCGCTGGTTACCGCTCCGACATCTCCCTTGGCTAGTTCGAGAATGGAGGAGCGAGGAGGCCCGGCCGAGAGTTTGGCTCGCGCGCGTGCTCCAATGGCTGGACCGGCAGCTAGTATTTCAATGCACCCATGTTTGCCGCAGCCACAAAGCGGGCCACGGTAGTCGATGCTCACATGTCCACCTTCTCCGGCCGAACCGGTATTGCCATGGTAGATGCGGCCATCCAGCACAATGCCCGTTCCGATCCCGGTGCCGATGCAAGCATAGAAAACGTAGCGGTACCCGCGTGCGGCACCCCACCGCGTTTCTGCCAGCGCCGCGGCGTTTGCATCGTTGTCTATTTTGACGGGCACTCGATACCTGGCCACAATTCTCTCGGCCAGCGGAAAGTCCCGCCAGCAGGTCAGATTCGGAGGATTGAGAATGACTCCCGATTTCGGATCCAACGGACCGGGCGCACAGATGCCAATGCTGAAAATGCCGCCCGACGCCGATGATGCCAGGGAATCAATCGCGTCTGTGACTGCCTGTAATCCAGCTTCGGCGGTACCGTTTGCCACCATCGGCTTGCGGCCCTGCGCGAGGATCTTGCCATCGGGGTCCACGAGGCCCACTGCTACTTTGGTCCCGCCGACATCGACGCCAAGAACTGGGGTACTACACTTGGGCTCAGTCATGTTTTCCCGTCGCCGCCATCTGAGGCACGCCCGAAAACTGCACTTTCAGAGTCTTGATCTCATACGGCTTGGTGTGCACGGTGACTCCATCTTTGTGCACGGATAAGCGGCCGATCACTTTTTCCATCAGATCGGTCTCCGACGCCGATTCGGCTCCCGGAGGAAGTTGTATCGTAACGTCACTCTCCTTGCCGGCCCACTCGTAGAAGCGCAGCACCAGAGAGTTCTCATCTTCGGACTTCTTCAGCGCCGTAAGGATGACATTATCCGGTTGCACCTGCACGAAGGAATGCTCGGCCGCGAGCGACCCCTGATGTTTCTCGATTGGCATCGAAATCAATTTGTAGTTGAGTTCATAGCCGCGACGGATGGTGAGCGCATCCTTCCAGCTTCCGCCATGCGGATAGAGCGAGTAAGTGAACTCATGATGGCCCTCATCGGCGTGAGGGTCCGGCCACTCCGGCGAACGCAACAGCGATAGGCGCAGCACGTTTCCTTTGGCATCGTATCCATATTTGCAGTCGTTAAGCAGGCTGAACCCGTGCTTGGAGTCCGAGACGTCAGCCCAGCGCTGTGCTGGCACTTCAAACTGCGCCAGTTCCGCCGGCGTATTTCGCGTGGTGGGCCGCTCCACGGACCCAAAAGGAATTTCGAATGTCGCTTTGTCACTGTGCGCGCTGAGGGGAAACGCCACTTTCAGCAGTATGTGTTTTTCATGCCATTCCACCATCGTCTTCACATTGACCTGAGGCACACCCGCGTACAAGGTGATGTCTTGCACAAAGGTCGAGTTCTGGAAGTGATTCTTAACCTGGATTACCGCTCGCAGCGGCCCGCTCTCCAGAAGTTTTACCTCGTCCGCCTTGTCCAAATCCCAGTGTTGCTTTTCAAAGTCGGCGTCAATGTTCCACGCGTCCCACTGCTTGGGCTTGTCGACGAACGTCTGCAGGAGGTTGCCGCAAGCTGAAGTCTTGGAGCCGCGTGTGTCGGTTTCCGCCGGAGCCAGCGCTTCCGTGCCGCTCCGCTTGTCAAACAAGCTGGTCATGCAACCCGTTTGCCGATCAATGCTCACTCGGAGGAACTCATTCTCCAGCATGTCTGAGGAGGCCTTCAGCATCGAGCGCACCGCAGGCGCCGCCGTGGCAGCCCGCACGAAATATGTCTTGTATCCAAGAGAGGGCGTGCTCGATAGCAATAAGAATCGAGCGCGGTGTGTTTCCGCGTCGAGTGAGAGCAGTTGCGATTCCGCCGGCCTTCCGCTGGAATCGACAACCTCAATCTGCTGCGCTGGTGCGGGCAGTTGCGCCTCAACCTCAGCCACTTCGGTTCGCGGCCACGAGAGCGAATTGAAAATCAGTACCGGCACCCCTTCACCCTGCGTGTTGACGTGCGCAGCGATCTCGCGCAGAGATCCCATAGTCACGTCGTTTGCGGCGCGATCCACATTCTCCAGATTACGCTTGGCATCCAGATAGTTCACGGCAATGCCTGAGCCCGGCATAATGTCGTGGAAGTGATCAAACAACAGATTCTTCCAGGTTAGCTCCATTCCATCATGTGGGTAAGGCCGCCCGTACAGCGAGGCCAGCGACGCAAATTTCTCGGCATTGAGTACGGTTTCCTCAGCGCGCCGGATTCGGCGCTTGGTTTCGGCCTGCGTAGTAAAGACTCCGCGGTGATATGCGAAGTAGAGTTCGCCGTCCCAGGTCGGAATCTGCATGTTCGGAAGTTTCTTCTCCAGGTCGCTGAAGAAATCGCGAGCGAAACTAAACTCAAGCTTCGGATACACCGCGTCGGGACTCCGGAGTTGATCAGCGTGATCGAGCATGATGCGGGTCGGCCCGCCGCCGTGATCGCCCACACCGTACAGATGCATCATCTCGGGCTTGTCGGGAATGGTTTTGCCATAGATCGAAGGCATCCAGATTGAGAGATCTGTCGCAAGCGGTTCTGCGTCGATGCCTCCGGCGTAGTCGTGTGGGAAATAGGTGAGCAAACGGCTGCCATCGGGCGACTGCCACCAGAACAGCTTGTAGGGAAACGTGGTGAACTCGTGCGCCCAGAGCAACTTCTGAGTGACGAAATAGTCCATGCCGGACTTCTTGTAGATCTGTGGCAGTTGATAGTTGTATCCGAAAGAATCCGGATTCCATCCAATCTTCACATCAACGCCGAAATTCTTCTGGAAGTAACGCTTGCCCACCAGAAGCTGGCGCACCAGCGACTCGCCATCTGGCATGTTCAGGTCCGGTTCCACCCACATGCCACCGATGATCTCCCACCGGCCCTCCTTGACGCGTTGCTCAATCTGCTTAAATAGATCGGGATATTTCTCCTGTATCCACTCGTAGGTGCGCGCCGAGGACATCGTGAACTTGAAGTCTGGATACTCACGCATCAGGTCGAGTACGCTCTGGAAGGTGTTGCGTACCACTTCGACGGTCTCGGTCCACGGCCAGAGCCACGCCATGTCGATGTGCGAATTGCCCACGACGCGAATGTTGAATTGCTGCAGAAAGGGTTTGAGGAGTTCCAGCTTTGCCTGGGATTGTTTGAGCGACGCATCGAAAGCCGTCTGATCGCCGCGATCCAGCGGCGAAAAATCGATCGCTTTAAGCGCGCTTTCTAATTGTTGTCGGCGATCCGCCTTTCCTTCTTCATAGGCAGCGATGATGGGGCGAGCGGACAGGAGTTCCATCCGAAGAAAAGCGGGATCAGGGCGTGAGTGCGAAGGTTCTATGGTTAGTTCGCTATGAAGGAATTCCGATTGAGCTTCATCTGGCGCGACTACCCGCGCTGCAACCAGAAATTTCTGGCCCGGCTGCGCGTTCTCGGTCAGAATCATGGGCAGAATATCATCATCGCTGCCGCGATAGAGAATCGCCCCGTTCGAAAAGACAGTGATCTTCAGGCCGTCTGGGCTGCCAAATCGCAGATCAATCGACACTCGCGACCCTTGCGTCGTGTACCCATTGATCTTCTCGGGGATCTGAATCCAGCGCCGGAAGACGCGGGTTCCCGCCCAATGCTCCTCGTTCGCATTCCTTCCGCCGGGGCCCGACGTATTCTTCACCGTGAGCGCGCCCCAGTCGGAATCGTTCAGAAGGGGATCTTCAGGGTGCGGAACGTCAGCATGAAAACGCCATTCAGCCTCGGCTTGACGTGTCAGAGCTTCCAATCGGTCGAGAGTCGGTTTGTAAGGGTCGGGGGCGCTGGAACTCTGGGAAGTGCAAAAGGCCGCGAACAGCAAAACTGCGAATATTAAGAAGATAAGAGAACGCTTCATCGAAAACACCTTTCTTCCGGAGGCTTGATCTGGTGCTTAGCCTCTGCAAGGAACCAATGATTATCACTCAACAGTTGTTCGGAAGGCTAAGTTGCTGATTCTACAGCCCGGTCACGGTGCATGACGATAGCTTGCAAAAATTTGATGCTTTCCATCTAAAGTATGAATCCAAGTGGTTACGTAAGATTGTTGACGGCGCAAGCCTCTCAACATAGAATTCAACTCGAATGTCAGATAGCTGCAATCTTCGCGCGATGTGCTGTTGCACTTGTTGTTGTTGTGCATGCGTGTGCACTGGCGCGGGGAGGCGGCTGACCTAAGAATTCTTTCTTAACACCGGCACTCATAAACCCATCGCCAGATCAATCTGGCGATGGGTTTTTTTGCGTTTCGGACGTTATTTTCTATGACAAACACAGCCAAAGAAACCAAAGCACAGAAGGTCGAGCGCTTGAAGCGCGACATGAATCCATGGGACGGACTGGAAGAGATCCGGCGCTTTGCCCGCGAAGGATTCGAGTCCATTCCGCCTGATTGGATCGGGACCTATTTCCGCTGGTGGGGCGTTTACACCCAGGGAGACGGAGCAGGAGTCACCGGCGGCCAAGGCGGGGTAGGCCGCGCTCTGCAGCGCTTCATGGTGCGCATCCGCATTCCGAACGGCATGATGAGTTCCCGCCAACTGCGAGCCATCGCCGACCTCACTCGCCGCCACGCCAACGGAATCGCCGACCTCACCGTGCGTCAGAACATTCAACTCCACTGGGTCACCATCGAGTCTCTGCCTGAAGTTCTCGATGGCCTCTGGCAAGTCGGACTGAACACCACCGGGGCCTGCGGTGATGTTGTGCGTAATGTGACCGGATGCCCGGTCGCTGGAGTAGACGCTGACGAAATCATTGACGCCTCGCCGCTGGTACTCGAGGCTTCGCAGTTGCTCGCGGGAAATGCCGACTTCTACAACCTGCCGCGCAAATTCAAGATCTCCATCACTGGATGCCGCGTGTGGTGCCCCTATCCCGAGATCAATGACGTCGGCCTAACGGCGCTAGCCCGCGTGGATGGCGGAAAGTCGGAAGTCGGCTTCTCGCTGCGAGTTGCCGGCGGACTTTCGACGGAACCTTATCTCGGAGCCCGCTTGAACGCATTCGTCCGCTGGAACCAGGTTCTGCCGGTGATCAAAGGGATTGCCGAACTCTTCCGTGACTCCGACGTGTTGCGCGAACACCGTGAGCGCGCCCGCCTGAAGTTCCTTTTCCTGCGTCACGGGTGGACCGCCGATCGTTTTCTTGGCGAACTGCAAGACCGCATCGGATTCCAACTCGATCCTGCGGTCGAAGAGCATGCACCCGACGATGTCTACCGCGACCACGTCGGCATTCACCCGCAGAAGCAGGCTGGACTCTCATACGTGGGAGCGGTGGCACTGCGCGGGAGAATCACTGCCGACCAGATGCAGTCCGCTGCGGATCTCGCCGAGCGCTTCGCTGGTGGCGAGTTACGCGCTACCAACATGCAGAACCTCCTCGTTGTGAACGTTCCCGCACTCAATGCTGACCCACTCGCGAAAGAGTTGGACGCGATCGGACTGAAGGTCGGCGGCTCGGCCTTCTGGCGCGGCACTGTGGCATGCAGCGGAACGGAATTCTGCAAACTCGCTATCACGGAAACGAAAAGCTTCTCCCGCTGGCTGGTCGAAGAACTGGAAGAACGGTTGCCCGGATTCGACCAGCATCTGAAGCTGCATGTCACCGGATGCCCCAACAGTTGCGGGCAGCACTGGATCGCCGACATCGGCATTGAAGGTAAGAAGATTAAGGTTCAGGACGGCATGGTCGACGCCTACTACTTCTGCGTCGGCGGAGCGCTTGGTCTCCATCAGGCGACGGCGCGCCCCATCGGCTATCGCTGCGCCGCGACCGAAGTGCCAGATGCTCTCGAGCGTTTGTTGGGGCGATATCTTGAGCACCGTGAACCGGGCGAGAATCTCCGCCGGTTCTTCGTTCGGCACAGCGACACAGAGTTGCGCGAGTTCCTGGCCGGAGAGGTCGTGGCTTCAGTGGCCCGTGATCTGCCCGATCCGACTCGGAGTGTGGCGCAATCAGCAGGAGGAATCGGTGACTAGTTTGTTTCCCATGTTTTTGAAGATGGAAGGCAGACCATGCCTGGTCGTGGGCGCCGGAAGAGTCGGCGAACCCAAGATCGGTGGACTGCTTGAAACAGGTGCGCGAATTCGCGTGGTTGCCCTCGACGCGAGTCCCACCGTCCGCGAATGGGCGCGTGCCGGAAAGATCGACCTTGAGATACGTGCCTTCCTGGGGGAAGACCTGGACGGAGCTTTTCTGGCAATCGTCGCGACGAATTCGCGCAGCTTGAATGAGCGCGTCTATCACGAAGCACAACGCCGCGGCGTGCTGTGCAACGTGGTCGATGTCCCCGATCTCTGCGATTTCTTCTATCCCTCGATCGTGCGTCGCGGCGATCTGCAAATTGCCATTTCAACCGCCGGGCAGAGTCCATCACTGGCTCAGAAACTTCGGCAGCAGCTTGAAAAACAGTTTGGCCCCGCCTACGCCGCGTGGGTGGCAGAACTTGGCGAGACTCGCAAATTGATTCTGGCCAGCGATCTCGACAAAGAACGAAAGCTGGATTTACTGCATTCGCTGGCAAGCCGGGAAGCGCTCGAAGCGGCCTTGGCAGAGAAGCCCGAACTGGCCGTAAAAGGAGAGGGAGCATGAAGGGGAAAGTCTATCTGGTGGGCGCGGGGCCGGGCGACCCGGAGTTGCTCACATTGAAAGCTCTGCGCGTTCTGAAGACGGCTGATGCTGTGCTGCATGACGATCTGGTCGCTCCCGAGATCCTGAACGTGATCCCAGCGGCAGCACAGGTTCACAACGTGGGCAAACGTTGCGGGAAGAAAAACATCGTGCAGGAAGAAATCAACTTTCTGATGGTAGCGCTGGCCGATTCCGGCTTACGCGTGGTTCGCTTGAAGAGCGGCGATCCCATGATCTTCGGCCGAGCCGGCGAAGAAATCGAATCGCTGCGCCGGGCCAACATCCCTTACGAGATCGTTCCGGGTGTGACTTCCGCTCTCGGCGCGGCCGCAGCGGCGCAGATCCCGTTGACGCACCGCCGGGCTTCGTCCGCCGTTGTATTCATCACTGCTCACCAGGCCTCGGGGAGCGAGGCCGCAAACTGGAACAAGCTGGCGGGAAGCGGCGCGACGCTGGTGATTTACATGCCCGGACAGAACTACTCTGAAATCGCCGCGAAGCTGAAGGCAGCTGGGCTCGCCGGGAAAACGCCTTGTGCTGTCATCTCTCGTGCAACCACGCCGCACCAGCGAACTCACAGTTCAACGATAGCTGACCTTCATCGTTCAGCGAAGCTGCCCGCCCCCACGCTGCTTGTCGTGGGCGAAGTTGTTCGCTTTGCCGATCCTCTAACGCTTGCACAACAGTTTGGAGTGCCGGCGATTTCTGCCGGAAGCGTCAGTCCTCTTCTCGCAGCGCTATTTACGGATTCCACGGTCGCCGGTTTCAGAACAAACGAGGAGCCACTCGCGTGAAAGACCAAATTCAGCAGCAAGTCAAGCAGCAGATAGCAGATGTTCAGCATGCGGCCGAGAGTTGGACCCCGCAACGCGCTCTGGCCTGGGCGTTCGACACCTTTGGGAGCAACGTCGCCATTTCTTCTGCGTTCGGCGCCGAGGGAATGGTGCTGATCGATATGGCTTCGCGGGTGCGCAAGGATTTCCGCCTCTTCACCATCGACACCGAGTTCCTGTTTCCTGAGACGTATAACCTGATGGACCGAATCGAAGAAAAGTACGGAATCGCCATCGAGAAGGTGTATTCAGTGCTCTCACCTGAAGAGCAGAAGAGCGAGCACGGGACAGCGCTGTGGACTCGCGATCCTGACCTCTGCTGCAGCTTGCGCAAAGTAGAGCCCCTCCGCCGCAAACTTAGCGAGCTAGGCGCATGGATCACGAGCATTCGCCGCGACCAGACCTCGGTCCGATCCGGTGCCCACAGAGTTGAATGGGATGCCAAGTTTGGTTTAGTGAAAATCAATCCAATGGTCGATTGGACATCGAAGCAGGTGTGGCGCTACATCCACGACCACGATGTTCCCTACAACTCGCTTCACAACCAGGATTATCCCAGCATTGGCTGCACGCATTGCACGCGCGCCGTCCGGCCGGGAGAAGATCCGCGCGCCGGCCGCTGGCCGGGATTCGCCAAGACCGAATGTGGTCTGCACATTATTGACCCTGTGCCGGGCTCGCCTTCCGCAGGTGCATCGAAAGCCGCCAAGTTCGGCAACTAACGAAAAGGAGCGCTCACCTCGCCTGGCAGAAGGCGCTGGAGATCCCTCCCCAGTCGCGCGCGGGTTCTGGCTGCGAAAAAAAGATTGCGTGCAGCCGCTGTACCGATTCTTCGACCTTCGATTCCTCCACTAAGAACGAGATCGTCCGATCGGAAGCGCCCTGGCAGACCACGCGCACGTCCAAATCCGACACCGCTGCGAAGACCCGGCTGGCCACGTCTGGCTGTTGTCGAATGTTTTCTCCCACCAGGCACACCAGCGCTTTGTGATTCTGCCATCGCACCTCCGCCACGCCTTGGAGATCAGCAGCAATCGCGGGCAACCCAGCGGTCGAACCCACCAGCAATGAGATGCGTCCCAGCGACGTTGCCATCACATCCACGGAGCAGGAGTGCCGGTCGAACACCGCATATACGGTGCGCAACAACTCTGAGTCGACCGCTTGCGCCGTTTCAATCTCAACCGCCGCTACTTTTCGCTTGGCGGTGATCGCGCTTACCACGTTGCCGGTCTTAGCCCGCGCGACGATTTCCGTACCTTCGCCCTCCGGTCGTTTCGAATTCAGAACATAGACGGGGATGTTCTCGCGCATTGCCGGAGCCAGAGTCGCCGGATGCAGCACTTTAGCGCCGAAGTGCGCTAGCTCTGCCGCCTCATCGAAACTCATCTTGCGGATCACTCGGGCATCAGAACAAAGCTTAGGATCAGTCGTCATGATGCCATCCACATCAGTCCAGATCTCAACCCGGGCAGCACACAGCGCGGCCCCCACGATGGCGGCGCTGAAGTCGGATCCACCGCGACCGAGAGTCGTCGGCACTCCGTCGCACGTGGACGCAATGAATCCTCCCAGGACAGGAACCTGCCCGCGCTCTAGCAACGGACTTACCGTTTCTTGCAGTCGCTGCTCGGTCACGTCCCAGACCGGACTTGCCTGACCATGGCGTGCGTCGGTGACGATGCACGTCCGCGCGTCCACATGCGCCGCGTTGACGCCTGATTCGCAGAGAGCTTCCTTCACCAACCTACTGGAGAAGCATTCCCCGAAGCCCAGCAACTGGTCTTGCGCCTTGAGATCGAGTTGTCGCGAGGATTCCAGATCGTGCAGCAGAGCTTCCAGGGCGCGAAAATCGCCCCGAAGTTCTCGATCGAGAGTGCTATAAGCCGAGCCATCGACGAGCGAGTCTGCCAACTCCTCATGCCGCACATAGATGTTCCGGACGGTAGCCAGGGCCGAGCCCAGATGTCCCTGCGCAGCAGCCTTTCCCGCGTCCAGGAGTTGGTCGGTGACCCTCGCGAGCGCGCTCACTACGACCACGGGCTGCGCTCCGACTCTGCTCTGCACGATGCCAATAAGCCGTCGAATGGCGGCAGCATCCTCCACCGACGTGCCCCCGAACTTCATCACCACCACGTCGTCGCCTCGCTCAAATCTGCTTTGTCGCTGTAGTCCGCTCATATTGTCCAGCTCCGTTCCTCAGTTTTTTGGCGCAAAGAAAAACCCACCGCCAGATCGCTTCTGGCGGTGGGTTCGGGTGTTTTTGCTTAAGAGTGCTTTACTTCATCCGATCCCGTCCTCCAGAAGGACACGTAATTCGTGTCGACATACCTGTGCCTGTCGATGTAATTCGTGTGGCGTTCTGGATGAGGGGATTCATTGAAAATAGTCTGTTGCGCTGCGAAAACAACTACAGATCAAGGATATCGGGCGGGGCCGTCCAGGTGAAATTCAAAATTTAGATAGGAGCAATCGAAAATGCGACTTCCGTCAGCTCCTAATCTTCCGTCTTTTTCATTTGGGTGGCGAACTGACGCAGCAGCGCGACAAAAGCAGTCGAGGCCACCGACAGCGTTCGGTCGCGCCGGTAAGCCAGACCCAACTCGCGGTAGAGGACAGCGTCCTCAATTTCAATGAGTTTGACCCGACCGGCATTCACTTCATCGCGGGCGAACGACGCGCTGATGAGCGACACACCCAAATCCGCCGCCACGAAGCTCTTGATCATGCCAATGCTCGGCAGTTCCATTCGTACCTGGAGTTCGGCGGCATGCGGCCGAAACAGCTTATCCAGCAGCCGCCGCGTGTGTCCTGTCTTTGGGAAGAGCAGGGGATGCTTAACGATTTCGCTGACGGGCACCACCTTGAACTTCGCTAGCGGGTTCTTCGGGCTCACCATCAGCATCAGCTTGTCGCGGAAAATCGGCTGTATCTTCAAGCTGGGAGACTGGATAGGCAGGGTAAGGATGCCCACCTCGACCTGCCCGTTTTCCAGCTTTTCCACGATCTTGTAGCTGAAATTTCGATAGATGCTGATCTGCACGGGTGGGTACCGCCGGCAGTACTCGCCGAAAACCTCGGGCAGCACATACAGACAAGTGGCTTCATTGGCACCCACCCGTAGCGTGCCGCGAGGAGTCCCGCTGTGGTCGGCGACCGCCATTAACGACTCATCCCGCAGATTCTTCAGGCGTTCGGCGTATTCAAAGAACACTTGGCCGGCTGGGGTCAGCTTCACGGTCTTCCCTGAGCGGTCGAGCAAGCGGTCGCCGTACTCCTGCTCCAGTTGACGGATTTGCGCGCTGACCGCCGATTGCGAGCGGAAAACCTTCTCTCCGGCTCGGGAAAAGCTGCCCTGCCGGGCAACTTCCAGGAACGTGATGAGCTGATCAAAGTCCATTGTCGTGTGGCAAAATTATAGCGGAGTCGGCGCAGTTCGAGGGAATTTCCCCGGAACCAGCCGAGTCACAGTTTGCCCTGAATTTTGCATGACTTCCATCGAAATTCTGCATTGTACTTTGCTCGCCGGCAAGGACTATTAAAGAGTGTACGATTGTCTGTTCATAGGCCGATGTGTGCGACTCTCCGTCGCCTTGCAACGTCCGCCCAAGAACAAGTGATTCGAAAGGAATTCAGTCCACTGGACGGAGTCCATGAAGACGCGTCTAAACTCGGGAAATGGCCTGCCGCCCGCCCAGGGCCTGTATAACCCGGCACACGAGCACGACGCCTGCGGCATCGGTTTTGTGGCCAGCATCAGTGGACAAAAGAGTCACGACATCATCCGCAAGGGGATTCAGGTTCTGCTTAACCTGGCCCATCGCGGTGCCTGCGGCTGCGATCCCGAGACCGGCGACGGCGCTGGCGTTCTCATCCAGATCCCGCATAAGTTCTTCACGCGCGAGTGCGAGAAGCTGGGCTTCGCCCTGCCTAAGCCAGGGACGTACGGCGTGGGCATGACGTTTCTTCCGGTAGAGAAGCATCCGCGGTTGCAGTGCGAAGGAATTCTCGAGCGCATCGTGCGCGAAGAGGGTCTGACTTTGCTTGGCTGGCGCGATACGCCAGTCTATGCCTCTGCAATTGGCCGCGTAGCGCGAGCCTCGCAGCCTTATATCCAGCAGATTTTCGTCCGTTGCGCTCCAGGGATGGACGAAGACACCTTCGAGCGCAAGCTCTACGTCGTGCGCAAGCGAGCGGAGAACGAAATTCGCGAGTCCGGCGTCGAAGATTCGGAGATGTTCTACATCCCGTCGCTTTCCTGCCGCACGATTGTGTACAAGGGGCTGCTCCTCGCATCCCAGATCGCTAATTTCTACCGCGAACTTTCCGATCCTGACGCCGTCAGCGCCTTGTGCCTGGTACATCAGCGGTTTTCGACGAATACGTTTCCCAGTTGGGACCGCGCGCATCCTTACCGCTACGTCGCTCACAACGGGGAGATCAACACGCTCCGCGGCAATGTCAACTGGATGCAAGCCCGCCAGTCTCTGCTGCAGTCTCCCCTTTTTGCCAACGACATCAAGAAACTGCATCCCATCATCGCTCCCGACGGCAGCGACTCGGCGAACTTTGATAATGCGGTCGAATTGCTTCTCCAGTCAGGACGCACACTTCCTCACGTGATGGCCATGCTGATTCCTGAAGCATGGGCGGGCAATCCGCATATGAAGCCGGAGAAGCGCGCCTTCTACGAGTACCACGCCTGCCTGATGGAGCCATGGGACGGTCCCGCCGCCATCGCTTTCACTGACGGACGCGTCATCGGCGCAACCCTCGACCGCAACGGCTTGCGCCCCGGACGTTACGTCGTTACGCACGATGATCTGGTCGTTATGGCATCAGAGGCCGGAGTGCTCGACATCGCGCCCGAGCAAGTGAAGAGAAAGGGCCGCCTACAGCCGGGGAAGATGTTCCTCGTCGACACCGTCGAAGGCCGCATCATCTCGGACAAAGAGATCAAGCAAAAACTTTCGTCGCGGCAGCCCTATGCCCAGTGGGTGAAAGACAATCAGATCACGATGGATCAGTTGCCCGAGCCCTCGCGAATGCATTTTCCTGATGCTGAGACCCTCCTCCGACGACAGCGCGCCTTCGGTTACAGCGATGAAGATTTGAGGATGATCCTCACCCCGATGGCGTCGCGAGGTGAAGAGCCCATTGGTTCGATGGGGACCGATACGCCGCTAGCCTGTCTCTCTGACAAACCGCAATCGCTCTTTAACTACTTCAAGCAACTTTTCGCTCAGGTGACCAATCCTCCCATTGATCCCATCCGCGAAGAGATGGTGATGTCGCTCATCAGCTACATCGGAAGCGAGCGCAACATTCTGGAGGAAGCGCCCGAGAACTGTCACATGCTGAAACTGGCGCATCCCCTGCTCTCGAATCGCGAACTGGAAAAGCTGCGCCGAGTGTCGAATCGCGACTTGCTTGCGACCACGCTGCCCGCTCTATTCCGTGCGAGCGACGGTGAAGCCGGCCTCAAGCGCGCACTTGACGAACTGTGTGAGAGAGCTTCCCGGGCGGTTAAGGCCGGCTACTCTCTGCTGATTCTTTCCGATCGCGGAGTAGATAAAGACTACGCCCCCATTCCGTGCCTGCTCGCCCTGGCTGCCGTACACAATCTGCTCGTTCGGGAAGAAACGCGAACGCAAGTTGCGTTGATCACCGAATCTGGCGAGCCGCGCGAAGTGATGCACTTTGCATTGCTCAGTGGTTACGGGGCCAGCGCCATCAACCCATACCTGGCGCTCGAGAGCGTCGATAACCTCGTGTGGCGCGGTGAGTTGGGCGATGGCATTACGCCGGAGCTCGCGGTGAAGCATTTCATGAAGGCCATCAAGAAGGGTCTGCTGAAGACCTTCTCGAAGATGGGCATCTCCACACTGCAAAGCTATCAGGGAGCACAGGTTTTCGAAGCCATCGGGCTGAACAAAGATCTGATCGACGCCTACTTCGCCGGCACGACCTCGCGGATTGAGGGAATCGGACTCTCTGTTCTCGCGACCGAGGCCTTGATCAAACACGAGTACGCTTTCCGTCCGCTGACTGAGTTCGAAACGGAGCTTTCGGTCGGCGGCAGCTATCACCAGCGGGTCAATGGCGAATATCACCTGCTCAATCCGCAGACCATCAGCAAACTGCAACAAGCGGTGCGGCAGGATAGCTCCAAGACTTTTCAGGAGTACTCCGACCTCATCGACAACCAGAGCGCGAACCTCTGCACGCTGCGTGGCCTGATGAAGTTGAAGAAGAGCGAGAATCCGGTTCCGATCGAAGAGGTCGAACCCGCCAAAGAAATTGTCAAGCGCTTTACCACCGGCGCCATGTCGTTCGGATCCATCAGCAAGGAAGCCCACGAAACTCTTGCCATCGCCATGAATCGCATCGGCGGCAAGTCGAACACGGGCGAGGGTGGAGAAGACGAGGAACGCTTCAAGCCCGACGCCAACGGCGATTTGCGGCGAAGCGCCGTCAAACAAGTGGCATCGGCACGTTTTGGTGTTACCGCGAACTATCTAGTCAACGCGGACGAGTTACAGATCAAAATGGCGCAAGGAGCGAAACCCGGCGAGGGCGGCCAACTTCCGGGGTACAAAGTGGACGACGTGATCGCCCGCTTGCGGCACTCCATTCCCGGTGTCGGTTTGATTTCGCCGCCGCCTCATCACGATATCTATTCGATTGAAGACCTCGCGCAATTGATCTACGACCTGAAGAACGTGAACCCATCCGCTCGTATCGCTGTGAAGCTTGTGGCAGAGGTCGGCGTGGGAACGGTTGCAGCGGGTGTGGCCAAAGCGCACGCCGATGTCGTCCTGATCAGCGGCGACAGTGGGGGCACGGGTGCTTCACCGCTCAGTTCCATCAAGCACGCCGGCATTCCCTGGGAACTGGGCTTGGCGGAGACGCAACAGGTTTTGCTGCTAAACGATCTGCGCAGCCGCATCCGCGTTCAAACGGACGGCAAGCTGCAGACCGGCCGCGACGTAGCCATTGCCGCGCTGTTGGGCGCCGAAGAATTCGGGTTCGCCACAACGCCCCTGATCGCGATGGGCTGCATCATGATGCGCAAGTGCCATCTCAATACTTGCTCAGTGGGTATCGCCACGCAAGATCCCGAACTGCGCAAGCAGTTCAAAGGGCAGCCCGAGCATGTAATCAATTTCTTTTTCTTCATCGCGGAACAGCTTCGGCAATACATGGCGCAACTAGGGTTCCGCACTGTCGACGAGATGGTTGGCCGTGTCGACATGCTCGATGTGGAGCCTGCCGTCGATCACTGGAAAGCTCGCGGCCTCGACTTCTCGGCGATTCTCTATAATCCGGTCGTGCCCTCACGCGTCGCGAGACGCTGTGTGCAGGGCCAAGAGCACGGTCTGGAACACGCACTTGACCATCAGCTAGTCGAGCACTCGCTGGATGCTTTGCTCAGCCTGAGAAATGTCGAAATCAATTTGCCGGTACGCAATGTGCATCGCTCGGTCGGGACCATACTGAGTGGTGAAATCGCGCGGCGCTACGGCTCGGCCGGGCTGCCCGACGACACAATTCGCATCCATCTCATGGGTTCTGCGGGCCAAAGCCTCGGTGCGTTCCTTGCCAAGGGAGTCACACTCACGCTCGACGGCGACGCCAACGACTACGTTGGGAAAGGTCTTTCCGGCGGTCGCATCATTGTCTATCCGCCGAAGAACTCTGGGTTTGCTCCCGAAGAGAACATCCTGATCGGCAACGTGGCTCTCTATGGTGCAACCAGCGGCGAAGCCTTCTTTAACGGCGTCGCCGGCGAACGTTTTGCGGTCCGCAATTCCGGGGCGACCGCGGTCGTTGAGGGGGTTGGCGACCACGGCTGCGAGTACATGACAAACGGGTTGGTGCTGGTGCTCGGCTCCTGTGGCAGAAATTTCGCCGCTGGCATGAGCGGCGGCGTCGCCTATGTTTTCGACGAGCGCATGGATTTCACTGAGAAACGCTGCAACCTCGATTCCGTCGACCTCGAACCGTTGCTTGAAGTTCAAGATGTGCAGATTGTCCGCGATCTCGTTAATCGTCACATGGACCTGACTGGCAGCCGTCGCGCCAAGTGGATTCTCGATAACTGGCACGACATGAACTCTCGATTCATCAAAGTCTTCCCGCACGAATTCAAAAGGGTACTGGGCGTGGGCCGCAGCCAGCAAGCTTACATTCCGAACCAGCCCGTATCGGTTCTGGAGCCCGCCGAGCAGGTGCAACATGGGTAAGACTACCGGTTTCATGGATTACTCTCGCGAGTTGGCCCCACGCCGGCCGGTCGCCGAGCGCGTCAACGACTGGTTCGAGATCTATCAGGATTTTCCCGAGGAGAAACTTCGCAAGCAGGGTGCCCGTTGCATGGATTGTGGCGTCCCCTTCTGCCAGACAGGATGTCCCGTCAGCAATCTCATTCCCGACTGGAACGATCTCGTCTATCGCGGACGCTGGAAAGAAGCGGTTCGTCAGTTACACGCCACCAATAATTTCCCCGAATTCACTGGCCGCATCTGTCCCGCTCCGTGCGAAGCCTCGTGCGTTCTGGGCATCAACCAGCCGCCGGTAACGATCAAGCAAAACGAAAAGAACATAGTGGAACGTGGCTTTCTGGAAGGCTGGATTCGCCCCGAGCCGTCGAAACTTCGAACCGGAAAGAAAGTCGCCATTGTCGGTTCGGGCCCAGCGGGACTGGCAGCGGCGCAACAGTTAAGCCGCACCGGACATTCCGTCACAGTCTACGAAAAGGCAGACCGCATTGGCGGATTGCTGCGCTACGGCATCCCAGAGTTCAAGCTGGAAAAGCACATCATCGATCGCCGTCTCGAACAGATGTCCGCCGAGGGCGTGAAGTTCGTTACCAATGCTGAGGTTGGGAAGAACGTTCAGGTCGAAGATCTGCGTCGCGACTTCGACGCCATTGTCCTTGCTGGAGGCTCCGAGCATCCGCGTGATTTGAAAGTCCCCGGACGTGAGCTGAAGGGAATTCACTACGCGATGGAATTCCTCCCGCAGCAGAACAAGCGCTGCCTTGGTGACACGCTCGATCCGGCGACCGAAATTCTTGCGACTGGCAAACGCGTGGTGATCATCGGAGGCGGCGACACCGGCGCCGATTGCCTGGGCACCGTTCATCGCCAGAAGCCGCTTTCCGTGCACCAGTTCGAGATCATGCCAAAGCCGCCCGACGAGCGTGCGCCTCAAACGCCCTGGCCATTGTGGCCCATGCAACTGCGTACCGAAGGTGCTCACGAGGAAGGCGGCGTGCGGGACTGGAGCATCGCTACCGCAAAGTTCACGGGCGACGAAAATGGCACCATTAAGCAGCTTCATGCCGTTAGGGTTGGTCCTCCCCCTAAGTTCGAGCCCGTCGCGGGCACCGAGTTTACCATGGACGCTGATTTGGTTCTCATCGCCATGGGGTTCCTCGGCCCGGTGCGTAGTGGGATGATCGACCGACTGGGAGTTCAACTAGACAACCGCGGCAACGTAGCTACAGACCAAAACTACATGTCCTCTCTTCCTGGAGTGTTCGCTGCCGGAGACATTCGCCGTGGCCAATCGCTTGTAGTGTGGGCAATCTCGGAAGGCCGCAAAGCCGCTGCCTGCGTCGATTCCTATCTGAAGGCCCTTGCGCTCCGCCCGGTTGTTCCTTTGGCTTCCACCGCGCAACAAATCGCCTCGTGAAGATCACCATCCG
>OBLW0100000636.1_pt1 | contig 29885 bp, 20 predicted proteins | sample 1520161 | NCBI WGS metagenome assembly OBLW01 (sample SAMEA3539309, study PRJEB22396) | soil metagenome | biome: tundra; feature: field; material: soil | place: USA | collected 2010-05 | depth 0.15 m
GATGGGCGCCCCGCAAGTCACGCACGGCTCGCCGGTACGCTGGTAAACGCGGTGCCGTGCCCGTTGCCCCCCGCATGTACGGCCAGCCCCAGGGCCGGCTGCCTCCCCTTTCCATCGAGATCGATCCAGTAGGCCTGGAAGGCGAGTCCGGCCGACCTCGTCTTGAAAACAAGGCTGAGCGTTCGGGACGATCTGCCGTTGGACCCCACGGGCCTGCCCGGATCCGGGGCGGCCGCCTGGGCCTGGAGGCCCGGTTCACGGACCGCCGGGGGCGCGCCGGACCCGTTCCTCCCGTTTGCATCGAGGATCACCCGGTCATTCGCAATGGGTGTGATCTCATCGGCCACAAGCTCCTCGATTTCGTGCAGCCCGGCGACCGCCAGCGCATGGGCCAGGTCGCGATCCGTCGATGACGAGCGCACGGCCAGCCCGGTCAGGGGCCACTCGATGACCGCGTACTCGTCCTTCTTTTCGATCCGCCGGTGGACGATCGCGTCCCGGTCGGTCAATTCGAGCTCCCGCACCTCCCCGTCCCGGTAGATGCGCCGCCCCTCCTCCAGCTGGCCGAGCGTGAAGACCGCGGACCAGTCGCCGGCAAGCCTTTCAAACCAAAACTCCAGCGATTGCGGAGTGTAGAAGCGTTTTGGGCCGTGCGGCTGCATCAGCTTGCGGTTTGTCCGATACCCGAAATCCGGGCGGCGCCAGCCCTTGCGCGGCTGATCCGGCTGCTAAAACGGAGCACGATCGGTGAATTGCAACGGCACATCCGGCGGCGTAAAAGGGAAAATAGTAGAGAGCTCCGCGTGCCGCGCAATCCAAATCTCGAGGGAGTCGGGCGAACTGACCGACTGCCGAAAAATGCGCTCCGGACAAAATGCAGGCTTGCGGCGGACGCGGCTGCCGGGTGCGAATAGTCCCGGGATCCCGCATGAATCGCCGGCGGGCTCAAACCGAATTCGATGAACACTGGCTCCTCAGACCCGACCCCGTACACGGTCTTCGAATTGGAACTGCTCAACCAGTTGGGCAGCTCGGCCAATGGACTCTCCTCCGAGCAGGCGGCGAAGAAACTCGGGGAGGTCGGGCCCAATGCCGTGGCCGCCGGAGGCCGAAAATCGGTTTTTTCCGACCTGCTGAACCGGTGCCGCAACCCGCTCGTCATCCAATTGCTGATCATCGCGGCCGTGTGCTACGCGACCGGCGACACGGTCTCGGACAAGATCTCGGCGTACATCGTCCTCGGCATGGTGTTCCTGAGCGTCTTTCTTTCCTATTTCCAGGAGACCCGTTCCACGCGCGCGGTCGAGAAGCTGCAAAAGATGGTCAAGACGACGGTGACCGTCCTGCGCGACGGCAAGGAGACCGAGGTCCTGCTGGAAGAGATCGTTCCCGGAGACATCATCATCCTTGCCGCGGGGAGCCTGATTCCCGCGGACCTGCGCGTTCTGTCGGCCAAGGATTTCTTCGTGACCCAGTCGGCCCTGACGGGCGAATCGATGCCCGTCGAAAAGAACGCCGACTCGAATCAGGCCGCCGGCCGCACTGCGTTTGAATACACGAACGCGTGCTTCATGGGCAGCAATGTGCTGAGCGGCTCCGCCCGGGCCGTCGTCCTGACCACTGGCAAGAAGACCTTCTTCGGTTCGCTGGCCGAGAAGATGCTGGCAAAGCGCGACCCCACGAACTTCGACAAGGGGGTCCACAGCTTCACGTGGCTCATGATCCGGTTCATGATCGTCATGGTCTCGGTCGTCTTCCTGATCGTCGGGCTGAAGAGCCACAACTGGCTCGAGGCGCTGCTCTTCGCCCTGTCGGTGGCGGTGGGGCTGACCCCGGAGATGCTTCCGATGATCATGACCGTCTGCCTCTCCAAAGGGGCGCTCATGATGTCGAGGAAGAAGGTCATCGTGAAGCACCTTAACGCGATCCAGAATTTCGGGGCGATGGACGTCCTGTGCACCGACAAGACCGGGACGCTGACGCAGGACCATGTGGTGCTCGAGCGCTACGTCGACGTGACCAGCCGGACGAGCGAGGACGTGCTGCGGTACGCGTACATGAACAGCTTTTACCAGACGGGGCTGCGCAACCTCCTCGACCGGGCGATCCTCTCCCACACCGATCTCGACGTGGAGCGCAACTGCCGGAAGGTCGACGAGATCCCGTTCGACTTCAAGCGGCGGCGCATGTCGGTCGTCATCGACTACGAGGACCGGCACGTCCTCATCTGCAAGGGCGCCGTCGAGGAGGTCGTTGCCGCGTGCGAGAACTACCAGGTCGACGAGGACATCAATCCGCTGATCCAGCTGATCCGCGACGACCTGATGGACGAGTACAAGAGCCTGAGCGCGCAGGGCTACCGGGTCCTGGCGATCGCCTACCGGGAGTTCGACCGCACGAAGCCGACCTTTGCCGTCGCGGATGAGGCCGAACTGATCCTGCTCGGCTACGTCGCCTTCTTTGATCCGCCCAAGGAAACCTCCGCCCGGGCGATCGAGGCGCTCCAGCGATCCGGCGTGGTTGTGAAGATCCTGACGGGCGACAACGACCTCGTCACGCGCAAGGTCTGCGACGACGTCGGCATGAAGATAACGAAGCTTATCACCGGCCCGCAACTGACCGCGCTCGACGAGGCCGGTTTCGTCCGGGAGGTCGGCGATTCCAACGTTTTCGCCCGGCTGACCCCAGACCAAAAGGAAAAGGTCATCAAGACGCTCCGAGCCGCGGGTCACGTGGTCGGCTTCATGGGGGACGGCATCAACGACGTCCTCGCGATGAAAGCGGCCGACGTCGGAATATCGGTGGATACGGCGGTCGATGTGGCGAAGGAATCCGCCGACCTGATCCTATTGGAGAAGAGTCTTCTCGTCCTCGAGGATGGCATCATCGAGGGCCGGAAGGTCTTTTGCAATATCATCAAATACATCAAGATGGGGGCCAGTTCCAATTTCGGAAACATGTTCAGCATGGTGGGGAGCAATCTCATTCTCCCGTTCCTGCCGATGCTTCCGATTCAGATCCTCGTCAACAACCTGCTGTACGACATGTCCCAGGTCGGCATCCCGCTCGACAACGTGGACCAGGAATACCTGGAAAAACCCCGGCGCTGGAACATCCGCAGCATCCGGAATTTCATGATCTTCATCGGGCCCACCAGCTCGATCTTCGACTACGCGACATTCTTCCTCATGCTGTACGTATTCGGCTGTTCGGCGTACGGCCTTCCCGGAACTTCCGTGGCCGTGAAAAGCCATCTGGAGCAACTGTTTCACACGGCCTGGTTCGTCGAGTCCCTGATAACGCAGACGATGATCGTGCACATCATCCGCACGCGGCGCATTCCTTTCATCCAAAGCCGGGCCAGCAAGACCATGCTCTTCACCACGGTGGCGATCATGGCCATCGGCGCGTGGCTGCCTTTCTCCCCCGTGGCAAGCTACATCGGCCTGGTCCCCCTGCCCGCGGTCTTCTTCCTTTGGCTGGTCCTGTTCGTCGTCGCCTACAGCGTTCTCACGCACCTCGTGAAGACTTGGTTCTACAATCGTTTCGGCATGGACTGAGCGATCAAATCCAGCTCAGAATATAACCGTCCATGCTAAGCATACTGACCGCACTTCAGGAGGGCCGCCTTTTTGAACTGCCCGAGGCTGCGGGCAAAGAGCGGGTCCTCGCCTTCCTTGCCCGGATCCTGGACGCCAACCCGAGCATGGAGTCGGGACTCGACGCGGGCGAGGAGGTCCTGCGCCGCGAGCAGGAGGGCAACACGGCGATCGGGCTGGGCGTGGCCGTGCCGCACGTGCGCGGCCGCCGCGAGGAGGGCGAGCTGTTCTGCGCGATCGGCTTGTCCTCGCAGGGTGTGGATTACCAGGCCGCGGACGGCATGCCGGTTCACCTGGTGGTGATGTACTACATCCCCGGCGCGCAAAAGAACGTCTACCTGAAGGAAATATCGACCCTGGTGAAGGCGATCCGCAAAAGCGGCGGAATCGAGCCGATCGCCCGCGCCCCCGACCTGAACGCGGTCCGCAACCAGCTCCTGGATTGGGTGAGTTCCGTGCTGGGCGACGCCGGTCCCGAGGCCGTGGCGCGCATGATCCGCCTGGAGGTCAAGACCGCGCAGACGACGGAGCCCGCCGCCGCACCCGCCGGAGCCGCACCGGTTCTGAAACAGGCCGCCCAGGTTGGGCTCTTCAGCGTCCTGGTGGCGCCAACCGGAGCCACCGTGCTTTCGCAGGATGAAGCCTGGGCGGCGTCCCTGGAAAAGGAGAACAATCTGGGCCCCCGGCTGTCCGGCGGCACACCCTTTACCGCAGCCGGACGCCACGTGTTTGTGACCGGTTCCACCGCGTATCCGGGCGGGCGGACCCTGTACCAGTGTGTAGGGGTGGTTCCGGCTGCCTGATTCTTGGGAGACATATACTCCCTCGTCGGAGCCGCCAATACCCAGAGCCGATGTCAACACCGGCCACCAAGAGCCGCCGGCTGATGCCGGCCAGATGGCGGCCATGAGACATCGGCTGAGGCGGCAACGCCTCGGGAGTATATGTCTCCCAAGAATCTGCAGCCTCCACCCTTATTTCTAGAGTTGTTTGCCATTCGTGACGATTCCGCCACGGAATTGTCACCAGAGGGGTGCAAAATGGGCAGAGCTGTGACTCATTGCCCGTGCATCCTGTGAAGATTGCCTTTGTCACCGAAACCTTTCCACCCGAGATCAACGGGGTGGCGATGACCTTTTCGGTCATCGCGCAGGAAATGGGTCGCCGCCACTCGGTCACCGTGTATCGCCCGAATCGCCCCGGCCTCGCGAACCGCCGCGTTCCCGCGGAGTACCGGGAGGTGGCCCTGCCGGGATTGCCCATTCCGCGCTATCCAGAACTGCGGTTCGGACTGCCGGCCGGATCGACCTTTCGGCGCGATTGGATTTCGTCGCGCCCGGATCTCGTCCACGTGGCGACGGAAGGACCCCTGGGCGCATCGGCGATCACCGCCGCCCGGGCGCTGGGAATCCCGGTAACATCCAGTTTCCACACCAATTTTCCCGCGTACACCCGGCATTACGGCGTCGCGCCCCTGCGCCGCGTTGCCCTTGCCTGGCTGCGGCACGTGCACAATCGCACGTGCCTGACCTTTGCGCCCACATCCGAACTTCGCGATCAATTGGTTGAGGCGGGCTTCCGCGGCATGTGCGTCCTTTCCCGCGGAGTCGACTCCCGGTTTCGACCGGATCGCCGCTCCGCGGAGCTTCGGCACGCCTGGGGCGCGGGACCCGACGATATCGTGGTCCTGCACGTCGGCCGGATGGCACCGGAAAAAAACTACCCCCTTCTTTTTCGCGCGTTTTCCGCCATGCGCGCCGCGGAGCCGCGGACGCGGTTCGTGCTCGTGGGCGACGGACCGCAGCGGCCCCGGCTGGAACGGGATTTCCCCGGAGGAATCTTCACGGGATTTGTGGGCCGGGACGATCTGGCGCACCACTACGCCTCGTCTGACATCTACATTCATCCGAGCCTCACCGAAACGTTCGGAAATGTCCTGACCGAGGCCCTGGCGGGCGGCCTCGCGGTGGCCGCGTTCAACTACGCCGCCGCGCGCGAATTCATCCGAAACGGGGAAAACGGGCTTGTCGTCGCCCCCGGCGACACGGAGGCGCTCATTTCCTCCGCGGTGCAGTTGACTGTGGATCGGGACCTGCGGCAGCGACTGCGCACAGCCGCGGCCGCCCGGATGGAGACCCAATCCTGGGAAGTCGTGATTTCCCGATTCGAGGGCGAGTTGGCGAAAATCGCGGCCGCGTATAAATCGCCGTCGTGCCTGCTCCGTGAACCATGGGCGCAGGCAAGCTAACGATCGAAAGTCCAATTCTTGACGTGGGCCGTGGGCCCTGCTCGCAGGCGCGCGTTCTGATCCTCACGGCGGGGTACGGCGAGGGGCACAACGCGGCTGCCCGCGCGCTCGCCGCGGCGTGCGAAGAGCTTCGCGGACCGGGAGCCGCGCGGGTAGTCGATCTTTTTGCCCTGGCCTCCCCGCGGCTGAATGCGGTCGTTCGCCGCGGCTACCTGCACGCCATCAATCGCCATCCGCGCCTTTGGAGCCGGATCTACTCCTGGATGGACCACTCGAACCTCCTGCCGCGCGCCCTCCCTCATCTCCGGCGGGACCTGGACCTGCTCGGTCGGGTAATCGACAGCGAAAAGCCCTCGGCCATCTGCAGCACGTATCCGGTCTATGCGTTCCTAATCGAGCAGCTCAGGCGGTGCGGCCGGCTTGTTGCGCCGAATTTCAACGTCGTCACCGACTCGATCAGCATCAACTCCCTGTGGTGGCGCGCCGGCTGTGCGGGGTGGTTCGTTCCGAACGAGGACACGGCCGAGATCCTCAGGCGCTGCGGGCTGGATTCCCGCCGCCTCCACACGTTTGGATTTCCGGTCAACCTGTATTTCAGCCGGCACGCCGCCGAATTTCGACCCCCGGATTTGGCGGCGGGCGCGGCGCCGCGGGTCCTCCATATCATCAATTCCGGAACGCGCATGGCCGAGGGCACCGCCAGGGCCCTGTTTGAAAGGCAGGATTGGGACGTCACTTGTACGGTGGGCCGGGACGAGCGCCTCCGGCACCGGATCGAACGCATGGCGGCGGGACGGCGGCGGCCGGCGCAGATCCTCGGGTGGACGGACCTGATTCCGCGCCTTCTGATGACCCATCACGTTGCGGTCAGCAAGGCCGGCGGAGCCACGACCCAGGAGGCTATCGCCGCCCGCTGCCCGATGATTGTCAGCCAGGTCGTGCCCGGCCAGGAGGAGGGAAACTACGAGCTTTTGCGCCGGCACGGCGCCGGGGCTCTCGCAGGCACCCCGGACGCAGTGATGCGCGCGCTGGACCGGGCTTTCGCGGATCGGGGCGCCGTTTGGAATGAGTGGCGATCCGCGCTCGCCCCGCTGTCGCGCCCGGACGCCGCGCTCGAGATCGCCTCCCATCTCCTCCATTTGCCGCCCGCCGCCGAGGCGTCCCGCGCCATGCAAGTCGCAACCCCCTGATGAGACTGCGCTTCATCGTCAATCCCTGCTCCGGGCGCCACCGGCGCAGCGCCCGGCTGCAGCCCATGCTCCGGCAGTTCATCGCCGCACGCGGTTTGGACGCGGACGTTCTGCTCACCGACGGACCCGGTCACGCCACCGCACTTGCGCTCGAAGGCGTGCGCGCAGGCTGCCAGCGGATCGTGGCCGTCGGCGGCGATGGGACCATGAACGAGGTCGCCCAGGCCCTTCTCGACTGCCCGGCCGCTCTCGCCCTGGTTCCCTGCGGCTCCGGGAACGGCCTTGCACGGCACATCGGGCTGCCGGCATCGCCGCGGCTGGCCCTGGAGCTTTCGGCCGATGAATCCGCCAGCGTGCGCTTGCTGGACACCGGGACGGCCGCGGGCCTGCCCTTTTTCAACGTGATGGGCATGGGGCTCGACGCGGATGTGAGCCGCCGCTTCAACCGGCTCGTCCGCCGGGGCCTGCCCTCCTACGCGCACACGGCCCTCGCCGCATTCATCGGGCGGCGGAACCAGTTTTGCACGATCCGAACCGCCGATGGAAACGAGACTTTCGAAATCCTTCTGATTTCGGTCGCCAATTCCGAGCAGTACGGAAACGGCGCCGTCATCGCGCCCGGCGCCCGGGTGGATGACGGTCTTCTGGACCTCGTCGCGGTGCGCCCGCTCGGCGTGGTCGCCGCGGCCTTTTTGGCCTGCCGTCTGTTCTTTGGAAACGTGTACGGGAGCGGGCGGGTCCGGCGGATGCGCGGCGCCCGCTTCGAGATCACGCGGGCTTCCTCCGGCATCATCCACACTGACGGCGAGTGCCATGCCGCCGGCACGAAGATCGAGGTTGCGGTCCTGCCGGGGAGCCTCCGGGTCGTCTGTCCCCCGATGCACCGCCGCGCCCAGGGGCATTCCCGCCTCGCGGGGACAGCCTCGCGGGCCTCCTTTGCCCTCCGGATCTAACAGCCTGCTAAACCACCGGCGCCCGAAAACATGAACAAACTCCGCGTGCGCACCGTCATCCTGTCGGACGTGCACCTCGGCACCGCAGAAAGCAAGGTGCCCGAGGTGAATCATTTTCTCCGGCACGTTCGCTGCTCCAAGCTGATCCTGAACGGCGACATCATCGACGGATGGCAGCTGCGGCGGCGCGGCCAGTGGAACAAGACGCACACCCGCTTCGTCCGCCTCGTTTTGAAGATGCTCGAGAAGCGCGACACCGAGATCGTCTACCTCCGGGGAAACCACGACGACATCCTCTCGCGCTTCCTTCCCCTGGAATTCGAAAGGCTCATGATCGTGGAGGATTACATCCACGAGGGGCCGCGCGGACGCTACCTCGTCCTCCACGGCGACGTCTTCGATTCGATCACGCGCAACTTCGTATTCCTGTCCCATCTCGGGGACTGGGGATACAATGTGCTGCTGAGGATAAACCGCGCATACAACATCTGGCGCGCCTGGCGCGGCCTGGAATACTGGTCGCTCAGCAGGGCGATCAAGGCCCGCGTCAAGGGAGCGGTCAATCATGTCTCCAAATTCGAGGCGCACATCGCCGATCTCGCGCGCCAGCGCGGCTGCGTCGGCGTCATGTGCGGGCACATCCACACGCCGGCCGACAAGATGCTCGGGGACATCCACTACCTGAATTCCGGAGATTGGATCGAGTCGCTGACCGCCATTGTGGAGCATTGGGACGGCCGCTACGAACTCATCGATTATGCGGATTTCATCAGGCAGTTTCCCCTTCCGGCCGGGGAATCCGCCGAGGAGCTCGCCGAGGAGCCGCCGGCCCCTAGCCCCGCGGCAGCTTTGCCAGCTCTTCGCGGATGACGGCCAGGGTCCGCCCGACCGCCCCGCCGTTTTCGCGGTGCCAGGCGGCCGCGGCGGCCGCGAGGGCCGCCCGGCGGCCGGAATCGCGAAGCAGCTCCCGCGCCTCGGCGGCGAGCGAGGACGCGTCGGCGACCCGGTGAGCGGCGCCGCAGGCGACCAGATCCCGGGCGATGGCCGCGAAATTCCCCATGCCTGGCCCCAGAATAAGCGGACGCTCGAGGGCGGCGGCCTCGACCGGCGTCTGGCCCTCCGTGTGGGGCGGAAGGCTCTTGCCCACGAAGACGACGTCGGCGATCTGCGTAAGCTGGCGCAATTCCCCGGTCGTGTCCCCAACCGCGACATCGACCGGGCCCGGGGCGGCCCCGCGGGAGCGGAAATGAAACCGGAGCCCGCTCGCCTTCAGGAGCTGCTCGATCTCGAACCTGCGCTCCGCGTGGCGGGGCACGAGCAGGAGCGAGCACGACAGTCCCTCGGCCCGGGCAGTCCGCAGAGCCGCGATCAGGGCTTCCTCCTCGCCGGGCCAGGTCGACGAGCCGAGAAGAACCTCCCCTTCGGCAGGCAGTCCCAGCTCGCTGCGAAGCGCGGCGAGCTCGGTGTCTCCCAATCGCGGAATTTCGACATCCAGCTTGATGTTGCCCGTTGTCTGCAAATGCTCCGGGGGGAACCCGAGCATGGCGAACCGGCTGCCGTCCCGTTTTGAACAGGCAAGGACCTGCGTGAGGTTTGCCAGGAGGAGGCGCGTGACCGGCGGAGCCCATCGACGGCAAAATCGCAGGCGCGCAAAACTGCGATCCGAAATCCGCGCGTTGACGTTGACGACCGGCACCCTCCTGCGGCGCGCCTGCCTGACATGTTCCGGCCAGCGCTCACCCTCCGTGAGAATCGCCATGTCCGGCGCGATGCGCCGCCAGGCGCGCGCCGAAAATGGCCACCAATCGAGGGGAAAATACCCAACTCCGAGGGTGAGCCCCCGGTACCGGTCGTCCGCCAGCCGGTAGCCCGTGCTTGTCGTGGCCGTCAGGTACACTTCCACTCCGTCGCGCCGGAGAGCCTCCAAAATGGGGCCGACGGCCAGCACCTCGCCCACGCTTACGGCCTGCAGCCAGATTCGGGGTGTGTGGATCCGCTTGGCCGGCAGGCGCGGATGTGCGCCGAAGCGATGGCCGACGTTCTTCCAGTAGCCGCCCCGCCGGCGCATGCGCACCAGATACTTGGGCAGCATCACCAGAAAGATTGGGGGAAAAAGGATACGGTAGAGCCAGATGCTCACGGGCGGACGTGGACCGGCCGGATCATGCGTACTCGCAGCATCTTCGGCCATAAAAATCCGCTCGCCCCGCGGAATCGGCCCCCGGCCGGCCATGGGAGGTTTTGGAGACGGATGTTTACAGGCGCAGGAGCGTCCCAATAGTCGGTGACCATGGCCTTCCCACGCACCCTTTGCATCCTGAGCGCCCTTCTTGCCTCGGCGGCATACGCAGTGCCGGCCCCCCGTTTTCCGCAGGAAAAGAGCGACCTCCAGCCGGACCCCGCGGCTGCTTTTGGCGCGCTGCCCAACGGCATTCGGTACGTCATTCTTCCCAACCGGGAGCCGAAGGACAGGGCGTCGCTCCGTCTTCTCGTCCTGAGCGGCTCGCTCGAGGAAACCGAGGGCCAGAGGGGGCTCGCGCATTACCTCGAGCATATGGCGTTCAACGGCAGCACGCACCATCCCCCGGGGACCCTGGTCGAGTATTTTCAGCGTTTGGGGATGAGCTTTGGGGGAGACACCAATGCCTACACTTCGTTCGAGCGGACCGTCTATATGATCGAGCTTCCGGATACCCGGCCCGCGACCGTGGCCGAGGGGTTGGGCGTGTTCGCGGACATGGCCGGCGGGCTCCTGCTGCGCCCGGACATGATCGCCAAGGAGCGCCCGATCATCCTCAGCGAAAAGAGAACCCGCGACTCGGCCGATTACCGGCAGTTCGTGGCCTCCTATGGTTTCCTCCTTCCGGACTCGCTCCTGCCCCGCCGCATGCCGATCGGGCAGCAGGAGGTCATCGACCGGGCCTCCCGGGACGATTTCGCCGATCTGTACGACGCCTGGTACCGGCCCGAGCGGATGGTTGTTATCGTGATCGGCCAGGTGGACCCGATCGCGGTCGCCCGGGAGATCGCCAGCGACTTCGCAGGCGTCGCGGACCGCGCCCCCGCCAGGCCCGATCCCAGCCTGGGCCTGGTGACGGCGGCATTGGGGGTTAGGACGGCCTACGATCACGAACGTGACGCTCCGTCCACGACCGTGAGCATCGACGTGATGGCCCCGTATTCCTTCCAGGTCGACACGGCCGCCGTCCGATTCCGGCACCTCAGGCGGGATCTCGCCCTGGCCATGCTCAACCGCCGGCTCGCCATCCTGGCCAAAAAGGAAGGCGCGCCCTTCATCCGGGCTGAGGCGGATGTGCAGGAGAGTTTCCAGTTTTTCCGCGATGCTGGGATCAACATCACCTGCGCTCCCGACCAATGGCCGGCAGCGCTTGGCGTCGGCGAACAGGAATTGCGCCGGGCGCTGCGGTTCGGCTTCACCGCAGCCGAACTCAAGGAAGCCGAGGCCAATTTCCGCAATGACCTCCGGCAGGCCGCCGCAGGCGCCGCCACGCGCAGGTCCGAGGATCTCGCCGACGAACTCGTCGAGACCCTGGCATCGCGGCTGGTGTTCACTTCGCCGGCCCAGAATCTCGCGCTCTTTGAGCCGGAGCTCACGCGCGTGAGCCCGGAGGACTGCGCGAATGCCCTGCGATCCGCCTTTGAGGGACCGGGCCGTTACGTTATGGTTTCCGGCAATGCCGAGATTCCCGGGGACCCCGCCGCCGCGATTGGAAACGCATACCGGCTTTCCGATGCGAAGCCCGTGGCGCCGCCGGCGGGGCAGGCCGAAAGCGCATTCGCCTACACAGACTTCGGACCCGCGGGTGCGATCGCCGAACGCCGCCTGGTCGGGGACCTGGATCTCACCCTTGTCCGCTTCGCCAACGGCGTGCGGGTCAACCTGAAGAAAACGCCCTTTGAGGAGAACCGCATACGAATCCGCGTCCGGGCGGGGGGCGGAAGGATGACTGAGCCGGCGGATCGTCCGGGCGTCGCCTTTTTCTCCGACCTTGCATTCGAGGCAGGCGGGCTCGGCCGCCACAGCGCGGATGATTTGCAGCGGATCCTGGCCGGAAAGACGGTGGAGCTGAAGTTTGAGACCGGGAACGACGCCTTCGAGCTGAGCGGCTCCACGAACCGGGACGACCTCCTGCTCCAGCTGCAGCTCCTGGCCGCCTATCTGACCGATCCGGGATACCGGCCCGAAGCGCTTCGCCAGGCCCAAAAGAACATCGACGAGATCTACAACGAACTCGCCCATTCGCCTGAGGGACCCCTGCAGGGGGAGGTTCCCCGCCTGCTCGCGGACGGCGATCCCCGATTCGGACTCCCGGCCCGATCAGTCGCCCTGTCGCGTTCGCTTGAGGACGTGAAGGCCTGGGTCGGGCCGCAGCTCGCCCGGGGCCCGCTGGAAATTGGAATCGCCGGGGATTTTGACATGGATGCGACGCTGGATGCCTTGGCGCGCACGTTTGGCTCCATGCCCCCGCGCGCCGAAAAGCCGCCGTACGCGGCCGAACGCAGCGTTCACTTCCCCAGGACGTCCTTCACAAAGGACATGACGGTCGAGACCGAGATTCCAAAGGCTGCGGTCGCCCTGTATTGGCCGACGGCCGATGCGCGGGACGTCGGCCGCACCCGCCGCCTGTCCGTCCTGGGCCGGATCCTGGACGACCGGCTGCGCGTCACGATCCGGGAGAAGATGGGGGGGGCCTACAGCCCCGAAGCGGCGAACGAAGCGAGCGACACATTCAAGGATTACGGGTTCATGATCGCCGAATGCATCGTCGCGCCCGCCCGGGCAGCGGAGATCGCGCAATCGATCCGCTCGATCGCCGCCGACTTATATGCCAAGGGCGTGACGACCGATGAGCTCGAGCGCGCCCGGGCGCCGCTTCTGACCTCCCTGCGGGAATCGGCGCGGACAAACCCGTACTGGCTCGGCGCCGTCCTGGGAAGCTGCCAGGAGTTCCCGGAAAGGCTCGACTGGGCGAGGACGCGGATGACCGACGTTCAATCGATCACGAAAGCGGACGTGGATGCGCTGGCAAAGACCTACCTGGCGCCTGACAAAGCCTTTCAGGTGATCGTCGTTCCTGCGGCCGTCCACTAATTTCGCTCAAGCGTCGCGGCCGACCACCAATGAGGCGTTCGTGCCTCCAAAGCCGAAGCTGTTCACAAGAGCGTACTCGACTGGCTTTGCGACCGCGACACGCGGCGTAAAGTTCAACCCTGTGGCTGCGCAGGCCGGATCGACGTTTTCAAGATTGGCGGTCGGTGGAATGGATCCTTTGGCGATCGAAAGGGTTGCGGCAAATGCTCCGAGGGCGCCCGCCGCTCCGAAAAGGTGCCCCGTCATCGATTTTACGGCGCTGACGTGGAGGCTGTCCCTGATTCCACCGAACAGGGCCGCAATCGCAGCCGCTTCCTCGGTATCGCCGCCGGGCGTCGATGTCGCGTGGGCGGCCACATAGCCGACCTGCTCCGCGGCCACGCCCGCATCGCGCAATGCATTGTGCATGGCCCGCCGGGAACCCTCCGCCTCCGGCGCGAGCATGGACAGATGGTGCGCGTCGGCGGTCGCTCCATACCCCAAGAGTTCCGCGTAGATGCGCGCGCCCCTGCGTTTCGCATGCTCTTTTTCTTCAAGCACAAAAGCCACAGCGCCCTCGCCGACGACAAAGCCGTCGCGATCCGCGTCAAAGGGTCGGGATGCCCTCTCCGGCGCGTCGTTCCGGGTTGAAAGGGCTCTCATTTGGGCAAAAGCCCCGACCGCGATCGGGGTGATCACAGCCTCCGCTCCGCCCGCTATCATCACATCCGCATCGCCCCTTCGAATCGCGCTGAGCGATTCGCCGAGGGCATGCCCGCTTGTTGCGCAAGCTGAGGATATGCAAAGGTTTGGGCCGCGAAAATTGAGCAGGATCGCAAGCTGCCCCGAAAGGATGTTGGGCGCCGTCTGCAGGATGAAAAAGGGCGATATCTTCCGGTACCCGCCTTCACGCCATACCTCATGCATGGCAACAATTTCTGGAAGTCCGCCGAGGCCGACACCCATCTCAATTCCGAGCCGCTCCGGCGAAAGGGTGGCACGGTTGGTATCCAATCCCGCGTCCGCGTACGCCTCGACGCCGGCCGCCAGGCCAAGGTGGGAAAAACGCCCCAGTTTCTTAACATCCTTTGGATTCACGGCTGCAAGGAGCGGTTCGGCCTCCCTGCCCCAGGGGTGAAGGGGCGCCGGCAGCGGCGCCGTGGGATTGAAATCCCTCACTTCACCAGCGATTTGCGCAGGGCACTTCGAAGCGTCGAATCGGGTGATCCGCCCGATTCCGCTCTTGCCGGCCAGCAGGGCCGCCCAGGTCGCGGGAGCCGTCAGGCCGATGGGAGTCACGGCACCCAGACCGGTGATGACCACGCGGCGCCTGGAAAGTGCGGGGAATGAGCTCACTGCCGCCATGCAATGGAGAGGCGGCAAGGCCCCCGCAAGGCCAAACGGCCCCCAGTCCACCTTTGACTTTGCCAGCCATCCCCTGTTGTGTGCCGGACCTTTGAACATGCAGCAGCTCCACGCTTACTGGCGCATGGACTACATTGAGGCTCCGAGATATCCGGCCGAGATGAAACGCCCCTTCACCGAGCTGCCCTTGTTGGGGGACGACCGGAAGGCCCTCATCGTCCATCGCGCACGTCTGACCTACCTGGTCCTGAACCGCTTTCCCTACAATCCGGGCCACCTGCTGGCCGTTCCCTTCCGTGAGGTGATCGATCTCGAGGAGCTGACGGCGGAGGAAAGGGGCGACATGATGGACGTCATCGTCACCGCAAAACGCATGCTGACCGCCGCGATGAAGCCCGACGGATTCAATGTGGGATTCAACCTGGGACGGGTATCGGGCGGAAGCATCGACCACCTTCACGCGCACATCGTCCCGCGGTGGGCGGGCGACAACAATTTCATGCCGGTGATCGGCCAGACCCGCATTCTTCCGCAGTCGCTGGAAGCCGTATGGACCCGGCTGATGGAAGCGGCAAAAGATGCCCCAGACAACCGATAGTCTGCGCGAGGTCGTGAGCAAGGAAACGCACACGAAGACCATCCATTTCCCGAGTCCCCGGCATTTGAGCCAGCTCTATGCGGACCGGCAGGAAAACCTCGCCCACGCCGAGCGGGTTCTCGGCGTGCGGATCGTATCGCGGGAGGACTGGCTGAAGATCGAGGCGCCCGCCGCGGCGCTCGCCCTGGCCGAGGATTTTTTCGGATTTCTCCATGCGGCCCGCGGGTTGGGAATGACGATCCGCACCCCCGACTTCGCACGCCTGGCGGATTCGTTTGCGCGCGGGGAGGGCGGCCAGCTGAAGGCGCTGCTGAAGGAGCCGCTGATCATCGTGACGCCCCGCCGGAGCATCGTCCCGAAGACGCTCAGCCAGAAGCTCTATCTCCAGTCGATGCTCAAGCACTCCATCGTGTTCGGGATTGGCCCGGCGGGCACGGGCAAGACCTATCTTGCGGTGGCGGCTGCGGTGTCGGCGCTCCAGCGCGGCGAGGTGCAGCGCCTCGTCCTCACGCGGCCGGCCGTGGAGGCCGGCGAAGCCCTCGGATTCCTTCCCGGCGACCTGCGGGAGAAGATTCTGCCCTACCTCCGGCCGCTGTACGACGCGCTGAACGAACTGCTGGGGACCGATGACGCGGCCCGGCTGACGGAAAAAGGCGTGATCGAGATCGCCCCCCTCGCCTACATGCGCGGCCGCACGCTTTCCAACGCTTTCGTCGTCCTCGACGAGGCCCAGAACACGACGCCGGAGCAGATGATGATGTTCCTTACGCGGCTCGGCGAGGACGCGCGCATGGTGGTCACCGGCGATGTGACCCAGATCGACCTTCCGCGGGCCAAGGAATCCGGACTGCTGGAGGCGCGCGAAGTCCTCCGGGACGTCCCCGGAATCGGTTTTCACACCTTCAGCGCGGCCGATGTCGTGCGCCACCCCCTCGTCCAGCGCATCATCGAGGCCTACGGCCAATACCGCAACCCGATGGAGGAGACCCCCGGATGAGCGTTCGCAACCAGCTTCGACTTCTCGTCGGCGGCCTCGGCGGCCGCCGTTCGGGGCCGGCCTCGGAGGGGGCATCGGCCTTCCGGGATTTCCTCGACAGGAGCCGTCTCTTCTCCGTCTGCATCTTCTTCCTCACGGTCGCGGCGATTCTGATCATCAGCTCGATAGGCATGACGGCCATCAACCTGCCCGTTCTGCCCAACGAGGTGGCCACCGTCCGCGTGATCGCGGGGGCACCCTTCACCTATCAAAGCGAGGAAAAGACCCGCGTGGACCGGGAGCTTCTGGCCGAGCGCGTGCCGCCGGTCTACCGGCTGGATTTCGATCCGCTGAACCGGTTCGAGGCGGAAGCGCGCGCCCTGCTCGCGCGTCTGGCGGCCTCCGGGTCGGCCCGCCCGCCGAACGCCACGGGGTCCCCAAGCCGTGAGACCGCCGCCGCGGTGGCCGATCAGTTCAACGCGACATCGCCCTATCGGATCACGGCCGACGACGTGGCCGCCTTCTATGCCGCGGGCGACGTTGCGACCCGCGCGGAAATCTTCGAAAACGGCCTCGCCGCGCTCCGGGAAATCACCAACGAGGGCGTCCACGACACGTCGCTTGGCCCCGGAGGAACGGAGAGCGCGGCCGTCTTTCAAATCCTGCGGCCGACGGGCGGAATTGGGCTCCATCCCGTCCAGTCCATGGAGGACGCCCTCACATTCCTGCGGGTCAGCCTCGCCACCCAGGGCGTCCCACGGCCGGCGGCGCAGGCCCTGTTCCGGTTCTTCAGGAACGGAGTCACCCCCAACCTCGTATACGACCGCGTCGCGAGCCAGGAGCGCATCGCCGCCGCTCTGAAGTCGCTCAAGCCCGTGACGGTGGCCGTCGCCCGCGGACAGGTGATCATCGAGGCGGGCGAGCGCGTGACTCCCGGCCAGTATGAAATGGTCCGGGCCCAGCAGGAGTTCCAGCGTAGAAACGGCGACGCGGGCCGGGTCCAGGGCCTGATGCTCTACGGCCATGTGCTTCTGGTCCTTGCGATGGTCCTCGCTTCCGTTCTCTACATCCGGCTGGAGGACCCCGAGACTTTGCGCAGCAACGTGCGGCTCGGCCTGCTCGCCCTGGTCGTGATCGTCAACCTGGCTTTCGTCCGCGTGGTCTATTCGCTCGGCGGCGCCGAGTTCTTTATCCGGGACGGCTCCTGGGCGGCCACGCTGCCCTACATCGCGCCGACCGCGCTCGCTCCGCTGATCGTGGCCATCCTGATCGACGCCGGATCCGGGATATTCATGGCCCTTTTGATCTCCATTTTCACGGGCGTGATCTATGGAAACCGCGTGGATCTCCTCGTCGTGACTTTCCTGGCCTCCATGGTGGCGATCTTCGTCTGCCGCGACGCGCGGCGCCGCGGGCGCGTCGTGCGCGCGGGAGGCGCCGGAGGGCTGACGGTGGCCGCTTTCGCGGGCCTTATCGCGATCGTCCAGCAGACGCCCGTCGGGACGGCCCTCCGGGAAATGGGCGCCGGTTTGCTCACCGGACTGCTGACCGGCATCGCCGTCGTCGGCCTGCTCCCCGTCCTGGAATCGCTTTTCAAGCGCACGACCGACATCACCCTTCTCGAACTGACCGATTACAACCATCCCCTGCTCCGGCGCATGCAGATGGAGGCCCCGGGCACCTACCACCATTCCCTCATGGTGGCCCAGCTCTCGGAGAACGCATGCAATGCGATCGGCGCCAACCCGCTGCTGGCCCGCGCCTGCGCCCTCTTCCACGATACCGGGAAGGTGGTCAACCCCGGCTATTTCACGGAAAACCAGCGGGACCGCACGAATCCGCACGATGCGCTGGATCCAGTCGTTTCGGCAAAAGTGATCAAGCAGCACGTTCCCCATGGGGTGGAGCTCGGCGTCAAGCACCGCCTTCCCAGGGCCGTCATCGATGTCATCCGCCAGCACCACGGCACGACGCACGTCCGCTATTTCTACGAGAGGGCTCTGGCCTCCCGCGCCCGGCATGCCGGGGGCGCCCGCCCCGGCGAACCGGCGGGCGCTCCGCGCCGGAGCGAGGGCCAGGGCGCGGAACTTCCGCCGATCGACGAAGGCCTTTTCCGGTATGACGGGCCCCGGCCCCAATTCCGGGAGAGCGCGGTCATATCGCTGGCCGACGGCGTGGAAGCGGCTTCGCGCTCGATGCGCTCGGCCACCGCGGAGCAGCTCGGCCAGCTTATCGAGGGCATCGTCAACGACCGGATCGCCCAGGGGCAGCTCAACGAGGCCCCCCTCACGCTGGAGGATATCGCCAAGGTGAAGAACAGCTTCACCTTCACCCTCCTCAATGTGCTTCATTCGCGCGTTTCGTACGCCGCCGAGGCGGTTCCCGTGGCGCGAAACCCCGGCGGGCTCGCCCCGACATCCGGGGCATCGTAGCCCCGACCCTGTGGGGCGCCGACCCATCTCCGTTCACACCCTCGACGCCGCTTTGCGGATCGACCGCCGCGCGATCGTCCGCGCTTTGCGCCTTCTCGAAGCCGGGGGGCTCCGAGAGCCGGCCCCTGCCGATCGCGGCGAACTCTCGGTGGCGTTTCTGACCCCGGCAGCCCTCGCGGGCCTCCACGCCCGTTTCCTATCCGACCCTTCGGAGACCGACGTGATCACGTTTCCCGGCAACCCCGGACACGATATCGCAGGGGAGATCTGCATTTCGGCGGAAGCCGCGGCGCGCTTCGCCGCCCGGAAGGGCCGGGATTTTTCCGAAGAACTGACCCTGTACCTGGTCCATGGCTGGCTGCACCTCGCGGGCCACGACGATCGGTCGCCCCACCGCAGGCGGGCGATGCGGCGGGCCGAGGCGCGCGCCATGCGCCTGCTGCATCAAGCCGGCGCCATCCCCGGATTTGCCTTCCGAATTCGCAGCGATGGGCGCAAAGCTCCTTTGACCTCGGCCCCTCTCACGCCTAGAAGTGTTCCATGACCGAACCCCCTCCCCCGTCGCGGCTGGTCAGGATCCGAAACGCGTTCTTTTCGGGAGCCATCATCCTCGCTCCCCTGATCGTCACCCTGTGGGCTTTCAGCCGGATCATCGACATGGTCGGCGGCACGTTCCGCCCGGTCTTCTTCTTTTACCTTCCGGAATCGCTGCGGGACCGGCCCAGCCTCGAGGTCGTCTGGGACATTCTTGCGACCCTCATCGTCGTCGCCCTTGTCACGCTTCTTGGATACGTCTCGAGGGCCGTTCTCGGCAAGTTTTTCGTCAGCACGGCCGAGCGGTTCATCCAGGGCATTCCGGGAGTCAGCGCGGTCTATAATTCCGTCAAGCAGGTCGTCGACACCTTCGGCACGAAAAGCCGGGGCACGTACAACAAGGTCGTGCTCGTCGAGTTTCCCCGGAGGGGCGCATGGACTCTTGCGTTTTTGACAACCAAGCACCAGGGCGAGGCGCAGGCGAAGACGGGCCGGACGGTGTGGACGGTGTACGTTCCCACGACCCCTAACCCGACCGGCGGCTACATGATCCTTTTGCCGGCGAGCGAGGTGATCGAACTGGACATGTCGGTCGGCGAGGGAATGAAGATGCTCATTTCCGGCGGCGCATTCATGCCGCCCTGGACGCCGGATGCGACCGGATCCTTTCCCACGGCCCTGCCCGACCCGGCCCAGCCGCAAACCGCCGTCGAGGATTCGCAAGCCCCGGGCCGGATTTCCGGCCAAAGCCTTGGCGAAGGCCGGTAGCCGATGCCGGCAGCCACGCTTGAGGCGGAAGCCTTCGTCCTGGCCAGGCGTCCGACTGCCGCGGACGGTTGGCAGGCCCTGACCCTGTTTTCGCCGGAACACGGCCTCCTGCACGGCATGCAGCGGGTGCCAAAGAAGGCGTCCTCATCCCAGGTCCTGCTGGACCTCTTCGACGAGGCGGCGCTCGCCCTTGAAAGCTCGAACCAGGGCCGCACCTGGTTTGTCCGCGAGGCGCGCATCTCCAGGCGCCACGTTGCGATCGGGCGCAGTTACGCAGCCCTTCAGGGGGCCTCCGCCCTTGCAGCGCTGATCGCGCGAAATTCCGTGCCGCCGGAAAGCCGCGCGAACGTGACGGCCCTCCTGCGCGCAGGCCTGTCGGCCTTCGAAGAGTCGGACAAACCCGAAGCCGTCGCCTTCAAGTGCCTCTACTGTTTCGCCCGGGACGAGGGCTATCCCGTGAAGCAGGAATGGTTCCCTGCCCTGACCCCGGCCGATCGCGAGCTGGCCGCCGGACTGCTCAACCGCCCGCTTGCGGAGCAGACCGCATCCGCGGAAGACACGGTGCGGCTGCGGCGCCTGCTCGAGGGTTATTTGCGCGAACGCACGGAAATTCTGCTCGACTAGCCCGGATGAACTTCGACCTGGATACGCGGCGCGCGCGGATGAGCGTCGGCGAACTCGCCGGATTCTCCCTGGGGCCGCGCGATGGAGGTGACGGAGCCTCGGGCGTTTGGAGGGCGCAAATCGGGACGCAATGGCACCAAAGCCTGCGCGTAGAAACGCTCGGACGCCATCCGGACGCCGAATTCGAGCGCCCGGTCGAGGGGGAGATCGCCGAACGGGGATGGGTGATCGCCCTGACCGGCCGCATCGACCAGCTGATCCGCGCCCCCGAAGGGCCCGTCCTTCGGGAGATCAAGACGGTGTCGCGGTCCCTGCCCGCCGCAGAGGCGGAACTGCGGGCCGAATATCCCGGCTATTTCATCCAGCTCGCGGCCTACGCGCTGCTCGTTGCCATGCATGGCACGGGTGGGGCAGATTCCTCTCTTCGGCCGGCCCGCCCTCTCGGGGAGCTGGTTTTTGTCGAAATCGCGAGCGGGGTTTCCCAAACCGTGCGGCTCATTCCCCGCGACGAGGCGGCGCTTCGGGAGCAGCTTGGGCGCGTCGCCGAATTTCTAGGCCTGCGGCTGCAGGCGCGCCAGCGCCGGCTCACCCTGCGATTCCGGCCGCCCTTTGCGGTTCCGAGGGAGGGCCAGGAGAGCGTCGTCGGGGAACTGCGCGCCGCTCTTCACTCCCGCCCCTGCGGCCTTCTTTTCGACGCTCCGACGGGCTTCGGCAAGACAGGAGCCCTCCTCGAACTGGCGCTCGGCGAACTCCGCTCGGGACAGTTCGAGCGGATCGTGTATTTGACCGGAAAATCCACCGGGCAGCTGCAGGTCGCCCGCACCCTGGAGTCGATGACCGGCGGCGAACCCGGCAAAGTCCCGCCCCCGGGCTCCACTCCGGTCGCAACCTGGCATGTGCGGAACAAGGCCGAGCACTGCGTGAACTCCGTCTTTCACTGCGTGCGGGACGCCTGTTCCTTTCTCGCGGGGGCGGCCGCACGCTGGCCGGAGAGCGGGTTGGCCAGGTTCGCCCTCTTCGAGGACCAGGCGCGTGACATCGAGTCGCTCCGCCTTGCGGGCGCCGCGGCGCATATTTGCCCCTATGAGATCACCCGCTCCGCGCTCGCCTTCCAGGATGTCTGGGTGGGCGACTACAACTACGTCTTCTCGCCTTCGAGCCGCGGACTCTTCTATGCGCAGCCGGGTTTCCAGCCGGAGCGCACGCTTTTGCTCATCGACGAAGCCCACAATCTTCCGAGCCGCGTCGCCGGGGTGTATTCGCACGATTTTGCAGCCGCTGACGCCCTGGTTTTCCGGGATGCGCTCGACGCCGTCGGCGCACCCGCGCGGCTCGTCGACGCCGCCGGGGAGTGGGCCGGATTTCTCGGGGAACTAAATCCGTGTCCGGCGCTCGCGCCCGAAGCCGAGAATGAGGCGCGGGGGCTGCTGTTCCGCCTGGCGGAGGCGGCCGCCGTCGAACCGCTCGACGCCGCGGCTCTCGGGCCCCGGGAGTCCGAGCGCCTCTGGGGATTCCCGCAAATCGCGCAGCAGTTGGACCAAACGCATCTGCCGCTCCTCTGGTGGAGTCCGCGGCACGGCCAGTTGACGCTCACCTGTTTGGACGCTGCCGAGGCGATCGGTGCGGGCCTGCGGGAGTTTGGCGGTGTCATCCTCGCAAGCGCGACTCCCGGGCCGTGGGAGGCCTTTGGGGCCGCCTGCGGAACTCCGCTATTCGGCGTCTGCGCCGCGACGCCTTGGCGCGCGGGCGCCTACGACGTCGCCACTGACCTGCGTGTCGATACGACCTTCCAGCACCGGGCCCGGTACTTCGGCGCGACGGCTGCCACGGTGGCCGCGCTTTCCCGAAGCGCCTCCTCGGCCGTCGCGGTCTTCTTCCCCAGCTACGCCTACGCCGAGGCGGTCGGCCGGGAGTTGGCGCTTGCCTCGCCTTCGCTTCGCGTAGCGCTCCAGCCGAGGCTGGCATCGCTCTCCGCCCAGGCGGCATGGGTTGAGGCCTCGCTTGGAAATTCGGACGCCCTCTTCCTTGTTTTGGGATCCGGGTTCGCCGAAAGCATCGACTTGCTCGGAGGGCGCGTGACGCATGCGATGGTCGTCGGGCCCGCCCTGCCGGAGGTGAATCCGGTGCAGCGGGCTCGGCTCCGGGACCTGGCCGGGCTCGGCCGCGAGGCGGCCGTCGAGCGCGTCTATCGGATTCCGGGCATGCAAAAGGTGAACCAGGCGCTGGGCCGGCTGGTTCGCGCTCCCGGCCAGCGCGCGCGGGTTCTCCTGCACTGCCGCCGGTTTGCGGAGCCGGCCTACGTTGCGCTGCTGTCCGCCGACTACCGCGGCGGCCGGCGCCTGGAATCCGACTCCGATCTGGCGGATTGGCTGGCGGCCCCCTGACGGGTTCCGCCGATCCCGCCGCGATGCAAATGATTACGGTTTTGCGTTTTCCTGAAACGTAATCTTTCTCTTCTCCCGGTGAGCACCCGCCTGCTGATCGCCCTGATGATCGCCGCCTCCGCGATCGCCGTGCGCGGCCAATCGGCGGACAGCCGGCAATTCACGGCAAAGGAGATCGCCCAGGGGTGGGCCGACGGTTACGTCCTCGCCAAACCGCGCCCGGAGCGTCTCGCGGCGGCGGACGCCGAGGAGGCCCGCGAGGGCTGGGCCGTCGAGCGCAAGTTCGGGCGGTTTGGCGGGCTGCGGGTGATCTCCTTGAAGCCCGGCGACACCTCCGAATCGGCGATCGCCCGATTGCGCGCGACCGGGAGGTACGAGATCGTCGACCACGATTACATCAAGCACGCGTACGCGACGGCGGGAGGTCCGCCCAACGACCCGGATTTCTCAAGCCAGTGGGGTTTGAACAACACGGGATCCAATCCCAATGTGGCCGGACCCGGCGTCGCGGGCGCCGACATCCATGCCGTGCCGGCGTGGATGAACACGCGCACCGACGCCTCCGGCGTCATCGTCGGCATCCTCGACACCGGGATCCGCCTGACGCACCAGGACCTCGAGGCCAACCTCTGGACAAACACCGGAGCGACATCCGGGACCTCAAGCGGGACGTACGAAACGATCCAATACAGCTTCCAGTACCTGAACGCCCTCCACGGCATCAACGCGACGGTCCGGTCCGGAAGCGCAGCCAGCGGAAACCCGTCCGACGACAACGGCCACGGAACGCATGTCGCGGGCATCATCGGGGCCGTCGGCAACAACGGCGTGGACGGCAGCGGAGTCGCGTGGTCCGTGCAGCTCATGCCGCTCAAGTTCCTGAGCTCAAATGGCATGGGATCGACCTCTGGCGAGATCATCTGCCTCGATTTTGCGCTCGCCAACGGCGCCCAGATTCTGAACGGCAGTTTCGGCAGCCCCATGTACGATCCGATCGAGTATACCGCGCTGCAGACGCTCGACGCCGCCGGGATCATCTTCGTCTTCGCCGCCGGCAATCAGGCCGACGACAACAGCCTGACTTTCTCGTATCCGGCGAGCTATGCCCTGAACAACGTCGTCACCGTGGCGGCCTCCGACAACCGCGACGATGTCATCTTCTTCAGCAGCTACGGCTCCGGAAACGTCGACCTGGCCGCCCCGGGGTACCAGATCCTGTCCACGTACAATTCGAGCGACACCGCGACGGCGATCCTGTCCGGCACGTCCATGGCCACCCCCTTCGTCACGGGATCGCTGGCGCTCCTGAAGGCCCAGTTCCCCGCCGACACACCCCGCCAGCTCATCAACCGGCTCCTGCGCCACGTCGATCCCAATTTCAATTTCAACGGCCGCGTGCAGACCGGGGGGCGCCTGAACCTGGCCGCCGCCCTCGCCTCCGCTCCGGGCGACAACACACCTTTCAACGACGCATTCGCCTCCCGCAGCCGGCTCACCGGCTCGTCCGTGTCCGTTCGTTCCTCGAATGTCGGCGCCTCCCGCGAATCCGGCGAGCCCCTGATCGGGGGCAACGGCGGGGGGGCTTCCCTGTGGTGGGAGTGGACTGCGCCCGCGAGCGGATCGGTGACGCTGGCAACCGCCGGGAGCACCTATCAGACGCTGGTGGGGGTCTACACTGGCCCATCGCTCGGCTCGCTCGTGCCGGTGGCCTTCAATACCTCGGCCGGGACAGGGACTTCCAGCGTGACCTTCACGGCCCAGGCGGGAACAACGTACGAATTGACCGTGGACGGCCAGAACGGCGCGACCGGCCTGACCGTCTTCCAGCTGGCCTACAATAACGACGCATTCGCCCTCGCGACAACGCTGTCCGGGCCGAGCGCCGCGATCACGTCGACAAACCGGTACGCAACGGAGGAGATCGGCGAGCCGTTCATTCTCCCCTACGGGGGGGGACACTCGGTCTGGTATTCCTGGACCGCGCCGAGGACGGGCCAGTTTCAGGTCGCAGTATTCAGCTACGACTTCGACCCGCTCCTGGGCATCGACACGGGATCGAGCTTGAATGCGCTGACGCCGGTCCTCGGGGCGCAGGCGGTGGGCGGCCCCATCATCGCCTCGGACAATATCCCCGCAAGCATCTGCCTGTGCACAATCCAGGCTACAGCGGGGACCACCTACAGGATCACGGTCGACGGGGTCATTGATTACACGACCGGCCTCAGCTCGGGGCAGTTCACGCTCACCATAGCCGATTCGCTCTGGCAGGCGGTCACCCAGGACAGCATCACCTGCGCCCCGGCGGTGGCGCCGGACGGCACGGTGGTCGTCGGAAGCGGCGACGGCATGCTGTACGCGTTCAACCCGGACGGCTCCACGCGATGGACCTATTACGCGGGAAACCCCTTCGACACGACCGCCGCCGCAATCGCAGGCGACGGCACCGTCTACGCGTCCTCTTCCTACGGAGGGCCGCTCTACTCCTTCTATGCAGCCGGCGGACTCAAGTGGAGCGCCAGCCTTCCCGCCGGCGCGATCGTGAACGGCGCGGCCGCGCTCGGATCGGTTTCCGCGGCGGATGACACGCTCTATGTCAAGGCCCAGGACGGAAACCTGTATGCCGTCAATGCGGCCAACGGCAGCGTGAAATGGACTTTCCCGGTTCCCGGCGTCTCCTATGCGCCGCCCTCCGTCGGAGCCGACGGCACCGTGTACATCGGCGCCGACAACAGCGTCCTGTACGCCGTCAGTCCCGGCGGAGCCCAAAAGTGGACCTTCACGGCGGACGCCGCGATCTACACGGCCCCCGCGATCGACGGGAGCGGCAACCTGTATTTCGGGACCCTGGGGGGCACCTTTTATTCCCTGTCAAAATCGGGGGCCTTGCGGTGGAGTTTTGCTGCCAAGAACAGCATCAGTTCATCGGCCGCATTGGGGACCAACGGGCTGGTCTTCTTCGGCAGCTACGATCATCACCTGTACGCGCTCAATGTCGCGACCGGGGCGCTGCAATGGAGCTATATGCTCGGGAGCGAAGTGCGGGCGAGTTCCCCGGCCGTCGATTCCAACGGGGTCGTCTATGTCGGCTGCTACGACGGAAGCCTCTACGCGATCAATCCGGACGGTTCGCTCAACCGCACCTTCCCAACGGGCGGCTGGGTGCGCTCCTCGCCCGTCATCTTCGGGACCAATCTTTATTTTGGTAGCTATGATCACAAGCTCTACGCCTACAACATCGGAGCTTCCGCCTCCGGCTCGCCCTGGCCCATGCTGCTTGCCGGCGCCCAGCGCCAGGGCCGCGCCACGGTAAGCTCGCTTTCGATCCTTGCGCAGCCGTCCTCCGAGACGATCGCCAGCGGGGCGACGGTCGTTTTGAGTGCGCTGGCAGACGGCGTACCGGCTCCCAAATACCAATGGAGCCTGAACGGAGCGGCGATCGCCGGCGCAACGAATGCGCAGCTCGTGATCTCCAACGCCACCGCAGCCAATGCGGGAAGCTATGCCTGTGTGGCCAGCAATTCCGGGGGCTCCGCCACCAGCGCGGCGGCGAGCTTGAGCGTGATTTCGACCGGCAATCCGGGCCGCTTGGTCAACCTCTCGGTGAATACGGTGGCGGGAGGCGGCAACCAGATGGTGACCGTCGGATTCTACACCGGAGGGTCCGGCACCGCCGGTTCACAAACGCTGCTGGTTCAAGCCCTGGGGCCGATATTGTCAGCTTTTGGCGTAGTCGGCGCCATGCCGGATCCCCAGTTGCAGATTTTCGACAGCAATCGAAACCCTGTCAGCGGCGGCTCGAATGCCGGCTGGGGCACTCCGATGAGCAACCGTCTCGCGGTGATCGCCGCAGACGCCGCCACGTTCGCCACTGCGCTGTCCGATCCCGCGAGCAAGGATTCCGCCCTGGTGATTCCCCTGGCGCCCGGCGGCTACACGGTCCAGGTGGGAAGCGTGTCCGGGATCTCGGGAACGACGGTGGCCGCGCTTTATGACGATACGCCGGGAACCTATACGGTGGCGGCGTCCCGGCTGATCAATGTGTCGTGCAAGCAGCAGGTTGCCGCCGGGAAAATTCTGACGGCCGGATTCACCGTCGGAGGCGCAACGGCAAAAACCGTTCTCATCCGGGCCAGCGGACCGGCCTTGGCGGCCTACGGCGTGACGGGCGTGATGCCGGACCCGCAATTGACGGTGTTCAATTCGGCCCAGGCGCCGATCGCAAGCGACGCCGGCTGGAACGGCAATCCGCAGATTGCGGCGGCCGCGCAGGGCACCGGCGCCTTCCCCTATACCGATCCCGCAAGCAAGGATTCCGCGGTCCTGATCACGCTGGCCCCAGGTTCCTACACGGCGCAGGCCAAGAGCGCCTCCGGAACAGCGGGCACCACGTTGGTCGAGGTCTACGAAGTGCCGTGATGTGGCAGCACGCTTTTGCGAGGGAGGGCCGGAATGGCTTTCCCGGTTGGTCGGACGTTCTGCAAATCAGGGTTCTTGAAGGAGAAGAATCGGGTCGCAGACCGGTTTTGGGGGGCGAAAATGTCGGATTTCTTAACATTCCCATGCCGCTTTCATAACTTATTCTGTTTGTGGTTATTAACGGGCCTATCGGTCATTCTCTGTCACCGCCGCGTCACAAAATCTGACAGCTTCGGACAAGACTTGCGCGTGTATGGATCATATGTTGATATCTATCCATTTGCTCTACAGCATCTACCGTAACATATGTAAAATCTGGCATGCCTGCTGCTAGAAACGCTGGTCAGATCATTACATAAACTGGTAGCTCTTATAACCCACTCGAATCATGAAACTGTCACGTTTGAGTCCCCTCGCAGCCACAGTCGCTGCCCTCGGAATCGCCCTCGCGACTCCTGCGTTCGCCAATCAATCGCTCTCCACTGTATTTACTAATTCCGCCGGAACGACCCTGAACAACTCAGCCGGGGTCGACATCACGTTCAATGCCAATGGCAGCGTTTCGGTCACCTATCCGGGTCCCGGCGCTTACGACGGATCCGAGGACACATTGGTCGATGTGTATAATAACTCCAGCAAAGTAGTCACATCCATCAATATCAACGGTGGTTCCAACACCATCTTTGGGTTCGATGGCGACGGCATTTCGACGTACACCGGTTTCGCTTCCTCTTCGTTGGACACGAGCGGGTACGGCAGCCCGGATTCGTATTTCACCAATATCTCCGGAAATACCGGCACCGTTAACTTCACGGGCGGAATCTCGGCCAATGGCGGCACCGATTACTTCAGCCTTGAAGAGCCCATCACAGGCGTCAATGGCGGCGGCACAATCGTTGTCACCGGCGGCGCCCCCGATGGCGGGATTCCCATGGCTTTGGTCGGCGGCCTGCTCGTCTCGATCCTGGCATTCCGTCGCAAGCAGTGCTTTGCCGTCTGATCTCAGCGCCAACTGCTGGTAGGTTCTGAACAATTAGAATCGAGTAGGCAAAGAGACTTTACGGTTATGTGCCGCAGGCTCGCGCGAGCCTGCGGCATATTTTTTTGGCGGCATCCTGGTTCTTCTCGCGCAGCACCGCTTTCCGCCCCATTAGGACAGTTGCGACGATTACGCACGTCCGATTGGACTTCGACCGAGTTTTTCCGCCCGCGGCCCTTGCCGCCGTTTCTCGGCACGCGCTGGATTGCCAAAGACCTTGAAGAGCCGCCGGAAAATCCCCCTGCCCACCGGCGCCCCTAACCACCCGACCGTGTCCTCCTTTGCCATGCGGCGTGCGAGATCCAACGTGGGCGTAGACGCTGCCATGTGCGCGTAAAGCGCATCGCGCGGCGCCGACCTTTTGACCGTGATACGGCGGTCATCGCCTGTGCGAAGCACCGGCTGGATCGCTGGCAATCGCCCATCGAGCCTTGCTTTCGCGACGATCGCACTGAAATTTGTCCGAGTCGCCCCCTTGCAAGGCATTGAAGGCCGAACAAATTCAAAATGCCAAGAGGTGCACATCGATGTCAGTCGTGGCTGACCCGCAACAATTCGCGAAACTCGATCAGCCGTTTCGTCACCTCGAACATTAGCCGAAGAGCGGCCCAAAAAACATGGGGTATTACCCGCACGGTGACACCGGATCATCTGCCGGCCCTCGATCGTCTCCGCGCGCAGTCATGGTGCGCCAATGACGGCGACTTCGCTATGGGGCCAATGCCTGCCGTGGATTGCAGACAAAGCCCGGTCGAACGCGGGGTTAGACAGGACCAGGGGGCAGGTCAGCGGGTGCCCTCGGGGCGCCGAGGCGAACAACTCCCGACGAGAGAGGACACATCTTCGGCAAATTAGGACGCCACCTTTTTTTCTTCCTAATTTCCCCGATCCGCGATTCTCTCAACGCGTGGGACTTTCGAGGACGATTGCCGCCAGGGAGGTGCATGCCGCCATCGCGCGCCTCGCCTCGGCGATTGCCGACGGCCACCCCGGAACGGCCCCCTTGTGGCTCCTTGGAATCGCCAACGGGGGGATCTCGATCGCCTATCGGCTGGCGGAGGCGATCAACGCGATTCCGGCCTCCAATCGGCGGGCCCAGGCGGGAGTCCTGGACATTTCCTTCCACCGGGACGACCTCGGGCGGCATCCCATTCCCAAGGAGTTCACGCCCACGGCACTTCCCGGCGACGTGACCGGAGCCTCCGTCATCCTTGTCGATGACGTGCTCTTTACGGGCAGGACGGTCAAGGCGTCCCTCGATGAGCTTTTCGACCATGGCAGGCCCAGCCGGGTTCAGCTCGCCGTCCTCGTGGACCGGGGAGGCCGACGCCTGCCGATCGCCCCCGACTTCGTCGGGATGGCCCTCGATGCGGGAGAAAAGGAAATCGTCGTCGTAGAACTCGGCGAAAACCCCGCCCGCGACCGCATAACCATCCGCTCCGGCTGAATTTACCCATGCCCTGGAATCGCAAGCATCTGCTGACAATCGAGGAGATCCGTCTCGATGAGATCGATCAAGTGCACGCAACGGCCGCCGCGTTCAAGAAGATCCTCGGCAGGAGCGTGAAGAAGGTTCCCGCCTTGCGCGGCAAGACGATCGTGAACCTCTTTCTCGAGCCGAGCACCCGCACGCGCATGGCCTTCGACATGGCCGCCAAGCGCCTGAG
>OBLW0100000637.1_pt1 | contig 29866 bp, 19 predicted proteins | sample 1520161 | NCBI WGS metagenome assembly OBLW01 (sample SAMEA3539309, study PRJEB22396) | soil metagenome | biome: tundra; feature: field; material: soil | place: USA | collected 2010-05 | depth 0.15 m
AAAGCCACCTTTCAATGCTCTTAAAAAGTCTACGTGTATTCCGAAAATGCTCTAAGGAACATATCCCGGGCCGCGCAACACTTTGCCGGGCAAAGCGCCGGTCATTTTCCCTTCGTCAATCACGGGAACGCCATTCACCAGCACGTACTCCATGCCCTCGGAGAACTGGTTCGGGTTTTCAAACGTCGCGCGGTCGGTGACTTTTTCCGGGTCGAAGACCACCACATCGGCCCACATATTCTGCTTGAGCACACCCCGGTCAGTGAGGCGCAAGCGCTGGGCCGGCAACGCTGAAAACTTGCGGATGGCATCGGGCAGAGAGAGCTGGTTCTCCTCGCGGACGTATTTGCGCAGGATGCGAGGAAACGTGCCGTAGGCGCGCGGATGAGGATGTTCCTGGCCGAGCAGGCCATCGGGCGAAGTGCCCGACGAGTCGTTGTCGATAGAGACCCAGGGCTGCTTGAGAGCCAACAGCACATCGGGTTCGCTCATGCCAAAGACTGCCACGCTGGTGAATGCCTTGTCCTTGATGAGAAGGTCGCATAGCGCGTCGATGGGGTCTTCCTTCCAAAGTGCGGCTACGTCGGAGAGGCGTTTGCCCTGCAACGGGAGCAATTCGGGGTTTTGCACGACGGCAATTTGGATGCCTTCAGGGCCTGGCACCTCCTGCCACTCGTTATCCCACACTTCTCCCGCGGAGTCTTTACCGGCGGTGAGCATGTCTTTTCGGATGCGCGCGCGGACGGCGGGATCTTTCAGGCGTTCGACAAGGTTGGCGTCGCCACCGTCGTGCGCCCAAGGCGGCACAAATGCGGAAAAGGTGTTGAACCAGGCTGTGTAGGCATAGGTGTTGGCGCTGATGTCCACGCCTGAGGCGCGCGCCTGGTCGATGCGCGCGACAAGCTGCGGCATCTTGCCCCAGTTCGTCTTGCCCGCTGCCTTGAGGTGCCAGATTTCCACGGGGATGTGCGCTTCGCGGCCAATGCGCGCCGCCTCATCGATGGATTCCAGAACCTGATCGCCCTCGCTGCGCATGTGCGTTGCATAGATGCCGCCGAATTGTGCTGCCACGCTGGCGAGCGCAATCAGCTCCGGGGTTTTGGCATAGGGCGCGGGCGCGTATTGCAGCGCGGTGGAGAGGCCCACCGCGCCATCGCGCATCGCGTCCCGGACCAGAACCTTCATCTGTTCCAATTGCGCGGTTGTGGGCTGAACGTCCGCATCGCCCAGCACCATGCGCCTGACCGAGGTCGCGCCGACATAGCTGGCGAGGTTGATGCCCATGCCCTGTTTCTCAATGCGCGCAAAATACTGTCGGAAGTTCTGCCAGTCGGGCGCCAGGTGGTAGTGCTCATACCCGGCACGGTCGGCGGCGAGCATTGTGTCGTTAAGCGGAGCGGCCGAATTGCCTTCGCCGGTGATCTCCGTAGTGATGCCTTGATAGATCTTTGAGGGCAGGCGCGGATCGACCAGGATGGTCAACTCCGATTGGCCGAGCATGTCGATGAAGCCTGGCGCGACTACTTTTCCCTGGGCGTCGATGGTTCGCTTGCGAGGCGACTTGTCAAGATTGCCGATGGCGGCGATCCGGCCGTCGCGAATGCCTACATCGCCGGAGTACCAGGGGGAGCCAGTTCCATCCACAATGCGTCCGTGGGCAATCACCAGGTCAAAGGTCAGCGCCGGGGGGCCCCCCTGGGCCTGTGCACCAAGGACGGCTGCAAGGATCGTTGCCAAACATAGGATTGCGGTCTTTGGTTTGCGGGTCATTCCGGCGTCTCCTTGCGGCATAAGGGTACTGGAACGTGCATCTGCGTCATCTTGAAACTGCTCAAGAGCCATTCTAGCCGCCGCCAGGAGACCCGGCCGAGAAGGAGCGCCGCACGCGGAAATCCTCCGTCGAATACAACTTCCGTGTGGGGTTGCCAAGATGAAAACTGGGCATTTGGCGCCGAGAGTCATAGAATAGCGGCAACAGGCGTTTTGAGCGGACCGCAAGAGGCTAACGTCCTATTTGTGGCCTAGAGAATGATTGCCGGCAGTTTAGAAGTCTTAATTTTTTGGGGCATATGGCAATGGCCCTGCCTTGGAATCCCCACGTCCTTTCAGGACAGAAAAGGAAATACCTTGAGCGCAATGTGGAAACCCACCCAGACCGGATCAAACAACCCCAATCCCACACCGGAGCCTTCCCGCCCCGCAACACCTGCTCCGACGTTTGAGACCGCCCCGGGCCGCGCCCCCGCCTCCGCCCCCGCTTCAGGCGAACAGGCGACTATTGGCAAGGGTCTGTTCATCAAGGGCGAAATCAACGGCTCAGAGTCGTTGTATATCGACGGTAAGGTCGAAGGCAGCATCAACCTGCCCGGAAACCGCGTGACCGTGGGTCGCAACGGCCAAGTGTCGGCCAGCATCACCGCGCGCGAGATCGTGGTGCTCGGCAAGGTTCGAGGCAATATGTCGGCTACAGATCGCGTGGACATTCGTGCGGAAGGTTCGCTGAGCGGCGATGTTGCCGCTGCGCGCATCAGCATCGAGGATGGCGCGTTCTTCAAGGGCGGCATTGACATCCGCAAGCCAGAGGGCAAGACGACTGTTGTTCCAGGCGTCGCTGCGACATCTGAAGCGGCAAGGCCGGTTCAGTAGTAGCCGTACATTAGACCTCGCCTCATCACGAGCGCCCTTGCCTGTGCAAGGGCGCTTGTGTCTTTTTGCAGTTGCGCCTGTTTACATTCTCGGCCGCCGCCGTCTAACCGGTTTGAGGAGGCCCTCGCTGTTTGAACCCCCTCGGAAATTCTGAATGGGTAAGGAGACCATGATGAAAGCAATGTGGAAAAAAGTTACGTTCGCATTAGCAAGTCTGGTTTTATTCTCTTATGTGGCCAGCGCCCAGACAGATGTGGCATTGAGCCTTTATGGGGCATTCGGTCAATCAACTTCCGGCAATAATACCGTGCAAAGTCCAGCCAATTCGGCCGGCGGCATGCTCGAAGTGCGTCACATCAGGAATCCACTCGTCGGCTATGAAGGCACTTATGCCTACAATCGCGACAACCAGGGATACTCCAGCGTGGCCTCGGTCTGCCCAGGCGCAGGCACTTCATGCAACGTCAGTACCGCGTCCATCTCCGCCAACGCGCATCAGGTGACTGGTGATTGGATAATTTCGCTGAAGGTGGCGAATCTAAAGCCCTTCGCGCTGGCTGGCGGCGGACTGTTGTTGAATGTGCCCACCGGGGGTACGGTCACAACCACCAGTTGCGGCCTGCTCAACCCGCTCTGTCAACAGACCACCACAGCGGCTTCCACTACCACATCCACCAAGGGCGTTTTTGTCTACGGGGCCGGAGTGGACTGGACCATGCTTCCGCATTTGGGACTGCGGTTTCAGTACCGCGGAAACTTGTACAAGGCCTCAGACATGGCGAACGCCTTCAGTTCTACGAATGCCTTCACGCATAATTCGCAGCCGATGATTGGAATCTTCTTCCGGCTCTAACCAGAACGCCAGGTTCAAGCGGGCCCTTCGGGGTTCGCTTCAGACCAGTCCCAGCCGTTTCATGGCGACTTTGGGCAACGCCGATCCGGACCTTTCCAGGACCTCTTTTGTGACTGCCAGCCAGGCCGCAATTCCAGCTACCAATACGGCCAAATCTATCCAGCGTGTATGACGAAGGGACGGCGCTCCGGGGAGATGCGCAAGCAGGCCTCCTACGGCCCAGGCGACAATCCAGACTGCCGCGCCGCTGGCAAGCGCAGCCAATAGGCAGCGGCCCAATTCGGCATAGTCCAGGCTGGCCAGTGAAACCATGTGCCGCCGGTGAAGCAGGATGGCGATGGTGACGGTTTGCAGCGCGATTCCGATATTGGATGCGAAGGCCAGCCCGATGGCCCCTTGCCAATGGAACAGCGAGACATAGATAGGCCAGGAGACCACGGTCACAATGGTTCCCGCCACCATGGGCACCATGGTGTTTCCGGCGGCGTAGAAAGCGCGCGCATAAATGGCCTGGGCCGACCAGAGAAACATGGAGATGGAGAAGACGGCGAAGTACGCCGCGCACAAGCGTGAATCCGCGGAAGAGAAGCGGCCGCCGGTGAAGATCAGGTCGATCATCGGCTGGCCCAGGGCCACCATGCCTGAGGCGACCAGCAGCCCAAGAGCGGCGACGCGCGAAACCGAATCCGCAACGCCGACGGCAAATTCATAGCGGCGCTGCTGCGACCACATGCTGGCGAAAAAGGGCATGGAGGCCGCGCCCGCGGCTTGGGCCAGCATGGCCATCGGTGCGGTGAAAAGTTGCTTGGCATAGCTCATTAGCGAGACGGCGCCGCCAATTTTCGATGCGAAGTGGCCGATAATCCATCCATCGGCTGTTACCAGGGAAACGCCGGCCATCAAAGGCAACGACAGGCGCACCCACTCGCGCAAGCCTTTGTCGTGCCAGTCAAGAATCATGCGGTAGCGCGTGCCGGCGCGCCGCGCAAAAACGGAATTCAGAAGGAACGGCCCCAGAAAGGCTCCCGCTACCGTGCCGATGGCCAGCGAAGAAACGCCAATGCGCTTCTCCAGCAGCAATCCTCCGACAATCGTGCCGAGGCCATAAATCAACGGCGCAACCGCTTGCACGCTGAACTGCTTGCGCACCAGCAACACCGCTCCAAAAACGCCGCCGGCGAAGAAGCACAGCTGCGCCGGCAGAAGAATGCGCGTCAGGCGCACGCAGAGCGCGGCTTTCTGTGCATCGAATCCGTTAAACCACAACCGGATGTACCAGGGTGCAAAGACCTCGGCGAGCACGATCGCAGCTCCGAGTACCAGGTACATGGTTGTCAGGATGACCGAGAGCGACCGCTCGCTCTCACCTTCGCGTCCCGTTTCGCGATAGCGGGTGAGGATGGTGACAAAGGTTATGGAGGCCGCGCCGCCGACCAGGAAATACGAGATCATATCGGGCAGTACAAAGGCGGCATTGAAGGCGTCAGCTTCAACGCCCCGGCCGAAGAGCCACACAATGTACTTAACCCGCACCAGCCCGATAATGCGCGACAGGAAGGTGGACGCCATTAGCAGGACGGTGGCTGAAAAGACAGAATGCGCGTGTGACGGGCGCAGCACACGCACGCCGCGCGCCCACCGTGAACCCGGAGAAGATTGGGTTGGAATCGCTTCTGCCACTGGAGTTAATTCTACCGGGCCTGGTTTAACCTGCCGCACTGAAGGAACCTGCAAGTGCAATCTTCGCGAGTATTCTTTTCAGAGGGGGCATTGCATGCAGCGGAATTGTGGAACGGTCATTGCGGCATTTGCATTCATGGGGGCTAGCTTGGTGGGCCAGACGATTCACGGGCGCGATGGGATTTCGCTGCCATTGCCGCCGCCGGTGGAAGCCGTTCCGGTGACCGACAACTACTTCGGAACGAAAATTGTCGACAGCTATCGATGGCTTGAAGATTCAAAAAGCCCGGAGACGCGGGCATTTATCGATACCGAGAATGCGTACACAGGGCGCTACATAAAGCAGGCGCGCATCCGGTCGCAGGTCGTGGACGATCTCGACGAATTGGAAAACGTGTCCGCCGCAAGTACGCCGGTGCAGCGCGGAGAAAGCTACTTTTTCAGGAAACGGCTGGCCGGCGAACAGCAGTACTCGATTTATGTGCGCCAGGGATGGACGAATAAAGACAAGCGCCTGGTAGACCCGGCTGTCCTGAGTACTGACACGAATATCTCGGTTCACATCGAGGATGTTTCCCGCGACGGGAAGCTACTGGCTTATTCGGTTCAGAGCGGCGGAGCGGACGAGACCAGCGTTCACGTGCTGAATGTTGCAACGGGCAAGAGGCTTGAAGATGAACTGCCGACGGCACGTTACTTGAGCGCCGTGTTTGCGCCGGACGGGGCGAGCCTCTACTACGCGCGCAACAACAAGGAGGGCACGCTTTTATTCCAGCATGTGTTAGGGACACGCACTTCGCGGGACGCGCTGATCTTTGGTCACGAGTTTCGCGGGGAGCCGCTGACCGGCGACGACCTCTTTGGAGGCAACGTGACTGACGATGGCCGCTACCTGGTGGTCCATATCAGCCGGGGCGTGCCGGCAAAGCGCGAAGACATTGTGTACCGCGATCTCACCAAGCCGGGTTTGCCTTTCGAGGTATTGATATGGGGCCAGGATTCGCGGTTCTCGGCAAACTATGCAAAGGGGGCGTGGTATGTGAGGACTGACTACCACGCACCGAATGGATGCATCCTGAAGGCCGATCCCGGGATCATGCCCGACGCGTGGAAGACCATAGTGGCTGAAGGGCCGAACCCGATCGACGAATGGTCGATCGTGGGCGAGAAAATCTACGTGAGCAGGCTGAAGGACGTGAAGACGGAGACATCGGTCTACTCGCTGGACGGCAAGCCGGCCGGCACGGTGGACTACGACGGCATTGGTTCGGCCTCCAGGGTTGAGGGACGGGCAACAGACCGCTATGGATACTTCCAATTCCAGTCGTTCATCATTCCTCCTTCGCTCTACCGTCTGGATACGGTGACCGGCAAGCGGGAGGTATTTTTTCAGCCCAAGGTTCCCTTCGACTCCAGCCAATATGAGATCAAGCAGGTCTTTTTCAAGTCGAAGGACGGCACCAGCGTTCCCATGTTCATTGCCGGCAAGAAGGGGTTGAAGCAGGACGGGACCGAGCGGCTGCTGATGACCGGCTATGGAGGTTTCAAGCTGAGCATTCTCCCCACATGGAACCCGCAATATGCGTGGTGGCTGGAGCAGGGTGGCTGGTTCGCGCTGCCAAACATGCGCGGCGGCGGTGAGTATGGCGAGCACTGGCACCAACAGGCGATGTTTGAGAAAAAGCAGAATGTATTCGACGACTGGTTCGCGGCGGCCGAGTACCTGATCGCCAACAAGTACACATCGTCGCAGCATTTTGCCATTACCGGCCGTTCGAACGGTGGCCTGCTGATGGGCGCTGCCATTACGCAGCGGCCCGAGCTGTTTTCGGCCGTGCTCTGCGGCTATCCTCTGCTGGACATGCTTCGCTTTCAGAAGTTCCTGGTGGGTTCCTACTGGGTAACCGAGTACGGCTCCTCTGACAAGGAAAAGCAGTTTCCGTATCTGCTTAAGTACTCGCCTTACCAGAATGTGAAGCCGAGCTCGACTTATCCCGCGGTCATGTTCTTCACCGGCGACAGCGATACGCGCGTGGCTCCGCTCCATGCGCGGAAGATGACGGCGCTGTTGCAGTCGGCCTCCAGCAGTGGCCGGCCGGTGCTGCTGCACTACAGTCTGGCTGGCGGACACTCGGCCGGAGTGAGTGTGGATCAGCAGATCCAGGATGATGCTGACCAGATGACTTTTCTTTGGACTGAATCGGGACAGCCGAGCGCTCAAAAGTAGGAATCCGATTGCCGCCAGACTGGTACTCAGCGGTCGTGCCCCGGAGTAACCTCATGTCCGGTCGAATCCCTTCCGATAAAGGAGGTACGGAACCTGTGCATAAGGTTCGATGGATGTTCCTTCGTCTGCCAAAGCCGCGATCACGCATTGCGGGAAGGCCGGCACTTTCGTATTGAGCCCTTTGGACTCAGGCAGAGGGGCACGGCGGAGCCTGGAGAAGATGGCACAAACAGAACTGCAAACCGACTTGATCGATTGGCCGCAGGAGGATGCGCGGCTGTCTGCGCTGGCTGCCACAGAGATTCTGGACACTGAGCCCGAGTCCAGCTTCGACGCTATTACGCGGCTCAGTGCCGAATATTTTCGGGCTGACACGGTGCTGCTTGGCTTTGCTGACGCGAGCCGCATCTGGATCAAGTCTTACTGGGGCGAGGCTGTTCGCGAACTTCCGCGGAACCAGTCGATCTTTGAAATGGTGCTCGCCGAGAATGGGCCGGTGGTTGTTCCTGACATCTCAAAACATCCGCATTTCGAAGGCGGCCGGATGACTTTAAGGCGCTTGGACGTGGTTTCTTTTGCCAGCGCGCCGGTGCGGTCGTCCGAAGGCAGGATTCTGGGAATGTTGACGGTTTTCAGCTGCCAGCCGCGGCGCAGGATGGCCCTGGACGAGCTCCGAATGCTGGAAAGCCTCGCCGATATGGTTGCCAGCCAGTTGGAACTGCGCAGGCTGCGCAAAAGCTTCAGGGGATATGGAGTGCGAGAGCCCCGCGCGGCAATGAGCATCCCTGGGAAATGGCCTGACAAACCGGATCTTCGCCACGCCCTTGAGCAGCGCGAGTTTGTGCTTTACTACCAGCCGGAAGTCGAACTTTCGACGCGCAGAATTGTTGGACTTGAAGCGTTGATCCGCTGGGTTCATCCAGAGCGCGGACTGGTGCCGCCCATGGATTTTATTCCGCATGCAGAGGAAAGCGGGTTGATTCTGCCGATCGGAGACTGGGGACTTGGTGAAGTCTGCAGCCAGATCCAGAAGTGGTGCCTCGACGATCCTGCGCATCACTCTCTGCGCGTTTGCGTCAACCTCTCTGCGCGCCAATTCTCCCGTGAGGGGCTGGCCGACCATGTCGAGGCGTTGCTACGCCAATCAGGTGTCTCCAGCCGGCAGCTCGGACTCGAGATGACCGAGTCAAGCCTGATTCCCGATATGCGCACGGCCCTCGAGGTGCTCGGCAGTCTGCGCCGGCTTGGGGTTACCCTCCTAATGGATGACTTCGGTACCGGATACAGCTCACTCAGCTACCTGCATTCGTTTCCCATCGACGTGCTCAAGATCGACCGTTCGTTTGTAGGACGGATGTCCGAGGGCGAGCAGCCGCTCCAGATCGTACGCACCATCATCGAATTGGCGAGGGTACTGGGCTTGGATGTGGTGGCCGAGGGCATCGAGACCCCTGAGCAGTACCGGCTGCTGCGCGAGATGGGCTGCCGCTTTGGGCAGGGATTTCTATTCGCCCGCCCGTTGCCTGTCGAGGCAGTCACCCGGCTTTTGCGTTTGCCCGGGCGCGTACTTCCCGATCCTGCGGTCTCCAAAGAGCTCTCAGATTGATACGACGCCGCTGCCAGGGACATGCGAATTACCGGTTTTATTTCGGGAACGGTAGGTCGTGTTTCCGAATCCGGGAATCGCTCAGCATTTTGCATGCGAATTCTCTCGCGCTCAACGCACCGGGGACGAGTATGCTCCATCCCATGCAGCAAGCAGCCATAGCTTCACCCTCTCCCACCTCTTCCAGCTTTGCGGGGCTGCTGGCCGCACTTACCGCGCCCGCGTCCAAAGGGACCCCCGCCTGGAACGATGACGATCTTGCCGATGACGTGGCGACGCTGAGCTATGAGCGTGCCCTGCGCAACCACAATCGATACAAGCCAGCTGATACTGGCGATGGGGCGTCTGCGCAGGCCGCCGATTCCAGATCTTGCCGCAACTGCGGAGCGCTTCCGTCCCATGCGGCTCCTGTTGCCCAGCCGGTGAATCTGCCGGCGGAGCCTGGATGGAGTGAGGACGAAAAACCGCAATCCGCACCAGGCGTTTCAACAATATTTGACCAGAATCGCAAGTGTGCCAGCATCACGATCCGGCTCAGCAAAGCAGAGGGCGAGCAACTGCGGAGACGCGCGGCAGAGGCCGGCCTTACCGTGTCAGCCTATCTGCGCTCCTGCACATTTGAAGCCGAGGCTCTGCGGGCTCAGGTAAAGGAAGTCCTGGCAGAGTTGCGGAAGACCTCGAGCACGGAAAAGCAGAGCGCAAAAACCGCGATCCGCCGATCATGGTTCGAGTGGTTGTGGCGGCTCATGCCTCAATGGCACACGGGCCAGCATGTCGCACGGGTCTGATTACTCCACTTCGAGCATCAGGCATTTCAGATATTCGGTCTCCGGCATGTTCAGAACCACCGGATGGTCGGGAGCGGCACCGCGGCGTTCGAGCAGGCGTACGCGCCGGCCTGTATCGGCGGCGGCAGAGGCGACTGCGGCTTCAAGCTCCGCCCAGCTTACGTGGTGGGAACAGGAGCAGGTGACGAGCAGACCGCCGGGGCGCAGCATCTTGAGGGCGCGCAGGTTCAGTTCCTTGTAGCCGCGCAGGGCGCCTTCTACGGCTCGCTTGGTCTTGGCGAACGCCGGCGGATCAAGCACGACGGCATCAAAAGTCTCGCCTGCATCTGACCAGTCGCGCAGGATTTGAAAGGCATCGGCCTCCACCCATTCCACCTGAGCGGTGAGGCTAGAGAGATTGGCCTCAAGATTCCGCTCCGCCACTTCGAGCGACGCGCGCGAGGCGTCAATGCCCATCACCTGGCGGCAGACCTGGGCGAGGTGGAGAGCAAATCCGCCCTGGTAGCAGCAAACGTCAAGAGCGCGGTCGATCGCGCCGAGTCTCCGCACCCACTCCCGCGTGGCGGCGTAGTTGGTCCGCTGGTCAAGAAAAGCGCCTGTTTTCTGGCCGGCGTTGGCGTCGTATTGGAAGACGAGCCCATTCAGGTGAAACTGCGTGGCTACGGCTTTGCTTGAAGCTTTCTTGACGTAGAGTGGCTCAGGCGACGGCGCCGCCAACCCCTCTAGCTCGCGCATCCGCGGATCGGGGCGTTCGAGGATTGCGGCCGGCGCGAGCTCTTCCCGCAGCACACGTACGCAGGTCTCGCGCACGGCGGCTGAATCAAGCCCCCTGGCCAGGAGTTGGAGGATTACGAGGCTGCCGTACTTGTCGACGATCACGCCGGGAAGCTCGTCAGCTTCGCTGAAGCAGAGCCGGCAGGCGTCATTCTGGTCGTCGAGCAGCGGCTTGCGCCGAGCAATGGATTGCCGCAGCCTTGTTGCCAACAGTTGAAGCCACTCTGCCTCGTCGACTGCCGCGCGGGAGACAAGCCGTAGCGCGATCTGTGAAGAGGGGCTGTAGAGCGCTGTGCCCAGCAGCAGGCCGCGATGGTCGGCCACGGGTAATAGTGCAGGAGGGACGTCCGTGGCAGGCTCAGGCAGTGAGATAGCCTCGATATCGGAGGCATAAACCCAGAGGTGGCCGCTGCGCAGCCGATCGGCTGCACGGCGGTTCACCAGGGCTCCGGGATTGCCAAGAGCCTTGTTCGCGCCGGCCTGAGCGTCCTTGCCGCCTGGATGAACATTCTGTCTGGCGGGCGCCCCAGGCCGTTCAGCCTTGGGTGTTTTCCGGTTTGTACTTGGCCGTGGTTTTTGCGGCTTCACCATATGCTCCCTCGGGGTTCTTGAGCCCTAACGCCGGAAGCAAACTGGGCCGCCGGCCTTTACTTGACTTGAATCGTCTCCAGGTAGTGGCTCAAATTGCTGATTCTGAGCAGCCTTTCCTGGGGGTTGGCCTGGTCCATCTTACCAAGGACAGGTCCCCAAACCGGCATTTCGATTGTGCCGTGCGACGGAAACCTGGTGCCGAACTGCAGAACGCTGATGACGTGAGCCGACGGAAACTTGCCTCCGTTGTTCCTGCTCAGCATGGTCAAGTCGGCCGGTCGGGTCTTGAGTTCGGCGGCAACGGGGCCGTTGCCCCCGCCGGTCACCCCGTGGCATGACGCGCAATAGTGCCCGTAAATCTGCTTGCCGCTGACAGGCGTGGTCTTCTGGGCCGGGATGGATACTTTCGAAGTGGTCTTATCGGCATGTCCGACACTGGCTGCGAAGACACCTGCCATGATTGCCACGGCCGTGGCAGTAAGTAAGAGGCTTTTCAGCATAAGTTCCTCCCCTTTTGGACCACTACTCCAGTCGGAAAGGTTACTCCCTTTTTGTGATCGACAGGATGTGATCTCGGGCACGCTGGGCAACGCTGTCCAGATCCGACAAGCGCATAGCATTGATAAACACGTAAATGGAACACATGATTCCGCGCTGTCATCTGCACGGAATACTCACTGTTGCGCCAACGTCCATCCGGACTCGTCCACCACTGCTATCACGCGCATGGAACGGAAGCGGCCTATAATGAACCATGGCGACTGTCCGGCAGACCATACCGGAAGAAGTTCCAAGCGCGTCCCCGGCTCCTCCGGCGGACGCGGAAGTTTTGGTGCGCGACGCTGGGACACCCCTGATCGACCCACTCTCGATCAACCAGCGCTTTGAAGCCCTTCTCCGCCAGGTACAGGCCAACCGCCCCAGTGAAGACGTCTCCCTGATCCGCAAGGCATGGGATTTTTGCGTCAAGCATCACGAAGGGCAAATGCGGGCCTCGGGCGAGCCATACATCATTCATCCGCTTGAGGTGGCTGAAGTGCTGGCGGAGCTGAAGATGGACGCGACGTCCATTGCCGCGGGACTGCTGCACGACTCAGTTGAAGACACGCCGGCAACCAATGAAGAAATTGCAGAGAAGTTTGGCGACCAGGTAGCCCACATCGTCGAAGGCGTCACCAAGATCGACAAAATTCAATTTGCCAATCGCGAGGACCGTCAGGCTGAGAACGTGCGCAAGATGCTGCTGGCCATGGTGTCGGATGTGCGCGTGGTCCTGATCAAGCTAGCCGACCGGCTGCACAACATGCGTACTCTTGAACATCTGCAGCCGGACCGGCAAGAGGCGATTGCCCGCGAGACGCAGGACATCTATGCCCCGCTGGCACACCGGCTCGGCATGGGCAAGGTGCGTGGCGAACTCGAAGACTTAGCCTTCCGCTACACCGACCCGGTGAGCTATGAGAAGGTTTCCGCAGCCGTAGAGGCCAGGCGCATCGAGGGCGAGCAGTTTCTGCGCGGCGTTGAAGAGACGCTGGTGGAGCAGCTGCGCGAAAACGGCATCGAGGCTCGCGTCGAGTGGCGCATTAAGAGGCTCTATTCCATCTTCCAGAAGATCGAACGCTCCAAGGTTTCCTTCGATCAGGTATACGACTTGCTGGCCCTGCGCGTGATTACACAGGACGTAGCCGCATGTTATGCGGTCTTCGGGCTTATTCACACGCTTTGGCGACCGGTGCCGGGACGCATCAAGGACTTCATCGCTATCCCGCGTGCCAACCGCTACCAATCTCTGCACACCACGGTGATGGGCGCCAGCGGCCACCAGTTTGAAGTGCAGATCCGCACCGAAGAGATGCACCGCATCGCCGAGGAAGGCATTGCGGCGCACTGGAAGTACAAGGCCGGTGATGGTGCCGTAACGGCCCGCGACGAGGAACGGCTCAATTGGATTCGGCAGTTGGTCGAGTGGCAGAAGGAGATGACCGACCCCAACGAGTTCCTTTCCAGCCTGAAGATGGACCTCTATCCGGACGAGGTCTACACCTTCACGCCGAAGGGAAAGGTTGTGGTGGTTCCGGCCGACGGCACGCCCATCGACTTTGCCTACACGATTCATACCGAGGTGGGCCACACCTGTGTAGGCGCCAAAGTCAACAGCCGCATGGTGCCACTGCGCACCAAACTGCGGACCGGCGACATTGTCGAGATCGTCACGCAGAAGGATCACAAACCGAGCCGCGACTGGCTTACGTTCGTCAAGAGTCCGCGCGCGCGCAACAAGATCAAGCACTGGCTAAACGAGGACCAGCGGCGCAGGGCGGTGGAGATTGGTCGCAAGCTGCTAGAGCGCGAGGCGCGTAAGTTCAAGGTTCCAATGAACCAGATCTCTGACCAGGACCTGGGCCGCATTGCCAACGAGTACGGCGTAGCCACAGCCGCCGACATGCTGGCCACGCTCGGCTCTGGCAAGCACTCGGCGCACCAGATACTCAACAAGTTGGCGCCTGGGTACGCAAACCTGGGCGATGCCGAGCCCGCCCCGGAAACCAGGCCGGGGGTGGGTGGCGAAGCCGGCATGTCCGATGCGGTGCGCAAACTGCACCTTACGGGCTCTGACTCGCTTCAGGTGGAAGGCCAGAACGATCTGCTCGTCTATCGCGCACGATGTTGTAACCCCATTCGCGGCGAAGAGATCGTGGGATATGTTACGCGTGGCAAGGGTGTTGCCGTTCATGCGCGCAGTTGCCCTAATGTGCAGAACCTGCTCTATGAAAGCGACCGCCGCATCTCCGTGGAATGGTCGCGCGTAGGCGACCAGACCGCGGGCAAGCCGCAGCGCTACCCGGTCAAGATCACCGTCTTCTGCGACGACCGCACAGGCATGTTGAAGGAACTGACCGCTACAATCTCCGATGACAACACCAATATTCGCGGCGTGGAGATGCGTCACGACGAGGACGGCGAAGCCATCATCGAGTTTGTGGTTGAAGCCGAAGATGTGCGTCACCTGAACCGCATGGTTCTGGGCCTTCGCCGCGTCGCCGGTGTCCGGGCCGTACAGCGGACTCAAAAGCTGTAAGGGCGCTTCCGCCGGAGACTCCATCAAATCAATGCAACCATAGGTCTGAACTGCTCAGACTCTTGCCCCTGGCCGTGCAAGCCTGTCATTGTGTGCGAGATTCTGCGATGAGAAGCGGAATCAAAGCCCGCCTCCGCTTTAGGTAGTGCGGATGAGGCTCATTGGCAGCCGGAACGCGTGCAGGAGGCAGTCGTTATGAATCGTATAACCAATAGAAATTTTGATACCCGAACTTTTCTCGCCACCGAAGGGCCGGGAAGACGCATCCATCGTGAAGCTGCAAGGCAGGATATTTTTCGCCAGGGCGGACCGGCAGATGCGGTGTTCTACCTTCAGAATGGCCGGGCGAAGCTCACCGTCATTTCCAAACGAGGGAAAGAAGCCACAGTGACTCTGCTTGCCCCCGGAGACTTTTTTGGCGAAGAGTCGATGGCAGGAGTGGAAGCGCTGCGAACTGCAACGGCATCGGCGGTTTCCGTTTGCATGGTGCTCAAAATCGAGAGGGAAAGGATGCTCCGCGCCCTGCATGAGGAACATGCGTTCTCCGACTTCTTCATGCAGTTCATCCTGACCAGGGGCATCCGGACCCAGGCGGACCTCGTTGATCAGCTTTTCAACTCCAGCGAGAGGCGCCTGGCGCGAACACTGCTATTGATGGCGGACTTTGGAAAAGAGGGTGAGCCGGAACCGCTGATTCCCCCTGTGACTCAGGAGACGCTAGCGGAGATGATCGGGACTACCCGCTCCCGGGTCAGCTTCTTCATGAATCGCTTCAGAAAGCTCGGTTACATCGAATACGATGGCCGCATTCGGGTTCACACTTCGCTGCTCGACATGGTACTGCAGGATTCATTGCCCGAAGAGAACGCGTCCAGGCCCAAACTGCTCGACCCGCCACTCAGCCGGGCTCTAGCCGCCAAAAGAGCCATGCTTTTGTGAGTTTCTGGTTTCCGGATCTGGTCCGCTAAGCCGGACTTGAAACCCACACAATACCTCGCAAAGGAGATCTCATGTCGTTTGGACTGTATGCTGTCGGGTTCGCAATCGTGATTGCCGGACTGGCCTACGCTGCACGCCTGGTTCATATGCCAACGCATTGGATTATTGTGGGTGCGGTTGTGATGGTTGGAATGGGGATTCTGTCGGGAGTGAAGGCAACGCGTCAGAGAGATTCCGCTAATTAACGGCACTGGATACGGTTCGATCTGCCTGTCTTCGTCTCCGCAACTCGGGGAGTGTTGTTCTAGTAAGCAGGTGCGTCTGGCTCGCTCTGCCGGTAGATGAAGTTCGCTGACCAGGTAAGCGGACTCGGACTCATACCGGCGGCGGTAACATTTCCTCATGGCTGAAAGTGCTGACGCCCGAGAAGAACTTCTGCGTGGTATCCACGTCATCGACGGCGGCCTGGCCTCGGAACTCGAATACCTGGGCGCACGCATCGACGGGCCGCTCTGGTCCGCCCATGTTCTCGAAGACGAGCCCGAAAAAGTATCTGCCGTACATCGCGCATACATTCAGGCGGGTTCCCAGTGCATTGCAACTTGCAGCTACCAGGTTTCGCGCATGGGCTATGCCGAGATCGGCCTCCCGCCGGAGCGCGCAGATGGCGCCCTGCTTCGGTCAGTCGCGCTGGCCCGCTCAGTAGTCGCCGAATTTCCTGGACGCCGCGTCCTTGTTGCCGCCTCGCTCGGCCCATACGGCGCGGCATTGCACAATGGCGCCGAGTACCACGGCAACTACAACTGCTCCTACGCCGACCTGGTCCGCTTCCACAGCGAGCGCATCGCGGTACTCGCCAGTGCAACTGGCCCGCAGGCTCCTGATCTTCTCGCCCCCGACTTACTCGCTTTTGAAACCTTTCCTTCGCTTGAAGAGGTCCGCGCCGTGGGCGAAGCGCTCGCTCCCTGGCCGATGATGTCAGCGTGGTTCAGCTTCTCCTGTCGCGACGACAAGCACGTCTCCCACGGAGAGCGGGTTCGAGATTGCGCCTCACTCGTTGCCGCACTGCCGCAGACGGTGGCGATTGGCGTGAACTGCGTTCCGCCCCGCTGGCTTCCATCCCTCATCGCTGAGTTGCGCACAGCCTCAAGCAAGCCAGTTTTGGTCTATCCCAACTCGGGAGAGGTATGGGATGCGGAGGCGAGGTGCTGGACGGGTACAACCGATCCTGCCGATTTTGGCGAAATGGCGGCGGGGTGGTTTGCTGCAGGGGCACAGATCGTGGGTGGCTGCTGCCGGACGCGGCCCGCTCATATTCGTGAGGTTGTGCGGGCGGCCACACAACTGTGATGCACACGTTCAAGTTGACGAGGGAATGAAGGCAGGGGACTCGGTCTTTGTGTTGAGTCGAAGTTCCTAGTGGTGTCCGCCACACAGATGGTCGTTTATGTTTTGAAAGGGCACGACTTCAGTCGTGCCGCAAATGGGCTGGAAAGGGCGGGGCTTTAGCCCATGAGGGAAGGTTTCAGGCAATTCGATGTGAACTTGGAACCGTTTAAAATGACTCTATTTGCTGCGGCATACACTAGCTAACCAGAGCCAGCGCCGCAGTTCCTTTGCGGGGTGGAACATACCGGTCGGCGCGCGAAGTGATGAAAAGCTTTTCGCGGCTGAGGAGCTTGCGAATCTGGCCGCGGGCGTGCTCGGCCCAGGGGCCGCGGTTGTCCAGCCGCACATATGCCTGCCAGTGGCGCAGGGCGGGGCGATGTTTGCCTTTGCGTTCATAGGCCAGGGCGAGGTTGTAGTGTGCGTCTGCGTAGCGGGGCGCGAGGGCAACGGCCTTGCAGTAGGCTGTGATCGACTCATCCGGGCGCTCGAGTTCGTCCAGCACATTTCCAAGATCGAAGTAGGCGAGCACGTAACCTGGATCGGCAACGGTAGCGCGGCGGTAGAACTCTTCGGCGCGGGCATACTGGTGGAGATGAAAGTGCAATGTGCCAAGGTTTATGCTGGCCGGCGCATAGTCCGGATCGAGTCCGAGAATCTCCTCGTAGAGAGCGATGGCGCGGGGCTTTTCGCCGGCCTCCTCTGCCTGTACCGCGGCAAGAAAGCGGTCCTGGATGCCGCGCGGCTCGGGGGCGACCGCACTGCGAAGCTGGGAGGGCTCAGAGTGGGCGGACGGACGGTCAACCTGATCGAGCCTGTCAAAACGTTCGAAGTCGAACAGCAACTGCCGACGAATGGGGTCCACCATGGCGCCGTGATGGCGGAAGGCGAGGCGCGCACCGGTTCGAACCACGCAAGCCTCCAGGAGCGGATTGGCCATACCAGCCACGGCCTTCATGGCCAGGATTGAATCCCGGATGCAGGCTGCCGGAACATCGTCCTCGCGCAGGATGCGCAGAGTTCTCAATTGACCCAGATCCTGGAATGTGTAGGTCGGTTGCTGGGGAATGAGTCCGGCTCTTTCCCACCCTTGCAACTGGTGAGAACTTATTTGCAAGATACGCAGAACGTCCTGACGGCTATAGCTGGTCACTCTTGAGTACTCCCGCAGGTAGTACGCACTGCCGTGGGTCGTGAATTCCCGGTTCTGAACTCGTTCCCTGAGCGGAATTTCCCGGCTCAGGTCCCCGACGTAGCTCCTGGAACAGTTACGGAGAAACCACCCTTGCTGCGATTATGCCAAGAGTTGCCGTGGATAAGCAGACCGGAACTAGGGTGACAAGAAAAAACCCGTGGATAATAGGTGCTTGTCTTGGTTCGCATTGGCATAATGCGGGTGGCTTCGCCATTGGGCAAGGAGCCCGTTTTGGGAGTCATTCGGTAAATCCTGCATCGTTCCTGGGTCTGGAGAATTGCCTTCCCTGCTTTTCGGTCGGTAAATTAGTATCGGCGTGTACGAGATCCGTATATAGAAGTTGGAACTGGATGACAGGGCCCCTGATTCAAGCGGAGTTCCGGCTCGCGCTCGACGAACGGCTGAAGGTGCTTTCCGTAAGCGCTGGCATTGACGCTCTTCTTGGCATCAGCGCTGAGGACTTTCTTGCCTCCAGGGTGAGCCTGAAGGACCGCATTCACACCGACGACGCCGACATCGCCGGCATGTTGTTTTCCCCAACAGCAGAGAACGATTCCGGTACTTTCAACATCCGCCTCCGTCATGCCGACGGGAAGATACGCTGCGTCCGGGGGCAGTACATCAGGGAACCGGCGAAAGTCGGAGCGAAAGCGGCACTCAAGCTGTTGCTGCAAGATGCGAAGAGTCTTTATGGGAATTTGAATGAGCCGGCCAGCCTGACCACCATCGATCCGGTGATGGATATCGTCGACGAGGCGCTTTATTTCAAGAACCGCAATCATGTGATTACCGCGGCAAACCGCAGGGCCCTGCTGGACTGGTCCGATGCTGGTGAGGACGGTGCCAGCTTACTTGGCCTGACCGATTACGACCTGTTCCCCGAAGAATATGCCGACGTCTATTACCGGATTGAAAGGGAGGTCTTTGCCGGAAACAAGGTGATGCGCGACACCCAGGCTCCGTCGAAGGGAAACTGGAAGGAGGGGTGGGTAGACAACCGGAAATATCCGGTCAGAGACCTCGATGGAAACGTGATTGGCCTGTTCGGTGTGGTGCGGGATATCACCAGGCAAATGGCAACTGAGACGGCACTTCGCGAGAGCGAGGAGTCGTTGCGCGAGGCGCAGAGCATCGCTGGTCTGGGCAGCTATGTCGTGAATGTCGGGACCGGATTGTGGACAAGTTCCGATGTTCTGGACCAATTGTTCGGAATCGGAAAGGAGTATGTGCGCTCCGTTGAGGGATGGGCCGCCCTCGTACATCCCGACGATCGCGCATTGATGGTTGCCTATTTCGCGAGCGACGTTCTTGGGAAGGGCGAGCCGTTCAATAAGGAATATCGGATCGTTCGCCACTCGGACCGGGCGGTGCGCTGGGTACATGGACTGGGACGTTTGGAGTTCGACACACAGGGGCGGCCGGTAAAGATGTTCGGCATCATCCGCGACACTACCGAACGCAAACAGTCCGAGATCGCGCTGTGTGAGAGCGAGGAATCACTAAAGGAGGCGCAGAGGATTGCCGGGATTGGCAGCTTTGTGGCGGATTTCAGTACGGGGGTTGCCACACGGTCGGAGGTTCTAATCGAGTTATTCGGAATCGACAGAGACTATGAACCAAGCATGGCAGGTTGGATTGCACTGATTCATCCCGATGACCGTGCGAGGATCGCGGACCATCTGGCGAGTCAGGCAACAGGCAAAAGCGGTCCATTCACTCAGGAATTCCGCATCGTTCGCCCCTCAGACGGAGTGGTCCGCTGGATCCAGTCTCGAGTCAGGCTGGAGTTCGATGCGCTTGGAAAGCCCAAGACCTTTCGTGGCGCGGTTCAAGACATTACCGAACGCAGGCAGGCCGAAACAGAGCTGCGCCACAGTAAGGAACTGCTGCAACTGTTCATCGACCACGCGCCAGCGGGGCTGGCCATGTTCGACCGCGAGATGCGCTACCTGGCCGCAAGCCGCCGCTGGCTTGAGATGCATTCCCTTCTGGGCCGGGAAGTGATGGGACACTCCGAATATGAGGTCTTTCCCGAGCTTCCGGAAAGCTGGAAAGAGGAGCACCGCAGGGCGCTGGCGGGAGAGGCGCTACCCGCCGACGAGAGATTCCTTGAGCGAGCGGATGGCTCGGCGCAATGGGTCAGGCGGGAGATCATTCCCTGGCGGGCCGCCGATGGCGCCGTCGGCGGGATCATCATTGTCTCGGTGGACATCAACTGGCAGAAGCAGGCCGAAGCCGCGTTGCGGGAAAGCCAGGAGTTGCTGCAGTTGTTCATCGCCAACGCGCCCGTTGCTCTCGCCATGTTCGACCGCGAGATGCGCTACCTGACAGTAAGCCACCGATGGGCGAAGGATCACTCAATCACCGATCAGGAGATCGTTGGACATTCTCATTACGAGATCAACCCCGAAGTTCCGGAGCGGTGGAAAGAGACACACCGCCGCGGACTGGCGGGCGAGCGCCAGCGGTCTGAAGAGGACCGATACGATCGTGCCGATGGCACCATGCAATGGATCCGCTGGGAGATCATTCCCTGGATGGCCGCCAATGGCGCCATCGGCGGCATCATTATGTCCTATGAAGACATTACCGAGCGCAAACAGGCCGAGGCTGCGCTGCGCGAGAGCAAGGAACTGCTGCAACTATTCATCGCGCACGCGCCGGCCGCACTCGCAATGTTCGACCGCGAGATGCGCTACCTGGTCGCCAGCCGCCGATGGCTGGAAGACTATTCTCTTTTGGGCCGAAATATCATCGGACACTCTCACTATGAGATCGTCCCCGACATTCCGGGGCGCTGGAAAGACGCGCATCGCCGCGGCCTGGCCGGCGAATCGCTTCGCGCCGAACAGGACCGGTTCGAGAGAGCCGATGGAACCGTGCAGTGGATTCGCTGGGAGGTCATCCCCTGGCGGGCAGACGACGGCTCTGTTGGTGGCATCATTCTCTTTGCCGAGGACATCACGCGGCAGATGGAAACCGAGGAAAGGTTGCGCCTGGCCGCCAGCGTCTTTACCAATGCTCGCGAAGGCATCACAATCACTGATCCCGACGGCGCCATTCTTGAAGTGAACGAAATGTTTACGCGCATCACGGGGTATCAACGCGAGGAGGTCCTGGGTCAGAATCCGAGCCTGCTGAAATCCGGCCAGCATAGCAAGGAATTCTACGATGAGATGTGGCGCGCGCTGGTCAAGGAAGGCCATTGGTCTGGAGAAATCTGGAATAAAAACAAGAGCGGCGAGATATTTGCCGAGATGCTGACGATTACTGCGGTGTACGATGCCGGCGGAAAATTACTGCAGTATGTGGCGCTGTTTTCCGACATAACCCAGCTCAAAAAGCACGCGCAGCAACTGGAACATCTTACTCACTACGATAAATTGACGAGTCTGCCCAACCGGGTTCTCCTTGCGGATCGCCTGCACCAGGCCATGGCCCAGGCGAACCGGCGAAAACAGGTGCTTGCAGTTGCGTATCTCGATCTGGACGGCTTCAAGGAAATAAACGACCGGCACGGACGGGAAGCCGGGGATCGGTTGCTCACCTCGCTGGCCTTCGACATGAAGTGCGCCCTGCGCGAAGGCGATACAATGGCCCGGCTGGGCGGGGACGAGTTCGTCGCCGTAATGCTGGATCTGGATAATGCCGAAGCAAGCGCGCCGGTGCTTGCTCTGTTGCTGGAGGCCGCGTCTGAACAGGTGCAGGTTGGCGATCTGAGTCTTTGTGTTTCCGCAAGTATTGGAGTCACGTTCTTTCCCCAGGCGGAAGAGGCGGATCCGGATCTTCTGCTGCGGCAGGCCGACCAGGCCATGTACCAGGCCAAACTGGCGGGCGGAAACCGCTACCACATCTTCGATCCCGATCATGACCAGAGTGTGCGCGGCCGGCACGAAAACCTTGAGCATATTCGCCGCGCACTTGCGGCACGGGAATTTGTCCTCTATTACCAGCCCAAAGTGAACATGCGCACTGGCGTGGTGGTGGGGGTTGAGGCTCTCATTCGCTGGCAGCATCCGATACGGGGACTGCTGCCACCGGGAATGTTTCTGCCGGTTATTGAAGATCATTCACTGGCCATCGAGGTGGGCGAGTGGGTGATCGACAGCGCCCTGGCACAGATGGAGGCCTGGCATGCCGCCGGCCTGGAGATGCCGGTCAGCGTGAATGTCTGCGCCCTACAGTTGCAGCAAGAGGATTTTGTGAATCGCCTGCGCGCCTTGCTTGCGGCGCATCCGAGCGTCAAACCATTCAGCCTGGAGATTGAAGTGCTGGAGACAAGCGCGCTGCAGGACGTGGTCCAGACCTCGCAGGTGCTGAATGCCTGTCACAGCATCGGAGTGTCGTTTGCCCTGGACGACTTTGGCACCGGCTATTCCTCGCTGACCTATCTCAAACGCCTGCCAGCCAGCATACTCAAGATCGACCAGAGTTTCGTCAGCGATATGCTCGAGGACCCGGAGAATCTGAACATCCTGGAGGGCATATTGGGCCTGGCGTCTGCTTTCCATCGTCAGGTGATCGCTGAAGGCGTAGAGACAGTGGAGCACGGATTGATGCTGCTGCAACTGGGCTGCGAACTGGCCCAGGGGTACGGAATCGCGAGGCCGATGCCTGCGGGTGATCTGCCTGGCTGGGTATCTGCGTGGCGGCCCGATCCACGCTGGGCCGAGGTCCCCCAAGTCAACTCCGGCAACAGGGTGCTGCTCTATGCCTGCGTGGAGCACCGCGCGTGGATTGCAGCCTTTGAGTCGTTTATGCGGGGCAAGCGCCACGCTCCTCCGGCGCTGGATATACGCCATTGCCGATTCGGGCTGTGGCTCGACGCTGAGGGGGTGGCTGGCCGCGGCGACCAGCCCGCTTGCAAGTCTGTGGGAATCGCTCATCAGAAATTCCACGAGTTGGCTGCGGAGATCTACACGGCACAGGCCGAGGGCAGAAACTCGGAAGGGCTTAGGCGTTTAGGCGAGCTGCATGGCCTGTGCGACGAGCTTCTCAGGCAATTAGAGATTTTGAGGCAGGTAAGCTAGAGCATTTTCGATTCAAGCATTAACATAAATTCGGGTGCCCCATCCTTTCCGCGTTCTTTGCGGAAAGGGTGGGAGACCACAGATGCCCATCTCGACCGTAAAGATTCAGCCCAAAATGCGCTATTGCTTCGGCAAATAAATACCAACAACCTCTGGGTGCCCCATCCTCGCCACGTCTTTGTTTTTGTGGCTAGGGTGGGGTAGCACGAAGGCAGTATTTATTTGCCGGATCTATAGGGCCCCGGCCATTATTCATCGCGCATGCGAAAGCCGCGCCTCACCCGCGTACCTCAATGCGAATCCCGTCCTTTGCCGTCAGCCGCAGCGTTTTGCTGAAGCTCACAACGACGCGTTCGCCACGATTGCTCAAGTGACTCTCCACAGCGTTTCCGCCGCTGTGAGCTGAGGCCGCCTTACCGGAAGCCGCGATCTCGCAGGAGCGGCAAGCGAGCGTTCCTTCCAGCACGTTGATTGCAAAACTGGTGCCATCGGCTTGGCGCCGCAGTGAATACGTGCCCCATCCCGTGCCCGTTGACCAAAGGCAATTGAAGTTGTCCTTCGCCACCAGCGGTGCGGCAACCACCGATGCGTTGCCGCCGTTGTAGCTGAAGCCGCTGAGCGCAAGAACGGCGGACCAGGCCGACATCGCGCGCGCATAGTGGTGTCCGCACTCAGCCTCGTCCCATGGATTTCGTTTCTCGCCGTCGTAGCGAAGGCGGATGTTGCGCACACACTCCAAACCTTCTTCCACCATGCCCCAGTTCATCATCAGCACCGCCGCGGTGTATTCAAAGCCGGTCATGGTTTCAGCGAAGTAAGGAAAGGGAACATGCGGGCGTTCGGCCTTGCCGTAGTCACAGATCACCACCGAGGCCTCATTGTTCAAGGCAAAGGTGCGTTCGGTGTTGTTGTGCCCGGCGAGACTGCGCTTGTAGTTGTAGCGGTAAATGGACCGGAGCGTCGCACGAATCTTCTCCTGCGAAACCAGCGCTCCCAGGCCGCAGACGTCCGCCAGATACTGCCCCACAAGTTGATCGACGAGACATCCGGCCCCAAGCTGATATTCCGGAGTCTCCGTGTTCTCAGAGCCCATGTCGCTACGCAGGTTGTCGGCTATCTCGTCCTTGCGAAACCCTCTGATCTGCTGGATGTAATACTCCCCGTTGAAGAGGTTGGCATCGATCCAACGGCCACCCTGTTCGAAGAGCTTGCGATATGTTTCGGCGGACGGCGTGTCCCCGGCTGCGCGCGCCATTTCCTCACCGGCCCGCAGTCCGCCTAGGTAGTAGATCCCGCACATCGGGTTAGGGCCGTAGAACTCCACGTCGTAGGTATTGTGTTGCACACCCTCCATCACGCCATCTCGGTTGCCGTCCCATCCGCCGGGAACCCAGGCAAACTCGAGCGCCTTTTTCGCACGCGGCCAAGTGGCCCGCAGCAACTCGTCGTCTCCACTGATCTTCCAATCCAGCCACGCATGCATGATCTGGCCCATCTGGCCGTCAGCCGCAGCGAATCCTGAGCGCGCCTTTCCATCCGGCAACATTTGGCGGAAGTGGATTGCGCCGGCATCGTCCATGGAATAGCCAAAGGAGCTGCGGCGCAGCGACCGGGCAAAGGACGGAAACAGGAACGGAGTTGATGTCTCGTAATTCCAAACGTGAGTGCAGTTGCCAAAGCAACAGCCGCGCTGATTATCGCTGCCTTCGAAGCCGTGGAACTCCCCGTCGGCGGTGCGAAAGCAGGTGGTGGTGGCGAGCGTGGAAAGATTTGCGCCGGCGGCCTCCTTCACCACTGCGGGCAGCGTGGTTTCGCGCAATGCCCCTGTAAACATGCGGGTCCGGGCTTCAAGAGACTCAAGATTTGCGGCAGCATATTCAACGGCCTCCCATGCGCTCTTGAATCGTGTTGCGTAGAAGTTTCCGATGATGGTGTTGCCTTCGCCCGGAGGGGCCGACCAGCCACACCAGTCCGGCGTGCGATTGGGGAATCGCCAGGCGAGCAAGAACGGAAAACTCGCCGTCTGGCCCGGAGCGATGGTTCTCCTCAGGCAAAGCACACCCACGGAGTTATGCGCTTCCGGTTGCGCGCCCAGGTTCCCCGATTTTGAAAATTCGTCCCAGAACTGGAGCGGCGAGTTCCACCAGCGCCCTGCCGGCCATCCCTCCCAATGCGAAACCTCAGTGCCGGCCTCCGGCGTCGCGGCCAACACGAATTCACCCGCCATGGGGTCCTCCGCCGCGAGGTTCGGATTGCTCATCACCAAGCCTGCAATGCGGTCCTCGACCCGATACTCGTTCCGCCTCCCGTCATCCGGCTTCTGATTCGCAGCTCCGCCCCTGTCTTGCGTCGTCTTCACGGGGTTATCGATGGAGAATGCAATGCCGACCTTGGCTGTTGCCGGGCCGGGATTCGTAACCCGATAGCGCAGAATGGCCACCGGCAAACCCGAGTCGTCCGGATCATGAGGAATGAACGGCGAAAACGCATCGAGCTCCACCCTCACCGGAAGCGTGTTGTCCTCGAAATCGATATGCGCCAGCGGATATTCGCCTGTAAAGGTGGCCGACTCAAGGCGGCTGAGTCCAGGAGCGTTGTTTGACCAGAGGCCATCCTGCCCCTCGTAAGGCGGCTGAATCCGCGCCTCAAGCACGTGTGCGACCGGCTTGTCGCTTCCGGCCTGCGCCCAGATGGCCGGAAACGCATACGATGGACGGAATCCTTTGTTCGGTCGGTTGAAGATTTCCCAGTTGTCCAGTTGCCCGCGCCCGCCCAACCCAATGCTGCCCGCTGCCACTCCACCCAGAGGGAACGAAATCATGCGCAGTTGGCGTCCGCGGAACTGCCGCGGATACGCGAGATCTTCGTGAGATTTGCTTTGCTCTGCATCGGCGCGGAGTTCCAGCTCCCGGCTCTGGGCAGCCATATGCTTTGTCTGCACGGCGGCTCCTACGGCTCCAGCCGCCTGCTTGAGAAAGCTCCGGCGATTCAGTCCTGGCTTGTCTTTCATCCACGCTCCTTGAGTACAGCCACGCCGGGTAATTGTGCGTCCCCGGCATTTTATTAGCCCGAGGGGTTCATTCCGCAAGCCGCAAAACGAAAAATGGCTCCCGTTGTGGGGAAGCCATTGTGCGCGTAACACCGTCTCTTTGAGTGGGTCGTCTTTTGTGCGGAGATGGAAATGGAGCCGAAAGTCGGACTCGAACCGACGACCTGCTGATTACGAATCAGCTGCTCTACCAACTGAGCTACTTCGGCCTGCTCTTCAGATTGTATCGTTGCGCCGGTGGAAGGTAAAGCTAAGCGGTGCGGCTGTTCGCTCGGCAGCAGTCGAATGTGGAGCTTTCAATCTCAAGCGAGGTGAACCATGAACATTCTGGCACAGACAGTTCAGCTCGGATTCAGGATCGCAATCGTATGGACCGCCGGGATTTCTGCTGGCGGCGGTCACGGTGACCGCCCTGGTGGTTCTCCGGGCCATGGTCGCGGACATAGGATGGCGTTCGGTCCACTAGATCCTGCACAGACTTGGGTACGGCTATACTTCTTCCCATGCAGAACGACCCACGCGTGGAATGGCAGAGACTCACTGAGACTTACAGCAAGATGTACGACGATGAGTTGCTCAACTTAGCCGCCGATTCCGCCGATCTGACGGAACAGGCGCGGCAGGTGCTCGCCGGCGAAATGCAGAAGCGCGGCCTTCAGGCGCCGCGTACAGCGGGCACAGCACGAACAATACCCGACCCCACGCTTGCACGGCCGGCCATTGCGCTTGGCGCTCAGTCACGTGTGCCGGAACTCGCTCCAGACGAACCGGAGAGCGCCGAGGAGTTCGATGGACCTCATGACTACACATGGAAGACACCGTTGTGCGGGTGCGAGACGCAGGAAGAAGCACTGCAACTCTCAGAGGTCCTGAAACAAGCAGGCATTGAGAATTGGATCGAACGGCCGGGTGGGCGACACGCCATCGTCTGGGACGAGCGCATGGTGGGAAATGTTCAAGTTCTGGTTCCCGCCGATCGGCTAGACGAAGCACGAGAAATCGCCGCGAGTCCAATTCCGCAGGAGATCGTCGAGCAATCCAGAATGCGTGTGCCGGAGTTCGAGCCGCCTGCTTGCCCAAAATGCGGTGCCGCCGATCCGGTGCTTGAAGCCGTGGATCCAGCCAACTCGTGGAAATGTGAAGCCTGCGGAAACGAGTGGACCGAACCGGCAGGAGGGCTCACAGAGGACCCGGAAGAATCCGAACAATGAACCGCCAAAAACGGAAAGAGCCGCCCGGCAACAGGGCAGCTCTCTCCTCAGGGAGAATAGTTCCAACGGAGGCAAAACCATCAGAACTTTCTGGCTGCATAGTAGGAGCGGGGGGAGAGAGTGTCAAGGAGAAATGTTCGACGAAATAAGTGTTTTTATTTCATATACTTATAGAGCGTCTCCTGCTGGAGACGCGGCGAAACGCTTCGACGTATGTTCGCCTTTGTTTGCCGGACATTTCCCGTCTTTTAGGGGTGTTTCTTAGGGTTTATGCCCAGTTTCCCACAGGTGAAACCCGCCATTAACCCTTCGGATACGGACCTTTGATCGGTCTGAGCGTTTCGTCCCATTCTTCCCGCAAATCGATGCGAATAAATTCTTCGTCGAAGACGGAAGAGGCGGGCTTTCCTCGCACAATGCGGTACAGAGCTCTGCCACCGCCGAGAAAGAATCCCAAAAGAAGGGCTGCGCTTCCCCCTACGATTACGATCGAGGCGATGCTCATGAGCAGCAGGGCGGTCTTTTTGATCTCCGAGTCCACCGGCTGCGGGATCTTCGTCAGGTCGGCTTCAAAGTGAACCATTTCGAGCAGCTTGTGGCTCTCTTCTGGGATGGCGTCCCCGCTGACCAGCACAACCAGCGGTCCGCTACGCCGGACCTCAAGCGAAGCAAGGTCGGAGTCCACCAGCGGCTTGGGCCAGGCCGGCTGGGCCTTGTTGCCGGCTTGAATATAGGCGCGAATCCTGGGCTCCTGCGCTTCGGCCATTTGCGGCGTTGGGTAGTCGATGATGGTGAGCGTCGCGGGTCCGGAGTGAAGAGAGTAATTGGCAGTGACGGCCTCGGCGCCGCGGTCGAAGCCGACCAACTCCGGCGGCAACACTCCGCCCGACCCCGCGTAGCCCGCTTGCCCTTCTGCGTAGTGTGTAGTCTGTCCGTCAAGGGAACCCTTGGGCAGGTTCGCCAGGATTGGCGGCATCATCGCCTTGGTTCCCGGCGGATTCGGCACGTGGCTGGCCAGTTCACGCATTTCGGCGGCAGACATGGGCCCGATGTGCGAGAACGTCGCGTCAATGACCGTGTCGCCTTTCCAGAAAAGCACCCGGTTGTGGCTTGAGGTTGCGCCGTTGCCAATGTCCTCCTTCGCCCATCCATTCTGGCGGTAGAAGGAGTAAGCGCCGTAGGCTCCGCTGGCGTCCTGGAACCGCAGCGCGTGCACGCTCAGGGTTTCGCCCTCACGCTTGTAGGTGACAGAGGCGCCGCCGGAATAGTCGTACTCCTTGAGGGCCGCTACATTGGCCGGATCAGCCTGTGCGGGGTCTGCGAGAGCCTTGGGGGGCTCTGTCTCCACCCATCCGTCAAGTGCGTCGGGCAACAGCACCCTGGGCGACGGCGGAAGCATCACAGGCGTCACGGCCTCTTTGTCTGCAGGCTTGCCGCTTGCATTGCCCGGCGTTGCTGTCTTTGCCGGTGCTGCGGCCTGTGCCTGCGCCGCGCCAGAGGCTGCGCTCCCGGCAAGTACGGCCGAGCAAACCACAATTGGAATCCAACGCATGAATGTGCTCCGTCTTCAGGACACTCCGACTTGAGGAAGCTCCGTCTTCAAGGTTACACGCCTGCCGTGCCGCGGTTGGCGGCGCGTACCCTCTCTTCTTTGACACTGCGGAAGCGGGAAAGGTTCCTGGCCTCAGGCCTCGCCGCCGTTCCAGGGCGTGAGGCGCGGTACCCAGCGCGGCACATTGCGCTTGTAGTGCGAATACTCTTCAGGATGGCGGCGGGTCAGGGAAGATTCCTCGTGCAGGCGGATGAAGAGATTGAAGCCGAGGAAGGCCAGTATCGCTTCAATCACAAGTCCCCGGTTCCAGAAGAGAATCGCTTCGCCGCTGAGCGCAACCATGACCCCAACGTACATGGGGTTGCGCACGTAGCGGTAGAATCCGCTCACCACCAGGTGCTCTGGAGGAGCAACAGGCATGAGCGTTCCCTTTCCAACATAGATGAAGCGGCGCACCGATTCCAGGGCCGGCGCGAGCCCGGCAAAAATCAACACGGCAGCAATCAGCATCTGCCACAGCGGCTCACCATTGGGAATGCGAAAGTGCGTAATCCACAACGGCAGGTAGACGAGTACGATCCCCGGTCCGCCTAGTACGACGAACAGGATTGAGACGACCGTATTTCGGCGCAGTGAGGCCATGGTCGAACATCTCAGATGATCCCTATGGGATTGTCATTGTCGGACCCTGCGGGTCGAGTATGTCTCCCAATTCCTTGTAACGGCCGCCATAGAAGATCAGCGCATACTCTCGTATCCCTGTGCTCAAAGGCCCGCCGAGGCAGATTCCGGCCAGCAGCGCGAAGCCAAAGGCAAGCACGCCGAAGAAGACCTCGAGGAGGGTGCCAACAAGCGCGGAGCCGCCTGTTGCATCCGCGAAGGTTGAGTGAATGCCGAATTCAATCGCCGCAAGCGAACCGGCCAGCATGAGCCCTGGGATCATAAGCAAAACGAACAAGCCGATAGCCGCCACGATCGGCAGCGCGACACGCAGCAGGGCGTAAACAAGAAACTGCCTTTTTTCTGCCATGATGCGAGCCCACGCCTCGCTCCATGCTTCGCCGGCCGAGGCGTCATCGAGCGCGATATGCGGCAGCATGCAATCGCGCAAAACCAGGTTGGTCAAAACCGCGGCCAGCGCAAGCAGAAGAATGATCGGGATCAGTGGCAAAACAAGAGAAAGCAGCAACCCGAAATCGAGATGGCCTCCGTTTCGAGTCTCTTGAAACAAACGCCAGAATCCTGTCGCGAACGGAATCG
>OBLW0100000638.1_pt1 | contig 29853 bp, 26 predicted proteins | sample 1520161 | NCBI WGS metagenome assembly OBLW01 (sample SAMEA3539309, study PRJEB22396) | soil metagenome | biome: tundra; feature: field; material: soil | place: USA | collected 2010-05 | depth 0.15 m
TCCTGCCGCGCCGCGGCCGGCTCGAGGTGGCGAATCTCCCGTGTGCGAGCGGCGATGACCTCGGCGCGTTCGAGCTCGGCTCGACGGTGGTCCTCCTCGTCGGGGGTGAGAAGGCGGACGCGTGGGATCTGACACGCGGCCTCGGGCCGGTGAAGGTGGGGGAGCGGCTCGGGGGATTCACCGAACCGATGCCCTAAACTCTCCCCGCCAACGTTGAAACGTTCCGCCGTCCGAACAGCCGGACACGCCGCTGTGCTGGCGGTGCTCGCCGCCGTCTCTCCGCTCGCCGCCGCGCCCGGCGGCACGCTGCGCTGGGGCGGCGACGCGGAGGGCGGCGCGCCGTTCGTCGAGGCGGACCCGGCGGATCCCGCGGCCGTGCGCGGCTTCGACGTGGAGATCGCCGAGGCGCTCGCGGCAGGCCTCGGACGAACGCCGCGGTTCGTGCAGGTGGCCTACCAGTCGATCGACCAGTCCGTGGAGCGCGGCGATTTCGACATCGGACTGTCGGGCATGGAGGACACGCCGGCCCGCCGCGCCGCGCTCTCGGTGACGGTGCCGTACTTCGAGTTTCGCGAGGTCCTCGCCGTGCGCGCTTCCGACGCGGGCCGGTTCCGCACGCTCGCCGACTTCAGGGGCCGCAAGGTCGGGACTCTCTCCGGCACGATCGCGTACGACGCGCTTCGCGCCGCCGAGACCGCACACGCTCTGGTCACCGTGTCGTACGACGACGACGTCCACCCGTACGAGGATCTCGCCCGCGGACGCCTCGACGCGGTTCTCCTCGACCACGTCCTCGCGGTGCGTTCTCTCAAGCGCGTCCCGGGCCTCGCGATCCTGCCCGGCGCAGTCGCGACGGGGCGCTACGTGGGCGTCCTCGCGAAGGAGAACGCCGCGCTGAGGGACGCAATCGACGGCCTGCTGAAGGAAATGATGCGGGATGGGACCCTGCGGAAGATCTTCGAGAAGTGGAACGTCTGGGACGAGGAGCAGGCGGCGTTCCAGGAACAAACGCTCAGGCCGCATTCGGACGCCTTGGCCTTCCCCTCTTTCCCTTCTAAGAAATCTTCTCTTTCTCTCGTTCTTTCTTACTTACCTTCTCTTTTCCGCGCCGCCCTCGTGACGATCGTCCTGTCCTGCGTGTCCATGGCCCTCGCGGTCGCCCTCGGGATCGGAATCGCGAGCGGCCGCATTTACGGGGGCGGCCTCGCGCGCGCCGTGCTTACGGGCTATGTGGAGCTCGTCCGCGGCACCCCGGTGCTTCTACAGCTCTTCGTTCTCTACTACGGCCTGTCGTCCGTCGTGCGCCTGCCGGCCTTCGTCGCCGCGCTCCTCGGCCTCGGCCTGAACTACGCAGCGTACGAGAGCGAGATCTATCGCGGCGCTCTCGAGGCCGTGCCGAGGGGGCAGCTCGAGGCCGCGCGCACGCTCGGGCTCACGGAAGGGCAGGTGCTGCGTCTCGTGCGCGGGCCGCAGGCCTTCCGACTCGCGCTCGCGCCCATGACGAATGACTTCGTCGCGCTGCTGAAAGACTCCTCTCTCGTGTCGGTGGTGACCGTCGTCGAGCTCACGAAGCAGACGGCGATCTTCGCGACGAACATCGGAAGCTGGGCGCTCCCCGGCGCCCTGTGCGCGGCGCTGTATCTCGCGATGTCTCTTCCGCTCTCGCGCCTCGCGCGGCGTCTGGAGGAACGGTGGAACGCGCCCTCGGCCTGAGCCCGCCCGTGCTGTCGATCAGCGGCCTCCGCCTCTGGCGCGGAGCGATGGAGGTCCTGAAGGGCGTGGACCTGGCGCTCGAGCGCGGCGAGCTCGTCGCGCTCATGGGTCTTTCGGGCTGCGGAAAGACGACGATCCTGCGCGCGGTTGCAGCGCTCGAACCATTCCAGGCCGGTGCGATCCATGTGGACGGGGTGCCTCTCCACCCGGGGCCGATGCCTCGCGAAGGCGCGCTCTCGGAGCTGCGCCGCAAGGTGGGGCTCGTCTTCCAGCTCCATTGCCTCTTCGACCACCTGTCCGCGCTCGACAACGTCACCCTCGCTCCCATCCACGCACTGCGCCATTCGCGCGCCGAGGCGGAAGCGCGGGCGCTCGCGCTGCTCGAGGGCCTCGGCGTCGCCGCTCGCTCGCGTTTGCGGCCCCGCGAGCTCTCCGGCGGCGAGGCGCAGCGCGTCGCGATCGCGCGGGCCCTTGCCGTCGACCCACCGCTTCTCCTGATGGACGAGCCCACCGCATCGCTCGATCCGGCGCGCCGGAACGAGCTCGGAGACTCGCTGGAGACGCTGACCACCCAGGGGCGGACGCTTCTCTTGGCGACCCACGACGAAGATTTCGCGCGGGACTACGCCACGCGCGTCGTGGTCCTTGCAGGCGGCGCCGTCGTGGAGGACGGTCCGCCGAGTGAGGTCCTCGTGCATCCAAGGCATCCCGCCACGGTGCAGCTCCTGCAGTCGAAAGGGAAGAAGGCCTTGTCGGTGAGGGGTGAGGCTCCGCCCCTCTGAGCGGGCCGAAAACGCCTCCCGGATGCCCCCAAGTGCTACCCTTTTTAGGAGCTCATGGCCACCGCAAGGCGCCTCAGACAGTCGATCCTCAAGGACGCGATCCGCGAAAACGTGGACGTCATCGAAAGACGCCTGCCCAGAGGGCTGAGGCGCTCCGACCGCTGGCGGCGGCTCCTCTTCCGGGCGTCGGTCTTCGTCGTCGTGCCGCTCGCCCTTTTCCTCTCCATCAACGCGCTGACGACGGGCCGCGGCGAGCGCACGGACGTCCTCGTCGTGTCTTCTCCGTCTGCGGCGCCTGCGGCGCCTGCGAGCGTCATCAACCCTCCGAACGGCCTCGAGCCCTCGCTCTTCCACCTCGAGGTGCGCTCCGTCGTGATCGACCCGGGGCACGGTGGCGCGGATCCGGGTGCGACGGCCTCCGGCGTGGCGGAAAAAGACGTGACGCTCGATGTGGCGCGGCGCCTGCGGGAGCTCCTCGTCGCCCAGAAAGTTGCCGTGTCGCTCACGCGCGAAGGGGACACGACGCTGTCGCTGCGGGACCGCGTCGTCCTGGCGAACTCGAAGAAGGCCGACCTTTTCGTGTCGATCCACGTGAACTCGCTTCCGGCCGTGAAGGAGAAGCGCGGCGTCGAGACGTATTTTCTCGGCACGACGACCGACCCGCACGTGCAGCGGCTCGCTCTCGACGAGAACCGTGCCTCGGGCTACACGATGGCCGATTTCCGGCGTCTTCTCGAGGGCGTCCTCGCGGACTCGCGGCAGGGCGAGTCGCGGAAATTCGCCGAGGCCGTGCAGGGGGGGCTCGTGACCTCGCTCCGCCCGGTCGTGCCCCGGCTGGAGGATCGTGGCGTCCGAAGCGCGCCCTTCGTCGTCCTCATCGCCACGGAGATGCCGGGCATCCTCGCGGAGGTGTCGACGGTCTCGAACGAGGACGAGGCACGCCATCTCGGGGACCCCGGGTATCGTCAGCAGATAGCACGGGCCCTTTCGAACGGGATCCTCGCGTACGCGGAGTCGCGGAACCATCCGCCCTCCAAACGGAGTTGACATGAGCGGGAAGAAGGACGTTCTCCACGTCGGCATCGACCTCGGCACGTCGCGCAGCGCGATCACGGGGTCGAACGGCGTGCATCACGTCGTCGCGAGCTACGTGGGCTGGCCCCTGGACATGGTGGCGAAGAAGGTCGTGAAAAAGTCGATTCTCTTCGGCGCCGAGGCGCTCGAGAACCGGCCGATGCTCGACCTGCACCGCCCGCTCGAGCGCGGCCTCATCAAGCAGGGATCGGCGAAGGACGAGGAGGCCGTGCACGAGCTCCTGAAGCACCTCATCTCGCTGGCCGGGAAAAAGGACGGCCAGTCCGTCCACGCCGTCGTGGGCGTGCCGGCCGAGGCGCTCCGCGTTTCGCGGCTGCACCTGCGCGGCGCCGTCAAGGGGATCGCCGACGCGCTCCTCATCGTGTCCGAGCCGTTCGCGGTGGCCTTCGGGATGGACGCGCTCTTACACACGATGATCATCGACATCGGTGCGGGCACGACGGATTTCTGCGTCATGAACGGCCGCTACCCGACCGAGGACGACCAGCGCACTCTGACGCACGCGGGCGACTCCATCGACGAACAGCTCATGGCGCTCGTGAAGACGAAGTACCCGGACGGCCGCTTCTCGATCCACATGGTGCGCGAGTGGAAGGAGAAGAACAGCTTCGTCGGCAACGCGCCGGGGCCGGTCATCGTGCGTTTCCCCGTGAAAGGCAAGCCGGCCGACGTGGAGATCACCGCCGAGATGAAGAAGGCCTGTGAGAGCGTCGTCGGCCCGATCGCCGAGACGATGCTCGACCTGCTCTCGAAGGTCGAGCCCGAGTACCAGGAGAAGGTGCAGCGCAACGTCGTGCTCGCAGGCGGCGGCTCCCAGATGCCCGGCCTCGCGGCCGAGCTCGAGAAGACGCTCGCCGAGCTGGGCGGGGGCCGCGTGCGCGCCGTCGAGGACCCCGTCTTCGCGGGGTCGAATGGCGGCCTCGCCATCGCGCTGGACGCGCCGGAAGGCGACTGGGAGCCGCTCTCGGCATGAGCCCGGTCGACAGCGGCTTTCCGCGCGATTCCGGGGCGAAGAAGCGGATGCTCCCGTCGGTGACCGACGTCGTGCGCGAGCTCGCCAAGGTCCTCTCCGCGGACCCGGCGGTACTGTTCAAGGGCGCGCGGAGCGCGGTCGCCGAAGAGCTCGCGAAGGTGAAGCAGGGTTTCGAGGCGGCGCCGCTCGAGATCCTGGTCAAGCGGGCGCGCCTGCAGCTGGAAAGGGACGGAGAGGCGACGCCCGTCTCCGACCCCACGCCTCCGCCCATGCCCGTCTTTTCGGCGCGGCCTGCGAGCGGTGTCTCCGCGAAGCGGCCGGCTCCGGACGATCCCTTTCAGGACGTGGCGTCCCGTGCGGAGCTGAACTGGGAAAAGGAGATCCCGATCCAGCCCGAGGACGCACCCTTCCGATCCGCGATCATTCCCATCCCGCACAAGGCGCGCGGGCCATTCGAGATTTCGGCGCCGATCGACGCTCCGCCAAAGGCCGCTCCGGAGCTGGAGCTGGAACCATCCTCCGCGCCGAAGCCGAAGCCGAAGCCGAAGCTGGATTTCGCTTCGCCACCGCCGGCGCCAGCGGCGCCCGAGCCGCTGGCGCCGAAGTCCAGGCCCGCGCCTCCCAAACCCGCACCCGAGAAACCGATGCCGCGCCCCGCAGTCGTGTCCGCGCCCGCCATCCCGCTCGTGAATCCGCGCGAGCCCGAGGTCCCCGAGGCCGCCTCCCGGCCTCGGAGCGAGATTTTCGAAGACCACGACAGCACCCAGCCGGCCATGGAGGAGTTCAGGTTCAAGGCGGCGGAGCGTCCGGCCCCGACACCCGCCCGCTCGAGCCGCAAGAGCTGGCTCGTTGCGCTCGTGGGCGTCCTCGTGATCGGAGCGGCCCTGACTTGGGCCGTGCGCGAGGGCGTCTTCAGGGGCGAGCTCGTCAGGAGCGTCGCGCCTACCGCGCGGAAGAGTCCCGAAGTGGCGCCTCCCGCCAGCGCGGCACCCGCGCCGGCGCCCACGGCCGCGCCAGCTCTCGTCGCGAAGCCGGCGGCTCCGCCGCCGAAGGCTGTTGCCGTTCCGGTGAAGAGGGCGGCGGCCGGTCCTTCCTCGGGCACCGCGGTCCCGAAGGGCCGCGCGGCGGCGCTCCTGACGCCCGACTGGGCGGGAAAGCCGGTTGTCTACGTCATCCACTTCTCGTCGCACAAGGATCGCGAAAGCGCGACGAAAGAGGCGCAGAAGCTCGGCGCCGCGCTCGGCGCTCCCGGACATGCCGTCGAGGTGGATCTCGGCGAAAAGGGGATCTGGTACCGCGTCGTGATGGGCGAGTTCGCCGACGTGGACGCCGCGCGCGCGTTCCGCGCCGACCTCGAGGCGAAGAAGACGCCCGGCATGGGCTTCGTCTACGAGATGCGGGGGCGCTGAGGCAGGCGTCGTCTCCCTCGTAAAGGTCGAGGTCGCGCAGTGAGCGCGGGTGCCGGGCGGGGTTACGCGCCCTCTCCGGAGGAAGGCGTCGCGTGCGCGGCTGGCCTCGCCCTCATTGCGTTGATCGCGGCAGTCCTCCGCATTCTCGGCTGGGGCCACTGGAGTCTGTGGCTGGACGAAGCCATGACGCTCGACTACACCCGGCGCGGCCTTCGCGGACTCTGGGAGATCCTGATCCTCGACGGCAACCACCCTCCCGCGCACTACCTCGTTATCTACACAGTCCGCAGGGTCTCGGAGTCGGACGCGGCGCTCCGACTTCCCTCGGTTGTTTTCGGCGTCGCGACGACTCTCGCGATTTTCGTGCGATGCGGAGGCCGTCGCCGCGCCGCCGTCAGCCTAGGCGCCGCGCTGGCGATCGCCGTCATGCCGCTGGCGGTCCATTACGGTCAGGAGGTGCGCCCCTATTCGATGGCGCTGTGCTTCGTCGCGATGGCGGACGCGGCTCGCGTCACCTGGCGTGAGACACGATCGCGACTCGCGTTCGGCATCTGGGTGTCGTCCAGCGTCCTCGCGGCCTACACGCTGTACATCGCGATCGTCGCCCTCGCGACGATGCTCCTCGTCGAGACTGCGCTGGCATGGCGCCGGCGACGGGAGGATCCGGCACGTCTGCGCGCGGCTCTCGCGGTCGCCGCCTGTACGATCGTCCTGTACCTGCCATGGCTCTGGGCTATTCGCCACGGTCTCCATCAGCCGCCCGGCGAGGCCCCGCAGCTCACGCTCGGCGCGATCTGGGCCGAGCTCGTGGGCCTCGCTGCCGGCCGCGACGAGAACCCCGGCCGCCAGGCGAGCGCCGCTCTCATCTGGTTCGTGTGGATGGCGGGCCTCGTGAGAGCCGAGGGCGAGGAGAGGTGGCGACTCGGGCTCGACCTTGCCGCATTGACCGTGGGCGTTTTGGCGGCATTGTGGTGCGCCCACCACTGGTGGAGCGTCCGCTACCTCGTCGTCGCCTTGCTTCCCCTCTCGCGCGGCATCGGCGAGGCATTCGGGTGGACGGCCGACCTGACTCCCGCACGTGTCCGCGAGGCCGCGGCGGCGGCCCTGGCCGGGACGATCATTCTCGTTCAGGCCCCCGCACTCGCCGAAAACAGAGAGAGCGGGCGAGTGGACTGGCGTCGGGCGGCGGGATACCTCGAATTCGAAGCCGGGAAGGGTCGGCGCGGCGAGATCCTCGCCGCCGACGGCTGGGCCTATTTCTGCCTGCGCGCTCAGATGACACGGCGGCAGGACCCGCGAGACGTGACGCTTACGGGCTCCGTCGCGGAGCTTCAAGCGAAGGTTGCAACGTCGCCCGACGGATGGGTGGCACGCGCCCCCCATTACCGCAATGTGCCGGCAGAGATCGACGCGTTCCTGCGGACGACGTCACCATGGGCGATCATCCATGAAGCCGACGACGTGCACCTCTACCGCTTCGAAAAGGGAACACTGCTTGCGCCCTGACCGGTCTGCCTTGAGATGATAAAAATAGGGCCGCGCGAACGCGGCCCGAGGCACCCGTGGACGAAAGCCGTCAGAACGACGGCTGGAAAGTCTTGATGACGTCCGCGACGGTCGGGGCCGGCATCCCGGCGAGCGCGGTCACCTTGACGGCGGCGAGGCGGTCCAGGAACGAGGGCTCGGCGACTTCGTACAGGACGCCGGTCGTCACGAACTCCCTCTCGCGCGTGTACGCGAGCGCGGCCGGGCGCGAGGTGGGGTCGTGATCTTCCGGGAGCTGCCTCTGCTTCGCCTTGAGCGTCTTGAACTGGTCGTCGCCGCGCCACGTGACGCACGGGGACATGACGTTCAGGAACGCGAAGCCCCTGTGTGAAAGCGCCTTCACCATGAGCTCGACGGTGCCCTTGAGATCGCCCGAGAACGCGCGGCCGACCCACGTCGCGCCGAACGAGATCGCGAGCTCGCAGGGGTCCACGGCGGGCTCGGGGTTGCCGTAGTGCGTGGACTTCGTCTTGTCGCCCGTCGGAGTCGTGGGCGCGGTCTGGCCCTTCGTGAGGCCGTAGATCTCGTTGTCCATCATGAAGTACGCGATGTCGAGGTTGCGCCGCGCGGCGTGCATGAAATGGTTGCCGCCGATGGCGAGGCCGTCGCCGTCGCCGCCCACCGCGATGACCTTGAGATCGGGGCGGGACACCTTGACGCCCGCCGCGATCGTCAGCGCGCGGCCGTGGACGCCGTTGAAGCCGTAGGTCTCGACGTAACCGGGAAGGCGCGAGGAGCAGCCGATGCCCGAGACGACGACGGTCTCCCACGGCTTGACCTGCAGCTCGGTGAGCGCTCGGTACAGCCCGGTCAGGGCGCCGAAGTCGCCGCAGCCGGCGCACCAGACGGGCTTGAGGTCGGTTTTGTAATCGGCGGGCTTGAACTCGGGAAGCGTCACGGTCTCGCTCATGCGGACACCCTTTCCCCGGCACGCTCGGCCTCGAAGAGCGCCGTGATCTCGGCGTCGACTTCTTCGAGGGTCAGGCTCTTGCCACCCGATCTCTTGAAGATGTGCGTGCGCTCGTGGGGCAGGTCGAGGAACGTGCGCAGGTATTTGTAGAACTGGGCCGAGTACGAAAGCTCGATGACGAGAATGCGCTTGAGGCCCTTCAGGAAGGTCTCGAACTCGTTCTTCGGGAAGGGATAGAGGACTTGCGGCACGAAGGCGGCGACCTTCTGGCCGCGCGCGTTAGCGCGCCGCACGGCCTCGCGGACGACGCCCTTCGACGAGCCCCAGCAGAGGATGCCGACTTCGGCGTCCTCGGGGCCGTAGCGCCGGTGGAACGTGTAGCCGTCGCGGATGGGGCGGAGCTTGCGATAGCGCTTCGCGTTCATCCGTTCGTGGAGGACGTGCAGCGAGGCGGGCCGGCCGGACTCGTCGTGCTCCAGGCCGTTCGTCTGGTAGATCCCGCCGGGCGTGCCGGGCCGCGCCATGGGCGAGACGCCATCAGGGGTTTCCTTGTAGCGCGAATAGTTCGTCAGCTCCTCGCCGGTCGGGAGCCGGCGCTCACGCACAGCATGGACGAGCGAGGCGGGATCGAGCGTCTCGCGCCGCTGCCCGACGAGCTGGTCGGAGAGGACGATGACGGGGATCTGGAATTCCTCGGCGATGTTGAAGGCGTCGACCGTCGTGTGGAAGCAGTCTTCCACGTCCGAGGGAGCGATCACGACACGCGGCGCGTCGCCGTGCGTGCCGTAGAGCGCCTGCCACAGGTCCGATTGCTCGCTCTTCGTGGGGAGGCCGGTGGAAGGGCCGCCACGCTGCACGTCCACGATGACGCACGGCAGCTCGGCCATGGAGGCGAGGCCGAGCATCTCGGTCATGAGCGCGAGCCCCGGTCCGGACGTGGCCGTCATCGCCTTCTGGCCCGCGAAGGACGCGCCGAGGACGGCGCCGATCGCGGAGAGCTCGTCCTCCGTCTGGACGGCCGCGCCGCCCATCTTCGGCAGCCACTCGTCGAGGAACTGGAGAATCTCCGTCGAAGGCGTGATCGGGTAGCCCGCGAAATAGCGGCAGCCCGCGTGCAGGGCGCCGATCGCCGTGGCCTCGTTGCCCGACATCAGGAGCTTGGGCGGTCCCGGCGTGTACCCGAGCTGGCGCTCGGGCATCGGGGGGAGCGTCTGGCCGAGGGCGTGGCCGGCCTCGAAGGCTTTCAGCGCACCCTCGCCGACAGCTGCCTTCTTCCGGCCGAAGCGGTGGACGATCGCGCGGCGCAGCGTGGCCAGCGGCAGACCGAAGAGGGCCGTGAGGACGCCGAGGCCGACGAGGTTCTTGGATCCCTTCGCACCGGAGTCCGTGGACAGCTTCGCGAACGGCAGCTTGATCCAGACCGCTTCGGCGCCGAGGCCGAGGTCCTCGGGGTTGCGGGCGACGGGATCGGCCTCGTCGGACAGGACGACGGTGTTCTTGGCTGGCATGACCTCGCCCTTGAAGCGGGCGAAGTCGGCCCAGCTGAAGACGACGACGACGTCGATGGCGTCGCCGGACTCGTAGATCGGGTCGGCGCTGAGCCGGACGACGCAGGACGACTCGCCGCCACGGATCTGCGGGCCGTAGGCCTCGGTCTTCAGGACGTTGAGCCCTTCGCGCGCGGCGGCCTGCGCAAGGACGTCGCCCATCGTGACAATTCCGTCGCCGCCGGCGCCGACCATGGCGACGGTGAGATCTCGTTTCGGCATGGTGGCCTCGCCTTCTCCGAACGGATCGCCGACTCGCCGGAGGGTCCTTCGGGTGCGCGCCAGAGTGCGTGTGGACGAGGGCCGCCTCAATGGTGCAAACGGATCACCCGTTGAGGCTGCGTCTCAGCCCGAAATCAGCCGCGCCAACGCGTACGCCGCTCCCGAAGCGAGAGCGCCGACGAGAACGGTGCGGAGGGCCTCCTGCGCGGGCGGCCGACCGGTCAGGCGGCCCTTCACGCCGCCAAAGACGGCGAGCGCGGCCAGCGTGACGCCCACCGACACCGCGAGCGCGGACGGGACGGGGATCGCGAGGAGATAGGGGGCGAGCGGGATCGCCCCGCCAGCCACGTACGACCCGCCGATGGTGAACGCCGAGATGCGCGCGCGCTTCGGATCGGGCTCCATGAGGTTCAGCTCCTCGCGCATCATGAAATCGACCCAGCGCGTGTGATCCGCGCAGACGGCGTGCGTGGCCTTCTCCAGCGTGTCGCCCTCGAGGCCCCATCCCCGGAAGACTTTGCGGACCTCCTCCTGCTCCTCGCTCGGAACCTCGGCGACCTCCTCGCGCTCGCGCTTCCGCTCGCTGGCCCAGGTGTCGGCTTCGCTCTTGGCGGCGAGGTAGCCGCCGAGTCCCATCGCGATGGCGCCGGCGGCCAGCTCCGCGACGCCCGCGATGAGGATGACGCGCGCGTTCGTGACGGCGCCGGAGAGGCCGGCCGCGAGCGCGAAGGGGACGGTGAGGCCGTCGGACATCCCGAGGACGACGTCGCGCACGACCTCGGACCCCGAGAAGTGCGCCTCCACGTGGTGGTGGCGGGGCCGGGGGCGGGACGTGCCCTTCGCGTGCGGCGGCGACGCGGTCGTGTGCGGGGGCGGGTTTTCTTTCGCCTTTTCCGCCGTCACGGGTTCGTCTGCCAGATCTCGAGGCTCTTCGTCAGGGCGCGATCGTCGGTCGCGACGAGAGAGACGACCGCTTCCGCCACGTCTTCCGGCTGGATCGCGCGTGCGGGCTCGAAGGGGAGTCCGGACTTCTTCACGAGATCGGTGCTCACGGTCGACGGGAAGACGCACGTGACGCGCACGTTCGACGTCCGCGCCTCGTAGAGCAGAACCTCGGAGAGCCCGGCGAGGCCGAACTTCGACGCGCAATACGCTCCGCCGCCCGCAAACCCGCGGTGGCCCGCGGTCGAGGCGATGTTCACGATGTGCCCGCGCTTTTTCGACTTCATCCCGGGCAGGACGGCGCGCGACATGAGGAACGGCCCGCGCAGGTTGACGGCGAGGACGCGGTCGAAGACGACCGCGTCCATCTTCTCGACGGGGGCGGCCGCGAAGATTCCGGCGTTGTTCACGAGGACGTCCACGGGCCCGAGCTGCTGCTCGACGGCCGCCACGGCGCGCGAGACGGCGCCCTCGTCCGCGACGTCCGCCACCACGACGAACGACGAGGCGCCCGAATCCTTCAGCTCCTTCTGGACCTCGAGGAGGTTTTTCTTCGTTTTCCCGAGAAGAGCGACTTTCGCTCCGGCCCCCGCGAAGGCATGCGCCAACGCGCGGCCGATGCCGCGTCCGGCGCCCGTGACGAGAACGACCCGGCCCTCGAGCTCCATCGGCGCCTCCGGGCAGGATTCTAGAGCCTCTGCGGGGTTCGGGATGGTACCTTGGAGTCGGCCCCGATGGACTCCTCCGTCGACGAGCGACTCGCGAGAGCCGCGACGCTTCCGGCGCCGCTGTATACGGATCCCGCGGTTCTCACTGCGGAGAAGGCCGCGGCGATGGAGCCTCCGCGCGTCCCGGAGCGCTGATGGAGCTCCGGCGGGTCCTCGGCTTCCGGGACCTCGTCTTCTTCTACACGCTGACGTGCTTCAGCCTCCGGTGGATCGCGACGGCCGCCGAAGCCGGGCCGTCCTCTCTCGTGGTCTGGGTCCTCGCGGCTTTCGGGCTCTTCGTGCCGCTCGTGGCGTCCGTCCTGGAGCTCTCCTCGCGCCATCCGGAGGAGGGTGGGCTCTACGTGTGGACGCGCCGGGCCTTTGGAGACTTCCCGGGCTTCATCGCGGGATTCCTCTACTGGGCGAGCAACCTGCCGTTCTTCCCGGCTCTCCTCTACTTCACGGCCGCGAACGCGCTCTTCCTCGGGGGCGCAAAGGGCGCCGCGCTTCAAGAGAATCGCGCGTTCTTCCTCGCCTTCTCGCTCGGAGGGATCGCCATCGCGACCGCGGTGAACGCGAGAGGCCTGAAGTACGGCACGTGGCTGCACAACGCCGCCGCCGTCGCCACCTGGATCCCGGCGATCCTCCTCGTCGTCTGCGGCGCCGTGGTGTTCGCGCGGTTCGGCTCGGCGACGTCCTTTTCCGCGGCGCATCTCATCCCCTCGGCGGGCCTCAAGGACGCCCTCTTTTTCTCCACGATCGCGTTCGCGTTCGGCGGAATCGAAGCGGCCTCGTTCCTCGGCGACGAGATCCGGGATCCGCGGCGAAACCTGCCGCACGCCCTCCTCGTCGTGGGCGCGCTCATCACGGCTGCCTATCTCGCGGGGACGGCGAGCCTTCTCGTGGCTCTGCCTGCGAGCGAGGCCAGCGGCCTGACGGGCATCACGAAGGGGATCGCGGCGGCGTCGGCGAAAGCGGGACTGCCGGCGATGGGAACGCTGGCCGCGCTCCTCATCACGCTCTCCGGAGTCGGCGTGACGGGCGCCTGGCTGGCGACGGCCTCACGCCTTCCGTTCGTCGGCGGCCTCGACCGCTTCCTGCCGCCCGCGTTCGGGAAGATCCACCCGAAGTGGGGCACGCCGGCCGTCGCCATCCTCGTCCAGTCGGCTCTTTCGGCGCTCTTCGTGCTGCTCAGCCAGGCGGGGACGGGAGTGAAGGGCGCCTACGACGCCCTCGTCGCCATGAGCGTGATCTCGTACTTCGTGCCGTTCCTCTTTCTCTTCGCCTCCACGATCCGGCTGTCGAAGGCGCCGCTTCCCGAGGACGCGATCCGCATCCCGGGCGGCCGGCCCGTTACCGTCGCCCTCGCAGCCTTGGGCTTTCTCACGACGGCCGTCTCTCTCCTCCTCGCCTTCGTGCCGCCCGGCGACGAGCCGAACAAAGTCTTCGCCGCGGCGAAGATCGTCCTCCTGACGCTCGTTCTGGTCGCCGGCGGCGCAGCTCTCTACGCGTCCTCGGCCCGCCGGCGGCGAATGCTTCGGCCGTAGGCCGCGCGCCTCTCTCCAGGCCGCCTGCTACTCTTTCTCGCCCATGTCCGCCTCGGTCGCGCCCCGCTTCGACCCCGCGCGGCGGCGGGCGGTGACGATCGCCCTGCTTCTCGTCACGGCGCTCGCGTCTTTCGAGTCGACGATCGTCTCGACCGCGATGCCCACGATCATCGGCGAGCTCCATGGCCTGCCCCTCTATTCCTGGGTCTTCTCGATCTACCTCCTCACGTCCACCGTCACGATGCCGATTTACGGGCGCCTCGCGGACGTCTACGGGAGGCGCCGCATCCTGATGACGGCCACGGCCATCTTCCTCACCGGCGCGGTCACGTGCGCGCTGGCACGCTCGATGCCGCAGCTCATCGTGGCGCGCGGCCTTCAGGGCCTCGGGGCCGGCGGCCTAATCCCGATCGCGCTCACCGTTTCCGGCGATCTCTACTCCCTCGAGGAGCGGGCGCGCGTGCAGGCCTTTTTCAGCGGGGTCTGGGGATTCGCGAGCCTCGTGGGCCCGCTCCTGGGAGCATTCCTGACGGTCACGTTCGGGTGGCGCTCCATCTTCACGATCAACGTGCCGCTCGGCATCATCGCGTTCGTCCTCGTCGCGACGAAGATGATCGAGTCGCGCAAGCCAGGGTCCGACCCGCTGGACGTCGCGGGCGCCGTGACGCTGGCGCTCGGCATCGCCGCGCTCCTTTTTGCGTTGCTGGAGAGAGCCGGGGCCGGAACTCTCGGGGCCGGCATGAGGCTCGCCCTCGGCGCCTCAGGGCTCGTTCTCCTCGCCCTCTTCGCCCGCTTGCAGGGCAGGCGGGAGCATCCGCTCGTTCCGCCGGACCTTTTCCGCCACGCGCGGACCGCGGCTCCGTACGTGGGCGGCGTTCTGCTGGGCACGACGATCTACGGCGTCGACACGTTCGTCCCCCTTTTCGTGCAGGGCGCGCGCGGCGGAACCGCGGGAGCGGCCGGGGCGGTCATCACGCCGCTCGTCCTTTTCTGGGCGCTTTCGGCGGCGGCCGCCGCCCGCGTCATCCTCCGGTTCGGCTTCCGGAAGACGGCTCAGGCGGGGGCTCTCCTGATCCTCGCGGGCTTCATCAGCCTGCTCGTCGCGGCCCGGCTCGACGCGCCCGTTTTCGCCATCAGCGCGGCGTGCGGCCTTATCGGCGCGGGCCTCGGGCCGTCGTCGCTCTCGCAGGTTCTCGCGATCCAGAACGTCGTGGACGAGGGCCGCCGGGGCGTCGCGACGAGCCTCGTGCCGTTCTTTCGCACCGTCGGGGGCTCGCTGGGCGTGGGCGCTCTCGGGGGCATCCTCGCATCGGGCCTGACGAGGCGGATGGGAGCGGCCGCCGAATCGGCGGGAGCGGCCCTGGCGGAGGGGCACGTGCCCCGCGAGCTTCGGCTCGCGCTCGAGCAGTCGCTCCTGCCCGTTTTCGCCGTGCTGCTCGCTCTCGCGACCGTGAATCTCATCGTGACGTCGCGGTTTCCCGACCTCCGCGTAACGCCACGGACGCCGACGAACGTGTAAAGGCGAAAAGGGCGCGTTTGCGCACGACACATCGTTCGCGAGAGGATTGTTCGGTATGCGCCTGAAACTCGGGGTTCTCCTGGTCGCGCTCGGTGCCGGCCTCCCGGCGCGTCCGGAGGCATCTCCGCTCCTCGTCGACGGCCTTCGCGCGGACCTCTCGTCCGCCGCCGAGTTCGCCCTCGGAGACGCCCCGGGCGGCGTCGCGGGCCTCGACCGCCTCGACTGGCGCCCTATCCGGGTCCCCGGGTCGTGGCAGAAAGCCGGCATCCCGGACCATGGGTACGGCTGGTACCGGTTCCGGTTCACGCTGTCACCTGAGGCGGCCGCGCACCCGATGGCGTTCACGTGCTCGCAGATCCGGGACGTGGACGAGACGTTTCTCGACGGCGTCCGCGTCGGCGGTACGGGCGCCTTCCCGCCCCGGTACGACAAGGGCACGCTCCAGGCGCGCCTGTACGAGCTTCCGGCGTCCCTCACGAGCGCCGCGGGCCCGCATGTACTCGCCGTGCGCGTCTTCAACGCGGGTCCGCGGCCCGGAGGCCTGACGGCCGCGCCTTATCTCGACACCGTGTCGGGCGCGTTCTGGGAGCGGACGATGTTCGAATCGCCGCTCGCCCTCGTGGCCGCTGCGATCTTTTCGCTGGGCGTCTTCGCGCTGATCGTGTTCCTTCGCGACCGGCGGCAGCGCGAGTTCCTGTTTTTTTTCCTTCTGACGGCCGGTGTGGCGGCTTACGTCATCTCCTGGCTGTCGCTCTGGTCGCGTTTCGGTGTCTCCCTGTCGTTCATCTTCCGGGCGAACTTCGCGCTCGCCTTCGCGCTCTCGGCGCTGTTCACGCTCTTTTTTCACTACTTCTTCGTCCTCGAGATCCCGCGGTGGATGCGCGTCGTTCTCGCGGTCCAGCTCGCCGGGCTCCTCGCGGCGTGCGCCCTGCCGCGAGTCGACGACCTCTACGCCATCCTGCCGGTCTGCTACGCGACGGTGATCGCGAGCGGTTTTCGCATCGTGCAGGCGCTCGTGCGCAAGCTGCGCCGGCGCGCTCCGCACGCCCTCACGATCCTGGTGGGCTTCGGGCTGATTTTTCTCGCGACGCTCCGCGACATGGCGCAGGACCTAGGCCTAATCTCGTGGAGCGCGAGGACGCGCTATGTTGGCCTCGCCTTCCTCGTGTTCGCCGTGCTGTTCCTTTCGGTCGTGGCGGACCGCATGGCACGCCTCAGGGTGGCCGCCTCGACGGACCCGTTGACCGGCCTGCCGAATCGCGCGGGCCTTTTCGAACGGATCCGGATCGAGCTCGCGCGAAGCCAGCGCTCGAGCCGCTCGCTCGCGCTCGCCGTCCTCGACCTCGATCGCTTCAAGGAGTTCAACGACCGCTTCGGACACCTCGCCGGGGACCGACTCCTCATCGCGGCGGGCGAGCGCCTCTCGGAGTCCGTGCGCACGACCGATCTCGCCGTGCGCTTCGGGGGAGAGGAGTTCGTCCTTCTCCTGCCCGAGATCTCGGCCGAGGAGGCCATGCGCTGCTGCGAGCGGATCCGCGAAGCCGTGCGCGGCATCCGCGTGTTTGGCGCCGAGGCCGGCACGACGATCTCCATCGGCGTTGCCGTACACGAGCCGAAAGGCGGCCCGCCGCCCTCCGAGGCAGCGCTCCTGCGCGTGGCCGACGCGGCGCTCTACCGGGCCAAGGCGTTGGGGCGTGACCGCGTTTTCATGGCGGACGGACCCGTGCCCAGCGAGATACAGCGCCCGACGGACGGCGAATCCGTGCCGAGAGCGGCCACCTGATCCCGGGAGGATCTACAATTCGCTCATGAAGGTCACGCTCTCCGCGCTCGTCTCCTTCGCGGTCGCGGCGGCCGGCTCGGCTGCCGCGCAGCAGACGGTGCCGACGCCCGTCGAACAGCACGTCGTCGCGCCGTCGCTTCCGGATCAGCCGAACAAGGAAGGCGTCGTGCGCCCCAGCGGCTCGATGCCGACCGACGCGGAGGGCTACGTGCGGACGAATCAGGGGGCGATCGACCCGACCTCCACCTCGCCGGCTCCCGGCGGCGCTGCGGCACAGGGGAGCGCGACCGGCTCGGGGGCGGCGGGCATGGCTTCCGTCCCGGCCCCGACGTCGGCCCCGCGTGGGAAGGCGACCGTGAAGGCCGCCTATCTGTCCGTGCGGGGCACGGTGAAGGCGTACGAGAAGGGTATCTCGATTGCGGTCGTCGAGGCCGACGGGCACGAGCGCACCGTGAAGATCGCGGCGAAGGCGTCGGTGTACGAAGGCCTCGCTGCGGGCGACAAGGTCATCGTGAGGATTCCGCTCGGGAAGCCCGCGGACGGAAAGACGACGAACCACGTCGAGAGGCAGAAGCCCCCGAGGCCGCCGCCGAAGTCGAAGTTCACCCAGGCGCAATCGCCGGCGAGCTGAGGAGCTGCGTACCGGAATGCGGCGATTTTTCGTCCGCTCGCTCGCTCTTTTGGCCGCCCTCGCGGCGCCTCTTGCCGCGCAGAAGCCTACGCCGACGCCCGCGAACGCGGTCGATCCGTCCGACCAGTCAGCCGTGGCGCCGGCGCTTCCGATCCGCGCGGGCCAGCCGAATGCCGAGGTGGTTCTCGGCGCTCCCGCCGCGCCCGCGACTCCGGCCGCGGGGCCGCCTTTGGCCTCGCCCGAACCGGCCCCCGTCTCCGTGAAAGAGGAGGATGCGCCCACGTTCTCCTCGCCGCCGATTTCCGCGTCGCCCGCGGCCGGCAGCTCGCACGCGAAGGCGGGCGTGGTTTCTCCCAAGCCGGTCGCCATCTCGCACGGAGCGGCCTCGACGGTCACGAGCTACCAGAAAGGCAAGTCCCTGACCGTGAAGACGCCGGCGGGATCGCTCGTGGAGTACCGCCTCGGAAAGGGCACGATCCTGCCGGAAGATCTCGGCCCCGGCCGTCAGGTGCTCGTCGAGACGAAAATCGTCAAAAAGCATCGGGTTGCTACGAAAGTTTCGTACGCCGAAGGGCGCGTCGTCCTCACGAACGTGAACTGACGGGTGGTCCTCTTCGAGAACGACGACGTGCTCGCGCTCGACAAGCCGCCGGGCGTCTCGATGGCGACGTCGACGAAAGGAGGCAAGTCGGCTGCGGACGCCGTCCAACGCCTGCTCGCGGCGTGTGGCGTTCCCCGGCCGGATTCGCCTCCGCTCCTCGTGCACCGGCTGGACGCGGGGACGTCGGGCGTCGTCCTCTTCGCGAAAACGCCCAAAGCCCACCGCGCGCTCAGCCTCGCGTTCCAGGAGCGCCGCGCGAGGAAGACGTACCGTGCGCTCGTCTGGGGCCACCCGGTGCCCGCGGTGGGGACGATCGACCTCGCGCTCGCGCGCGATCCGAAGGACGGCCGCAAGATGCGCGTTTCGGCGGAGGGGAAACCGTCCTCCACGCGCTACGCCACGCTCCGGAGGTTTTCGTCTCTCGCCGACCTCGAGCTTCATCCCGAGACCGGGCGCACGCATCAGATCCGTGTCCACCTGTCGGCGGTGGGGCACCCCATCGCGGGCGACGACTTCTACGGCGGGGCCAGCCGGTGGCACGGGGTGCGCGACCGGAGACTCCGCGAGGCGCTCGCGGGAATCGCGCGTCCCCTGCTCCACGCCGCGCGCATCGAGATCCCGGAGATGGGCATCGACGTGGCGGCCCCGCTGCCCGGGGATTACGAGGAGATTCTGGCTTCAGCGTGAAGGCGAAGACGAATGAGAGAGGGCGCGGAGAGGCGCGCAACCGCGGGCCGCCAGAAACGTCGCGGCTCCGGCGAGGAGAACGAGACTCGCGCCCAACAGAAGGAGCAGGGGGCCCTTCCTCGGAGGCGGAAGCTCGCTCGTCACGGGCGCGGTGGGCGGACGCCTGGGCCGGAGAGGCGCGGTGGAGTCGGCGACGGAGGCCGGCTGAGGGGCGCCCAGGAACGCGGGGACTTCGCGCGTGATCGCGCTGCGAGCGGGTTTTGCGCGCAGCTCGCGCCGCGCGACCACGAGGTCGAGGATCATCTGGCCGGCGCTTCCGTATCGTTCCAGAGGCTCCTTCTTGAGGGCCTTGGCGACGATCTGCTTCAGGGCCTCGGGCACGAGGTCCGGCTCCGGCCACGGGTCGGCCTCCTTGGTCATCATCTTGGCCACCATCTGGGTCACGCTCGCGCCCGAGAAGGGATGCACGCCGGCCAGCATCTGGTAGAAGACGATGCCGAAGGAGAAGAGGTCCGACCGCTCGTCGAGAGGGTTTCCGAGCGCCTGCTCCGGAGAGAGATAGTCGAGCGTGCCGACGATCATCCCCTCGCCCGTCTGCCGGTGCGAACGGGACGTATCGCGCGCGCCCTCGGCCAGGAGCTTGCTGAGGCCGAAGTCGAGCACCTTCACGCGGCCGTCCGGCGCGAGCATGAGGTTCGAGGGCGTGATGTCGCGGTGCAGGATGAGGCTCTGGTGCGCGATCTTCAGGCCCTCGAGCGCCTGGATCGCGATGTCGAGGCATTCCGTGATCGAAAGCCTTCGCTTGTCCATGATCTCGTCGAGGCCTTCGCCTTCCAGGTATTCGAGGACGAGATAGAGGGCGCCCGGCGGGAAACCCACGTCGCGCGCCTCCGTCGTCGCGAGGTCGTGGATCGTGATGACGTTCGGATGGTTGAGCGCCGCGACGGCGCGCGCCTCGTTCATGAACCGGCCGCGCATCTTCGCGTCGCTCTGGAGCGCCGCGGGCAGGATCTTGATGGCGACGCGGCGGCCGAGCGCCGAATCCGACGCGAGATAGACCTCGCCCATGCCGCCCCGGCCGAGCAAGCGGAGGATCTCGTACCGGCCGATGCTCTTGGGAAGTGGTTCCGCGGCCACCGCGCCGCAAGTATAGGGAGTCCCGGCTCCTCGATCAGGCGGGCGGGAGGGCGTCCGGATCGAGCGCCAGCAGAATCGTCAAGACGCTTCCCTGATCGCGCGTCGTCGAGGGGAGAGCCGTGCGCGTGAAGAGGCGAAGCATCCGCTCGTTGTTCTTCAGGACTTCGGCCTCGAAGACGGTGATCTCCCGCGCGCGGGCGAGCGCGGCGAGACGCTGAAAAAGAAGGCTTCCGAGGCCGCGGCCCTGGAAGTCGTCCGCCACCGTGAACGCGACCTCCGCGTGAGAGGGCCGATCGGAGAGGCGTTCCCATCGCGCGACTCCCACGATGGCCCCCGCCGTCTCGGCGACGATGGCGTAGCGTCGGTCGTAATCCACGTGCGTGAGGTACGCGACCTTCCCCGAGTCCTTGTCGGGGACGGCGAAAAAGCGGAAGTGCAGGCTCTCGAGCGAAAGGCGGTCGTAGAGCGCCAGCAGACCGGACCCGTCGTCTCCCCGGATGGGACGCAGGTGCATCGCCATGCCGTCGCGTAGAACGACGTCGGCCTCGTCCGCGGCCGGATAAGTGCCGCTCGTGCGATCCCCGCCTCCGGGGTCTTCTCGAACCGTTCGAACCACGCGGCCTCCGGCGGGCTGTTCTTCGACTCCGAAAGACGATACAACGCGCCATCGTTCGAGGGGACGGGGAGGGCGCCATGAAGCTCATCACGACGATCATCCGGCCCGAAAAGCTGGCGGACGTGAAGGCCGCCCTGTTCCGCGCTGGCGTGACGGGAATCTCGCTGTCGCGGGTGCAGGGGCACGGCGGCGAGCACGAGACCGTCGAGCAGTACCGCGGCACGACGCTCGTCTTCGAGTTCGTCGAGAAGGTGCGCATCGACATCGCCGTCTCCGAGCCGTTCGTCGATGCCACGGTCGCGGCGATTCTCGCGGGAGCGCGCACGGGCGAGGTCGGCGACGGCAAGATCTTCGTCCAGCCGCTCGAGCGCATCATCCGGATCCGGACGGGAGAGCAGGACGTGCAGGCGCTCACGCCCGTCTCGGCCGGCGAGGTTCAGGCGCGCGCGATGCGCGCGAAAGAGACGCCGTGAACGCCGCTGCCGCGATCAACGCGGGCGACACCGCGTGGCTTCTCGGTTCGGCCGCGCTCGTCTTCCTGATGAACCCAGGGTTGGCGTTCTTCTACGCCGGCCTCGTGAGGCGGAAGAACACGCTCAACACGCTGATGATGACGTACGTCGCGATGGGCACGGGGGCGCTCGTCTGGATGGTCGCCGGCTACTCCCTCGCGTTCGCGCCCGGATCGCCCTTTCTCGGCGGCCTGAAATGGCTCGGGCTCTCCGGCGTGGGTGCGTCACCGGAGCCGGCCTACGCGGCCACCGTCCCTCATCTCGCCTACGTCGCGTTTCAGGGCATGTTCGCGACGATCACCCCCGCCCTCATCTCGGGAGCGATCGTCGAGCGGATGAGCTTTCGCGCCTACGTCCTTTTCATCGGTCTCTGGAGCCTCGTCGTGTATGCGCCGGTTGCGCACTGGGTCTGGGGCACGGGGGGCTTCCTGCGCGCCTGGGGCGCGCTCGACTTCGCCGGCGGAACGGTCGTGCACGTGACGGCGGGGACCGCGGCTCTCGTCGCCGCGATGTTCCTCGGCCCGCGGCAGGACCACAAGCGCATCGCCCTGATCCCGCACAACGTTCCCTACGTGCTCCTCGGCTCGGGCCTTCTGTGGTTCGGGTGGTTCGGCTTCAACGCGGGATCGGCGCTCGCGGCCAACGGGACCGCGGCCCTCGCGTTCGTCACGACGAATGCCGGCGCGGCGTCGGCCCTTCTCACCTGGATCCTCCTCGAGACTTACTTCGGGGGCCACGCGACGGCGGTCGGCGCCGCGACGGGCGCCGTCGTCGGGCTCGTCGGCATCACGCCCGGAGCAGGCTTCGTCCGGCCGCTCGCCGCGGTCGCGATCGGGTCGCTCACGGCGCTCGCGAGCTTCAGCGCGCTGCGCCTGAGGGCGCGCACGTCGCTCGACGACACGCTCGACGTCTTCGCGTGCCACGGAATCGGCGGAATCACCGGCTCGATCCTGACCGGCGTCTTCGCGTCCAGGGCCGCGAATCCGGACGGCGGCAACGGCCTCCTCGCGGGAGGGACGGCTCTTCTCGGCATCCAGGCCGGCGCTGTCGCGGTCGTATTCGTCTACACCGCGGCGGCCACGTCGGCCGTCCTCCTTCTCGTGAAGCTGGTGACGCCGCTGAGAATCGACTTGCGCGCGGAGCTCGAGGGCCTCGACCGGCAGGTGCACGGCGAGGAGGCGTACCGCGGCGGAAGCGCGGCGGGCGGCCTCGGGGAATCCGTCATTCTGCTGCGGTCGGAGCGCGTCCACGGAAGCTAGAGAGCGCCCGCTCTAGCATACGGGTGCCGCGCGTCCCGTCAGCGCCGCGAGGCGCCGCAGGCGCGCGGCAAGGTCCGGCGAGAACGCGTCCACCGTGGCGCGCCAGTCCCAGTTCGCGCCGATGCGCCCGGGCACGTTCATGCGGCCCTCCGCTCCGAGGCCGAGATAATCCTGCATCGGCGCGATCGCGCGTTCGGCGACGGACGCGAACGCGGCGCGAATGAGATCCCACGCCGCATCCTCACCCGAAGTCCCGAGGTAGTCGCGAAAGCGGGTCTTCGCGCCGTCGTCGAGCGCCGCGAACCACGAGCGGGACGTGTCGTTGTCGTGCGTGCCCGTGTAGACCACCATGTTGGGGATGTAACGGTGCGGCAGGTGCTCGCTGTCGGTCTCGCCAAAGGCGAACTGAAGCACCTTCATGCCGGGAAGCCCGAGGATCTCGAGCAGACGGCGGACGTCCTCCGTGAGAAGGCCGAGGTCCTCGGCGACGAGCGTGACGTCTCCGAGCGCATGCTGGATCGCCATGAAGAGCATGAGGCCCGGCCCGTTCACCCAGCGCCCATTGCGCGCGGTGGCCGCGCCCGCGGGCACCTCCCAGTACGCCGAGAAGCCGCGGAAGTGGTCGAGGCGCACGGCATCCGCGAGCCGGAGGTTCAGGCGGATCCGCTCGATCCACCAGTCGTAACCTTCCTCGGCGAGAACGTCCCATCGATAGAGGGGATGGCCCCAGAGCTGCCCGTCCGCGCTGAAGTCGTCGGGCGGAACGCCCGCCAATGCCGTGGGTCGCCCGTCTTCGCCGAGCGCGAACAGCCGGCGGTGCGCCCACACGTCGGCGCTGTCACACGCGACGTAGATGGGCAGGTCCCCCATCATCGAGATGTCCCGCGCGTTCGCTTCCGACTTCACGCGCTGCCACTGCCGAAAAAAAAGGAACTGGGCGTACGTGTGAAACGCGACTTCGTCCGCGAGCTCGGTTCGCGCCGCGGCGAGGGCGGCCTCCGCGCGGCTGGCAAGCGCGGGATCCCATTCCGTCCAGGGCAGCCCCATGTGTTTTTCCCTCAGGGCGGCGAAGAGAGACCAGTCGGAAAGCCACGCGGCGTTCGACGAGGCTTCGGCGAACCGCGCGACCTCGTCGAGGATGCGCCCGCCGAGAGACCTCGCGTGGCGGAACGAGTCCTCGAGAAGGCGGCGGCGAAACGGCACGACGCGCTCCCAGTCCACGCGCCCCTCGGGAAACTCCGGAGCGCCGTCGAGAGCGCCCGCGGGGAGGAGACCCTCTTCGACGAGCCACTCCGGCGAGACGAGGAGCGGATCGCCCGCGAAAGCCGAGAGCCCGTCGTAAGGCGAATGGTGGGGGCCCGTGGGGCCAGGCGGCAGGACCTGCCAGATTCTCAGCCCCGCTTGAGAAGCCCAGTCCAGGAAGGCGTCGGCGGCGGGCCCGAGATCTCCCACGCCGAACCGCGAGGGCAGCGACGTCGGGTGCAGCAGGACGCCAGCCTGTCGCGTGGGGCGGGTCATTCGCGGATGCTAACCCGGCGAGCTCACCGGCCCATGCCGGCTTCGTGCCCGAGAATCCGCAGCGTCCTGCCGTAGATCGCCTCGACCTCCTCGCGCGTGTTCCCGATCGCCGTCATCCCGAGCTTTCCGTATTCCGAGAGCGCGCCGATGAGGTGAAACAGCACGCCCGACTCGGAATTGTGGCTGTAGTGAAGGGAGTTGATCGTGACGATCTCGATGAGGTCCTCGGGCAGGAGCCCGCGGAGCGTCTCCGACTGGAGGTTGTCCGTCGCGCGATAGAACTTCGGCGAGCCCCGCGGCGAGTGAAAGAGACCGGTTTGGGGATCGAGCTGCCCGCTCGTCAGGAACTGGAGCGCGAGGTAGGGATGCGTCGTACCGCCCATGCGGAGGTTGATCTCGAGGGCCCACGCCTTCCAGGGAACCGACGGATCGTCCCGCGTCAGCAGGAAGTCGATCCCGAAACGGCTCACGACGCCCTTCGCCGCGAGAACGGCGCCGATTCGCAGGGCCTCGTCGTGGATGTGCATGCGATACGCGTCGGCGGCCGGAAAGAGGCAGCCGAGAAACACCTGGCCGCCCGGTCCGCCCAGGATCTGGTCGTGCGTGGAGATCGGGATGACCGCACCGTGGGGATCGCTCCGGAGCTGGACGCTCGGTGAGGTCTTGAAGGGGGCCTCGAGGAGCTCCTCGGCGATGCCACCCATCCGGCGGAACTTTTCAGCGTACTCGTCCCACGTCTCCGAGGGCACCGAGAACGCGACGCGCGGGAGGGCGGCGTGGACGGCCTCGACGAGATTGCCCGCCGGCTCGGGGTAGCAAAAGAGCGCATTGCCTTCGCCGGAAAAGCTTTCGTTCAGCTTCACGACCGCGCTTCTCAGGCCCGGCTTCCTGCGCTTCAGCTCGACGAGCGCGGTCTCGATGTCTCGGTCATCGCGCAGGTCCTCGAAGCCGTCGGGAAGGGCGATGCCGGCCTCGCGAAAGATCTTCCGGCTCCCGGACTTCGTCCCGTGGGCGTTGAGCGCGGGGTCGACGCCGTTGAGCGGAATCCCGAGGAGGACCGCGAGCTTGCGCTCGAGCGGCGTGGAGTTGAAAACGGTGAGATACGCCCGCGCGCGGTCGGCGATGCCCTGGCGAATGCGCTCGATGAGGCGCGGGCGTTCCAGGATCTTCTGCGTGAGCGGGCGCGGCGAGGCGTCGTGGGCGCACAGCAGCGTCAGCCGGCTCCGCGCGTGGCTCGTGGGAATGCCGACGAGGAGCTGAAAATAGTACTCGAGGACGAGGGGATGCACGGGCTGCGACGTGACGAAGACGACACGCGCCCTCGGATTGCGAAGCCGGATGAGAAGGAACAGGAGCCGCTCCTCGTAGAAGCTCGCTCCCGCGAGCTTCCTCATCTCGGCCTGGTCGAGGGTGATCGACGGGACGACGACCGAGGTGTGGGGCTCCTCGTCTCGCATCGAGATCGAATCCCAGACCTCGGCGAGGCGCGGTTTCAGGGCCTCGAACTCGACGAGCTCCTGCTCGAGCGTGAGCGCGGACGCGAACGGCGGGCGGGGAATCAAGCTGGACCCATTCTAAAGGGGTGTGCATCCCGCCAAATCGGGGCACGCTTCTTGATTACGTTCTCGGGGTCCGGGGGATCGAGAGGGAGAATGACGAGACGCCGGGGGTTTACGCTCATCGAGCTCTTGATCGTCGTGGCGATCATCGGAATCATCGTCGCGATCTCCCTCGTGAACATGTTCAACGCGATTCAGCGCGCCAAGCAGAAGCGCTCGATGGGGGACATGAAGAGCCTCGCGACGGCAATCGAGGCGTACGCGACCGACCAGAATTTCTATCCGGCGGCGGCGGGCTTCACGTTGCCTTCGGGCCTCTCACTGCCGACCAGCACGCTCGGAACGGTTCCCGCATCGCTCAGCCCGACGTATCTGAGGGTGGTGCCGCTCGTGGACGGCTGGAGCTCGTATTTCACGTATGGGACGAGCTCCTCACGGAGCGACTTCGCGGTCCGCTCGGCGGGTGCCGACGGGGCCCTCGAGGCGGCTCCGGCCTGGGGCGTGACGACGAATTTCAACGCCGACATCATCCTCATCGACGGCACGTTCGTGCAGTATCCGGATGGCGTTCAGAAGTGAGGGGCAGGGCGCCGGCCCGACAAACGGTGGCCCGACCTCCCCGACTTCTCCGACAAAATTTTGTCGCTCTTCCGGCGTTCCGGCCCGATTCGTGGCCGAACCAGTCGGATTCCGGCTCCGGAGCGCGCGGCACGCGTTTTGAAAGCACATTCGCCCATTAGGAGGTTCATCTCATGAAGAAGAGGAATCACAAGGGCTTCACCCTCATCGAGCTTCTGATCGTCGTCGCGATCATCGGAATCATCGTCGCGATCGCCATTCCGAACCTGCTCAACGCCATTCAGCGCGCCAAACAGAAGAGGACGATGGGCGACATGCGGTCCGCGGGCACGGCCGCCGAGGCATACGCCGTCGACTTCAACCACTACCCGGCGGCGGCGGGGACCTACACTCCACCCTCTGGCCTCACCACTCCTCCCTCAACCACGTTTGGAGGGCCGGGCTCGGGCTTCAACCTGCAAGTCACGCCGACCTACATCCGCCTCCTACCCCTGACGGACGGCTGGAGCTCGTATTTCCTTTACGGCGCGAATACCGGCAACCAAGACTACCAGATCTACTCGAACGGCAAAAACGGCTCTACGGATACGGCCACGTGGGGCGAAACGACGAACTTCAATGCCGACATCATCTTCATAGACGGCCAGTTCGTTCAGTACCCCGCGGGCGCGCAGAACTAATCGTCCTCCCTCTGCGGCCCGATCCAAGAGCCCCCTTTTGACGGGGGCTCTTTTCTTTTCCGGGCCTAGAATCGCCGCGGTGCAAGGCCGCGGGACGACGGGACGGACGGCGCTCCTGGGCGGCGCCTTGGGGCTCGCGTTCGCGACCCTCCTTCTTCTCCCCTGCGCCCTCTCGGGAGGAGTGCCGGCTCGCGGCGATCTCGCCGACTTCTTCTGGCCGATGAAGGCCTACACGGCCGCGCGCTGGCACTCGGGGGTGCCGCTGTGGAATCCGCTCTCGGGGTGCGGCGAGCCGTGGCTCGCCCAGCTTCAGACCGGAGTTTTCTACCCGGGAGACCTGCCGTTCCTGCTGCCCGGCGCCTGGGGCCCTCTTCTCGGCATCGCCCTCCACCTCGCGATCGCGTCCTCCGGAATGGCGGCCTGGCTGTCCGGCCTCGGCACGTCGCGCGCCGGCGCTCTTCTCGGTGCGGGCGTGTTCGCGGGGGGCGGCGGTTTTCTCTCGCTCGCGCTCGTCTACAACAACTTCGAGACCGCGTCCTTCCTGCCGTGGCTGTTCCTGGCGGCACGATACGCGGTGCGAGGCGGCTCGCCGGCGGGGCTCGCCGTCGCCTTCGCTCTCGCATTTCTGGGTGGCGAGCCGGCGCTGGCTGCCGTGGGCGCCGCATCCGCGGCCGTCGTCGCGTTCGCGACGCGAGGGGACGAGCCCGGCTCCTTTCCGCGGGGCGTGCGGGGCGCCTCGCGCCTGGTGGGAGGGCTCGTCCTCGGCGCGGGCCTCGCGGCGGCCGCCGCGATTCCTTTCTTCGAATACGCCGCGTCCTCCGGCCGGCTCACGGGCGTGACGAGAAGAGAGGCGCTCGCGCGGCCGGTCGGAACGTCGGACCTCATCGACCTCGTCCTTCCGCCGTCCGACGCGCTCCTCGCCCGCCCGTCCGAGGGCCGCGGGGGATACCTCACGACGCTCGCCCTCTCTCCGCTCGTTCTCCTGCTCGCGGCCGGCGCGGGCGCGGGCCTCGCGGCGCGCCCCCGCCTCCTCGCCGCGCTGTCGTGCCTCTGTCTCCTCGGCCTCCTCCTCGCGCTCGGGACGCGGGGCGGACTGTTTCCCGCGCTTTGGGACGTAGGACTCGCGAGGGGCGTGCGGTTTCCCGCGCGCTGGTTCGTCTTCACGCAGCTCGCCCTAGCGGGCCTTTCGGGCGCCGGCCTCGACGGCTGGCTGCACGGGCGGCTTCTGGGCTGGCCGAAGGGCCGAGCGCCTGAGGACGGCGTGGGCGCGTCGCCATCCGCCGCCCAACGCCTCGCGCCCGCTGTCCTCTTCGGCGCGGCAGCCGCGGCGCTCCTCGGCGCCGGAGCGGCCGCCGGCCGTCTGACCGGTCTCTCCGCGTGGACGGCGCTTCTCGCGACCGGAGTCGGCGCGGCGCTTCTCGCGTCCGCGCGCGCCGCCGGGCGGCCCGGTCTTCGCCTCGCGGCCGCCCTGCTCGTTGCGATCGTGGCGCTGTCTCTTCCTCTCGCGTCGGCGAATGTGTTCGCGCCGGCGCCGCTCGCGGGTCCGACTTCCGCCGTGGCGGACCTGGCCGGCGCTCCGGGCCGGGTGTTTCCGGTGGTCTCGGACGCGTCTTTACTCGCGGCGCTCGCCCACAAAACTGGCGGAGAGTGGGGCGGCGCATCGGGCGCGCGGGCGCGCGCGGTTCTGTCGGGCTACACGAACCTGCCGCTCGGCCTCTCCTCGGCGGTCTCACCCTCGCCGATCGGAAATCCGCGGCGCACGCGCCTCCTCGGCGCGGCCCTCTCGGGGGGAAACGCGGAGACGATCCTCGCTCTCGTGGACGTGCGGTACGTCGTGTCTCCGTTTCCGACGACGATCCCCGGCGCCCGGCTCGAAAAGCGCGACGCGGGCGTCCTCGTCTACGCTCTTCCCCGGGCGTTAGGGCGCGTCTTTTTCGCGCGGTCGGCGCGTGAAGCGGACGACGAGGCGGCCTTTCGCGCGCTTGCCGCGCCGGACTTCGACCCGGAATCGGTGGTCCTTCTCGCTCCGCCCGCGGGGCCCCTCCCGGCGCCGCGCGCGGGGCGGGGCTTTTCGGTCGCGCGCGTCGTTCGGGACGCGCCGGAGGCCCTCACGGTGGACATGGAGGCCTCGGAAGCGGGCTACCTCGTCCTCACGCGCTCGCATGACCGCGGGTGGGAGGCGCGCCTGGAGGGAGCGGAAGTCCCTCTCCTTCGGGCGGACCTCGCCCTCTCGGCCGTGCTCGTTCCCGCGGGCGCCCACAGGCTCGAGCTCGCCTACCGGCCGGCCGCGTTTCGAGTCGGCGCGGCTCTCTCCGTGGCCTCGCTCGTCGTGCTCGCCGGTCTCGTCCTCGCGGGGCAGAGGCCCCCGTGAGCGCGGCCGATGGCGTCCTTTTGGGCTTGTTCTTCGCGACGGGTGCCGTCGTGGGCTCCTTCGCGAACGTGTGCATCCACCGCCTGCCGCGCGGAGCCTCGGTCGTCCACCCGGGCTCGCACTGCCCGGCCTGCGGAGCGCCCATCGCTTTCTACGACAACGTGCCGGTCGTGTCCTGGCTCGTGCTTCGGGGCCGCTGCCGCCGGTGCGGCGCTCCCATCGACATCCGCTATCCGGCCGTCGAAATGGTCGTCGCCCTCCTTTTTCTCGCCGCGGGCCTCCTCTACGGACCCACCCTCGTCGCGGCCTCGGCGGCCCTTCTCTCGGCGGCCTGCGTGATTCTCGCGGCCACGGACCTCGAGGCGCGCACGCTGCCCGACGAGGTGACGTTCTCGACCCTCGGGTGCGGCCTTCTTCTCGCGGCTCTTCGCGACCGCGCGGCCCGAGGCTCGCATCGTCCGTTTCCCTTCCCGTTCCTAGAGAGCCATCTCCTCGAGGCGCTGCTCGGGGCGCTTCTCGGCGCGGTCTTTCTCGAAGGGGTCAGGCGCGCCTACGCGAGGCTGCGCGGCCAGGAAGGGATGGGCGGCGGCGATGTGAAGATGCTCGCGATGGCAGGCGCGTTCACCGGACCGGCGGGCGTCTTTTTTACGCTTTTTTTCGCCTCGCTCGCGGGCACGGCCGTGGCGGGCGGTGCGGCTCTCGTACGGGCGCTGCGCTGGTCCATCGAGGCGCGGCGCGCCCGCCGCTCTTCCTCCGCGGCCCGTGCGGTCGCCGCGCGCGCCGGGCTCCTCGTGGGCGAGGACGGCCGCGTGCTTTCGGCCTCCGACCGCTACCGTGAAATCCCGGGAGCCGCGGCCGAGGGAACGCGCTTCTCGGCGGACCCCCGCGTGGCAGGTCGCTTTCTCGCGTTCGTGCGGCTGTCCCGGGCGCGGGCCCGGCGCGGCGCGCGCACGGCGAGCGGGCGCCTCGCGCTCGACGACGGGGCGGACTTTTTCCGGGTCCTCGCGGC
>OBLW0100000639.1_pt1 | contig 29801 bp, 32 predicted proteins | sample 1520161 | NCBI WGS metagenome assembly OBLW01 (sample SAMEA3539309, study PRJEB22396) | soil metagenome | biome: tundra; feature: field; material: soil | place: USA | collected 2010-05 | depth 0.15 m
CGTTGTGGCGGGAGGACCGCCGTGTCAAATGTTCACTACACGGAGATGCCCGGCGCTGAGGGTGACGCCCCGTGCCAGCTTTTCAAGGTTTTCTCGGATGTACCCCTGAGCGTGTGCTGATCCGGTTTATCACAAGGACGAAGGGCTGACACTAGACCAACTCGCATCCGTGGATGGCACCGTCACCAGCAAGCAGAGTAAACGCCTTATCAGAGTTGCTTGCCACCGAAGAATCGCACAGGCGGGCCAATGCTCAGCCGCAGTGGTGTTCTTGGGCGCATGAAAATTCACGGTTTGCCCGGAGCAACGGAGCCGCCAACGTCACTAACGGCCGTTTGAAAATCCTTCTTGAGGGCCATCACCAGACTCAGATCCGATCTCGGCCTCTCCATGTCGTACTGATAGGCTGTCAAGCGCAAGGTGTCCGCAGCTGCGATTTTCAATTCCTCAGGCGAGCCGGGTATTGTGATGGGCAAATCCCATCGCGGTCCGATGCCGCTCCACTCACCGCCACTCCTTGCAATGAGTTGACACCAGTGCTCAAAGATTCGAATACCGAGGAGGTTTAGTCGGTAATCGATAAAGCCCCCTTCCACGTTCGCGATCCTCATGGACTCATTATCCTGCTGACGGCTTTTCGTGGTCCAACCGTAAACTCCTCACCACGTCGGTTCGACTCAGATCACCTGCAGCTTGAATCGGTTTATGACGAGGTCCGCTCCTTCTACAGTCTTCTCAAGGTTCAGCGCCTGCTTGATAGCCTCCAATTCCACGGAAGTCTCCTGCTTGCGGACGCCGGATACAACAGCCTTCCGAAACTCCTCTCCGGTTCCAGCAAGAAGCTCTTGCCATAAAGGCAGCGGTAACGTCACGGTGATGTGCTTGAATTCGGCGGGAACCTTGGCGTCATCAATGATCTTGACCGAGGGCGGGCACTTCCTCTTCTTGAGAGTGTTCGTTCGGCCCTCCAACTTCTTCACCCCGAGGTAGTCCAGGACGCGCAGCACCATGGCGCTCACGCGCTCGGCTGTCGCTTCGAAGTGTTTCTGCCGGGCTTGCAGCCTCTTTCCTTCGGCCTTGGCCAACTCGGCCATCCCTTCGCAGAAGTGGATGAAGTCGGCCACGCGGTCGCGTTTTTCCGCCGCTCCCTCCAGGTACACGGTCAGCGCCCGCTCGATCTCCGGCGTAAGCCCTTCCTCTTCGGCCGACTCGGCCAGAAGCACCAGGCTCTCTTCGATCTGAAATAGCGTGAAGTCTTTTGCAAGTTCCGTGGACGCCGCGATCTCGGCGACCGCCGCTCCGCAGCCATTGTCATGGTCTGGCATTGAGAGTCTCCTCCATGCGGTTGAAAACCCGTACCGCCTGGTCAGGATTGAGCTTCGCCTTGGGGTTGAGCCGCAACTCGCTTAGGATTTTCACGTACTCGGCGTTCCCAAGGGTTCGCTTTGCCTCTCCGAAGTGCACTCGGAACGCGTCCACCAACATCCGGTAGACATCGCGCGCCTTTTCCAGACTCGGGATGTTGGTCACTTCGCGATAGCCTTGCCGGCCGAGAATGTCGCCGTATTCAGGCACTCCCAAGACGCTCCGCATACTGGTGAAGCGTGCAGCCATGTTCCGACTCGTGAGGCCAGTGGGCGCGGCGTTCCGGCTCTGCGTGCTGTTCGGCATCGATGCTGGCCTCGGGGCGGGCTGTGACACCGTGGACCTCGATCCGTTCTGGTGAGCGCCGCTGCCGTCTCGGGTGCGCTCATCGTGGAGCCCCTTGTATACGTCCATGCCGATTCCCAAGTAGCTCGCGCACTTCGAGAGCGCATCGGTGCAGGCGCCTTTGTAAGCGTCACCGCGATCGGGATTGTCGTTCCCACCGAACTGCTCGATCGCAATGGAATATTTCGGGATCGTCAACGTCGCTCTCACCACGACCATCCGGCCGGTTTCGACGATTTCATTGTCTATATGCCAGCCGTTCAGTCCGAACACATCGTTCAGCCGTTCGACAACGTAGATGACTTTGATTCCCGAGAGCCCCGGCTTCTGCGGGTTGGGCGACACTGCCTCGCGCGGAAGTGGCTCCTTCAGCTTCACTTTCAGGTCCTCCGGGAGCTGCGGCAAATCCTCGGAATGTTCCGTGGGCGGAGATGAGATTGTCGCCGCATCATGGGCTTGGTCAACCCCGTTTACTGGTTGCATCTTGCTTCTCCTTCCAGATCGAAATTTCTCTTCTTCTCGAGCGGCAGCTCGAGCTGGACCGCACCCGCCTCCGTCGTTTCTTCAACGCTCTTTCGGATCGCTTCGGCCGCTTTGCTGCCGATCGCGTTTTCGAGTTCCAGCCAGGTCGCCTCGTAGATCCGCTCCAACTCGTCCCGTTCTTTGCGGATCTGTTGAACGCGCTTCTCCGGCAAGCGGGGGTTGCTGATACGCGCACTGAGCAGTCCGACCATCCGGAAGCGCGCAGTTTGTTCTTCCCTGCTGATCGCGATCAGGGACAGGCGGTCATCGGCCGCATAAACCGACTCCGGATTGGTCCAGTTCCAGCGTCGGATTTGGAAGTGGAACGGACTCGATACGATCGGCTCGAGAATCCTATCGCGGACGAGCTGCGCTATCAGCAAGTCAAAGCCCAGCGTTTCCGCCTGGAAGCCCAAGCCAGCAGCTTGCTGCAAGTCCGTTCGACTGATCGCGCTCTTTCGTGACCGCCAAACGGCCGACTGACAACGCTGGTACAGAACTAGATCCGTCGGCCGCAGGTCCAGCACCGGAAGCAAGCCAAGGAATGACTGCCACTCGTACCGTAATTCAGCCGATCGGCGCCCAGAATCCGATAAACCTTTCTCTGTCATGTGCTTACACTTTCTGTCGGCGTTCGTTTGCGCGGTTTCTGAATTCGGGTTATGCTCAGGCAGCCATGAACTCAGTGGTGGACACGATCATTGCGGCCCCTGCCAGCTCCGAAGCGCAATTGCCTTCTCGCGTCCTCGAAATCAGACCGGAAGAATCGAAACTGGTCTGCGTGGGCGCCGACGGCCGCGAGTTCGCGCTCTCCCGCCTCATCGGTTCGAACGTGCGGGTCGGTGACGAACTCCTTGCACCCGCATCAGCCGGGACGGCGATCGCGGATACCGAGATTTACATCCGGAAGCCATCGCTGCGGCGAGCCGATGTCTACCAGGTGAAAGCCGGTTATGCTGCATTGCCAAAGATGGACAAGCGAGAAGAACCTTTCGTGCGTGTTCAGGTCGCCGAAGGCCAACTTGGCATCAACGCCATCCACATTCCGTGCCCGGTGATTCGCGACTACTTCTTTGCCGCCAATCGGAGAGCCTCGTGGCCGAGCCAGCCTACTTTCTACTACGTGCTTCGTCTGCCACAGGACGTGACGTACAAGGAACTGCGTCTCGCTTATCGGCTCCGGCGCCTGGAGTTTCAGAAGCAGAACGCATCCAAAGCAGAGCTAGCCATGATTGAGCGTGCCTACAACATGTTGGCCGATCCCGACATCCGCGGCGTATATGACGCGCTGATAAAAGATTCTGCGATTCCTGTTCCATTCCCCTACTCCGGTTTCGGATCTCTGTTGGTACAGGGAGAACGATCTGCGGAGAGTGGCGTTTTCTTTGCGAACCGAATTCTGGCCTTCATGCCGGAGCGCCGGCGCCGTACCGTCCCGGTGCCTCTCCGCAAACTCGATTACTTCGAAGATTATGCGATCCTCCGGGACCGCCATCGCAAACTCGAGGTTCTCATCGACCACCAGTTGTTGCCGCTCCGATGGGATCCAACCTGGAGCCAGTGGCGCCATCTCATTACCGCCACCGTCGAAATATCTGCCGACTTCATCCACACAGGCCGCTTTCGCAAACGCGGCGGCGAGTGGAAACTAATTGAATGGGAAACCGCGCTCCCCAGCCGAACCGAGCTGGAAATGCCCGAAGGCCTCGAAGAAGATATCCTCAAGGCGCGGAGCACTCACACGCGCTTCGGTCAGTACTGGCAACAGATCGACCGTCTCCGCGCCCACGTTCAAGAGATTCCCACGGAGCGAGGCGAATTGAGCCGGCTGTGCTGGAATCTCGGTCTACCCGGCGACTTTGACGTCGCACAGATCACTTGGCGCCCGGATTACGATTCCTACTACCACGAGCAGCTAACCAAGCGCGCGCGAGCGATGTACGTGTTCCGTGACGAATACATTTTCGATCTCGAGAAATCTGTAGTCGTCGAGGTGCCGCAGGCCGGTCATGCGACCTACGTCTTCACAAAGCCAGACGATGTCAAGCAGTGGGTGTGGCAGTATGCCAAGACGACCCGGCAGGACGTCCGCCTCAACCGCGACAACATTGCCGAATCGCTCGGGTTCCTCGGCCGCGTCGTTCATGGAAAGAACAAGGCCGAATGGCTGAAAGAACTGCGGATACGCAGTGGAGAGTCTCCCCACTACGCTCAAACCCAATAATCGGCCTCGACCTGCGCGCGGGTACCCTAGAACGGTATATCGTCGTCTTGGACGCCCTGCTCTTCTGGCTCCGGCTCCTGATGGCGATGACGATTTGACGGCTTGCCGGAGCTCGGACGGCGTTCGGATTGTTCGCTCGCGCCAGCGCCGTTGCCGTTTCCGCTGCTGTGCCCGTTTCCGCCGAGCAACACCAGGTTCTGAGCTACCACCTCGGTGACGTATCGCTTCACGCCATCCTTGTCATCGTAGGAACGCGTTTGCAGGCGTCCTTCAACGTACAACTTTGAGCCTTTGGTCAGGTACGCCGCCAGATTCTCCATGTTCCAGATCACAATAGACATCCAGTCCGTCTCTTCGTGCACCTGTTTGTCGGAATCCGTCCACTGGCGATTCATCGCCAGCGACACCCGCGAAACAGGGGTACCGTTTTGGGTAAATCTGGTTTCTGCATCGGCGCCCAGTCTTCCGACAAGGATCGCTTTGTTCACACTGCGCTCAGCCATTGAATTCTCCTCTTCGTTCGAAATATTCGACTGCTTCTTCGGACCAGGACGCTCCGCCACTTGCTCGATCACCGCCGAGCGCCGGGGCGTAGTCCGTGGTACGCGCCTTCGCCGTAGAAACCCTGCAAAGAGTTGAGGGCTGTGATCATGACTCCAGCCAGACGACCATACCGAGCACCTACCTCCAGTCGATATGCAGCTCCGGCGGCAGCGGATGCAGCTTCCTGCACCCCTCGCACATCAACCAGTACGCGTCGCCATCTTCCGACACAGCTCGGCTCGATCCATCCCATCCGCTCGCTATGATCGTGTCGCCGACGATTTCTACCAGCGCGTGAGAGACTTGGTACCCCGATTCTTCGAGGCGCGGCGTACCTCGATGCCCGCACTCGCACACCAGCACTCCGTGCTCGATGTTGGCCACCGGAGGCCTGCTTTCAACTGCCTCTCCGAGAAATTGCGCCAGTTTCGTAGCGTCCTCCACGTTGAGCAGTAAACGCGCTGGGCCAACACAGTTGACGCGCCGCCTCGGGTAGAAATCAATGTTCAGCACTTGGCCGTCTGGGTCGGTCGGAATGTTCATCAGTTCCACGCTGTGGAGCTGGAAATAGCCGTTTCGGCCTTTCCCTTGGGATTTGCCGCTAAGCTCGATCCGGTTCATCGGTTTGCCCTCCGCAGATCCTTCTCATAAAGCGCTCCCGTGTCCCTCGTGGCTGCCGGTACGTGTCGCTTCCGAACGGGATCTCCCGCGAGTTCACGCTTTTCATCACACAGCCCGCCTGTGACCAGCTCGATCAGCTCCCGATCCACAATTGCCTGTTCCAGTGCTAGGAGTTCGTTGCGGTTCCCCGTACGCTGCCGGCGTGCATCGATGCTCCGCAGAATTGCGGCGCCGCAAGCCAGGCGTTGTTTCGTTGTCATTTTCCACCTCACGTCAACATGCCTCAGTACCACCGTCAAGAAACCGGTGACACGGCCTATCCTGGTGCCGTGCCTATGGGGTGAACCGGCATCGGTTACCCAATACCGGCAGCCGCGGGTTACCAGGAACCGCGAACTTTCGAACCTATGGCCGCATGCGGCCTCAAAGGTTCCACTGTGCTATGGGGGTGTCTCTTTTCGAAAGGTTTCTGCTAAACGGAAGGCGTCGTGTCGCCGGAGAGATCAGGCGTGAGTTTCGATTTCGCCCACGGCCTCGGCAGTCTCAACGAAACGCAGCCGTGGACTCGGCACAGGCTCCGACTGTCCAATTGTCTGCCCCGCCGTTTCTGTGTTCCTCGATCCAGCGCCGCGTGTAGCTCTTCAGGCCCTCCAGCCATTCCCGAGCGTCAGCCGAATTGAGTCGCGCGGATTCGTAGTCCGTAAAGTGCTCACTGCCGGCCTGTCGTTCCTTAGCGCGCAGCATATATTCCGACAACTCCCCGGTCGCCCTTGTCATCGGCAGATACAACCAGGCGGGCGTGAGTACGAAAGCCAGCTTGTCGGCCACGCAGAGTCGTGAGAATTGTCGGCCGTTGCGTTTCGCCCAATAGCGCGAATGCGCGGCTGTAAACGCAGCCCAAGACTCACCGAAAAGCAGGCCCATGATTTTTGCGCCGAGTTCCACGTGCGTCTCCCCCTCGCATCCGTCCATGTTGGGCTTCGAAATATAGCCAACATCATGCAAGCAGAAGCTGGCCCACAACCTGACGTCCCAGGGGAAGCCGTACAATTTGTACCAGGCGACCGCGAGGAACCAGGGGTGCAACACAGCGCAATGCGCACCGTACAAGACGGATCTCGTTCCAATAGTCATCGTTGCCTCCGCGATATTCCCGAATTCTCGACCGTGAGCGCTGCTGCCCGATTCGCGATCAACCTGCCCGCCCGTGCCGCCATCAACCGCTGGTATCTCCGCCGCTGATTCTGCCGGTTCCGCTCCTTCTCCCACGCCTTCGCGCACTTCGGGCATCGCACGGCGTTGGGAGACGTACTCTTGCACGGCGTCACGCAGTCGACGCAATCGTAGTGGCGGAGCTTCATTTGCAGATACATCACCCACCTCCTGCCCTCCGCCTCCGCCGATTTCAGAGGAATCGCTTACTCCACTAGATACGCTCCGGGCTTAGTTGAAATGGCATCCTGTGGTCGGACCGCCGAACTCCTGACACGGTTTCTCTCTCTCAGTGCGATCCGGTTCGCACCCCATCGTGGTGTGGAGGCACTGCCGCAGCCCACATCCGGATAGGAGAAGGGCACCAATGCTGAGCAATATCAGCCCACTATTTACTGCCTTCTTCATGCGATCTCCTTGCCCCTAGACTCCTTGCGCTAGGGACACGATATCCGCGGACATTGGGGATTCTTGTTCTTCTTCGTGCGTCGGTGGTTGTTGTTGCGCCACAAGCCGCGAGTAGTGCGGATGCGGACAGGCCACACAATTCGCACCGCTCGTGGCTGCCTTCACCGCCTCGTCGAACCCGAATGGCAGTTCGATTTCCTCGCCAGACCTAGTGAAAAACTGCGGCCTCACACAACCCCTCAAGTCCTTGTCCTTGCCCCAGAGCTCCAACGCTAGATAGCCGTGTTCCCCTCGGAACACTTCTTCGGCTTCGAGCTTTGGCCGTTGCCGGGCCTCAACTGCAACAGGCCGGTGGCGTGTGATGCACAGCTCGTACGTCCGCGCGACTCGGAGCATCTCGATCCGCGTCAGCACGGGCGCGATGACGACGGCATGCGGCCCGTTGACTGTGAGCGAATCGAGCGTCTGCAACCACGGGAGAGGCTCGCCATTCTCTCCGGCGAAGCTAACGTAATAGCCAACGTCGTCGGTGGCTCCGCCCGATTCCACACCGCGTACGACGTATCGTTTGGCTCGTCCCTGGTGTTCCAGGCTCAACTGGGGTTGTCCGTAGATCGCCAATTTGCGCAAGCGGTTAATCACCGTGGGCGTGAATGTTAACCCCCACCGGTTCAGCCGTCGATCGGATTCCATCGAGATCCACCCTTTCGTTCGTTCCCAAACCCGCTTCCAGCGCCTCGCGTCGAGCGAGCGCTACGAGCGCGAGCGTGAGCTCATCTGCAGCGCGCATCGTTCGCAAGAGCGCCTCGTGGTCCTCCGCTCTCCACACTTGCCCGACTCGGTCCGCTGATACATCCCCAATCCATTTCCGGACCGCGATCGGCCCGTTTAACTCCTCTTGCGTCACTTCGCTCATGACTCCCCCTCTGGCCGGCAATCCACGTACGCCCCGCGCCGCTGACATGCGGCAGCAACGAGAACAGCATGCCGATTACGATCAACTGAATGCCGCGTCGGCTCGTGATGCCAGCAGCCGCCGCGAGTAGAAAAGCCAAAACAGCACCAGCCGTGGCGATCGACTCAATCGATACGTCAAACACCGATTGCCTCCGTAACCCGGCGGAATTCTTCCCGGAAATCAACGCGCACTAACTGGTCACCCTGGCGGCCGTAGCAGCGCCCTTCGGCGTCCAGGATCAAGTACCTGCGGCTGTCGATGTGTTTGTAATGCTCAAGGCCGTTTTCCCGCCACATCCACATGAACTCTCCGCACCGATAACCGATCAGGCGCTCTAATGGCTTCCAATTGACAGGTTCAAGCTCCATCTCAGAACCTTCCCCCCGTCATGCCCGAAGCCGCCGAACAGACAAACCGCCGCATCGCGATCAATGTGATCAGAGCTCCGGCTGCGACAGAATCCCCGTTATCCCACCGCATACGCACTTTCCCTTTTCTCCGGAATCGGGCATCCCAGAGCCGCTCGAATCATCTCCTTGCTGCAACCAGCCCAGCAGATGTACTTCTGCGGTTCGTCAACCGAGATCGCCAGGTTGTCGCCGCTCTTGTCTCGTCCCGCCGCGGCGCATGAAGGGCATCGCGTGATCCAGTTTCTCCCCGTCTTCCGCCGTACCTGGAGATGATCCATGATGTGAAACTGCCTTTGTTGTGCCGGGTACTGCCAGCGTGGAGTCGCCTTGATTTCCTTCTTCTCCCCTTCGCTCGCCTGTCCCAACTTCTGGAGGAGAGCTCCGAGTTGCTCCTCGGAAAGCTTCGTCACACGCTTGAGGAATGCCAGTTGATTGTCAAGATTGTAATCGGCACCGTAGAACCAGAACCGCGCGCTGATCGTGCGATGAATTCCCAGCGGTCCACGGATAGCATTGCCGAAGTCGCCATCCTTCAACTCATCATGCTTCGGGAATATCTCGATTCCCTCGGCCGTCCCCGCTCCTTTTACCGGGATACCGAGTTTCTGAGCCAAGCCGGAGATCAGCAGCCGGCATTGTCGGGCCAAGAGCGGCTGCTCTCCAAATATCCAAAGGTGAGCGCCGCGCCGACTCTGTTCCAGCGCCGCCTCCACCTTTTGTTGCTGCAGTTCCCACTGCAGTTCACAAAGGTGCTTCAGCGAGTCCTTATAATCCCCGTCCATGGCAATCCACTTGCATCGTTGCGTCGCCGGACTCATCGCATACACGCCGATCGTCAGATCACCTTCCAGATGTCGCCGGACCGTCTCAGCCGCCAGACTGGGCGCCTCGCCGTTTTTCGCGGCCTTAGGCCGAAAATAGTAATAGCGGCCGCTTTCCGCGTGCGGCCGCATCGATTGGAGAACGTAGGCACGCCGATTCACGAACAGCTGCCAATAGTCCTCCACATTTGTGGAAGTTGCCTGATAGCGCTTGGGCATAGCGGCTTCTCGTTTCGTCCTGCTCTTTCATAACCCGAATTCAAAACCCGCGCAAATGAACCGGCCAGGCGGTCGGTCAGCTCGCAATTCGGCGGTCATACCTCCGTTCAAGCAGCCACGGGCGCTGCGCCAGCAGGGTCAGCCGGTGCGTCCGTTCCAGCACCTCGTATTCGGCCAGACTGTAGCCGCCCCATTTCTGGTCGTTGAAGTCCACGAGGTAGAACACCCCGTTCTTGCGGTCGAACACATAGACTGCGCCCGACTCCGGATCCTCCGGGACCAGGGTAAAGAAAAGGGCACCGGCCGGAAACTGAACCCAACGAACGATTTGGGCTTCTGAACGCTCCGCCAGCCCTCGGCTGGCTTGGTCCAAGCCGACGCTTCGCTCCAAGCCAAGATCTTCCAGTGTTAGGATCGGATTCGCTGTTAGCGTCGGCGATATTCGTACTTGCATGTTGAACCTCCTGATATTCAATGGGTTACGTCCTGAGACACGCCGAGCGCAGTGAGTCTGTTCGGATCTCCATGCAGGTGGGTCTTAGGGCGGGAGTTGCGGGTTGGCCGATCGTTGAGAGTTGGCCGGGATGAGAGCTAACCGGGCGTAGCGCTATATATAAGGTGTTGTAGCCTGAACTCGCCCTTGTACCGATTGCCCGGGCGGCCAGGGAGAGAATAGACGCGTGGATGAGGAGCCAAAGTTGCGTCCGTTACCGCCGCCGCCGCGGTGTCGAGGCATCGCTTGGGCGACGGCAATTATACGGGCTGCGCGTACGGTTATGGTGACCTTGCTCCATTCACCGGGCCGCGCGATTGCCCTGTCTGTAACGGGTCGGGGTTCGAAGGCCACATCGAAACAACCCTGCCGCATTCAGACTTTGGCGATCCGGACTGCTGCGGCTGCTTGAACGGCGTCATTCGCGGGGATCAGGCTGATATTGTCTGCAATGAATGCGGTACCGTGCTCCGCACCGTTCCTGCGACGAACGTTGGGCAGACGCTGACAGAGCTGGAAATCACCATCGAGGTTGCCAGCGAAATGTGCCCGCATTGCGGGTCTGTAAATCTGTTCCCAGGCTTCTCAAGAATGCTCGGGTTCACCTGTCGGCAGTGGGGAAAGGCCGTTCTGCGTCCAGAGTAGTTAGTCTAGCCTGCCGTGCAGCCGCGGGGCACGGCCTACAGAAGACCGGAATGGCGTTTACTCTTCCAAGTTGCGCCCCCCCAGACGCTGGCAGTGTGGAGGGTATCGCCGGAGAAACTGGAGGCCAGACGGATAACGGCGAGGAAAAACCGCATGCCAAAACATAGAATGAGGGGTATGAAACAAAGCGTTCCAAAATCGGTTGACGAGTACATTGCAGCGCAGTCCGAGGTGCTGCGGCCGAAGCTCGAACAGGTACGCGCCACGATTAAGAGGGCCGTTCCGGAGGCAGTGGAAGGCATCGGGTATCGCATGCCCGGCTACAAGCTGCACGGAAAGCCGATGCTGTATTTCGCGGGCTTCAAGGAACACTATTCGCTGTTTGCCGCATCGGGGACGTTTTTCGCGGCGCTCGAAGATGAACTCAGGGGCTATGAGCTGCGAAGAGGGACGGTCCAGTTCCCCCTCACCAAACCGGTTCCGGTGAAGCTCATCGCCCGGATCGCGAAGCTGCGTGCGGCTGGGATCGCCGCCACGGCGAAAAAACCGCTGCTGGGCCGAGAGAAAGAAAGGCGCAAGTAGAGCCCGTGGGAGACAGGGTGACCCGCCCGCGCGAGGCCGTTGGCTGCAGGACGGTGATCTGCCGGAAGGCCGACTCGGGCCAATTGAACGATTTAGCGACAAGCCGTCAACTCGAATTAGCTTGACGGAAGACGAGAACGGCGTTTTTCGTTCCTAATCGTGCAGGATCTGTGGAGACCCAAATCGCCTTAGCGGGCTGCGCGTTGTGTTCCGCGGGTTTCCTGGGGAAATAATATATATTCGAGATCATCCGCTTTCTTCTGTAGTCGGCGCGAAGGCGCTGCTCAGAGACGCCGTTCCATCGCACCCACAACTGGATCATCGTCGTTTTGACGGATTGCCTCTTCCAGGAGGTGCGCATCGCTGACGCCGAGCCGAACAAGGCTAGCGAGCAAGCTTTCGATCTCAAGCCTGCCGGCCTGATTTCGCACGAAGACTTTCGGATCAAGTCGCATGATCGTCTCGATAATCGAACAGAGACGGCGGCCCACGCCATGTTCGACCCAAAACGCCTTGTCGTCGGGGTGAGCCGCGAACCACACTCTTCCGGCAGTGACGACCAACGGAAGGTGCTCCGGCCTCGGCGAAACCTGGAGAAGATTGAGCAGCGTCAGGGCCACGAAGAAGAACGTGCCCTTCTGCACGACTTCATCGAGGACTGGCAAGAACGGACCCAAGCCGTCGATGCCCTTTTCAAGCAAATAGCATTTCGCGGGGACCAAGCTGGCGTATTCGTTGAAGAATACTACTGCCACGGCAGGTCCAAGGTGAGAAAGAATCGACGTCGAACCATCGCGGCTCTGCCATTTCCACACTCTCGTCTCCAGCAACTTTCGAGCGAGCGCTGTTCGCACATGCACGGCCTCGGCCTCGCGCAGGCCACGATCCGAGAAATAAACGGTATCGACGTTCCGCAAGAAGATCGTCATGACGTCGAGGAAGGCCTCGCCCGGCAAGGCAGTGACCGGGCCGAGGACCGTTCCGTCAATTTCACCAACGGTCAATCCGGGCAGACAGTCAGCAACGAGCTTGAAGTACGCCTCGTTCCAGTGATCCGGCGTTCGATCTGGGTCCTCCGCCTCCTCAAGCTCCGATCCGTTCGCCACATACGTCCATGTCGAGTAGGTCTTGACGATGTCGCGAAGCCAAGGCTGTTTACCCACATCGAAAATGCCGCTGGCATTCGTAAGCCAGAGTGCCGCGGCCTGATGATCGGTGTAAAGCTCAGGTTGCGGCTTTTCCCGCTCTTCCCGCCATTTAGCCGGTCCGACGTGATGCCGGGTATGGGGGTGCTCCAGTTCGAATGCGGGCCACTCGGGTTCGTTGCCTTTTCCGTTCAACCAGGCGAACTCGGCGTCTACCGTCTTTTTTACCTCTTCGCGGCGACGCTCGACGCTCGCCTTATATTTCTCATCCTTCACGCCCCAGTGGCGTTGAGGACGTTGGCAGGCCGCAAATGCACAACGCAGGATGGCGCGCGGAAGCCGTTCGTCAATCGCCGACGAGGCCGCTGCGACGTAAACGAAAGCCTGTGCGGCGGCCGGGTTTTCGTCTGCGGCGACTTCGAGGAGGGTACGTATATCCTCCATCGCGAAGCGTTGTCGCAGCAAGCAGACAGTGCCGAAGAAGGCAATCGCTATGGGGTTGAACTTGAGGCCCGCTCTGGATCTGTGCACCGGATCGTTTTCGCCCTTGAACGCCCCAGCGAAGGTTTCCCTGATCCAGACTCCTTTCTCTGAAGTCAGTTCTGGTGCGCCGTCGCGGGCCGCGATGGCTGCTGCCGTAACGATTGCCTCCTCGCGCATTCGCTGTTCCGTTTCATCTTCGACAGGCTTGCCTCTAACCTCTTCAGCCCACTTGACGGCCGCAGCGGCGAAATCTGGCGACGAGCGCGCCGGCTTCATCAGCGCGATCCCGATAGACAGACGCATCTGGCCGTTCGTTTGACGTTCTCTCGATGCGTCTTGCAGGGGCTTGAGATGCGCGCTCTCCGCTGCGGGCGCGACATATTCCCGCACCTCGATCGGTCCGGCCTTGCCCTGAACGATCGCGTCGCGCCAGTTGTCGAGGTTGATCCTGTTTAACGCGTGAACCACCATGAAATCGGGGTCTCCAAGATCCGATCCGGGCTTGGGCGGCCCCAGCCGTATAGCAGCCTCGGACAGCAACCCCGCCAGGACGGCGCGCTGTTCCTTGAATTCGTCGCTGGTGTACTCGCCGAGTAAATGATCCAGAGAAATCCTGCGGGACGGGCGCGCCTTCAGGCTTTCTATGCTTACCAGGCCGACCGGTTCTTTCTGGAGCGCCTTGAGGCCGAAGTAGTCCGGAAGCTCTACATTGTCAGCAACCTGGTCTTTGGAGATCGTAAGAGAGCAGCTCCGGGCAGCCAAGGAACGGAATTGCCGCGTCGCTCGATTTGGGCCAATGAGACAGCACTAGATCAACGGCGACGAGCAGGTATGCGGTCGGCGGGTTCGCCGCGCCGATCACGTCCGCGACCACCTTGTCTACGGCCTCCCCGGCTTCGATGCGTTGATGCGACCACGCTTCCAAGGCCATGAGCGCCGAGGCCAAGACAGGTGTTCCCGATCCCGCCTCTCGCGACCAGTTGTACATCTGATACCAGGGAAACAAAATTTTGTTTCCATCCGGGAAGGCAATGGTGATTGCATTCTTGCCGAAGCCACGCCCGCGCGTGAAAAACTTGACGGCATGATCCACGAGCTTCCGTATCAGCGCCAGCCCTTGCTCGGGCGCATGAACTAGAAGGTCAAGGAACGGTCCTTGGGCGGGAGAGGCCGGTACGAATTTGAGATCGGCGTGACCGAATGGGTCGGGCATCGGACCACGTCGGTATTCTTCCTCTTCCTCCTCGGTGGGTATCAATACTTCCGCCGTCAGCTCGGCAAGTTCTTTCGGAGCCGCCTGCGCCAAGGACCCGCGAAATTTTAGGATTTCTTCCCGCTCGCGATCCGCGTATGGCTGCTGTTTCAAGGCTTCAAGATAAGCAGCGGCAAGGCCTGGCGCGTGATTGCAGAACACGAGGAAACCGGTCTTGAGGTCCTCCGCGAGTGCGCCGAGGCGGCCGTCGAGTTCGCCGTTGAAGGGGCTGCGAGGCGGTTCACTCCTGGAGGCGTTCATGATCTCCGAAAGCCACCAATAGAACCACTGGACGATGATAGGCGTCAACGCGTCCTTGCCGCCAAGCGCGAGCGACCAGTTGGTATCCAGCGTCACGATATCCGGTAGCGCTCCTGCGGGTATCTCGGTGCCGAGCTTCAACAGCCACCGGATGAGCCTAACCCATGAAGGTGCGCTCGGAACGCTAATGCCAGTGGGGATGGATTCCGGGTCAAGACCGGCAACCGCAAAATACTTCGTTGCCGGGACACTATCAACCGCCATAACTGTGCGCACAAGTTCGGCGAGTAACGCGCCGCGATCCGCGAGGAGGAAGCTCGATGCCTTTGTCAGAACCTCTGACGCGACTTCCGACCGAACCAACGCCAGCAATACGGCACGACGCCACGAACCGTTGACGCCTTCTTGGCTGGTCGAAACAAGGAATTGATGCCAAAGCTTGGCGTCCGCGCCGCGTTCGATGGCGAGCCGCGCTGCCAGTTCCACCCCTCTGCCAAGATCGGATGGCGCAGGGCGGCTCAGCGGCAAACGATCGAGGAGCGCAATGTCGGCAAACAGGGCGTTTGCAATCGCCCATTCCCGCAAGACGTCGTGGCGGAATATGACGCGATCATTGTCAAGGTCCCGCAAGCTTCCGCTTGCCACTAGTGCATCAACCGCGTTCGCCTGCAAGTTGCTTACGCTCAGCCTTTCGACGCGCGCGAGCGCCTGATCGGCAAGCGCTGCAAGAACGCGCGAGCGCTCGCGATGGACGTCGTCTTTCTTTCCGTCGGCGGACTGCCACCATTCTTCAGCCATCTCGGCCTCGGTAAGGGGCAACGGAACGCCGGATGGCCGCCTCGCGAGGCGCGACAGCCGAAAGAGATTTCGCGTGACAGCGCGAGCGGGATGCCCATCGGCAAGCAGCGCCGCAAGTTGGGGCGCAGCCTCCCGCAATTCCCCAGTTTCGTCGTCGCTGAGTTCGCCGACCAGAACCGGATCGGCGCGCCCCAACACGTCCAGCGCGTCGGAGGGCAGCCAATTAGGTTCATCGGCATCGAAGTCGCGACGAGCAGTGACAATCACCGAAATACCCCGGATCTTCGCCGCGTCTCGCACGAGATCGACAACGGTATGGCGCTCTTCTTCGCTGAAGAAATCCAGACTGTCAATAAAAAGGAATGCGCCGCCGCTTGCGGCCAAGTCCGACAAAAGCTGGCGGGCGGTTCCGTCGAACTGGAAGACCGACCGCATAACCGCCCAGCCTTTACCGACCGTTCGGCCCGGACTAAGGGCGACAATCCGGCCTTCGGCCGAAGCTTGTTCCGCGAAGTGTTTCAGCACGGCTGATTTGCCGACCCCGGCGTCGCCCCGTATCTCCACGTAGCGACCGTGGTCAAGCGCGTCATCCACCGAGGCAACATGCACGTGCCGCGCCAGGAAGACGCCCGCCACCCGGTCCTCAATATCGGCAAGGCAGTTTTGGGATGCTTCCGCAAGAGATGCCAGTGCAGATTGGTTGTGCCGGTCTCCGGCCAATCGAAAGCCCTTTTGTCCCAGTTCTTCCTTCAACGCCTCGGGCGTTCTGTCGCCGCCCGATTTCGCGACGGCGATCGAAAGCTCCACCAATTCGCTCCACAGATTTCCGGCGCGTCCCACATCATCGGCATGAAGCGCCCGAGCCGTGCGTTCTCTGGCAAGCTCTTCGGAGGCGGAGCCCGTCGCCGTGAAGTCGAATACCAGAATGTGCATTCTGCGAAGGAGAAGCCAAACGGCCTCATCGTCTTCGGGCGCGCCTTCATCCTTCAAGTGCGCCCTGAACGCCTCGACGAAACTGCGCATCTGAGGATTGCCCGAACCTGGGCGGTTGATACGACTGATGAACGTTGCCGCGTCGCCGATCTGGCTTGCCCACGTCAATACGGTCTGGTACGGACCGTCGATATTGTGGGAGGTGCGCGAAATCGCGATTCCGAGTTCGTAGCGGATGGTCTTGAAGTCGGCATTGCGCGATGCTTTTACGATCTGCCCCACGACTTCGCGGAAGACCTTATCGCCCGGCGCGAAGGTCAAGCCTTTCTTGACCTGTATCTCCAGCTTGGCCGGATTGCCCTGGGCATCGTGGGCATAAACAATCACGTCGTCGAGCGGACTGCCTTCCGGCGCCCGCTGCAGCGCAATCTTGTTGATGGTCGTTCCCGGCAGCCCACGGGGCTCGGCACCCACCAGCATCGAAAGCAAATAGGACGCACCCACCTGCCCCTCGAAATGGGAGCCGGACGGTCCCGTCGATGATGGGCTACTCGCCTTAGTCATAGGTCGGCATCCGTATTAGACAGGTCCAAACCGTGCACAAAGCCGCCACCACTGAAAAATCAGCCCGTTTGCCTGTTGCTGTGGTTACTGATCCATTATCAAACCACGCTCCCTCCGATGTCGATGACGCCGTATCGTCGGATACGAGAGCTCGGCTGACCGCGATGTGATTTTCCTGAGATCAAAATCCGGGAAGCCAGTTTGACGAGACAGCTCGCTGAATTGTCGGCGGATTGGTCCCGAGATGTCGTTAGTCTTCTTCGGAAATGGTCCGGCGGATGTACTGAGCGGCAGGCTGATCGCCGGAGCATTTTCGAAAAGGTGACTTGGTGGGAGCCGCTAGCGGCTTCGTCCAAGTCGGCTTACCGCCGCCGATCCGCTGTTGGGTCGCCAAGTTGCCGGATAAACGCCCGATCCGTAGATGCGCCCAGCGGATCTCGATAGAGGCAGGTTTTCGGCGATCACCCTAAAACGAGTGTTTAGAGTGTGGGCGACCTGGGCACCTCCTTTATTTCCGCCTCGCCCCAATCAAGCCCGAGCAGCGTCTCGCTTTGCCGAACGCGCAGCCGTCATCGCCAACGAGTCACACCGTTCGTGATTCGGTTGCCCGGAGTGTCCTCGGACGTGTATCCACGTCACCTTGTGGTAGCCGACCAACTCTTCGAGCTCCTCCCACAAATCTCGATTCACCACGGGCTTTCCAGTGGAGGCTCGCCAGCCGTTGTCCTTCCACTTCGGAAGGTACTCGGTGATTCCGCGGCGGACATACTCCGAGTCGGTCAGCACGGTGACCTGGCTGGCACGCTTCAAAGCCCGCAGCCCCTCAATGGCCGCGATCAGTTCCATCCGATTGTTGGTCGTGTCCGCCACACCACCTTGCAGGACCCGCTCATGCTGACCGCACCGAAGGATGCACGCCCAGCCTCCGGGACCGGGGTTCCCGAGGCACGAACCGTCAGTTGTGATCTCAACTTCGCTCATATTCGACCTCCGTTCCGACGCATCTCAGTCGCGACGCGCGCCGATCCTTCGGGCTCGCATTTGGCAACGAACTCGAAATCGTGCTCGCCGGCCCAGGCCAGTACTGCACCGAACGAATTGAATCGGGCGCCATCGTTTGCCAAAGCTAACGCTCCTTCATCGAGGTAGAACCCGAACCAACTCGTGCCCGCGTTGACGTAGTACAGCGTTCTCATCAAACCTCCTCTTCGAGACAGCACTCTCCGCTCGCAGTTCGAACACTCCATGCCTCGGCGTATCCGGCTCGAACCGGACACCGATCTCTACCTTCATCAGCGCAGCCGGCACGGAATCGAAGGCTGCGCTAAGAATCGAAGTGCGCGGTGCGTTTTGGATTAACCGCGGCGTTATGCGCGGACAACCCCAGATCTGCGCAGTAACGCACGCAGGCTGCGCGGAGTTTCCCAAACGCGCCTGCGTTTCGGGATGCGGGTAAGGCGCACGCCTTCCGCGCGGCGGTATTATTCGTTAAAGGGAATTCGGATGAATTTGCGGACGCTGGGACTTCGAAAGTCGTCGCCGCTCCGAGCCGACCATCCTGGGATCGGCCAACGGTGCGTTCTATGTAAGCGCGCGATCCGCGCCGGCGATAGGACCGGGCTCGTTCCACCACTCGATTCCGAAGAACCAGCGCTGGCTGACGGCCTCATCTGTCACTGGACCTGCATCGAGAGTGGGCTATCTCGGCTACGACAAGGCGAGACCGCAGCGGGCACCACCCGCCAATTCCTCGAATCCTGGGCGGACGCTTTCAGTCGCCAAGCCGTTGCCGGCGAGCGCTGCGATGCGTACACCAGCGAAGCCGACTTCATCCTGAAGAATGGCCGTTCATTCGAATACGCTGCATTGCCACGCGGAGTCCGGATGGGGCGACCGCGCGAATGCTTCCGCAACGCCGCGGCACTTGCGCTTCGGAAGCCCGACCTCTATGTGTACGTGGAGGGTTACGCGGTCAACAGATGGGTGGCGATGCACACGGTTGCGCACGCCTGGTGCATCAACTCGGACAACTTCGTCGTCGATCCGACCTGGGATGAGGGCACCAAATACTTCGGCGTACCCTTCCGACACGACTATCTGAGCCGGGTGCTAAAGGCCAGGAGGGACTACGGTCTGATCGACAATTCCGAGATGGACTTTCCGCTGGTGACCGGTGCGCACTCCGTGGACGAAGCCGTTAATCAACTGGCGTGAGGAATCCACCTGCGGCTGAACCCAGGTCTCGCAAGGGGCATGCCGTAGGTGAACAGTCCACGACCCCGGTGCTGGCAGATTGAGTGGTCGAAATCTGCGGTCAACGTCTCTAGATCGGAAACAGAAGACGGGCGGCCGGTAGGAACTCACGCCAATTACCGAACCACGTCACCATACTGTGAACTATGACCACCGACATGTTGCACAACATCTGCGCACAAGTAAGCCTCAACCGGCGCACGCTCACTACAACAACCGCGTAAACGGCCGCCGCCTGGACCGCGCTGTGTGTTGCGAAGCGCCAGGAGCGTAAGCGACGGGCGCGCGCAACGCACGCAAGCACCCGCCACGGCCGGTTTATTCATTACGAGCCCCGGCTTCGCAGAAGACGGGGGGAGTAATTCGTCGCCTAAGCGGCCTTCCTTGAGCGACCTGCAATTTATTCACTCATGAATAAAAGCGCCAATGCGCTTCAAAGTGATGGCAAAGGGACAACTGGCAAGCCCCTCTATGGGCGTACGCGTCTCTCTCGGGGTTGTGCCAGGATGTTTTGGAAGGGGATATCTCGCTGGGTTGTTCCTGCGATCATCACGGGGGTTCGAAGCAGCTTGCCCATGAACTCCGCGGCCAGTCCGACGCAGACTCGCACTCGTTGTGGCGTGACGCGATCCCGGACGATGCACATCAAGTGATAGTTCGACGCGAGGTACAGGATCGTATCAACAAGCGTTTCGTCCTCCAGCGCATTGGCAATCTCGCCGTAAGCTCCGAACGTTTTTGGCGTTCGTTCGTACTCGAGCGCAAAGCGCGCCTCGCCACCATCACAACCGACCGCCACCACCGCGTCGTAATCTTTCGCGTACCTGTAGCTGGTCAGATTCTGCGAGCAGATTTCGGTTGCAGGAGTCCACCTCACCAGCGCCCGGCTCCTCCAGAGTGCAAGATGCACTTCGTTTAGTTCGAGCCAGTGCGCACAGCTCTGCTTAACCACGTCTACGTTCCTGCGCCCCGCGAACAACTCACCCGCATCGATCAACACGGACGCACCATCCTTGCTAATCGAGTACACCTGGTGCCGCCCACGTGCCAGCCCGGGACGTTTTTCGATCAAGCCATGGCCGACCAGCCGACGCACCCGGTGATCGAATGCCTGCCGCGAAACCTCCGTCTGTTCCAGTCGCATGAACTCGTACAATTGATTTCCGGTAACGAATCCTGATCGTAGGACCTGCTGCAAGAGAGGGATGTCCCTCGCTGGGCTCAGTTCCATAGTTCCTTTTTCGTAACGCATCGGCCGTTCCTTACTCTGCCAGTCCTGCCCTTTCCAGCCGAAGGCCGGCGGACCAGAACTGCCTCGTGGAAGGCTCCGCGTAAAACGTGCCCAGTCCCCCGTGCACCCAGGAGTATGCCGGCATCAACAGCATCGCCTCCTGTTGGTCAGCGTTTTCACTGACGGACACAACCTGAACCGGATCGGCCTTCCAGCAAGACGACCCAATGTCGAGTCGTCCGGTGTACTCGGCTGTCACAACGAACAGGTAAAAGTCGGGCCGCTCCGGACCACTCAGCATTCGTTTGAACAGAATTTGCGTCCAACCTGCGCGAGTAGTTTCCGGATCTTTGCACTCGAACACGCGGTTTAGCGAACGTGACGGGTCGCTTGGAGTGAAACCGCCGACTCCGTTGAACCGGATCTTGCCACCGATTCTCCAGCGGTAACGGACCTTGCCGCTGACCTGGACGCCAGTTGTGTTGTAAAAAGCTGCCTGAGCGAACCGCTTAGAACGGGCAGTGCTCGTTCCAAACCGTCGCTCCCAGATGCCGCCAAATCCCTTCACAGTCACCAGCACCGGCTACGCTCCTTTCAGTGTGCGGTTCTTTTGTTTCTCCGCTTCGAGCTGTTCCGTCAATTGGTTGATCCGTGCGATGAGCTTGCGCTCCGTTTCGTTTGGCCCTGGTGTTCCGCTCCCGTTCCGCGGCTGGATCGAACCGCCAGTCTGTCCCGCCTTCTCGAGAGCATCCAGACGGGCAGAAAGCTCGTCAATCAGTCTTTCCTTGTCGTCCAGTTTCGCCTTCAGGACTTTCCGTTCACTGTCGACTGTGTCCAGTTCTCCGCGTAAACGGGTTAGCTCGTTGCGGGCGTCAGTGGCCTCCAGTGCAGTTGGGCTGGCACGCCCGCTCAACTGCGCCTCAATCACCCGGTTGCATTCCTCCATGTGCCGGTTGTATTTCTGGATCGCCGTCTCAGCCAACGCGCGCGCGTACTGTGCATCGTTCCACACGTCGTTAAGAATTTCGGCGGCGCGCCAGAGTTTCCGTTTCTCGTCCATGACGCGGACACCGTAAGCCAACATCAGCACCATCAGCAGGCCCGTGGTCAGAGCACTGTACCAGAAGAACGGGTTCGCGGCGCTGGCGTCGAGGAATGCTTGCCGCCGCCGTTCGAGCATCGCTCCATAATCGAAGTCGTTCTTGTTGACCAGCTTGGTCGATGCCGTGAAGAAATCATCCTTCTGCTCGTGCGGGCGCGTAGCTGCCTGGCGCTGATAAAGCCCCGCCGCCGGCTGCTTCTCGTCCGCTTTGTGCGCCGGGCTTGACCCAGTCTGGCCATCGACCATCACCGTGCAGGCGACGATCATGCACACAACTTGCACCTTCATTTGCGGAAACCTCCTACTTGGCGACTGGGAACCCGGTACTTCCGCGCCAGATCCGGGTCCTTGAACCTGAGGTTGGCGCCGCTCGATTCCGCGCGCGAGTGCAGCATCCGTGGATAGAGCGCCGGCTGGAAGCCCGGGATTGCGACTTCTTCCGGCGGCCGAACTTGCAGCAGGGAGTGGAGTGTGCCACGCGTGTCGTCCGACATCAGGATTTCCATTTGGCCCTTGGGTAGGTTCTTAATGGACTCGTCCTGTGAGCGCGTCTCGCGATTCTCGCTTTCGGTGGCACGTCCGGTTTCTTCGTACTTCCCAAACCCGAAGAATCCTCGCTCCTTTTGGACGCTGCGCCGCGTCACGACTTGTTCGGCCGACGCCTTGATGAAGTATTCGGCGGTTTCTTCGTCCCGCGTGCGGAGCGTGATGGTCGTGTTCGGCGCTGAAGTAACCTCTTCCTTGAAGCCGCGGCCGACCTGCATCAATTGCGGGAGGCTTTGCATAGAGAACAGGAACGCCGTGTTTGTGCCTCGCGCAGTCTGCAGGATCTGCGCGAAGTTGCGATAACCAAACGGAGCGAACTCGTCCAGTACGACGGAGAAGATGGGGCGATTCTGACGCCGGCGGTCCGCTTTGTCCTCGTAACGTTTGCCGACCGTGAGCTGGATGTTTTGAAGCAGCATCTTCCCGAGCGAGCGCACCGGCTCGATGTTCTTGTTTGAGTTCAGGCTCACGAACAGGATCAGCTCCTGGTCGATCACGTCTTCGATCGATAACAAGTCGTCGTACTGCCCCGTTACCGCCGACAGTTCGTCGTCCAGGAACGTCATGCACTCGTTAATCAGGCCTTGGATTTTGGGCACACGCTCCCGGTCCTCAAGCGACTGCGTCAGGTTCTTTACGCTCATCTCGAAGTTCAACCGCTGCTGGGCGGTGACATTGCTGTCGCGATCGAGCCGGTGGACAGCCTTGTCGATTTGTTCCTTCAGTACGTCCTGGTCGAGCAGCATGACAATCACGTCGTAGAAGTTGTAGCGGGCGCCGGTATAGAACAGGACGCGCACAATGTCGCCGAGGTAGTTCAGCTGGTGCTTGGCGAAGAACTCGTCGTGCAGGTTGAAGCTGCCGAAGATCATGTTCACCTGCGCCATATAGTTGTCGTCACGTGTGAAGAACGGGTTGTACAGGGCGGAGAACTCGGGACGCGATGGATTGAGCAACCGCAGTTGGTGCAGCCGTCCGGCGCGGTGAATGTGTGGCAGCAGTTGCTCGAAGAATTCGAGGTCTCCCTTGCCGTCGAAGATGACCATCGGGATGTGGTGACGATCCTCCGGTGGCCCAACGAAACGGGCGATGTCCTGGGTGATGATGTTTTTGAGGAGCGTGGTCTTCCCCGATCCGGTCATGCCGAGCACAATGCCCTGCATCACGCGCACTTCATCCGGCCAAAGCCAGGGCGTTTCGTCCATGTCGTAGCCGAGCAGCACGGCATTTTGGTTCCAGGCGGATTCGATTGCACGCTCATCTTTGCGCGCCGGGATGACAAACGGCGGACGTTTGTTCCGCTTGCCCCTCGTGGTGAACTTTCGTAAGACCGGCGCAATTACCGCCGCGGCAATGACGAACAGGTAGAGGCCAGCTTCGACCAACTGCTCTTTGCGGATGTGGTAGCGTTCGACTGCAAGGTACAGCAGCAGGGCGATAAGCCCGAAACCGAGCACCGCGCCAACGACGCCAGCCTCGGCATTGGTCATCTCACGCCGGGAGTTTTCAGAGTGTTGGATCATATATGCACCTCACGCACGGCCCATGACCGTGCCGCTTGTGGCCGCTCTACATCGGCGCGAGATAGATTTCGAGCAACTTGCTGCAGCCCATGACGGCGACCAGGCTGGCGGCCGTTATGAGCATCTTCCAGGTCCGCTGTCCTCGTAGGGCGCACCAAACCGCATGTCCGAGAGATCCGACGACGCCGATCGGCGCCAGCGGCAATATCAGCCACGGAGGTGTGGTGATGCCCCACGGATCGTTCGCCGGCGCGGCGTAGGGTCCGGGATGGGTGAGCCACCAATCAATCAGGTATGTGCCGACGATGGCCAGAAGAAAGATGGTTGTCCAGTAACATACCGAAGTGACCAGTGCCGAGAACAGCACGTCCTGAAGCTGGACATCAGGCTGCCGTTCCTCCCCCGTCTGTTCCGGTTCGTTTGCCATTTTGGTTGCGCTTGACGCCATACTGCTCAGCTCCTCTTGTGCATCTCGTTCCGGTTCCATCTATCTCGCGTGATGGAAGCTGAAATAGAGAAAGATTAGTGCCAGGACGAGTACGAGGATGAGGGTGATGGCGACAACCGATTTAGGCCGTCGTTTGCTTGCAGGTTCGAACGGGTTCCGCGGCTCCAAGACAGCATCTGTCACGGCGAGCCGGAATCCCGTGTCGTTGCGTTGACGAATCATCAACCGCAGACGCTCGTACATCTGCCCCACTGTCTGATACTCGGATTCCATGGCTTCGACTCTGAGAATCTACAGCACCAGTGTGGCGGTCAGATTTCCTGCGCGATCGATGGGAAACAGAATCTTTAGTACGGTGGGCTGGGTCTTTTTCGCGTCCGGGCTCACCGGCGGAAGCTGCAGCGCGATCAGGCCAATGCGCGCTTCGCCTGGACCCACTTCCGCAACTCCTGGCTCGCATTGTGTGATTTTGACTGGAATCGGTGCGTCGTAAGTCTTCAAACGGCTGGCGTATTCCATCCCCAACTGCGCGTTCTGGAAGGCCCACAGCGACCGATCAAACTTCAGTCCAGTTAGGGATACGACCGCCGGAGGGCCCGCGCGCAACGTCTGGCTTGAGCGGTTCTCGATTGAAAAACGGACAAAGACCTCATCCTGCCTGCGATAGACGTCCCGGATCAGCACACCCAGGTCGGCCTTCGCGGCCGCTGCTCCGCCAACCAATCGGACTGGCGTGCTGTTCAGGAGCATTTCGTTCGGCACGGTAGAAACGACGGCTACCGGTGCTGGCTTCGGTTGCGCGACCTGTGCCTGAGGCTGGGGCTGGCGGTAATCGATGGCGAAGTCCATTTGCCCCGCGTCGCTGACGGCCGGTACCAGTTCGTAGTTCAGGCGGGTCGAAGCGGTCCAGATGAAAAGGTTCGTGGCCACGTTCTCTTGAAGCGGCTGGATGAACACCTTGTTCTCGCGTCGCTCAACCTTGAAAGCTTGGGGAGAGCCGACAGCAACGGTGGCTACGGGCTCCGCTACTTCGATTACGGTCAGATGGTTCATAGCAGTTTGTACCCGCACCACGCGCTCGCGTGATGGGGTTTCAGTGCCGATTTTCTGCGCCGGCAGCGGGGGGAACGTCATTGTCAGCGCGAGAGTTCCTATCAGAAGGCGTCTCATATTCTTGATCTCCTTTCCTTTGTCCAACTAGCCCAGCGGCCGCTCTTTCGAGCGGCCCCGGGTGCTTACTTACTGCTCTACTCGCGCTCCCTGAAACGGCCGGGATTCCCAAGGGCGAACCGGCGCATGTTCGAGGAACGTTTGCTTCTTGGCATCGGTGTCGAGTTGCCGGATGCTCGCTGGATCGCCGTCCACGAACACCGAAAAGCTCGAACCGAGGGTTTTTTCGCAGGTTGCCAGAAACTCGCGCCGCTCCTCGCGACTGCGCAGAACTCTGGCCTTGCGGGTGCGAACAGCGGGGTGCTGCGGCAGGTTCGAAAACGTCACCATGCCATTCCGGATCTCTCCAGATCCTTCCTGGATGGCGAACGGTTGTACCGAATCCACACGCACACCGTCGAGAATGATGTTTCCGTGCTCCGTGATCTGGAACAGGAAAATACGCCGCTCCTGGATCTGCCCGCCTTCGAGCCGGATTCGCTCCACCCGGTACACATTCCCCGAGTTGTCGAACACAATCTCTCCATCAGGCAATTCAGGCAAATGAAGTTGAACGGGACGTCCGCCGGTCTCTTCGAGCAGCTTGTCGAGAGCTTCCTGCGGGAAGGCGTGAAAGACGATGGCGCCGGTGGCTTTGCCCTCTTGCGCGCTTCGTGTACTCGTCGCGATCGAGTGCAATGCCTGACACCAGCCTCTCCGGTTCTCCCGCTTGCCGTTTCCCCAATCGGCCAGGAAACGGTGAAAGTTTCGCATCTCTTCCCGGCAGCGCTCTTCGTTGTTACGCAGAGCAGCCTTAGCCCGATAGAGTGCCTTCGAAGCTTTCTTGCGGACGTCGGCGTTCTTGTGGTCTCTCACGGCTTCGAACTTCGCTTGCGCTTCGGCAACAGCAGCCTCGCACTTCTCAGTTCGTTTCCGGAGCTCGCCTACCAGGGTGCCGAACGTCTTATTGATCTTCCGGCATTCCTCGTAAATCTCCCGGTCGAATGTCTCTCCCCGGATCATTCCGCCGAAGTCGCGCAGCGGAAGAACATCCTGGAAGAGAATGCCGATCTCTTTGCGGGCGTGGTTATAAAGCTGCCCAACGATATCCGAGTTGCTAATGGCTACTTCCATCGGCATGTCGGAAATGCGTCTGGCCTCTTTTGTCGCCAGCCATGGTGCCTTGGGGACTTCAGTGCGGATCCGCTTGATCACGTCCTGATCCACCTGGACGTTGTGCTTCAGTGAGTCCAGTGCGTTTTGCAACTGATCCACCAGTTCGTAAGCGTTGTCGCTCCGCCCGGCCGCGATACAGTCACTGATCAGGTTCGTAATCCTGCCGATTTGATTGCCACGAGCCTTCATGGCAACGTCCGCCAGGTTCCACCAAGGGGATTTGGTCTTGGTTTTCTTATCCTTCTTCTTCTGAAAGCCCTCGCGCATGTCGAAACGGCTTTGCACAAAGCGGGGGAAATCAGAGTCTTGAAGGACGGCAACCAAGTCGAAGTCGAAATCGCCGCCATTGCGTTCCGCGGTCTTCGAGTGCAGTGAGAAGGTACCGGGAAGCCGAAGCTGGCGCTCGACCAAGTCGGGAATCTGCGCCGAATCCATCCTGCAGCCGGTTCCACGGAGAACCTGCTCCAAGAGGCGAGCGGTATCTTCGAACGACAGCATCTGGACGGGCAACAGGTCTTCCTTCATCCGGATGGGATAACGAATCACCAGTCCCCGCTTCGTTGAAAGCGAGCTGATGCTCCAGTCCTCCGGAATCCAGTCCGACCCAGCGAATACCTGTCCGTTGTGGCTGAACAGATATCCGTCGTCTGCCAGGGCAAATGCCGGCATCCGAAAGCCACCGCCAGTCGATACCTTGAAGGCCCACTTCGCCAGCAACTGTTGTAACTTGTTGTTGATGAAGGGGTGTTTGAACAGCATGCCGCTGCCGTCCGCTTTCAGTACGGCTTCGACAATGCTGTTCTCGTAGGAAGTGAACTCCTCGTCTTCGGAGTCCTCCACCTTTGGCTGCGCCGGAGACGTCCCAATTGCTTCGAGAAGCTTCTGGTAGTCGCCGGTCAGCGCAGAGGAGACCACGCTGCGGACTTCCTCAAGAGCGCGAGGGATGATCTCGGTCCTGAGAGAGTCGAGCGGCGCGTGTTCGGTCAGGGTGTAGCTCGACTTGAACTGCAGCTCGCGAGAGTAGTCCCGAATCCCCAGAACAATGGGAGACCGAAATCGCATCCCCTGGATCCCGCTCGTGAGCCCCGTAAACCACTTCTGGCACTCATTGAGGAAACCCAGCTCGAGCTTTGGTTTAACCGAGCTTTCCGGAAGAATGATGTCGGCCTTCAAGAGATCAGCAACGTCGTCTTGCATGAGCTTGAAGGAGCCTTTTGCCTGCGTCCGGTCGAAGGCGAGGCGGAACTGGTAGAAGCGATGATCGGGCAGGTTGAGTTTCCCGAACAGCCTCTCCGAAATCCATCCGCGGCAGTCGTTGGTTCCCAGCGCATGATCTTCGACCACCAACACGTCGACGTTTGGCTCCTGGATCACGACCTTGCAGTCGGAAACCAGAATGCCGAAGTACGTGATGGCAGCCTGCGGCCACTTCTGGAACCGTTCGGCGATCAGTTTCTCGTGTTGGGCATCGACGGCATAAAACTTTCCGTCTTTGGCCGAACCGCTGGCGCCGACGAGACAATACTCCCGGCCTTCGTAGCGCACGCGCATAAGGACCTGGCTGATCCTTGCTTGTTCGTACGCATCCAATAGGCCGCCCGGTACTTGCATCGAGAGGACGCAGATCTCCGGATGAATCGCGAACAGCAGCGTATTTTTCAGCTGGCCTTCCGCGTCGATCCGGGGGAATCGCTTCGCCACGTTGCCTTCCTCATCGATTACGATCTGTTTCACGCGCAGAATGTCTGTCGCATGGTTCATGTTAGGCATCTCAAGTTCTCCTTTTCTCTGATCTGATTGGTTATGACAGAACAGAGAAAGGAGCCGCGCCCCTCTTCTGCCCTGCCGAAAACGTTGAAGTTCCCGGCCTGGCCCCGAAGAGCCCGACCACTTGCTGATGCGATTCAGTTGTCTACTTGGTGAGGATGGGTCGCTCGACACGATCCAACTTCGCCAAGCTCATCACTACCCTAAGAGGCCCTAAAGGTTGTTACGCCTCCGCGGTACTCCCGAACCGAAGGCCGTCTCTGTACGAACGAGAACAGCTTCCGGATACACTCGAAGACCACTGGCTGGTTCTGCAGTGTCCACAGCAGAACGACTCCAGCGACTATCTTCAGTGCCGTGATCCGGTCGACGAACGCTCCGAGAAAGAGCGCCACGATCAAAACCACGACAATCTGGTTCTTCTCTGACATCGGCTTCTCCTTTTTGACTGCAAGTGAAGTTGTGCTGCACACTACGGAACAGCAGAGTCCCAGAAAGTCTGGGTGCTTCCAGGAGACCGAAGTCTCCTCTATTTAAGAAGCCGGATTATTCTTCTTCAACGTCTCCTTCCTTAAGATCGGTTCCCCGGACCGGCCGATATCGGCACGGGTTTGAAACTCGGTAACTTTATAGAGGTTCACCTTCTCGCGAAACGCTTCGATGATGGCTTCCGCCTCCGTGGCACACTCGCGGCCCAAGGTCGGCACGTCTCCATTACGATTCGCACTGGCCAAGAAGAAACGCTCTTCTCCGTTTGTCTCGGAGCTATCTTGCCGGTCGCGCCGGCGTCGTGTTGACGCACCTCGCCCGACGGCCGGTTTAGCGTTCCTTGCTGCCCGCACGCTCCTTCCTTCGCTCGGGACGGGTTGAGAAGGCTTCGAATCTGCAATCGTTTCTGGTCCGTTCACTGGCATCGCTCAACCGTTTCCTTTCTTGCGATCTCCTGTTTTTCGCCGGCATCCACGCGCGATCTCCCATCGTGGGTTTCGGCTTTCCGATCCTTCCGGCGCCTTTCGATGAACTGGACGGCGCGCGGCTTCAGCAGGATTCCCGCCGCAAACAGGATGAGCGGCAAGATACCTACGGTGCCTTCCGACAAGCCTGCATGCCGCAATAACCCAGACATGCTGCTGTAAATAACGATCACGGTGAGAATCATGAGAACGTCGTACCTGTCGAACCATTTCGCTTTCGCATTGGTTGAACCCTCGGGTCCTTCCTTTACCTGTGAGCGCGCCTGAATTCGCAGCCGCGCCCGCGCTGCCAGAGCGCATCCGATGAAGAATAACCCTAGGAGGATTTCCAGCAAAACAATGCCAACTCGCGGGATTACCAGGATCAAAGCGGCGCTGACAAAAGTGCTGCAGCCAGCGCTCATCAGCACATCCGCTCGGTCATACGTAGAAGGAAACAACGAACGCATCTTTGCCTCTCTATTCTTCGCGGGTGTCTTTGCCCCGATCTCGGCGGCTTTCGACCACTTCGGTAATCTTCCGGCGCGCTTTGTAGCCGAACGCCATCAGCAGGAATGGAGATACCCATTCCAGAAACCAATCGGGTAGATCCAGAGCGTGATGTTGTTTGGCGATGGTTCCGAGCAGAACGGAAATCAGGATCATGAGCCAGTCCAGTCGATCCAAACCTCCGAATCTTGCGAATCCCAACACGTCGGCTTTTTCCCGCTTCGGGTTTGCCGCCGGATCACGCATTGCGTCGTACCTCCATCGCTTCCATCGCTTCCATCGCTTCCATCGCTCCTTGCACTAGTTCTTTTTCCGCGTCGCCTCGTGCGATAGCTCGTC
>OBLW0100000640.1_pt1 | contig 29796 bp, 27 predicted proteins | sample 1520161 | NCBI WGS metagenome assembly OBLW01 (sample SAMEA3539309, study PRJEB22396) | soil metagenome | biome: tundra; feature: field; material: soil | place: USA | collected 2010-05 | depth 0.15 m
CGACGCTCTCGAAGACGTTCGGGGTGATCTCCTTCGCGGCGATCTCCGACGACAGCGTGCCCGAGGCCGCGCCGGTACCCGAGTACTTGTAGCCCTCAGCCTTCGTGAAGGCGGAACCGACGACCTTCTCGTTGAGGTACTCAAGCGACGACGCGTAGGCCACGCTCACCGAGCCCTTAGGGGCCGAGGAGCTTGATGAGCTCGATGGGGTCGATGACGAGCCGCAGCCGGCGGCGGCCAGGCCGATGCAGGCGATCACCAGCAGCGGGCGCCGCCAGCCCGGGCCCAGGTTCGTGCGCATGTCCGGGTTACGAGGCGTGACATGTGACATGACGCGAAACTAGCAACTCACAGTTGCGCGGGGCAACAAGACCGGACAGGCGTAATAATACTGATGCACACCGCCGCGGCCAGATCATCCGGCCACGACCAGGCTGTGCGACCGCCCGCGCCAGCATCCGGCGACATCACAGTTCTCTCACTAAGCAGAGACGGCCTGGGACACCAGCCGACGGCGGTGCCAGACTGTGCTGAACGGGCATAACCCATTCAGCGGGCCAATGACACATACAGAAATATCAGTTCACCTGCCGGAAGAGCCGAATCGGTTCATCGGGCGGGAGCGGGAACTAGGCGACCTGCGGCACATCCTTGATGGCACGCGGGCGCTCACGCTCTGCGGTCCCGGCGGTATTGGCAAGACGAGGCTGGCCCTGCAGGTCCTGGCCAGCGTCGCGGGCGACTTCCCGGACGGGGTGTGGCTGGTCGAACTCGGCGATCTGCGGGAGCCCCGGCTGGTCGTCTCGCGGGTGGCGTCCGCCATTGGCGTGCTCGGGGAACCCGGCCGCCCGCTGATTGACACCCTCGCCGCGGCGCTGGCGCCGCGGCGGATGCTGCTCGCCCTCGACAGCTGCGAGCACCTGATCGGGGCCAGCGCGCGCCTGTGCCAGCGGCTGCTGGCAAGCTCTCCCGCGCTGCGCGTCATGGCCACGAGCCAGGAGCCGCTGCGCATGCCGGGTGAGGTGGTCAGGCAGGTCGCCCCGCTGTCCGTGCCTCCGGAGCGGGCATCCGCCGATCCGGAGGGGCTGCTCCGGTACGAAGCGATCCGGCTGTTCGCGGACCGGGCCGCGGCGGCGCGTCCCAGTTTCACCCTCACCGAGCAGAATGCGCAGGCCGTCACCGCCATCTGCCGGGCCCTGGATGGCGTGCCGCTGGCCATAGAACTGGCCGCGGCACGGCTCGGCGCGCTCTCGCCGGAACAAATCGCCGGCCGCCTCGGGGACCGCTTCGCCCTGCTCGGCTCGGGGGACCGCACCGCACCGCCGCGCCAGCGCACCTTGCGGGCCACGCTTGACTGGAGTCACGCCCTGCTGAACACGCAGGAGCAGGCGCTGCTCCGGAGGCTGTCGGTGTTCGCGGGCTGGTCGCTGGAGATGGCCGAGCAGGTATGTGCCGATGCCGATCTCCCCGCCGCCGAGGTGCTCGACCTGACCAGCGGGCTGGTGGACAAGTCTCTGGTGGTGGTGGAGCCTGAGGTACTCGGGCAGGCCCGCTACCGGCTGCTTGACACCATCCGCGGCTACGCGGCCGAGAGGCTGGCCGCCTCGGGCGAGTCCGCGCCGGTGCACCTGCGGCTGCGTGAGTACGCGCTGCGGTTCGCCCAGCGCGCCGGGGCCGAGGCGATGGCGGTCGTCCCGGCCCCGTGGTCGGCCACCGTCGACGTCTTCCGCAGGTACGACGCTGACGTCGGCAACCTGCGCCAGGTGATGAGCGCCTGCCTGGCCGACGGCGACGCGGAAACCGGGCTGAAGATCTGCGCCGCGGCCGGGCCCTGCTGGATCGCCCGCGGCTCTTTCGCGGAAGGCGCCGAGTGGCTCGGCCGGTTCCTTGCCCTCGACCAGGCCGGCCTTCCCGACCGGGTGCGCGGCGCGGCACTGGTGGGCCGGGCGCAGCTCGCCCTGGCCAACGAATCCGCCGCGGCCGTGTCCTGGGCGCGGGAGGGCCTGGACTTGTGCCGGGCCGCGGGCGATCTGGCCTGGACAGCCACCGCGCTGAACCTCCTCGCCGACGCCGCACAGCAGGCCGGCCAGATCGAGCAGGCCGAGGCGGACGCCGCCGAGGCCCTCGCGATCGCGCGCGGCACCGGGAACGGCTGGAACGAGGGGTACGCCCTTGGCATCCAGGCGAGGCTGGCCGGCCTGCGCGGGAGGCTGCGGGAGGCCAGGGAACTCGGCGAGGCTGGGCTCGCCGTGATGGGCCGCATCGACCAGCAGTGGGGCGTCGCCAAGCTCCTGGACGGGCTCGGCTACCTGGCCCGGCTGCGCGGCGATCCAGCCGGCGCTCTCGACTGCTACCAGGCGGCCCTGCCCATCCTGCGCGAGATCGACTCACGGCCGGAAACGGCGCGCTGCCTGGCCGGCATCGGCCTGGTCGCCCTCGACGAGGGCCAGCTCGACGTGGCCCGGCAGCACCTGACCGAGAGCCTGCGGCTCAGCCATTCCACCGGCGCCAGGCTCGGCGTAGCCCGCGCGCTTGAGGCGTTCGCGGCGCTGATCACCCGGGAAGGCCATGCCGACGTGGCGGTCCAGCTGACCGCGGCGGCGGAGGGACTGCGTGAAGCGGCCGGGTTCCCCCCGCTCCCAGCCGCCCGCAAGCAGCGGGCCCTGGCCGCGGCCAGGGGCCTCGGCGAGGATGCGGTGACGCGGCTGTGGGCGCAGGGCCGGGCCATGACCGCCGACGCCGCGGTGGCCGCGGCGCTGGCTGCCCCGGATCTGGCTGCCCCGGATCTGGCCGCCCGGGAGCCGGGCCGCAGGCAGCGAGGAACCGCTGGCGCGCCTGTCACCTCCCCGGAGCTGCCGCCGCTGGCCGGCCTGACACCGCGCGAGTCTGAGATCGCCGCCCTCGTAGCCAATGGCCTCAGCAACAAGGGCATCGCGGACGACCTCGTGATCAGCCCGGCTACCGCCGCACGCCACGTCGCGAATATCCTGGCGAAGCTGGGTTTTACCTCGCGGGCCCAGATCGCTGCCTGGGCTGCGGGGAACGGATCAGCTCACCCCCACCGACCCGGTAACGGGGCAGCTTCATCAGACGAAGCACCCTACGATGGACTCCGGCCGGTGACCGACAGCGACCATCCATGGGACAGGCGATGAGCAAGGCGACCAGGATCAGGCAGCAGAACGCCCGCGAGAGAATAGCGGCGCAGCGGGCCGCGGCGCGGAAGACCGAGATCCGCCGCCGGTTCTTCATCACCGGCGGCAGCGTCCTGGCCGTGGTCGTCATCGTGATCGCCTTCATCGTCGTCAAGGCCACCGAGAATTCGGCGGCCAAGTCGCCCACCAATCCCGTCGGCACGGCCCTGCCGGCCAGCGTCATCAAGGACGTGACCAAGGTCCCGGCATCCACGCTGAACGCAGTGGGGGCGGGGACCGCGTACGCGAAGTCCGTGCAAACCATCCACGGCAAGGCGCTGACGTCCGGTGGCAAGCCTGAGGTGCTGTATATCGGCGCGGAGTACTGCCCATATTGCGCGACGGAGCGGTGGGCGATGGCCGTGGCGCTGAGCCGCTTCGGCACCTTCTCCGGCCTGCACGGTATCCACTCCAGCAGCACCGACACGGACCCGAGCACGCCCACCCTGACCTTCTACAAGTCCACGTATACCAGCAAATACCTCGTCTTCACCCCGGTCGAGACGACCACTGAGGTCGAGACGACGCTGCTGCAGACCCCGACGGCCGCTCAGCAGTCGCTGATGGGGACCTATGACGTGCCGCCCCGCGTTACGCAGGCAGGCGCCATACCCTTCGTTGATTTCGGCAACAAGTACATGGTAGGGGGGGCGCAATACAACCCCTCGGTGCTCCAGGGGAAAACGTGGAGCCAGGTGGCATCGGCGCTGAACGACAAGTCGAGTGCGATCGGGCAGGGGGCGGACGGCGCCGCGAACATGATCACCGCCGCTGTCTGCAAGCTCACCAACGACAAGCCCGCTGATGTCTGCAGCTCACCGGTGATCAAGAGAATGCAGGGACAGATCTGATGGCCACCCCCAAGGAAGCCCGCAACCAGGGGGCGGCCGCCCGCGGAGCCAGCAACGGGGGGACCGCGGCCAAGAAGAACAGCGGAGCCGCAGCCAAGAAGAACAACAACACCCGCGGCGGCCGGCCCGACGCACCAACCGGCGGAGCCGCACGGGGGCAGCGTGACACGACCCGGCCTGGGCAGGCCCGGCCGGGTCAAGGGCGGCCCCGCACGCCGGCCGGTCCGGCTAGCGACGCCGTGTCCAGCGCGGTGGCACCCGGCACGCTGCGCGCGCCGACGTGGCTGCAGATCGCCACGCTGGTGCTGTCGCTGGGCGGCCTCGGGGACTCGGTCTACCTCACCATCGCGCATTTCACGAGTACGTCGATCCTGGCCTGCCCGGACACGGGGGTGATCAACTGCGCGAAGGTCACCACGAGTTCCGAGTCGATCGTGTTCGGGATCTTCCCGGTCGCCGTGCTCGGCCTGGCCTTCTACGTGTTCATGGTGGCGGTCAACACCCCCTGGGCCTGGCGGGCACAGTTGCCAGCCATCCGGTGGGCCCGGCTGGGCTCGGTGATCGTCGGCATCGTGTTCGTGCTCTATCTCGTCTACACGGAGGTGATCACCCTGGGCAATATCTGCCTGTTCTGCACGTACGTCCATGTGATCACGCTCCTGCTGTTTGGCCTGATCGTCTTCAGCGCCACCGCGGGATATGGCGTCAAGCCCGCCGCTGACCAGCGGGCGCGACTCAGCCACTGACCGCCCACGCCCCCCCGGCCGCCCACCCCCCAGGCCGTTCACCCCGGCCGGCCACGCTGACCGCCCGGGCACCGCGGCCAGCCCCCCATGCATAGGACAGGCGATGAGCAAGTCGACCAGGACCAGCCGGGAGAACGCCCAGGCGAAGATAGCGGCGCAGCGGGCCGCCGCCCGGCGGGCCGAGATCCGCAACCGGATACTGATCACCGGTGGCAGCGTTCTCGTCGTGGTGGTCGTCGTGGTCGTCTTCATCGTCGTCAAGGCAGGCCAGAAACCACCCGCTTCGACGTCAGCGGGCTCGCCCACCGGCACTTCCCTCCCGGCGAGCGTCATGCGTGATGTCCGCACGGTCCCGGCCAGCACCCTGAACACGGTGGGCGCCGGCAGCGTTACCTCAAAACCGGTCACCAACATCAACGGCGCACCGCTGACCGCCCAGGGCAAGCCGGAGATGCTCTACATCGGAGCCGAGTTCTGCCCCTACTGTGCGGCGATGCGGTGGTCCATGGCCGTGGCGCTGAGCAAGTTCGGCACGCTCTCCAACGTTCACGCCACCCGCTCCAGTTCCACCGACGCCGACCCGAACACGGCCACCCTGACGTTCTACAAATCCAGTTACTCCAGCCCGTACCTGGTCTTCACGCCGGTGGAGAACGAGACCGTCAGCCATGCGCTGCTGCAGACCCCCACCCGGGCGGAGCAGCAGCTCTGGAATAAGTACGACCCGAACTCCTACCCGTTTATCGACATCGGCAACAAGTACATGATCACGATCATCTACGACCCAGCGGTGCTGGCGGGCAAGACCTGGAGCCAGATCGCGTCGGCACTGCACGACCCGTCCTCTCCCATCGCCCAGGGCGCCGACGGCGCGGCCAACTACCTGATCGCGGCCATCTGCAACACCACCGGCAACAAGCCCGCCAATGTCTGCGGCTCGTCCGTGGTCAAGACCCTGCAGAGCAAGATCTGACGCCCGGCCGCGTAGCTCGCCTCGTCGAATGCCCGGCCGCGTAGCTGGCCTCGTCGAATGGATGAGGCGAGGTTCGTCCCGCTGCTGGCACGGAGGGATGTCGAGGAGGTGTACAGCCTGCGGCTGTCCCTGGAGACGCTGGCTGCCCGGTGGGCGATCGAGAACGCCTGACCAGGGAGGACCACATGGCACGGAAGATCAAGGCCCTGCTGTTCGATGTGTTCGGCACCGTAGTGGACTGGCGCAGCGGTGTCATCCGGGACGTCACCGAGATTGCCAAGGCCAAGGGAGCCGAGGTCGACGCCGCAGTGTTCGCCGACGCATGGCGCGCCGATTACCATCCGGCGATGGACCTGGTCCGGCGCGGGGAACTGCCGTGGGCAAAACTCGATACCCTGCACCGGCGCACGCTGGACCGGCTGCTGGTGGACTTCGGGCTCACCGGGCTGGACGAGAGCGAGAAGAGGTGGCTCAACACCTGCTGGCACCGGCTCGACCCGTGGCCGGATGCCATCGACGGGCTTGGGCGGCTCAAACAGCGGTTCGTGGTGGCCGCGTTCTCCAACGGGAACGTCTCGCTGCTGGTCAACATGGCCAAGCGGGCCGGCATCCCGTGGGACTGCGTCTTCAGCGCCGAACTGTTCCGGCATTACAAGCCCGACCCGGAGATCTACCAGGGCGCGGTGGAACTGCTCAGCCTCACGCCGCCGGAGGTGATGCTGGTCGCGGCGCACAACGACGACCTGTGCGCCGCCGCGGACCAGGGCCTGGCCACCGGGTTCGTGCTCCGGGCCGGCGAGATGGGTCCCTACCGGCACGACAACCTCAAGCCCGCCAGGGACTACACCTTGGTGCCGGCAGATTTCACCGAACTGGCAGCCATGCTCGGTGTGCAAGGGGGGGAGATGTGAAGATCACGGATGTCACGACCCGGCTGCTGCGCCTGCCCGCCCCGTCGGTGAGCGGGGACACCGAGGACGCATTGCGCGCCGGTGCCGGCGCACCGGGCGACGGCGGTCAAGATCTCACATGATTCTTACCGTCGCAGCTAGATGAGGGCTGCGGGCTCTTCAGAGCTGTTACATAGCACCAGCCGGATCCTTCGCGCACCGGGATGGCTGCGCCTACAGCAACAGCCGCCCGGCCAACGTCTTCGGAGGCGACCAGGATGGCCCATCAGGCACACCCAGCCGGTCAGGTCGTTCGGTTGTGTGAGATCACGGGTACCGGCCGACCTCGCGCTCCGCGTTGCAGCGCAACTTCCATGAGCGGCAGGACAGGCCCCATCCGGCGGGTTACCCCGGGTCGAATGCCTCGTCTTGCCGGAAGCGGGACCGGTGCCGTACCCGGTGGCCACGGCATCCCCCCTGCCTGGCCACGAGGGGCAGCAGCACCGGTCCCGCCTTCCCCACCAGATCGAGGACACGGCATGGCGGACAACTGGCCACTGCAGAGCTTTCTCGAACTCGGCGCACTGCCCGGCGCCGTGCCCTGTGCCCGGCTGCACACCAGGCACGTGCTGCGCGAGTGGGGACTGACCGCGCTGCGGGATGACGCGGAACTGCTCGTCTCTGAGTTGCTGACGAACGCCGTTCACGCATCACGGTCCATGGAGTGGACCTTCCCGGTCCGGCTGCGGCTGCTCTCGGACCGGGCCCAGGTGCTGATCGTCGTATGGGACGCGAATCCGCAGCCGCCCGTGCCCACCGACGCCGGTGAAGACGACGAGACCGGCCGGGGGCTGATACTGGTGGAAGCGATCAGCGAACGGTGGGACTGGAGCGCCACACCAGACACGGGCGGAAAGATGGTCTGGTGCATCGTGCGGGGATTAGCAGAACGCGGGGCGGTACGGTTCCGCCTGCCAGACGGGAACGCCGCTTGATCCCTCGACCGCTCACTCGACGCGGGTCTCCTCCTCGATCCAGCTCAGGTAGCTTTCCGAGCCGGCCACGATCGGCGTCGCGACTATCTCTGGCTCGTCGTAGCTGTGCCGCTCGGTGAGGAAATTGGCGAGTTCCTGGTAACCGGCGGCCGGCAATTTCAGCAGGAGCAGCCACTCCTCGGCGCGCTCGATCGCGTCCTCCCACCAGTAGGTGGTCGCTACCGGGCCAGCGACCTGGGCGCACGCCGCCAGCCTCGCCTCGACCGCGGCACGGGCCAGTTCCATCGCCTCGGCGCGCGAATCCGTGGTGGTCTGCACTTGCAGGTACCGCTGCCCCGCGCCGGCTACCGGAATGGACGCGGCGCTGGACGCCGCGCTAGAGGCTGTACTGCCCTGACCCGCCATGGCCCTGATCGTACGCCCCGCCCGGCTCGTACGGGGGGCAGCAGGCAGCCGATTGGGTCAGCGGATCTCACCCGCGGATCGAACCGGCTCAGCGCGGGACATTCGCCGCCACCAGGTACTGACCTGGACCGATCCGCTCCGCGCGGGGGCCGCCGCCATCCCGGTGATCGTGACTCAGCCTTCGCCCGATGGCGCGGCCGCGTGACCGCGGCCCCCGCCGAGGAAGGATTCCACGAAATCCGGGCTGGCGGACAACTCGGCTGGGGTGCCTTCCATCCGCACCTCCCCGCCGCCGAGCACGTAAGTCCGGTCTGAGATGGCCAGGACCGCCCTGGCCCGCTGCTCCACGATGAGCACGGACGCCCCAGTAGTGGCCAGCCGTCGGACATGCTCCTCCAGCAGCTCCGTCGCCACCTTGGGGGCCAGGTTCGCCGTTGGCTCGTCCAGCAGGAACAGGCCCGGATCGAGCATGAGGACGCGCCCCATGGCGAGCATCTTGCGTTCTCCCCCGCTGAGTTTGCCAGCGCCGCGCCCGAGCATCTTGCCGAGCCTGGGGAAGATGGCCACGACGCGCTCGACGCGCTCGGCCACCTGCTTTCTGGGCAGCAGGTAGCCGCCCATCTCAAGGTTCTCCTTGACGGTCAGCGGGCCGAACACGTCGTCCACCTGGGGCACGTAGCCCACGGCGGCTCTGGCGATCTCTTCCGGCGGCTGGTTGGTGATGTCCTTGTCATCGACCAGCACCGTGCCGGACGAGATACGCACGATCCCGACCAGGCTCTTGAGCAGAGTGCTCTTGCCCGAGCCGTTCGGGCCGACCAGGGAGACCACTTCGCCGGGAGTGGCGTTGATGGTGATGTCCCGGATCACCGGGTCACCGCCGTATCCCGCGGTTACGCCCTTCACGGCGAGCGGGATGCCATGCAGGGCGAGCTCAGCCGACAAGGTAAGCCTCCACTACCTCGCTGCGGCCCCGAAGCTGCTCCATGGTTCCCTCCGCCAGGACAGCGCCCTCAGCCATCACTACCACTGGATCACAGAACTCGTCCATGATGGCCAGCTCGTGCTCGACCATGAGGATGGTCATCCCCTCGCTGCACAGCGCCACCAGCTCGTTGCCGATCCGCCGCGCCAGATTCGGGTGCACGCCGGCCATCGGCTCGTCGAGCAGTAGCATTCCGGGCTCGGCCATGAGCGAGCGCATGATCTCGACGAGCCTGCGCTGGCCGCCGCTCAGGTCCCCGGCGTAGTGATTGGCGAACTCGGCCAAGCCGAACCGTTCCAGGATGACCGCCGCCCGCTCAATCGCCGCCGACTCGTCGCCCCGCCAGTACCGCCCGCCCAGCACCGCGCCACGGAACGAGTCGCCCCGGTTCGACGGCACCGCCGACAGCAGATTTTCCAGCACAGTGAGCCGCTTGAACTCACTGGCCAGCTGAAAGGTCCGGACCAGCCCAAGCCGCGCCCGCCGGAACGCGGGCAGCCCAGTGATGTCCTGCCCCCGGTAGACCACCCGGCCGGCGGTGACCGGCAGCGTCCCCGCCAGCATGGCCAGCAGCGTCGACTTCCCGGCCCCGTTCGGCCCGATCAGCCCCGTCAGCGTCCCCTCGCGCACCTGGAAGGACACGTCGTTAACCGCCCGCATCCCGCCAAAGTCCCGCACCACCCCCACCGCCTCCAGCACCACACTCTTCTCCGCAGCAGCCACGGCCGGCGTGCCACCTTTCCCGTCGGCCGCGACAGCCACCGCCCCCTCGCTCGCCAAAGGCGTGGGCTGGCGGGGCGACAAGCGGGCGTCCCGTCGGCCACCGTCACTGTCCACCGAAGCCGCCTCGGGCCCTGCGACGTCCGCCTTCGCATCGCTGCGCCAGCCCGCGCCCGCCCCGTCAGCCGACGCCGCCCCACCCGCCTCGGGCCGTGCGACCTTAGCCTTCGCGGACCGACGCCAGCCCGCGGTCACCCCACCAGCCGGCGCCCCCACCGAAGGCAGCGCGATCACCCGCTTGCGCTCCGGCAGGATCCCCTGCGGTCTGACCCACAGGAACACCACGATGAGCAGCCCGATCGCGACCCACTGCAGCGATGGGATCAGGTTCGGCGGGAGGTTGTTGGAGGTCGGGATGTAGCGGGTCACTTCTTCGAACCCGACCGGCACCAGGATCGCCCCGAGGATGGCGCCACGGTGGTTGCCCGCCCCGCCGATGATGACGGCGGCGAACAGGACCACAGTCTCCGCGTACCCCCAGGCCGCCGGGGACCACGTGGTGATGTAGGTGACCAGGATGCCGCCGCTCAGCCCAGCGATGGCGCCGCCGGTGACCAGCATCGCGGTCCGCAGCGAGAGCAGGTTCTTGCCGAGCGAGTCGGCGACGATGTCGTTGTCGCGCATCGCCCGCAGGGTCCGGCCGTAGGGCGATTCCGTGATCCGCCGGAGGAACAGATAGACCAGCAGGCACAGGGCAATGGCCACCGCGGTGAACACCCACTGGTAGTTGACCGACTGCACACTGAACACGTTGCCGCTGCGCAGCGGGGCCGGGATGAGCGAGAGCCCGGCGTCCCCGTTGAGGAGCGGCTTGTAGTTCGTCACGAGCAGGTTGAAGAGGACCGCCGTGACCAGGAGGCCGACCGCGGCGAAGTCGCCGCGCAGCCGCCTGCCGACGAGGAAGGTGAAGGGCAGCGCGAGCAGGCCGCCGACTACCGCCGCGCCGATCCAGGGGAGCGGGAAGGGCAGGTTCCACCCGCCGATATAGCTCTGGAATCCGCCGTTCGCGGTATCGGAGGGCAGGGCCAGCACGGCCGCCGTGTAACCGCCAGCGGCCTGGAAGATGATGAAGCCGAAGTTGGTGACGCCCGCGACCCCGAACTGCTGGCTGAGGCCAAGGCAGGCCATGGCGTCGACGGCCGCGTAGACCAGCAGGTTGATGATGTAGAACGAGTTCATCGGGTTCCTTGCCTGACACTCATTGGCGGGCGCCTAGCAGGCCCGTCGGGCGGACGCCGAGCATCACCAGCAGCGCCACGAAAGCGATCACGTACTTGTAGTCGGCTTGAATGTACGCGGCGCTGATCTCGGTGGCCAGGCCGATAATCACGGCACCGAGCATCGCGCCGTACGCCTGGCCTGGACCGCCCAGGAAGACCGCGGCCAGGATGAGCACCAGGAACAGGTCGGTGGATGTGGCGTTGAAGCTGCCCGCGTCGATGGCGAAAACCGTCCCGGCCATGCCGCACAGGGCCCCGGTGATCGCCCAGGTGAGCGTGATGACCCGGCCCGTCCTGATCCCGCAGTTGCGGGCCAGGGCCTTGTTCGCGGACGTCGCTCGCATGGCCTTGCCGAGCTTCGTATAGCGAAGGAGCACGTGGACGCCGGCCATGACCAGCAGGCTCAGGGCGATCACCACAAGTTGCACGGTGGTGAGGGTCAGCCCGCCGGCCTTGAACGTCGTGCCGCTGGCCATCGTGTACGAGACGCTCGTCCCGCCCGCCACGGACTGTACGCCGAACTCGATGATGAGCGTCATGCCCAGCGACACGATCACCATGGTGATGGCCGACGTGCCACGACGCTGGAACGGCGTATAGACGCCGGTGTTGACCAGCACGGAAAGCAGTGAGCACGCGGCCATCGCGGCCAGCAGGCCGAACCACACCGAGACGCCGTGGGAATTCACCACGTAGGCGACGTAGGCACCGAAGATCATGATCGAGGCGTAGGCCAGGTTGAGAACGTCGGTCACCCCGAATTGCAGCGTGAAGCCGACCGACGCGATGGCCAGCACCGAGGCGGTGACGAGCCCGAATCCGAAGGACGAGAGGAAGATGGTCACGAGCGGGTTAACCCCCGGCGCTGAGGGACTGCCCGCCCGCCCAGGCGCCCCGGGGGGGAACCGGAGGCGCCTGGACGGTGGCGGGGAGGGTGGGGCGAATGGTCATCCGGACAGGGCCCGCAGCTGGGCCGCGGTCAGGTTGCCGACGACATTCACATTGCCGTTCGCGCTGTAGGTGTCGACCTGGAAGATGCCGGTCGAGTCGTGGAAACTGTCGAAGTTGGTCGGCCCGCCGGGTCCTTCGTACCTGACGGCCTTGCCCGCCTTGACCAGCGGAGCGCACTGGGCGAACGAGTAGCACAGCGTGGCGCCAGGAACGCCGTTCCCGATCTTGATGATGTCGGGCCCGTACGTGCTCGGGCTCGTGCTCTTCGACATGAGCATGGCCAGCGCGGACAGGTTGATCGCGTCGTAGAGGTGAACGCCGCCCGGGGCGCTCAGGTACGTGGTGAAGTCGCCCGTGGCGCCCGGGACCTTGCCCTGCTGGGCGAGGAGCGTCTTGGAGAACGCGCTGTAGGCAGGCCCGCTCGACTCCACGACCAGGTTGTCCGCGTGGAAGCTGGACACGAAGGTCGAGGCGCCCACGGCCGCGGCCGCCGACTTGAAGAACGCTGGCGAGATGGCCGCCGAGGTGCCGATGATCGGGATCATCTTGCCGTTGTTCAGCGACTTGATCTCGGCGAAGAGGGTCGGGTCGGCTGAGCCCAGAGCCTCGGTGAGGATCGCGTCGGGGTGCGACTGGACGATCGCCTCAGCCTCGGTGCGGAACGTGGTGGCCGTCAGGTCCAGCGTCTGGTTGGTGGTGAGCGTCATCCCGGCCTTCTTGATGGCGCCGATCGCGGGCTGGATGAAGGTCTGCGACCCGATGTCGTTGCCGAACGCCAGGGCGAGCCGCTTGTAGTGCAGTCCCTGGGCGATCGCGACCATGGCGTAGGACTCCTCAAGGTCAGGAGGCACCAGCCGGTAGAAGTACGGGTAGTGGACGCTGTCGAACTCCGACTGCCCGGTCATGCAGAAGGCAGTCATCTTGTGCGCGTTGATGACCGGCACGACAGAGGCGGCCTCGTCGGAGGTGCAGCCGATGACCAGCACCAGGCTCGACGTGGAGGCGAACAGCTGGTTGACCGCTGGTACGGCGTCCGCGGGGTCACCCCTGGTGTCCACGCTCTTACAGGTCAGCGTGTGCCCGAGCACACCGCCGGCCTTGTTGACGGCCGCTGTGGCGCCGTAGCAGGACGCCAGGTACGTCGGGCCGAGGGCCGCATCGGCGCCACTGAAGGGAGCCACGTCCGCGACGGTGAGCGCCGACCCGGAGGCGCTCGAGCTAGTGCCCGAAGCGCTACTGCCTGAATTGCTGCTGCCACAGGCAGCGAGGCCGACGGCGAGCGCGGCAGCCGCCCCCACCGCCCCGGCGCGCATGAACCGCCCGCGCCTGGCCTGTGTGCCCGCCGTGCGTCTGATGTCTGCCGTGGCACGTGCCACGGCACCGAGGGTCGTGAACGTCATTGTCCCTCCGTGGTGGAGTGAATTGACTGAATTGACTGAATTGACTTAGTTGATGGGATTGGTTGGGATGGGAGCGGTCGGGGTTCAGCGATGGGCGGTCAGAAGCCGCTCTTCAGGGGTGCTCCTGGCTGCCATCGCCAGTCGTCGGGGGCACCTTCCTCGGCAACGATCCGGTTGCGGATGGTGCCGATGCCCTCCACGGTGATCTCGATGATGTCGCCGGGGTGCATCCAGACCGGCGGCGTGCGGGCGAACCCGACACCACCCGGCGTGCCGGTTGCGATGACGTCACCCGGGGACAGGCGGGTGAACGAGGAGAAGAACTCGACCGCGCTGGGGACGTCGACCAGCATCTGGGAGGTCCGGGACGACTGCATGACTTGGCCGTTGAGCGTCGAGCTGATGGCCAGGTCGCTGACGTCGACCTCGTCGGTGGTGACAACCTCCGGGCCAATCGGCATGCTGCCCTCGAAGTTCTTGCCCGCCGTCCACTGGCTTCCGGCGCGCTGCCAGTCACGGGCGGACGCGTCATTGAGCACCACGAAGCCGGCGATCGCGTCGAGGGCTTTGTCAGCCGTGATGTAACGGCCGCCGGCGCCGATGACGATGCCTAGTTCGGCCTCGTAGTCGAAGCGCTCGGTCAGGGCCGGCTTCACCAGGTCGGCGTACGGGCCGAGGACGCTGTCCGAGCCCCGGACGAATGCGTCAGGCCAGGTGGGGACCTCGCGGCCGCCTTCAAGCGCGTGCTCGCTGTAGTTCAGCCCCAGGCAGAGTATGCGCGGCGGTTCCGGAGTCGCGGGCCCGAAATCAGCCGGCTCGACCTCGCGGCCGTCGGCGTCCTGGAGCGCCCGGATGGTGTCCATCGCCGCCAGCCCCGACTCGAGGACGTACTGGAGCGAGGAGAACCTGGGATCACCCGTCGCCTCGGCGACATCGATGTAGCCGGACCGGGCGCGGACATGCAGCCGCGGGCCGGCGGGGGTGACTATGGTGGCGAGCCTCACGTGGCGGATCTCCTTCGTGGGTAACGGTTGCTGGCGTGGCCACGCGCGGCCACGGCAAGCTGCAGGAGCCTGGCGCGCGGTGCCCGGGCCCTGGAGGGCCTGCCGCCGTCGCAGGCGGTCAGGGTCGCAAGCGGTCGGGGTGTGTCGCGGGCCGCCGGCCCGTCAGTAGATTGGTTGCACCTGTCGGATTGGTTGAGCATAGGTCTGTATACGTACTGGGTCAAGAGTGTTAACTGTAAAATAACGTCCAACCATAGTCACGGTCTGATATCGATTGGTACGATTGGTTGCGACATCAACCGATACGCAGCCAGGGTGGAGAACGATGGGGAACGCAGCCAGGGAAACGCCCCCGATCTCGGCCGACCGGAGGCACCGGCTGGCCGACCTCATCCTCGCCGATTCACAGCGGGCCGGGCTCGGCCCCGGCTCCCGGCTGCCGACGGAACGCCAGCTAGCTCTTGATATGGGGGCGACCAGGTCGTCCGTGCGCCACGCCCTGGCCGTGCTTCAGGCGGAGGGCCACATCTCACGTGAGGTCGGCCGCGGCACATTCCTCCGGGACGCCCCGTCCCGCCTCCCCGGCACCGGCATCGACGGTGCCGGCCTTGCCCCGGCGGCACCGGGCGGCGCGTCGGTGGTCCCGCCTGACGGGGCGGGCGGATTCTCGCCGGCGGACGTGATGACTATCCGCCGGCTCCTGGAGCCACTCGCGATGCCCCTGGTGGTGGCCTGGGCGACCGCCACCGACTTCAAGGAGATGGATCGCTGCCTGGCCGGGGGTGACCAGGCCGGCAGCTATGACGAGTTCGAGACCTGGGACCTGGCCCTGCACCGCGGCATCATGGCGGCCAGCCACAGCCCGCTGCTCGCCCGGCTCTACGGCGTCATCGAGACGGCGCGGCACGGGCACTTCTGGGGCGACCTGAAACGCCGCAGCGCCTCGCGGGAACGCCGCGAGCTGTACCAGGCTGACCACGTGGAACTCGTCGCCGCTCTCCGGGCCAGGGACGCCGAGCGCGCGGTGCAGGCGATGCGCACCCACCTGGACCGGGTAAACAGCCATCTGTTCGGCGAATCCCGGTGAGCCAGGTCACAGCTCCCCGGAGACGGAGACGGTGTTTCCCCGGTCACCATGACTCTGACCGGGAAAACACCGTCCTGGGGTAATCCGCGGAACCGGCCTCAGTACCCGCCGCCACCCCCGCCGCCAGACGAACCGGACGTGCTCGCCGAGTTGCTCGCGGCCGCGGACAGGGTCACCGCGTACCACAGGCCACCAGACGCGTTGATCTTGTTCCCGCCGGTCTGGCCCGGGGACTTGTCGCCGGCGTAGGTGTACAGCGGGTGGCCGTTGTAGGTGGCCTGGACAGAACCGTCCGACCGGGTGATGGTGCCGAGCGTGCCCGACAGCGTGACGCCTGACGCCGCCTTCGGGGTGCCGATCACCGGCGGCCAGTAAGTCGTGCAGCTACCGGTGCATTTCGAGCTGGTCGGCGTGTCAATGGCGAACCAGTACAGGGTGTACCCGGCCGAGTTGGTCAGCACTGACCCGAGACTGGTCTTGCTGCTCTTCAGCATGGCTACCTGGCCAGCAGCCTTACTGGCCGCAGGCGCCGCGGACGTGCTGGCGGAACTGGCAGCGCCGCCTGACGAGCTGCTTCCGCAGGCGGCCAGCAGAGCGGCCAGCGCGACCGCGAAGACAGCGAACGCCGCGGGCAGCCACTTGTGGTGACGCATCAAACTCTCCGTTCGCGAGACGACGTGCTCATACCCAGGGATACGTACCTCGCACCGGTCCAGTTCATGGCTAGTGATCCGGAACTGCTGTCGTAAACGAGCTGTGTTCGTTATGCGATGCGCTGGCAGAGCCAGGCTAGAGCCAGCGGGTACCGGTAGTCGATGCCCATGTGCGTGCCGTCGAAGAGCTCGAAGCGGATCACGTCCTCAGCCACGCCGATCTCCCGCAGCGCCGCCCGGAAAGCCTCGGCCCCGAGGTCGAGGAACCACTCGTCCCGGGTGCCCGCGTCGATCCAGATGGCGCGCAGGGCCCGGAGTTCGCTCGCGTAGCGGGGCACCATCCGGACCGGGTCCCAGTCCAGCCACCGCTGCCATACCTCAGGCCGGAGTACCCCGGTCCGGGGGTCGAACGGCAGGTCCACGCCACCGTCCTCGCGCGCCGAGAAGCAGGCCGACACGCCGAGCAGCATGAGCAGGTCGTGATCGGGCTCTTTGGTAAAGGAGGTGCGCGACCGGAAGTCCTCCCACCAGCGGAAGATATCCCCGTCGTACTGGCGCAGGTGCCGGACGGATTTGGCGAACTCGGGGAGGTAGCTCAGCTCGTAGAGCGAGTCCCCGGCATGCGTGGCGAGGGCGCCGAACAGGTCGGGGCGCAGCATGGGGGTGATCATGGCCCCGAACCCGCCGCTGGATTTGCCCATGATGGCCCGGTGCGCGGCGCCGGTCAGCGTCCGGTAGTTCACGTCCACGTAGCCGACCACCTCGTCGCACAGGTACGAGTGGTAACGCCCGGTGCCGGGTGAGTCCACGAACTGGCTGCCGCCGTACGCGGTCCACGCGTCCACATAGACCACGATCGCGGCTGGTGCCTGGCCGGTGGCGAACACGGCGTCCGCCGTCTCCGGGAACGGCTGGCGGTACGGGGACCGGTTCCGCCACATGGTGAGGTGGCCGGTGTACCCCTGGATCACGTACACCGACGGGTAGCGGCGCCCTGGGTCGTCGTCGTAGCCGGGCGGCAGGTAGACCCACAGCGGGCGCTCGCAGGGGTCGCCAAGCGGATTCCCGCGCAGCAGCTCACTCGTGATCACCTGCTCGTCGATCCGCCCGGCCAGGGGCGCCGACCACGGCAGCATGGAACCTCCATAAGAGACGTCAGAAACAGCCAGGCACACTAAACGCTAACCCTCGGCGGGCCCCGAAGTCCGGCCAGGTGGTCCCTCCGCGTGATCTTCTGGGCTGGCGGCTTTACCGTGGACCCCATGAGCTCGGAGCAGGGGGACCGCGATGCGGTCGAGCGGCATTTCGCTGAAGCCATCCTCGCACTGCGGGGAGTCACCCCGAGCCAGCCGCCCGACAGCCCTGAAGCGGCGATCCGCGAGAACTCGGCGCTCACCACGAGCCTCGGCCTGGATCTCTTCGACGCCCAGCTAGCCAGCCGCCACCTGGACATAGCCGCGAGATGGCTGCATGCGCGGGGCGCCGGCTTCTACACCATCGGGTCCTCGGGACACGAGGGTAACGCCGCGGTCGCCGCGGCGCTGCGGCCCGATGACCCGGCCCTGCTGCACTACCGTTCCGGCGCCTTCTACCTGGCCAGGGCCGCGCAGGCCACGCCACCACGGGATGGCGTGCGGGACGTGATGCTCGGCCTGGTGGCCGCCGTGGACGAGCCGATCTCGGGCGGGCGGCACAAGGTCTTCGGGAACCTGGCGCTGCACGTGATCCCGCAAACCTCGACCATCGCCTCCCACCTGCCCCGCGCGGTCGGCCTGGCCTTCGCGATCGGCCGGGGCGCCAAGCTCCGCACCCCGGCCCGCTGGCCGCGGGACGCGATCGTCGTGGCCAGCATGGGCGACGCGTCGGTCAATCACTCCACCGCGACCGGCGCGATCAACGCGGCCGCCTTCTCGGCCTTCCAGCGGCTGCCGGTCCCGATACTGTTCGTCTGCGAGGACAACGGGATCGGCATCAGCGTCCGCACCCCGCCCGGCTGGATCCGGGCGGCGATGGAACTCCGGCCGTCCATCGCCTACTTCCACGCCGACGGGGCCGACCTGGCGGAGACCTACGACACGGCGCTCGCCGCCGCCGCCTGGGTGCGTGACCACCGCGCGCCTGCGTTCCTGCACCTGTCGGTAACGCGGCTGGGCGGCCACGCGGGCTCGGACGTGGAGAGCGCCTACCGCGACCCCGGCGAGATAGCCGCCGGCCTGGCCGCGGACCCGCTCGTCGGCACCGGGCGGCTCCTGGTGCGCGCGGGGGCGCTGAGCGCCGACGAGACAGTGGCCAGGTACGAGAAGTCACGGGCCAGCGTGCTGGCGCTGGCCGAGGAGCTGCAGGGCGCGCCGCGGCTCGCCACGGCCATGCGGGTGATGGCCCCGCTCGCCCCGCGACGCCCGGAGATCGTCAGGGCGGCCGCGCGCCTGGCTGCCCCGGATCAGACCAGGGACCGGGTCTTCGGCGGAAGGCCCCCGGAGGCAGCGGGCCCGATGACCCTGGCCCAGGTCATCAACGCCACCTTGGCCGACGCCCTCGCCGCCCGGCCCGACATGCTCGTGTTCGGGGAAGATGTGGCGCGCAAGGGGGGGGTCTACGGGGTGACCCGCGGGCTGCTGGCCAAATTCGGCGCGGGGCGGGTTTTCGACACGCTCCTTGACGAGCAGTCCATCCTCGGGCTGGCCCTGGGCACCGGCCTGGCGGGCATGCTGCCGGTGCCCGAGATTCAGTACCTCGCGTACCTGCACAACGCGGCCGACCAGATCCGCGGCGAGGCGGCCACGCTCAGCTTCTTCTCCCAGGGCCAGTACCGCAATCCGATGGTGGTGCGGGTTCCCGGGCTGGCCTACCAGAAGGGCTTCGGCGGCCATTTCCACAACGACAACGCCCTGGCCGCCCTGCGCGACATTCCTGGCCTGGTCATCGCCGTGCCGGCCAGGCCGGACGACGCCGCCGCGATGCTGCGCACCTGCCTCGCGGCGGCGCAGGAGGACGGCAGCGTCTGCGTGTTCCTCGAGCCTATCGGCCTCTACCACGAACGGGACCTGCACGAGGAAGGGGACGGCGCGTGGCTGGCCCCGTATGCCCCGCTGGAACACTGGGCCGAGCAGCACGTGCCGATCGGCGCGACCCGCAGGTACGGGGCACGGGGCTTGGGCGACGGCAATGACCTGACCATCATCACGTTCGGCAACGGGCTGCGGATGAGCCTGCGGGCGGCGGGCCGGCTGCGCAGGCAGGGAATCAGCTGCCGGGTCGTGGACCTTCGCTGGATCGCGCCGCTGCCGGCCGACGAGATCTTGCGTGAGTGCCGGGCGACGGGCCGGGTGCTGATCGCCGACGAGACCCGGCGGACCGGCGGCGTGTCCGAGGGAGTCATCACCGCACTGGCCGACGGCGGATTCCGCGGCCGGGTCTCCCGGGTGACGAGCGCCGACAGCTTCATCCCGCTCGGCGACGCGGCCAGCGAGGTTCTGCTCTCGGAGCGGACCATCGAGTCCGCGGCCCGAGCGCTGATGATCACCACACCAACCCCGCCGACCACACCAACCCCGCCGCCCACATCAGCCCCACCAGCCAGGTCAGCCCCGGCAGCCAGGCCAGCCCCACCGACCAGGTCAGCCCCACCGACCAGGCCGGCCCCACCGACCAGGTCAGCCCCGCCAGCCAGACCGGCCCCGCCAGCCACATTGGGCTCGCCAAGCCCACCGACCTTGCCAACCATGCCGACCTTGCCCACCGGGCCAGCCCCGCCGAACCTGCCCACCAGACCGCCTCGGCAGCCCCCCCGGCACGCCTTAACGGAGGGACCCGAGGCCCGGCCAGACCGCCCGGTGCGCTGATCGGCCAGCACGCGCCGAGTCGAGCGGGGCGACCGTGCTGCACTACGACGCGGACTACGACAGGATTGCCGAACTCACCGGGGAGCCGGTCGAGTGGGTTGTCGAAGGGGGCTCGCTGACTAGGTGAGCCCGCAGCGCCGCGGTGACCTCACCCGGCGCTGAGACGTTGGCCAGGTGGGCGGCGCCGTGGACGACGGCCAGCCTGGCGTTCTTGATCCCCTGTGCGATCACCGCGCCATGCCAGGGCGGCGTGGCCGGGTCGTCGGCCCCCGCGATCACGAGGGTCGGCGCGGCGATCGCGGCGAGCGAGGCGCGCAGGTCCATGGCCGCGATCGCCTCGCAGCACCCGGCATACCCCTCCGGGTCCACGCCCTCCAGCGCGGCCTTGCTGGCCGCCACGGTCGCCGGATTGCGGTCGCGGAACGCGGGAGTGAACCAGCGGTCCACCACCTGCCCGGAGATCGACGCCATGCCGCCGCGCCGCGCCTGCGCGGCCCGGTCAGCCCAGAACTGTGCGGGCGGCAGGTACGCGGAGGTACAGCAGAGTCCCAGGACGTCGATGCGGTCCGGCGCGTGCGCCGCCAGCCACATGCCGATCATCCCGCCGAGTGAGATCCCGCAGTACGACGCGCGCTCGACGCCGAAATCGTCGAGCAGCCGCAGGACGTCTCCGGCCAGGTCAGCGATGGTGTACGGGCCGAGGGGCGCGGGGGACCCGCCATGCCCGCGGTGCTCGTAGCGCAGCAGCCGGAAACCGTCACCCAGCGCGAGCAACTGCGGATCCCAGACCTCGCGCGTGGTGCCTATCGAGTTGCCGAGCACCACCACGGGCGCGCGGCGCGGACCGTCCAGCGAGGCGGCCAGCCGTACCGGGCGGCGGGCTTCGGCGGTCCCTGACGGCTCCGACATCGAAGGCTCCGACATCGAAGGCTCCGATATCGAAGGCTCCGACATCGAAGGCTCAGACATCGAAGAAGACGGTCTCGTGCTCGCCCGCCCCGTCCAGCACCTTCCCACCGACCTGCAGGGTCACCGGCGCTCCTCCTCCTGCTCGAACACCGTCGCCCCGCTGCCGCGCAGCACGATGTCCCATTCGTAGCGTAGCGCCCGCTCTGGCTGCGTCATCGAGAGGTCGAATCTGGCTACAGCTGGCTTGCGAGCTGAGTCTCCAGCTCGCCGAGCACTCGGTAGCAGGGCAGGACGCCGCCAACGCTGGAATTCGGTTCGCGCGCTTCCCGGATCGCCGCGACGAACTCGCGGTCCTGCAACTCGATGCCGTTGGTGGAAACGTCGACCGCCGACACGTCGACAGGCTCCTCGCGTCCAGTAACCAGGTCGTCGTACCGAGCGATGTACGTGCCGTTGTCGCAGATGTAGCGGAAGAAGGTGCCGAGCGGCCCGTCGTTGTTGAAGCTCAGCGAGAGAGTGCAGATACGGCCGCTGGGCGTCCGTAGCTGAATAGACATGTCCATCGCGATGCCCAGGTCAGGGCGCAGCGGCCCCTGCACGGCATTGGCGATCTCCACGTCCTCGCCGGTCTGGTATTGGAACAGGTCGACGGTATGCGCGGCGTGGTGCCAGAGCAGGTGATCCGTCCAGCTGCGGGGATTGCCGAGAGCGTTCATGTTCGTACGGCGGAAGAAGTACGTCTGCACGTCCATCTGCTGGATCGACAGCTCACCCGTGGCGATACGGCGGTGGATCCACTGGTGCGACGGGTTGAACCGGCGGGTGTGCCCGACCATGCAGATCAGGCCGGTCTCCCGCTGCACGCGATCGACCTGCTGTGCGTCCGCCCAGCTGTCGGCGAGCGGAATCTCGACCTGGACATGCTTGCCCGCGCGCATCGCGGCGATCGCCTGCCGCGCATGAAGCTGGGTCGGGGTACACAGGATGACGGCGTCGACATCGTCGCGGGCGAGTGCGTCGTCAAGGTCGACCGAAGCGTGGACGGCGCCGTACTTCCGCGCGACCTCCTGGGCCTGCTCCAGCCTGCGGCTGACCACCGAGGTGACGGTCACGCCGTCGATGGCGGTGAGGGCGTCGAGGTGCTTGATGCCGAAGGCGCCGGCCCCGGCGAGTGCGATCCGCATGTGTCTAGTTCTCTTCCTGGCGGGACGGGTCGGCGGGCCGCAGCACGATGTGCCCGACCGCGGTGTTGGATCCAGGGACGTGGTAGAAGCGGTGCAGCTCCTCGACGTCGCGGCCCAGAGCGCCGCGCATGATCAGCCACATGACCAGCTCGATGCCCTCGGAACCCGCTTCGCGCACGTACTCGATGTGTGGCATGCGCGCGAGGCCGTCCGGGTCCTTGACGAGCCGGTCGAGGAACGCGGTGTCGAACTCCTTGTTGATGAAGCCCGCGCGGGGCCCCTGCAGCTGGTGGCTCATGCCGCCGGTGCCCCAGACGTGGACCGTGAGGTCTTCGCCGAAGCTCGCCGTGGCCCGGCGGATCGCCTGGCCCAGGCGGTAGCAGCGGTGACCGGTCGGCGGCGGGTACTGCACCACGTTCACGGCGAGCGGAATGACCTGCACCGGCCACTCGTCGGGCTGGCCGTAGACCAGGGACAGCGGGACGGTGAGGCCGTGGTCCACGTCGAGCTTGTACATCAGGGTGAGGTCGAACTCGTCGAGGATGAGCGTCTGCGCCAGGTGGGCGGCCAGATCGGGACGGCCGCGGACGACCGGTACCGGGCGGGCGCCGTACCCTTCGTCGGCCGGCGGGAACTCGTCGGCGCAGCCGAGCGCGAAGGTGGGGACTATCTCCGGTGTGAACGCGGATGCGTGGTCGTTGTAGACCAGGATCACCACATCGGGGAGATTCTCGGTGGCCCAGGCCTTCGTCCACTCGTACCCGGCGAACAGGGGCTTCCAGTAGGGCTCCTCGGTCTTGCCGAGATCGATCGCGGCGCCGATCGCCGGGATGTGGCTGGTGGTCAGCCCGGCGGTGATGCGGGCCATGTCAGGTACCGTCCTTCACCGAGCGCCAGCCCTCGGGCGAGCGACCTCCGGACACCATCATCTGCTGGTAGCCGTCGACGGTCATACCGGTCATCGTGGACACCGCCTGGAGGTAGCTGAGCCCGTCAGTGGCGAAGATCTTCGCCAGGAAGTAGATGTTCCCGCCCTGGTCGAGCATCGCGTTGTAGTCACGGTCGAGCACGGCCTGCTTCTGGGCCTCGGTCATCGGCCACTCGTCGAGGTAGGCCCGCTGGCCGGCCTTGAACCGCTCGCGGTTCTCTAGCTTCATCAGGCTCATGCAGAACTGGTTCAGGTGGTAGCCCTGTTTCGCGCGCTGCGCCGTGAAGACCCGGGTGCCCGGGATGTCATCGAACTCTGAGGTGTACGTCGTCATCGGGCCTCCCAGTACAGGCGCAGGGGGTTGTCGACCAGCAGCCGCCGCTGCAGGTCGTCGGTGCGGGCGATCCGCGGGATGACGTCGACGAGGGCGCCGTCGTCGGGCATGTGGCTCTTCATGTTCGGGTGCGGCCAGTCGGTTCCCCACAGAACGCGGTCGGGGAACGTCTCAACGAGGCGGCGTGCGAAGGGGGCGACGTCGGCGTACTCCGGTGGGCCGGAGATCGACAGACGTTCCGGGCAGCTCACCTTGGACCAGACGTTCTCGTGCTCGCGCATGAAGCGCGTGAAGAGCGCGAAGCCGGGGCCGTCGACCGGCTGCGACACATCGGGCCGGCCCATGTGGTCGACGACGACGATCGTGGGCAGGCTGGTGAACAGGTGCCAGCGCTCGGCCAGGTCGGCCGCTTCGAAGTACACGACGACGTGCCAGCCCAACTCGGCCACCAGGTCGACCAGGCCAAGGTAGTAGTCATCCGGCTTGGGGTCGACGAGGCGCTTGACGAAGTTGAAGCGGATGCCGCGGACCCCCGCTGCGTGGAGGTCGGCGAGCTCGGCCCGCGAGACGCCGGGCCGGACGGTCACCACGCCGCGGGCCCGGTTGTCCGCCGCGAGCAACGCGTCCACGAGGGCGCTGTTGTCGGCACCGTGGCAGGTCGCCTGGACGATGACGTTGCGCTCGAAGCCGAGGACGTCGCGCAGCGCGAACAGCTGATCCTTGCCGGCGTCGGTCGGCGTGTACTTCCGCTCTGGTGCGTAGGGGAAGACGTCGCCGGGGCCGAACACGTGGCAGTGGGCGTCGACTGCGCCCGGTGGTGGGATGTAGCTCGGCTTGCTTGGGCTCGGATGGAACGCGAGCCAGTCGGCGTCGGGCTGGAACGTGGCGGCCATCTACAGTCCTCGTGCGCGCAGGGCGCTGTCGAGACGCGGGTAGACCCGCCGGGCGTTGCCCGAGTACACCTTCGCGGCGTCGGCCTTCGCCAGGTCGAGCGCGTCGACATACCGCTTGGTGTCGTCGAAGTAGTAGCCGGTCTCGGGGTCGATGCCCCGGACGGCGCCCACCATCTCGGAACCGAACAGGATGTTGTCGACGTCGATGACCTCGAAGAGCAGGTCGATGCCGGGTTGGTGGTAGACGCACGTGTCGAAGAACACGTTCTTCATGACGTGCTCGCTCAGCGGCGGCTTCTTCAGCATGTCGGCGAGCCCGCGGTACCGGCCCCAGTGGTACGGGACGGCGCCGCCGCCGTGCGGGATCACCAGGCGCAGGTCCGGGAAGTCGGCGAACAGATCGCCCTGGAGGAGCTGCATGAACGCCGTGGTGTCGGCGTTGATGTAGTGCGCACCCGTCGCGTGGAAGACGGGGTTGCAGCTGCTCGAGACGTGCACCATGGCGGGCACGCCGAGCTCGACCATCTTCTCGAAGATCGGATACCAGTACCGGTCGGTGAGCGGCGGAGCGGTCCACATCCCCCCGCTCGGGTCCGGGTTGAGGTTGCAGCCGACGAACCCGAGCTCGGTGACGCAGCGTTCGAGCTCGGCGACGGACGATTCCAGCCCGGCACCGGGTGACTGCGGCAGCTGGCAGACGCCGATGAACGTCGCCGGGAACAGCTCGACGACGCGCGCGATGAGGTCGTTGCACGCCCGCGCCCACTCACCGCTGACCCACTCGTCGCCCTCGTGGTGGGCCATGGCGGACGCCCGCGGCGAGAAGATCGTCATGTCGGCGCCGCGCTCGCGGAGCAGCCGGAGCTGGTTCTGCTCGACCGACTCGCGGATCTCGTCGTCGGAGATAGCTGGGTAATCCGGTGTCCGGCGGCCCTCGCGGAACGCCGTGAGCTGGCTTTTGCGCCAGTCGTTGTGCGGCCCGGGAGCGGTCGTGTAGTGCCCGTGGCAGTCGATTATCACAGCGAAACTCCCTGAGAGATGCCGCCCGCCAGGCTCCACACCGACGATGGCACGAAGACCTCGCCGCGCATCAGCAGGCGGGCGGTGCGCAACAGCGCCGACCTGGTCACAGACACTGTGGCGTCGGAGACTTTTACCTCGAGGGTGACGGTGAAGAAGCCCGTGGGGTGCTCGACCTCGACCTCGGTTGAGCCTTCGGTCTCCTCCTTCATAACCGCGACCGTGTGCGCCACAGATCCGGGAAGCACGCACGCTGTGGCGACGGACACCGCGCCCAGGACCCCGATAGCCTCGTGCACGCGGTGCGGGATGAACGTCCGGGTCGAGACGGCGCCGCCGCGGGACGGCGGCGACAGGAGGCTCATTTTCGGCACCGTCTGGTCGGTCACATCTCCGAGATTCATCAAGGGTCCGGCGGCGAGCCGGATCGCCTCGATCCGCCGGGTCACCGCGCCGTTGCCTTCGAGTTCCGCCGGTGACTCGTGCCCGGACAGCCCGAGGTCGGATGCCGCGATGCAGACGACCGGCATGCCGTTGTCGATGCAGGTCACCCGCGTTCCTTCGACGACATCAGTGACATTCCCGGTCGGCAGCAGCGCGCCGCACGAGGATCCGGCGACGTCGGCGAACTCGATGGGGATGGGCGCGTGGCTGCCGGGCACGCCGTCGATATGCGCGGATCCGCCGTAGCTGACCCGCCCGCCCGGCGTCTGGACCAGCGCTGTGGCCAGGGTCTCGGTGTTGCGCATCCAGATGCGGACGGGCGTCACCGGGTCGCCCGCGGCCACTAGCCGCTGCTCGATCGCGAACGGTCCAACGGCGGCAAGCATGTTGCCACAGTTCTGATTGTCGGAAACCTCCGCCCGATCGGGCCAGACCTGGAGGAACAGATACTCGACGTCCGCATCGTCGCGGGGTGACAAACTCACGACGGCCACCTTCGACGTCAGCGGGTGGCTGCCTCCCATGCCGTCGATCTGCCGCTCGTCCGGAGATCCCATGGCGGCGAGCAGCACCGCGTCGCGCGACGCGGTGCCGTCGGGCAGGTCATCGGCCAGGAACATCAGGCCCTTGGACGTCCCGCCCCGCATGACAGAGCAGGAGATGGCGGTCTGGGTCACGGCGAGTCCGCGTAGTCCACGTAGCGCACTCCCTTATCGGCGAGCCGGCCGCGCATGTCGTAGATGTCAAGGCCAAGCTCACCGGCGGCCAGCTGGGCCCGCTTGGCCGTCTCGTTGGCCTCTCGTTTCAGGGCGGCCTCGAGCACCGTGGCGGCCTGCTCGCGCGGCACGACCACGACCCCGTCGTCGTCGGCGACGATCACATCACCGGGCCGGACATACACGCCGGCGCAGACGATGGGCGTCTGGACGTTCCCGGGCGTCTCCTTCACCGTGCCCTTGGCGGAGATCGCCTTCGACCAGACCGGGAAGCCCATCTCCGTCAGCGTCACGACGTCGCGCGTGCCGACATCGAGGACACCCCCCCTGACACCGTGCGCCTGCAGGCTCGTGGCGAGCAGGTCGCCCAGGTACCCGTCGTCGCACGGGCTCGTGGGGGTGACCACGAGGATGTCGCCGGGCTGCGCCTGCTCGACGGCAATGTGGATCGACCAGTTGTCGCCTGGGGCGACCTCGCAGGTCAGCGCGTTGCCGGCGACGCGCACCGGCCGGAAGATCGGGCGGATGTCCGCCCGGAGCAGCCCCGTGCGGCCCTGGGCCTCGTGCACCGTCGCCACCCCTGCCTTCGCCAGGCCGTCGACGACCGCGAGATCGGTTCGAAGGGTGTTCTGTACAACTAGCGGCACGTGAATGCTCCTCTCAGGCGAAGTGGCCTGGATTTAGGGCGTCGCTGAGACGGGAAGCCATCGCAGGCACCGGCTCAGACATCGAAGAAGACCGTCTCCCGCGCCCCCTGCAGCCGGATGTCGAACCGGAACTCGCCCGGCGGGCCGCCGGTCTCCACCGTGGCGACCAGCGTGGCCCGGCGGTCGGGGTCCGCGATCGCCGCCAGCACCGGGTCGGCCGCGTTCGCCTCCTGCTCGTCGGGGAAGTAGATCCGGGTCACCACCCGGTCGAGCATCCCCCGCGCGAACACGGACACGTCCAGGTGCGGCGCCTCGGTGCCGCCGTCGGGGCTGGGCAGCGGGCCGGGCCGCAGCGTGACGATGTGGTAGCCGCCGTCCGGCCCGGTCGGGCAGCGGCCGAAGCCGCGGAACGCCGCCTCGGCCGGCTCCGCCGCGCCGCGCGGATCGTCGGGGTGGGCGAACCGGCCGTCCGGGCCAGCCTGCCAGGTCTCGATCAGGCCATCCGGAACCGGCACGCCTGCGCCGTCCAGCAGCCGACCGGTGATCTCGATCGCACCCGGCGTTCCCTCGGGTACCACGAACGGGCCATCCCGCCACGGCAGCGCGATCGCCAGGAACGGGCCGACGGTCTGGGACGGTGTCAGCCCGGCGGTCACCGGTGGTCCTCCGCCCGCTCCAGCGCGGTCGCCCCGGTCCCGCGCAGCACGATGTCCCACTCGAAGCCCAGGGCCCAGTCGGGCTGGGTCAGCCCGAGGTCGAACCGGGCGATCAGCCGCTCACGGGCCCTCGGGTCGGGGATCGAGTTGAAGATCGGGTCCTGGCTGAACAGCGGATCCCCCGGGAAGTACATCTGGGTGACCAGGCGCTGCGGGAACGCACGGCCGAGCATCGAGAAGTGGATGTGCGCCGGCCGCCAGGCGTTCGGATGGTTCCGCCACGGGTAGGCGCCCGGCTTGATGGTGACGAACCGGTACGTGCCCTCGGAGTCGGTCAGGCACCGGCCGGCCCCGGAGAAGTTCGGGTCCAGCGGCGCGGGGTGGCTGTCCACCGGGTGCGCGTACCGGCCCGCCGCGTTGGCCTGCCAGATCTCGATCAACGTGCCGGGGACCGGGCGCCCGTTGCCGTCGAGCAGCCGGCCGGTGACGGTGATCCGCTCGCCGAGCGGCTCCCCCGCGTGCTGGGTGGTCAGGTCGGCGTCTGCTGGCGTCACCCGTTCCTCACCGAGCAGCGGGCCAGTGACCTCGGTCAGCCGGTGCGGCAGCGCCACCAGCGGCCGGCCCGGCGCGCGCAGCTCGCTCGCCCGGTACCCCGGGAAGTCCAGCGGCGGATGCAGCCCGCGTGGCCGTTCGTACGACGGCAGCGTGAACCCCCGGACCAACGGTGTCTGAGTGGTCACAAGTGCGCTCCTCCGCTGCCTTGGGTGATCGCCTGGAGCCTACGCAAGGCGGTCAGTTCGGGTGGCGACGGTGGCTCGATCACTTCGAGGGAGCCGGAGACAGCGAGGTCCCAGCCGGTCCGGGCGCTGACGTCAGCGACGGAGACACCGGGATACACGCCGGTCAGGGTGAGCTCGCAGGTGGCCGGGTCCGGCCCGAGGACGCCGAGATCGGTGATGACCCTCCGGGGTCCCGCCCCGGTCAGCCCGAGGCGCTCCCGGTGGCCAGGGCCGTCCCCGTAGCCAACGGACGTGACGAAGTCGACCCGCGGCACAAACGACCGGCGGGTCTGCCGCATCACCACGATCACCTCGCGGCAGGACGCGGCGATCTCAGGTGCGCCGCCCGCCCCGGGCAGCCGCACTTTCGGTTGGGCGTACGTCTCGCCGATGACGGTCGTGTTGATGTTGCCGAACCTGTCGATCTGCGCGGCGCCGAGGAACCCGATGCCTATCCGGCCCGGCTGCAGCCAGTAGTTGAAGATCTCGGGCGCGCTCACCACCGCATCCGCGGTCTCGGCCAGGATGCCGTCTCCGATGGAGAGCGGGAGCCGATCCGGCTTGGCCCCGATAGTGCCCGACTCGTAGATGAGGACGAGATTCGGGGCGTGCGTGGCCCGCGCCAGGTTGGCGGCCGCGCTGGGCAGCCCGATCCCCACGAAGCAGGTCATGCCGCCAGTGAGAGCGCGGGCCGCGCAGGCCGTCATCATCTCGTCGGCCGTGTACGCGGCCGGTTCGGCCGCTTCCGCTGGCGCCATGGCCGCCGGGCCTGTGCCGTTCATGCCCTCATCCTCCCTCGCCGGTCTCGGCGCCCGCCAGGCTGCCCGGGCTCACCCCGAACACGTCCGTGTCCAGCCAGCGCAGGAATCGTTCCCGGTCCCGGCTGATCTTGTCCCACGCCAGGTAGAAGTCGTTGTCACGGTCCGAGTAGCCGAGCGCGTACGACGGGTGCGCTCCCCCTGGTACCTCGGCCACGTAATTAACCGTCCAGGACGGCAGGACGATGGCCCCGGGCTGGGGCCCGAGAACATCTACGACCTCCTCAACGGTAACGATCGACCGTTGGGCACCGAGCACGGCTTCCTTCTGCACCCCGGTGATCCCCCAGAGCTGGACGTTTCCCGCCCGGTCGGCGCGCTGTGCGTGGATCACCGCCACATCCGGCCGGAGCGCGGCCACGGCGGTCAGCCTCTCCCCGGTGAATGGGCAGGTAATCGGGCGGATCGCCGGACTGCCGTCCAGGCCAGGCAGGCCTTCAAGGCCGGTGCCGCTGTATCCGCGCAGGACCGCGAACGGCACGCCGGACGCCC
>OBLW0100000642.1_pt1 | contig 29754 bp, 28 predicted proteins | sample 1520161 | NCBI WGS metagenome assembly OBLW01 (sample SAMEA3539309, study PRJEB22396) | soil metagenome | biome: tundra; feature: field; material: soil | place: USA | collected 2010-05 | depth 0.15 m
GACACCGGCGTGAGGGCGTTGTCGGCATAGGCCATTTCCACCGAACCGTTCAGATCGAGGTTTGCGGTGGGGCGCACAGCGGCGGTAAATACTCCGGCGTTCTCGTTTATGGTCACGGTGCCGCCAATCGAAGCGCCCACGGGTAACGGAATGTTATGAGGATCGCCCTCTGCAACGACGTGATTCTGGAAACGGTACGTGAGCGAGAGCGTAGCGCGCGAGGAAACATCCCATGCGCCCGTCAGATTATTGGTTACGTACAACTGGCCCGTATAGCCTGCTGCCGGCGCGCCAATGTTCGGACTGCCCTCAAACGTGGCGGACCCGGCAGCCGCGCTCGTGGTTTTGAGTGCGCCCTGGTAAGTAATGGTCTCATTCGGATTGGCGGGCGTTGACACGGTCGTTCCGCTGGTAAAGGTCGCCAACCCGGGTTGGTGCATCGTGGAAAAGCTGATCTGGTCGCCCAGACTGAAGTTGCTCGTCGTCTGCCACGTGGCGCCCAGGTCGGCGGCTAGAACCTGACGTGTCGCGTTCGCATTCCCGATGTAGGTCAGCTCGCGCGTCGTCCCATTCAAGCCCTGATAGCTGTCGTAGTAGTTGGGCAGGTGCATGTTCGCGTTAGTAAACCGCACATCTCCGTTGATCGACAGGTTCTTGATGCTCGCGCTCTGCAGGCGAAGCACCTCGGTCGGGAATATGGCGCGCGTCGGCTGGGAGCGCAGATAGCTGGTAACCACAGCGCAGGCCGGATTGATGACCGGCAAGCCGCCTGGCGTGTTGGGCGCCGACAGGATCGTATTCGTGGTGGCACTCGTATACGCAGCGCCCATACTGCCGGTGTTGCAGGCGCCGATGCCATAAGGCGACAAGCTGTCGTAGTCGTTGATCGCTGCCGGGGTTCCATCCGCCTCTTGCACGATGAGGGAACTTGCAGCCAAGGTGAAGAACGAGTCGCCCTTGTAGTGCGTGATCTGCTCTTCGTAGCTGATCATCGTGCCCCGCACCGGCTTCCAGTCGAGCCCCGCTGTGATGTCATCCGTGTCGTTGCGCTGATATTCCGCCAGCACGGCATTATATTTGGCGAACTGATAGCCGCTCGGGCTGAGGCTCGGCCCCTCCATCAGGTTCTTGGCGTACGCGAACCGGTAGGTCACAGTCGATAGTGGCATCAGGACGATGTTGATATCGGTCATGCGCCGCACGGTATTGAACATGAAAGGCGATTGAAGTGTCTGCGGCCACGCGAACGAGCCCGTAGGGGCGTTGGAAGGGCCGATTGGAATCGACTGCCCGCTGGGAATGTTCGGATTGCCGAGCAGGTCGTAATCGAAATACCGGCGATCACGACGAAACGTCCCGGTGAACTCGTAAAGCTTGCCCTTCGAGGCGCTCATCCTGGCAAAGTTGACCGGATCGCCGCCGAATCCGCTGCCCACGGCGCTCAGCCTGTCGACCGGGGTGTTCTTCTGGCCCGGCAGCGCGCGCATCTCAAAGGTTTCATTTTGCACCCGCGGTCCAGATTGCAGATTCACCAGGTTGCTGTACATCGCCTGGCTGCCCGTGGCATTCGCGATACGGCCGCCCAGATCCACGCTCTGATGGATCGCATAACCATTTGGTGCAGACATCGGTTTATCCGACGCCGGACTTTGAGCGGCTGTTACACCCGCCGTCATCAATAGAATGGCGACTCCCATGCCGCCAGCGATGCACTGGATGATTGCGGTACAAGAAAACCAGCCTATCTTCTTCATCTGAAGCCTCACTTGAAAAAAACCCAGTCTTGCTGAAATCGAAATCCTTGAGCCCATGTGCCAGTTAGGAACCGGGCGCCCCAAGCGCCTTAGCGGATATTGCGCCCGCTCCATGTCTGCTACCTGAGAAATGCCACATTCATGTTTGAACCGTGGATCATCGTGTGGCAGTCCGTGCAAGGTGTCAGCTCAGACGAACCCGCGTTCACGCCGTGCACCGTGCCTGCGGCGACCGGGCTGTGGCACTGGTTGCACAGCACGTTGACGTTCGGCATATTCAACAGGCGCGCATTCTGCGAGCCATGCGGCGTGTGGCACCCCATGCACCCCTCGCCTTTTATGGGCGTGTGCTCGTAGACGAACGGCCCGCGCATCTCGGAGTGGCACTTGGTGCAGATCAGGTTCGAATCGTTCCTCGACCGCAGGTTGCTCTTTTCGAATGTGCCGTGCACATCGTGGCAGTCGCTGCACTGGACAAGCCCTTCGTTCACCTTGTGGTGGTAGGGCATATCGAACTGCGGCTTCTCGTCGGTATGACACTGGTAGCAGAGCGTGGGCTGGGAGGCCCTCAGAAGGTGCTCCTTGTCCTCGCTCTTGTGAATGCCGTGGCACCCGATGCAGCCCACATCGGCCTTGGCGTGCGGCGATCGCTCAAAGTCCGGATGCGCTCCCGAGTGGCATTGCAAGCAGGTGGCATCGATCTCTTTGGTCGAGTGTTTGGAGGGATTGAAGATCTTCGTGACATCGCCGCCGCCATCCACGTGCGCTTTGCCTGGTCCATGGCAGCCCTCGCAGGTCACTCCGCTCTTGCCGTGCATCTCCGCTATCTTGGTATGCGGATTATCGGCAAACTTTTTGGCGGTCTCTTCATGGCAGGTCGCGCACGTTTCCGCACCCACATATTGAGACGGATCGGCTTGCTTCGCCTGTGTGCCGGCCGGTTTGTCTCCTTTTGCAGGAGCAGCCGTTGCTGTCGCGCAAAGCATGAATGCGCCCAGCAAAAGCATGAAACAAATGCGCAGCCCCAAGAAGTTCTTCGGAGCCTTTTCAATGAACATTCGCCGTACTGGCCCTTCGATATGCATCAAGTACCACCTTGGGAGCTCTCTTAGCAGCCTTCAAAATCAGCTCGGCCAGCACCTGGAGGTTGCGCAACAGCTATAAATTCCCGCCAGGTTTTTGGTCTCACTCGTCCGAAGGTGCTTGTTGTGCGGAGCATCACCTCATGCGCTGCATCCTACGTCTTTCCCATTGCAGATTCGGTGACCTTGGTCACACGCTGTACCGTTCTGCATCACACGACCCAATTCGCTGAATCCGCAGGACCTGCCCGCGCGGACACCGGCAAGGAAAGCGAAGTCCATCACCGGCGACTCCGTCGGCCAGCCGATCAACTCAGAGGCAAGCGAAGACAACATCGTCCCTTCAATCGCTCGCCGCTTGGGTCTTCCGAAGACATGTGAGGCTCATCACATCCATCAAATCGCGACGTGCGGCAGACTCTAACGAGGCGAAAAAGTCTCTTTCCCGGAGGCCGTAGAGTTTCACCTCAGCAGCATTCTGAGCCGCTGAGCGGGCCGCCAAGGAGGCCGTAAGCCTTCCGTCGGCGGCGGACGGGGCAAGACCATGGCGGACGTAGAGATTCCGGCTATCACCCAGAAAAAGCAGAAACATCTGCAAAGGCAGGCGCCCGTAGGCTGTGCGGCCTGCGCCCATCGCCGTCCCGGCTGGTTTTGTTCACTCGGCAACGCCGTGCTCGCCGACCTGGAACTCGTCACCAGCACCATCTCGCTTCCTCCCCAGGCCTCCTTGTTTGTGCAAGGGGAAGATGCGCGCTGTCTCTACTTGATTTGTGGGGGCTACCTCAAACTGACCGCCGGGCGTCCGCAAGATCGTCAGATGATCGTGCGCGTCGCAGGACCGGGTTCAGTGTTGGGCTTGTACGCCGTCCTCTCGCATGGAGTCTACGAAGTTTCAGTAGAATCGTTGACACCCGCGCGGCTTCGACCCGTCGAACGCGAGCGATTTCTCAACTTCCTGCGCTGCCACAAGGAAGCCCAGATGCACGCCGTGCAATGTATTTGCCAGGAGTACCGCTTTGCTCTGCAGGATGCATGCCGCATCTCGCTGGCTGAAACCGTCGCTGGGCGGCTGGGGAGGCTACTGCTGGAGCTCGGACACCAGATCGGCGAAACCCTCGACGGCGGCGTCTTCCGCTTTCCGCTGCTCCTGACTCACGAGGAGATGGCCTCGATGGCCTGCACCACCCGCGAAACCGTTACCCGCACGCTAGGCCAGTTTCGTAAAGACGGCTGGATCACAATCGAGGATGCGCTGGTTACAGTGATGCAGCCTCAGCAGTTGCAATTGCTGAACTAGCGCAAACGGTCGTTTTCACGCTTCCAACGCAGCCGCACCCAGAGTCCAAGAGATATCATTGAAGACTGGGAGTTCGTACTACTTATGATTCGCATTGCGGTTTGCTTTTCTGTTGTTCTTCTCTCCATTTCTGCGATTGCTCAAAGTGCCGAGGGGACTGTAACTCCGACCCCAGTTGGCGTCACCTCAACTGCATCGCCCGAGATCACTCAATTCCAGAAAATTGAAGACAACTGGTCCAACTCGATCAATATGCGCGATCAGTATGGACTCGAGCTTGTCTTGTCACCTCTCTTCGTCGACGTATCGGCGAGTGGAGACATCACCACGCGCAATCAACAACTGGCCGATTTGATTGGCGGCGAAGACAAGACACTGCACTTGCAACAGAAAGTGATCACTGTCCGCATGCTCGGCGACACCGCCGTCGCCAACGGCACGTATGTGCTCCACCACAAAATGGCGAGTGGTCAGGTGGATGAGAAGGGCGTGTTCACGCACGTCTTCGAGCGCACGCGCGGCGGATGGTCGTGCATCAATTCGCAGCGCACTTCGCTCCGCACCGACGCGCCTGGAAAAACCAAGAAGCAGTCGACCGCCGAAATGCCATTCCATATTCCGCTTTTCTCCAAGAGCGACAAGAGTAACCAGTAAGGGCCGGGAGTTCGCACGCGTGAGCGCCCTACCGCGCGAATGTGCTGGCTCTTCAGTCTGCGGAAGCGGCCGCTCGCCCTGCTCCCTGTACGCGGATCGAAACATGCACAAGAGACAGCGCCGCGGGTGTTACGCCGGGAATCCGGCTCGCCTGTCCAATTGTGCTCGGACGAACCCGCTCCAGCGTTTCCCGCATCTCGCGCGACAGTCCGCTGATTGTGCCGTATTCGATCCATTCCGGAATGGCCACGGCCTCAGCGGCCTTCAGCTTCTCAATTGATTTCTTCTGCTGATCGAGATAGCCGGCGAACTTGATCTCTGTTTCCACCGCGCGCGCCTCGTTGCGAAGAGCGGCTCGCGCTTCCGGGCTCCACAGCTCTGAGTTTTGCTGCAGATTCGCGAACTCGTCTAACAATGGCTCAGCAGCGAGGACATCGTGCAGCACTGCGAGCACCGGCTCAATCGTCACTTCAGGCCGCTTCAGCAGTTGTGCCCATGTCGAACCTGCAGTCGCAGTCAATTCGCCAAATCCTGACGCTTGCAGTTGCTCTACATCCACTTTGCCGGAAATCAGAATGCGCTTGAGCGCCGCCATGCGCGCCTGCTTCCGCTCGTACTCCGCCCACGCCTCATCGTTAATCAGGCCCAGCTTGCGGCCATACGGCGTCAGCCTGCGGTCCGCATTATCAATGCGCAGGTGCAGGCGGAACTCGGCCCGGGAGGTAAACATGCGGTAGGGCTCGTTCGTTCCCTTCGAAATCAAATCGTCGATGAGAATCCCCGTGTAGCCTTCCGTGCGGTCCATGGTGAACGGCGCCTCGCCCTTGAGCCAAAGCGCAGCATTGATGCCCGCCATGATGCCCTGGCACGCAGCCTCTTCGTAGCCACTGGTGCCGTTGATCTGCCCCGCGAGATAGAGGCCCTCCATGCTCTTCACACGCAGCGTTCGATCGAGCTCCGTCGCATCCACGCTGTCGTACTCGATCGCGTATCCCGGCCGCAACATCTCCGCGTCTTCGAGGCCGGGAATCGAGTGCACAATCTGCCACTGCACCTCCATCGGCAACGACGTTGACATCCCGTTCACGTAAACCTCGTGTGTGTTCAGCCCCTCCGGCTCGAGGAAAAACTGGTGTTGCGTCTTGTCGGGGAATTTGACGATCTTGTCTTCGATCGACGGGCAATAGCGCGGCCCAATCCCTTCGATCCGCCCCGAATACATCGCCGACCGATGTACGTTCTCGCGAATCAGCCGCAGCGTCTCCGGTGTGGTGAAGGCTATGTGGCAGCTCACCTGCGGCTGCACAATCTTCTTCGTGCGAAAGCTGAACGGCGTAGGCTCCGCGTCGCCGGGCTGCTCTTCGAACCGTTCCCAATGAATCGTGCGCCCATCTAGACGCGGCGGTGTCCCAGTCTTCAAACGGCAAGTCCGCAGCCCTAGCCGCCGCAGCGCCTCACCCAGCAACACGGAAGCGGGCTCGCCACTACGCCCCGCCGGATACCGCTCCTCGCCACAGTGGATTAACCCGTTCAAAAATGTGCCGGTGGTGATGATCGTCGCCCCAGCCAATAAATTCCGTCCATCCCGCAGCTTCAACCCCAGCACGCGACGCCGTGGACGAACCGGCCGTGGCAACTCTGCTGATTCGTCGATATTGTGAGTCCCCGGTCCGTCGTCTTCCGTTCCCTGTTCCTTATTCCCTGTTCCCTCGTCGATCACCAAATCGACGACCTCTGCCTGCCGAATATGCAGCCCCGGCTGGCCCTCCAGCACCTCGCGCATCTTCACGCGGTAGAGCTGCTTGTCGCACTGCGCGCGCGGACTCCACACCGCCGGACCGCGCGATGTGTTCAGCAACCGGAACTGGATGCCCACTGCATCGGCTACTTCGCCCATAATGCCGCCCAAGGCGTCGACTTCCCGCACCAGGTGTCCCTTGGCCACGCCGCCAATCGCCGGATTGCAGCTCATCTGAGCGATCAGGTCGAGGTTCATCGTAATCAGCGCAGTCCTTAGCCCCATGCGCGCCGCAGCCATCGCCGCCTCGCACCCCGCGTGTCCCGCACCCACTACCACCACATCGTATTGTTCGGTGAAAGCCATCCAATCCTATTCTACGGATTGCCCGGTATTTCCGCTGGAACAGGCCGGACGAAACACTTCGAGCAGTCCCTAATCCGGTGCTACCATGCTCAGAAAGCACGACAATCTCACCAAATGCCCAGGAGGAATTGCCGCATGGGTTCATCGGAGCTTCCCCTGGACCGGCAGCCCGAAGCCGCTCCAATTTCCCCTTCCAGTGCTGCCGCGGACTTACACCAGCCCGCACAATCCCCCGAAGAGTTGCAGGAAGAAAGCCGGAAGATTCGCCGCTTCCAGATGGTAATGAACATGGTGATGCAGGTGATCGCGCAGGATCAGTCGATCACCGTCGACGAAGCCTCGGAGATGGTGGCCGACACGCGTCGCGTGGCTTTGGGCATGTTCCCCGACAAGGAACTGGCCTTCAACCTGATCTACTGGCCACGCCTGCAGCGCTTGATGCGCGAGCGCTACCGCATGCAATAAGGCACCTGCGGTGCGGCCAACGCGGCCTTCGCCGCAGATGAATTCTCCAGCATCTCAAACGATCGGGGTTCCTCTCATTCACCGCAAGAGCGGCCCTAGCGGAACAATTTGGAAGCGCGGAATGACACTTCAGGGATCGCAACGAAGCTCCGTAGCCACGCGAAGCCGTTGCCCGGACGGCTAGTCCCCTGGACGGCAAGTCCTATTTGTTGTCGTTGGCGGTCAGGCGGAAGGTGATGGTTCCCCAGAAGAGCCGCGCGCGCATCTGGACAGGTAGATGGCGGTCGTCGTCGGTATACCAGATCCAGATATTGCCGCGATTCTTCACCACGCCGGCCGCGGCGGTAGGTTGCACGCGAATCGTCTTGAACGCGCCGAGCGGCGTCTTGACCTCTTCGCGGCCCTCCACCTTCATGGTCACCGGCACATTGTGCATTGCGTCCACCACTGGCAGCACAAAGTTGTGCCCCACTTCCAGGGGCTGCGACGCAGCGTAAAACACGCCGGTCAGAAGATCGGTCATGCAGCCAGGAATCGGCACCTCGACATGCTTGGATTGGCCGGTCACCTGATTCTTCTCATCCAAAATCGACTTTGATTGGGGGTAGTCGATGTGCAGGGTGGAATTGATTTGCCGTCGGCCCTCGACCGTCTGCTTGTCGAAATCGTACGTACACCCCTTGGTGCGATCGAACATTGATTGAAAACGGTCGCTGACATGAAAAATCAAGTTGATCGCGCCGATCGTGTCGGCCGTCGCACTTACTCGCTCGCGGTCGCCCGCTGCTTCAAAGTGGAGCACCGCGGTGCCGGCCGGGAAAACGCGCCAGTCGACTGAATAGGTGAGGGTTTGCTTTTGCGGGAAGGTAAATCCGGGGCGCGGCGGAGGAAGCAGCGTAGGTTGCTGGCCGTAAGCCACGGCGGCAAGGGCGATGCCACAAGAAATCGTCTTCACCGCCGTGCGAATCTTCACCGTGAGGCTCGGCTCCTTCGAGTTTGACCTACCCGGCGCGGGAATCGTCTACCCGGCCTGGGCAAATTGCGGCAACTCGCCGCGACAGTTCGTTGGGTAGGTGGCTTATCGCAGCCCGTGCCCCAGTAAAGCCAGAGCCGGCCGCAAAAAGAGGAGGCTCAGGTAGAGCAGCGTTGCTCCAATAGCTGAATTGTACTCGCGGTGCCGTAAGTAAAGCGCAAAGGAGAAGTTGCCTTGTGTCACTTCCGTTTGGTCGCCCCCGTCCAGCGCCGATTGAACGGGTACGAGGGCTGCCGAAAGACGTGGAATCAGCCTCGGCACGCGCTGGCGATATGCTTCGAATTCAGGAAACGTCGCCCGCAGAAAACGCTCTTCCGAAGCAATCACCGGAACATAGATCAGCAAAAACATCACCGCGAGCGCAATCGCCACGGTCCAACTCAGCAAGGCAACGGCGAATCCCGCAGCAATCAGAATCGATCCCAGGTAGAGCGGATTGCGGGTGTGAGCGTACGGGCCGGTCTGCGTCAATTCACGATTCTTTTTGACGTAACCTGCAGCATAGCCTCGCAGCCAGAGTCCCGGGAGCACCAGGACAAGGCTCCATGCAATCGCCGATGGTTCGGGAGCGCGACTCCACAACTCGAAAACGTATAGCGCCGCGACGACAAAACCGAGAGGTACGCGAATTCGCCTCGCCACCCTCTCCCACCGCCACTGCGTGGGGCGGACTCTTGGAGGAGTGTTAGCGCTGCTCACAGGGCCGCCTTTGCATAAAGCAGCTCCTCAGCTACACTCAGTACCTCATCCGGTTGGATCGTCAGCAGACCAGCTTCCGGCATTTTTCTGCGCGTATGGTCGCGGCGGCTTGCGGGGCTTCGCAGCACTTTGGACTCTGTGCCGAACGGACCGTTGCGGCGCGGATCGGTGGGACCATAGATTCCCACGACAGGCTTGCCCAGGGCGCAGGCAAGATGCAACGGCCCTGTGTCGCCCGCAATCACCAGCGCCACGCGGCGGGTAAGTGCAATGAGATTCTCGAGAGATGGGGCAAGAGGCGTTGCGGCACCTTTCGTTCGGCTCACGATCACATCGACGATCCGCTCTTCTCCAGGACCAGCATTGACCAACACACGACATCCTCGGCCAATCAGCCCCTGCGCTGCGATTGCATACCGCTCCACAGGCCAGCGCTTCGCGCCCCAGCCCGCGCCGGGATTGATGAGCACAGCGCGCTGGCCACGTGCCGACGCAAGAAGTCCATCGGCCCAGGCCTCGGCTCCAAGGTCGAAAGGCAACCAGGGCTGCACCGGCTTCAACGCATCACCTGCTACAGCGCAGGCCAAGTCAAAATCCTGCTCGATCACATGGGCGCCGCGTGTGGCAACGCGGTCAGTGAACAGCCAGCGCGCTGCCCATTCACGCGGCTCTGCTTCGCCGATCAGCCGGCCTCCGGCAAGCCGGCCAAAGACAGCGGAGCGCACTGCTCCCTGAAAATCGATGACCGCGTCATATTTCGCCTCACGAAGTGCGCGCCGCAGAGCCATAAACTCGCGGATCGTCCGGCCAGCCAACGGGCTCTTGCCCCATTGCTTTGCAGGCGTGAGGTGCACTCGATCCACCAGCGGCTGCTTAGGCGCCGACTGCCCCGTATCACGACCCGAAGCGCCAGCCGCGGACAGCAACGCGCACCACTTCGGCTCGACCACCCAGTCGATTACCCACTCGGGATGTGCCCTTCGCAAGGCAGTCACAGCCGGGAGCGCATGCAGAATGTCGCCCATGGCGCCCAACCGGACCACGAGCAAGCGAAACTTGGACTGCGTTTGCAAACTTCGATTTTCTCACAGCGATGGAATCGTGGGACGCCCAAGCAGGCGATTGACGAGCCATCCGATGACCGCACTCACGTCTTCAATTTCGATGTGCAAGCGAGCTGTTTTGAGTGGATGCGCTGCCGGGAAACCGGAAACTAAATTCTCCAGCCGCACCGCGTCCTTTTCTGTCGTGATCAGCGCAGTGGCTCCCACGGAGCGCGCAGCGGCGACAAGCGCGTTTACCTCCTGCGCCGTGTAGCGGTGGTGATCACGGAAGGTCGTTTGCTCGGCGAGCAGCAATCCGGCGTCTTCCAGGCCATCGAAAAACTGCTCCGGCTGGGCGATCCCGCAAAACGCGGCGACCGGGCCGTCGATGTGAGGAACTTCCATCCGGCGATGCAAACGCCAGATTGGCTTCGTCCAACCCCATACGCGGAGTTGCGATTCAAAACCCGGCTCTTCGGCCGGGATCGCGAGAATGCTCGCCCGATTTACAGCCTGCAACCCTTCGCGCAGATTGCCCGCCGGCAAAAGGGAGTCCTCCCAATCGCAGCGATTCAAGAGCAGAATGTCCACGTCGCGAGCGAGCTGCCGATGTTGAAAGCCGTCGTCGAGAATATGGGCAAGAATGATTTGGTCTTCGCGAAGATGCTGCAGCCCAGCTGCATCGAACTCCAATTCAGCCAACAGGCCAGCGTCGTAGCGCTTTGGTGCGACATAAACCCGCGCGCCGGTTTCCCGGGTGATCAACAGCGGTTCATCACCAAACTCGTCGACGGATCCCTCGGACCGGACACGCACTGGTTGGTTGCTCTGTCGCCCGTATCCTCGCGAAAGAATATCTACCGAGAATCCTTTAGCCGCGAGCATCTGTGCCAACGCAATCGCAAAGGGCGTCTTCCCCGCGCCGCCGGTGGACAGGTTGCCTACACTGATCACCGGCCAGCGGAGATGCCGCACCGGCTCCCAGCCAACCTTCAGAACAAGATTGCGCACGGCAACAGCCCCCGCGTAAAGCGGGACCAGTGGAGCAAGCCAAGGTCTTTTCATCGTCGAAGGTCAACTTTCGCGATCAGTTCTTGAATTGCGTCCACCGCGCGCGCAGTCGCCCCCGCGTGTGCGTCAAAGACCTGCTTGGCCCGCGCGCCAAGTGCGGCCGCCTCATCCCGATCCGACAGCACATCAATCAAAGCAATAGCCAGTTCTTCCCTGGTCGCGATGCGAATGGCTTCGTGCGCAATCAGGTCCTCGGTAATTGAACGGAAGTTGGCGTAGTGCGGACCCACTACGACGGGCACGCCGAATTGCGCCGGCTCGAGCGGGTTGTGGCCGCCCGTCGGAAAGAGGCTTCCGCCGACAAACGCGACCGCCGAGATCGAATAGACAGACGCCAATTCCCCTATAGTGTCGAGCAAAATGATCTGCCCTGCGCTGACCGGCTCGATCTGCTCTGCCGGCCGGTCCTTCCAGAGCGAACGTTCGATCCATTTGGACCCGGACTTCTGAAGAAGCGCAGCCACCGCGGCGAAGCGCTCAGGATGACGTGGCGCAAGCACCAGCGCCAGTTGCGAATCTGCTTCGCCAATTTCTGGCCAAGCCTCCAGCAGCGCAGCTTCTTCGCCTTCCAGCGTGCTCCCCGCCACAATGTAACGCAGCCCCGGTCCGAGCGCCTTCAATAGCCGAGTCGCTTCGGCCTCCTGCGCAGCCCGTATATCGAATTTCAGATTCCCCGCGACGGTCACGCGTTCCGGCAGACAGCCAATCGCCTTCAACCGCTCGGCATCGGTCTCGCTCTGTGCCAGGACGCGGCTGATCCGGCTGAGCTGCGGCTGCCAGAACCAGCGCAATTGGCGGTATCGAGGCCAGGAGCGGTCGGAGATGCGCGCATTGACCACCACGACGGAAATCTGCCTGCGGAAGCAGCCGCTGAGCAAATTCGGCCAGAACTCGGTTTCGGCGAGAACGAGCATGCGCGGCCGGATCGCGTCGAGGTGCGCCTTCACGGCCCAGGGCAGATCAAGCGGACAGTAGAACACCCGATTCGCCCCAAACCGCTCGCGCGCCAAATTTTGCCCGGTCCGCGTAGTGGTCGAGATCAGTACTTGCAGTTTCGGCAAGGCGCGATCCAGTTTCGCGATGAGCCGGCTTACGGCCAGCACTTCTCCCACCGAAACCGCGTGCAGCCAGATTACGGGCCGTTCCGCCGACTGGCTCCTGAGCCACGCCGGAATCTTTCCCAGCCTTTCTCGCAGCCCTTCGCGGTATTTGTGCGTGGTGGCCATCCGCCACAGCCACCATGGCGCACTGGCAACGAGTCCCGTGAGCAGCGCGAGATTATAGAAAAGCAGAATCATGCGTGACGGAATTCGCCTTCCCTCGGTCTAACCCTAAAATGATACAGTCGTGCACGATGAAGGGTTTGAAGCTCGCTCCGCTGCTTGCTATTTGGCTGGTGCTGCCGGCGGTCGCCAACGACCATAAGGAGCCGCCTGTACAGCCGGCCACTTCATTCGCCGCCGTCGAAGTGCACGACAAAGAGAAGGTCGCAGTTGCCGCGCAACCCTACGACACGAAAGAAAAGGAAGCGATCTTCCGCGTGGACTACCTGAGCCACGGCGTAATGCCTGTCCGCCTGATCGTGACCAACAACGGCGACCGGCCCATCTCCTTGCGCGACGCGCGCATTCTCTTTCAAACTCGGGCTGGTGATCGGATCCAGGCCGCGGAGCCCGAAGATGTGGAGCGGCTGATGACGCGCAAGGAACGCGAGGGCGGCAAGATTCCAATGCCCGGCCCGATTCCGAGCATCCATATGAAGCCCAAGGCCAGCAACAAGGATATCGAGGCGGACTTTGACGAGTTCGAGTATGGTGCGCTTGTGGTGGAAGCACACACCACGCGCGCCGGCTTTCTGTTTTACGACGTCTCGCAGCTCGACGATCCGCTCAAAGGCGCCAAGCTCCACTTGCACAAGCTGCGCGATGCGGATGGCAATGAGCTTTTCTTCTTTGAAATTCCCTTCGACAAATACCTGCAATCGAAATCAGATGCGATGAAGTGAGAATGTTCCGGCCGGCCCGGGCCGCTCCTTCGCCTGCGTCGTCGGATGATACGATTCATTCGTCGACGCGTCGCCGACCGCGCGCTGGAGCATGCGATGGCTCAAAAGGCCAACTACGGAATCGACGCACCGAATGTCATCCGCAATTTCTTCATCGCAGGCACGATCTTTCTCGTCGTCGCCCTTGTGTTTCCTCGCGTCACCATCGCTCACGTCGAGTTCCTCCTTTTCCCAGGCTTTCTGTGGCCGGCGGTTTGGTTCATCTTCTTCGGCGGGCTGATGCTGCTCTATTCGCTCGTCGGCAAATTCCGTCACCGCGACCGCATGCTGGCGAAAGTGACGTGGACCGGCGCTGAAAACGTGCTCGACGTGGGCACGGGCCGGGGATTGCTGTTGATTGGCGCGGCCAAACAGCTCACCACTGGCCACGCGACGGGTATCGACATCTGGAATGCGGAAGACCTTTCGGGCAACGGCCCTGAAGCGCTGAAGGCGAATATTGCCCTTGAAGGCGTTGGCGAAAAAACGACCATCAAGAGTGAGGACGCGCGCGCGATGAGCTTCCCCGACGGATCGATGGATGTAGTGCTGTCGAATGTATGCCTGCATAACATCTACCAGCAGCCCGGGCGCTCCAAGGCTTGCCGCGAGATTGCACGCGTGCTCAAGCCGGGCGGCGTGGCTGTTATTTCCGACTACAAACTGACGAAGCAGTATGCGGCCGAATTTGCAGGCGCGGGCCTCAAGGTGAAGATGTGCCCGCTGGATTGGACCGGCACGTGGCCGCCCTTGCGCATCCTGATCGCGCGTAAGCCGGCATAGGTTGCGCCCTATTCGTAGTAGGTCGCGGTCGTCGTATCGGTCTCCCAGATGGTGCAATCTTTCACGCGCACCCGCCCCTGAGTCATTCCATCGAGTTGCTGGTTGGTCTGGTCGTAAAAATACTTGGCAATGTTTTCGGCCGAGGGATTCAACGTCGTAAACGGCTCCAAGTCATTGAGCATCTGATGGTCGATGCGGCCGATGACCGGACGCAGCACCTGCTTCAGCAATTTGAAATCGAGCAGGAGCCCGGATTCATCCAGCGCCGCGCCGGCCAGTGTCACCCGCACCTTGTAGTTGTGTCCATGCGGATTCTCACACTTACCCTGATAGTTGCGGAGATAATGTCCCGAAGAAAAACCCGCCTCTACAGTAACTTCATACATCGGCGTTCGCTCGATCCTGTGCGGGGAAGAGTCCCACTCCCCATTCTATTGCCTTGGGGCTGCGCGCCACCGAGATGCGACGCCAACACCGGGCGAGAATTGGATGCAACGCCGAGGCCGCGCGCACAATCTACTCGGGCGGTTTTCGTCGTTGACGCCGCGCGGTTTGGCGCGCTTCCTCGCTACGCCGGTCGACCTGCTCGAAAAGATGACTCAATACTCCGATGAGCGCGAACGCGAGGCCGGCGAGCAGCAGGACGAGGGATATCGTGCGCCACAGCGATCCGTTCGCCGGCAATCCCGGCTGAAAGCTCGACGGGACCATCGACATGCCCATGGATAGGACCGCGAAGAGTCCCAGCGTTCCGGCGAGTATGTAGAAGTTGCGCGACATGGTGGCTAGGAACGGGCACAACGAGTGCTGCTGCGATTGTACGGTGCGTTCGTCTTCAGGCCGAGAGCTGAGTCGAATCCAGGAGCGTCACGCCGGCTCGCGCGAAATCGGTTTCGATCTTGGTGACGGATCCATTCAAGTCGATGGCGCGACAGGCATCACGAATCACGAAGGCAGGTAAGCCGAGCCGCCGTGCATCAAGAGCCGAATAGGCGACGCAGTAGTCGTAAGCGAGGCCGGCGAAGAAGACGCGCGTGAGCCCCCGTTCGCGCAGATAACCAGCGAGACCCGTCCCTGTGGTGCGGTCGTTTTCGAAGAAAGCCGAGTAGGAATCGATCTCGCGCCGGAAGCCTTTGCGCAGAATCAGCTCGGCCTGCGGCAGGTGAAGGTCCGGGTGAAACTCTGCTCCAAAGGTCTGCTGCATGCAATGCTCGGGCCAGAGGGTCTGCAATCCGTAGCTCAACTCGATCTGCTCGAAGGGCTGTTTGCCGGGGTGGCTCGACGCAAATGAGGTGTGCCCGCGTGTGTGCCAGTCCTGGGTGAGAACGATGTGCTGGAAGTGCGGCGCAATTCTGTGAATTGGCTCGATCACGGCGTCGCCATCGGCGACGGCCAGTGCCCCACCGGGACAAAAATCGTTTTGCACGTCGATAACGATGAGAACGTCGTTGGGAGTGATGTTCATTTGCTCTATCCGCCCTCCCTCACTCGGTGTCGCTTCCCTTGTGAAAGAACTTCTCAACATCCGTGATCGTCGTCGTCATCCGATATGGCGGAAGGCTGTTCAGAAACGTCTGTCCGTAGCGTTGCTTGCGAATGCGCGGATCGAGCAGCACCAGCACGCCGCGATCTTCGAGCGACCTGATTAAGCGGCCAAATCCCTGCTTGAGCGTCAACACCGCCGATGGCACCTGGTAATCGAAAAATGGCTTACCGCCCGCCTCTTCGATGGCCTTCATGCGCGCCTGGACGACCGGATCGTTGGGCACCGCGAACGGCAGCCGATCGATGATGACGCAACTGAGCGCCTCGCCCTGCACGTCTACGCCTTGCCAAAAGCTCGACGTGCCGAAGAGGACGGCGTTCGGCGTGACCCGAAACTCCTCAAGCAGAGCTTTGCGCGGAGCGGTTCCGTGCAGCAGGATGGGAAAATCGAGCACTGGCAGCAGCCGCTCGTACAGGTCGCGCATCTGCGCGTAACTGGTAAAGAGGCAGAAGGCTCGACCGCGGCTCAGATCGAGCACGCGGCGAATGCACTCGGCCGCAGCCTCGGGGAATTCCGGATCGCGCGGATCGGGCATCTCCGGCGGGAGATAGAGCAGCGCCTGCTCGCCGTAACGAAAATGAGAAGGCACCACCAATTCGCGCGCTTCGCTGAGACCGAGCCGTTTACGAATGTGCTCGAAGCCGCCCTGCACCGTCAGCGTCGCCGAGGTGAGCACGACCGTAGGGATGGTCTCGAAGACGAGCTCACGCAGCAGTTCCGAAACATCGATTGGCGTGGCCTGGAGAAATGTTGTTCGGGATCCCGACCGAGGAGCAACCGAGCCCTTTTCGGTAGCGCCATACGCGCGTCGCTCGAGCCAATAGACCATGTTGCTGGCGTTCGATTCGAGCAGAAATTCGAGTTCCGACCGCAGCCGGACGACGCGCTTGCGCAGGCCCGGCGCTTCATCCACACCGGTGAGTCGCTCCATCTCCGCTTCCATCAGCTTCAACGTGGCCCGCACGCTCATGTAGAGGTCGCCTGAAGTTTCGAGGAATTCTTCGCGCGCAGCAAAGGGCTGACGGCCATCGGAAGTCATGGGCAAACCGGCGAAGAACATCCGTGCGCGCTCGCGCAGTTGCTGCGTCGCGACGGGCATTCTCTCCGCGCCCTCTTTGCCGCGCAGGAGCATATCGGTGTCGCGGGCCAGTTCCTCGAACCGAATATTGCTGACTGAAAGGCCGAAGTAGCTCGAAGCCACATCTTCCAGTTCGTGCGCCTCATCGAACACCACGGCCGCTGCCTCCGGCAGGACACCCACATCCGGCGCACCCGATGCCTCCTGCTTCACAGCCAAGTCGGCAAAAAACAGGTGGTGATTCACGATGATGATGTCCGACTCAAGTGCCTTGCGCCGCATCTCCGTAATGAAGCAGCGCCGGTAGTCTGGGCAGTTTGTCCCCAGGCACGCATCGGACCGGGCATCCAGCTTGTGCCACAGCGCGCTCGATTCGGGCAAGCCGGACAATTCGGACCGGTCGCCGGTTTCGGTGGTTTTCTCCCACGCAGCAATCTGCTGGTATTGGTCGATCTCTTCGAGGCCCGACAAAATCGGCTGATCGCGCAGAGCCACGAGTTTGTGACGGCACAGATAATTGGCGCGGCCCTTCATGTAGCAGACGCGCAGATCGCCCAGCAGCGACTCAAGGAAAGGAATATCGCGAAAATAAAGCTGGTCCTGCAGCGCCTTGGTCCCGGTGGACACGATGACGCGCTGCCCGGTGCGCAAGGCAGGCAGCAAATAGGCCAGCGTTTTTCCTGTGCCGGTCCCGGCTTCGACGATCAGATGACGGCGCTCGCTCAGCGCGCGCTCCACCGCCTTGGCCATTTCCAACTGGCCCGGACGGTACTCATAGGGCAGCGGCGAGCGGGACAAAATGCCGCCCGGCGAGAAGAACTCGTGCAGAGAGGGAAGGGCGCGGGTTGTGGTTTCAGTGGATGCCATCGGGGCCGGGCGCTCACTCCATCATAGTGAGACACCCGGCCGGCGGATGGGGCGGCAATCACCGCGTTGGATGGGGCAGGTGACGAGAGTTTGGTTCTACTTCGCGTCGGCCGTCGTGGGATCAATGATGGATTTGACTTCCGATATCTTGTTGGCCGGGAATCCACCCTGCTTGGCGTGTTCGCGAACCATCTCTTCGTTGGGCGCGATGTAAATGCAGTAGATTTTGTTTTCTGTCACGTAGCTGTGTACCCATTGAATTTCGGGCCCCAGGTTACGCAGCACACCGCAGGACTTTTGCGAAATACCTTGAAGTTGGTCGGTGGTAAGGGCGCCAGCGCCGGGAATCTCGCGCTCGATCACGTACTTGGGCATAGAAATCTTCTCCTTGCACTTCGGCAGTGAGCGGTAGTGTAAACGGGGATTCGGCGGGATGGGAAGAAAAAGTCAGCGCCAGGCAATAAGATAGAGAAGCCTCTAGGTCCGCTTGTCACGCAGGCGCCGAATGCACTTACGGCCAATTTTCCACGAGCCGGCCAAAATCCACATTGGAGATTTGAATTGCCCAACTACCGCAGATCGGTTGTGCCGGCCGGCCCAGGCGCGGAAGCGCTGCCCCTGGTGGCGATCGTGGGCCGCCCCAACGTGGGCAAATCGACACTGTTCAACCGCCTGACGAAGAGCCGCCGCTCGATTGTGGGCGACGAGCCCGGTATTACGCGTGACCGCATTTATGGGGAGTATGAATGGGCCGGCAGGCGGTTCCGGATCGTCGACACGGGTGGCATTGTGCCCGACGATCCGGAGCTGATTCCGACTGAAATCTACAACCAGGCCCGTGTGGCGTTGGAGGACGCAGCGGCGCTGGTGCTCGTCGTCGATGTACGCACCGAGCTGGCCAGTCCCGACTACGACCTCGTGAAGCTGCTGTTGCGCGGCGGGAAGCCCGTGTTTCTGGCCGTTAACAAGGTCGAAGGCGAGGCCATGGAGTTGGCGGCGGAGAACCTTCGTCAGCTCGGCATCCGCGAGATGTATCCGATCAGCTCCGAACATGGGCTGGGCATTGGCGAGCTTCTGGATGCGATTTCCGAGGCGATTCCGGCGGCAGAGGTCGAAACCGATGAGGAGTCGGCCGAGGAGAACGAGATCTTCGAGGGCGGCCCGCTCGAACCGGGTAAGCCCGAAGAACTTTCGCCGGACGCGAAGCCCCTTCATCGGACCCACGGCGAGTTTGAGCAGCATGAAACCTCGGTGGCCATCATCGGGCGGCCCAATGTCGGCAAGTCGACGCTACTGAATGCGCTGACGGGGACAGCGCGTGCGATTGTTTCGCCCATTGCGGGGACGACGCGGGATGCAGTCGACGAGGTGGTCGAGTTCGAAGGCGGGCAGATGCGGTTCGTCGACACAGCGGGGATTCGGCGCAAGGGCAAGACGCAGTTGATGGCTGAGAAGATGAGCGTGGTGATGGCGCGGCGACACCTGGAAGCAGCGGACGTGGCCCTGCTTGTGCTCGATGCGACTGAAGGTGTGACTGCAAGCGACGCGACAATCGGCGGCTATGCGCACGAGAGCGGCCGCAGCGTGATCATCGTTGTGAACAAATGGGATGCGGTAACCACGGGACGGACGGATGGCAAGCCGGCGGCGGATCGCGAGATTTTCGAGAAGCAGCTGAGGTCGGTGTTGAAGTACCTGAGCTATGCGCCCGTGATCTTTCTTTCGGCATTGGAAATGACAGGCCCTGATCGGAAGGGAATGAGCCGCGTGCTCCACGAGGTCAAGGCTGTGGCGGCGGAGCGGCGCAAGCGCGTAACCACTGGGCAGATGAACCGGTTTTTGGACAAAATCGACTTTCAGCGTGCGCCGGTGCCCATGTCGAAGCGCATCCGGATTTTCTATATGACGCAGGCGGCAGTGGCGCCACCTACTTTTGTTCTGTTCACGGACCGAGATATCAAGCTGCACTTCGCGTTTGAGCGGTTCCTGGAGAATCAGATCCGCGAGGCATTTGGATTCAAGGGCACGCCAATCTGGTTCAAGGTTAAGGCGCGGAACGCCGAAAAGACCGATTGAGTACGCCAAGGTGATCTATTGTTGGAACTATTCATCCATTGTCCCGATAGAATGGTGGACAACTTCGCGCCTGCTCATCCCCGAGCACATGGCACTCCGCTTTGCGTGAGTGAGCCGTAGAGACGCACACAAGACCGGAGGTCGGCCGATGGGAGGAAAGCATGTCGGACAAGCACTCCGGAAAAAATGGCAGCAAACTCGCGAGTTCCGCAATTCTGGCGCCGCAAAAACCGGTTGAGGCAGCAGCGCAACCGGACCAATCCAAGAACAACCACGCTGTGAAGCTGGGCAAGGACTGCGACTACGAGAAGGAGTTGCGGCGGCTGCAGGTAGAGCTCGCCAAGCTGCAGGAGTGGATTCGCCACGAAGGGCTGCGTGTGGTGGCGATCTTCGAGGGGCGCGATGCGGCCGGCAAGGGCGGCGCGATCAAGAGGATCACCGACACGCTGAACCCGCGCATTTGCCGCGTGGTGGCGCTCGGTACGCCGACGGAGCGAGAGAAGACGCAATGGTATTTCCAGCGATATGTTTCGCAGCTGCCCGCTGCCGGGGAGATGGTACTGTTCGACCGCAGCTGGTACAACCGCGCCGGTGTGGAGCGCGTGATGGGCTTCTGCACCGAGGCTGAGTACCTGGAGTTCATGCGCAGCTGCCCGGAGTTTGAACGAATGCTGGTGCGGTCCGGGATTTTGCTCGTCAAGTACTGGTTCAGCGTGAGCGATGAGGAACAGGAGCGGCGCTTTCAGGATCGGATGAAGAATCCGACCAAGCGGTGGAAACTGAGCCCGATGGACCTGGAGTCGCGCAAGTACTGGGCGGAATATTCACGGGCCAAGGACGAGATGTTTGCGGGAACGGACATCAAGCAGGCCCCCTGGTACGTGGTCAATGCCGACAACAAGAAGGCCGCGCGGTTGAATGTCGTCCGGCATCTGCTGTCATTGATTCCGTACCGTGATTTGACGACCAAACCGTTGCCCCTGCCCCCGATCAGCAAGCAAAACTACACCAGGCCGCCAATCAACGAGCAGACCTTCATTCCGGAGGTCTACCGCTAGAGCGGCGCTCGCAGCAATCGCATCAAGGAGCTTCCCGCGACGCGCCGGGAGCTGATTTGCCTTTCCGCGCCGCGGATTGAGCGAGTTCGTTTACACCGTGACCGGTTGCCGAACGGCTGGTACCGCGTAGCCTTTTTCGGCGAGTTGCTGCCCCATCTGCTCATACATGGAAGGGTCGGTGGGCTGCCAGGTACCCAGGCCATCGACGTAGCGGTTGTACATGCAAAATGCCGCGGCGATCAGAACCGTGTCGTGAATTTCGAGGTCGGTGGCGCCCTGTTTGCGCGCAGCCTCCACATCAGCGGCGGTAACGAGCTTCCCATCCTGCTGAACCTTACCCGCGATGGCGAGCAGCGTCTTGAGCTTGGGGCTGATGTCGGCGCTGGCAAAGTCAGTTTTAACTTGCTTGACCTTCGCTTCTCCGCCCAGATGGCTGGCTGCGGCGGCGCCGTGGCTCAACTCACAAAATGTGGTCTTGTTGCGCGACGACACATAGGTTGCGATGAGTTCGCGCTCGCCGCCGGTGAGCGAGTTGGGTTCGTGGAGCAAGATGTGCGCCAGCGCGCGCATGGGCTTGGCGGTCTCGGGGCGGAAGGCAAATCCGGCGGTGATGCCGGGGAGTTCTTCGGGCAGTTTGATGTGCGGCATGGGACTCCTTAGTGGAAGGTGGCCAGTTTTTAGTTCTGAGTTCTGAGTTCTGAGTTCAACCAATATAGCGGCCCTGCTATCACGCTTACTCAGAACTTAGAACTCTGAACTGTTACTTCGCGTGGCTTGCCAGATATTCCTCGCTCACTGTGACGTAGCCATCGCGGGCGACGCGGCGGCCGCGCTCGCGATAGAGCGCTTCGTCATCTGGCTGCACCGTGCCGAGGCCGTCGACGTAGCGGTTGTACATGCAGAAAGCCGCGGCTATCAGGACCGTGTCATGAATTTCGATGTCGGTTGCGCCCTGTTTGCGCGCTGTTTCGACGTCAGCAGCGGTGACGAGTTTGCCGTCTTGCTGGACTTTTCCGGCGATGCTGAGCAGTGCCTTTAATTTGAGGCTGATGTCGGCCTGAGTGAAATCGGTCTTGACCTGCTTGACGAGGGCCTCGTTGCCACCAAGGTGCGCGGCGGCAATCATTCCGTGGATGCTGTGGCAATAGTGTGTGCAATTGCGGCTGGAAACGTACGTTGCGATCAGCTCGCGCTCGCCACGGCTGAGAGTGCTGGGACCCTGCAAAAGCACTTCGACCAATGCGTTGAGGGGGCGCGCGGTCTCCGGCCGAAACGCCATGGCGCCGCGGATGCCGGGTAGATCTGCGGGAAGCGGGATGTGGGGCATGGGTACGACTCCTTTGTTCACAGTTCTTAGTTCATAGTTCGGAACGTGGCTCATGGTGTGGATATCTCAGTGGCTACTGTCGGGGCGACGCTGGTTCCGCGCGTGAGAAGCGAGCGGGCAGGAAGGCCAATCAGCACAATGACCGCACCCAGCAGGGATGGCACGAGATTGTGAAGGAGCAGCATGGCAGAGAGAATACCGCAGCCCGCGATGAAGACGATGGGCGCGAGCGGAAACCACCATCGCCGCACGGGCGTGATCGCGCGAAAGAGCGTGGCCACGGTGAGAGCGAGAAAAACGACTGCGGAAAAGATAATGAAAGCCAGGATGCGATCGAATGCGCCGAGAGCGAGCACGGCGAGAGCAACTCCGGTTTGGAGCAGCACTGCGTTGGCCGGAACTCCGGTGCGGGGGTCGAGGCGCGCGAATGCGGCGAGGATTCCCTGTTCGGCGCTGCCCTTTTCTCCCCGGGCCATGGCATAGGTCACCCGCGGAACGGCCATGCTGAGCACCATGAGGCCGCCCAGCACACACAGCAGGACACATGCGGAAAGAATGCGGCTACCCGCTCCGCCAAAGAGCGCCTGGCCGAATTGGGCAACAAAAGCAGTGTTCGAGTGGATCTGTTCGAGCGGGACGGTAGCCACAAAGGCCAGGCTCACGAGCAGATAGATCGCGGTGACGACGAAGACTCCGCCGGCGAAAGCGATGGGCAGTGTCCGTGTGGGGTTGCGCACCTGGCCCGCGATCTTGCCCGCCTCCCACCAGCCCCCGAAACAGAAGAAGGCGCCGATGGCGGCGCCCGCGACGGCGTCAATGAGCGGGTCGGATCCGACTCGACGCAGCGTGAACGGAGCGAGGTTGGCCAGCGTCGCGTGGCCGGAGAGAAGCGCCCAGCCGGCGAGCGCAACCAGCACAGGAACCTTGATCCAGTTGAGGGTCGCCATGACGCCGCTGGAAAGACGGGTTCCCGTATAGGTGAGTGCACCCAGGCCAAGAATCAAGACAGCAGGCAGCAGCGGGACAATGCGGGAAGGAACGGGAAAGAGCGTTTGGATATACGGCGCGGTGCCAACGCAGAGAGACGCAGCAACACCGGGGTACATGACGAGCACTGCCATCCATCCATAAAGAAAGGCCACGCGGCGGCCGAAGCCCCGGCGAAGATAGAGATATTCGCCCCCGTCGAAAGGATTCCGCACCGCTAATTCTGTGAAACAGAGCGCTCCTGCAAGCGTAAGCACGGCCATAACGATCCAGACTGCGGCAAGCAGCGCGGGAGAACCCAGCGATCGCGCCATCGCAGCAGGCGTGAGAAAGATGCCGAGAGAAATAGCCTCGCCGGTGACGACAGCAGTCGCCGCCCACACTCCCATTTGCCGTCCGGATTGCGGATCGGTCTGCATCGTTGGGCTATGGTACTGAGGCCTGGGAAGGCGCACATCCTACTTTGGGTGGAGGGCATTGCAGGCAGTCGACCATGCATGGAGAGCAGAAGACGTTTGGATGGGTTTGTGCCGAGCGGTCCTATTGCGGCGCGGGCTGCTGGCTGCTCGACGAAGAGCCGGTCTCGGCTTCAGGCTTGGATGGCGACGTGATGTCGGTGACGTGGACGCTGGCTTGCGTTTCCGGAATTGTGCCGTCATTGAGTTGTACCTGAGTCGGCGGGCCCATCACAACGAGCCGTTCGACCGCGCGACCGCGCGCTGGAACGAGCACTCGTTCAGTCACATAGTTTTTTGCGGTGCGCACAGTAACGGGAACGTAGGCGGCTGCGTAGCCTGTGTTGGTGACATTCACTGCGACAAGATAGGTTCCCGCCAGTGCGGCGTTGGGGAAGACGCTGTCGATGGTGAGATCGGGAAGCCCCTTATCGGCGTCAACCCAGTCTGAAAAGAACCAGGAGAGATCGCGCGTGGCGCCCGCTTGTTTCAGAAGCCCTGACAAAGAGAGCTCGTTACCACCCTGTCCGTTGCTGGATGGTTGCCGCGCTTCAGGGGGTGCCTCGACATAGGCGCGAAGCGCAGCGCTGAGGGCATCGTCGCTGGTCAGGTCACGGAGCATCCAGAAAACATAGGCAGCTTTGGTTCGGTAGAAGACGGGTGCGATGGCAAGGGCAAGTGGTTCACCGGCACTTGCACCGGGACTCGATGGTTCGGCCAAGGCCAGTGCAGGTCGGTTGGCCTCGAGCATCTCAAGCGCCTGGTCGCGGCCGCGGCGCTTCTCTACCCAAAGGGACTCCATGAATGTGGCCAGGCCTTCATTGAGCCAGTCGGGCGCCGGTTCAGTTGTGGACTGAATGTAAGCGTGGGTGAGGGAGTGGACCAGCACACCGTTGAGGGGGTCGGCGGGCACGTCATGCAGCGTTGTCGCGAGAAGCGAGCCGGTTTCAAAGGGCGCGTCATTGGGATCGGGCAGGTCGAGCAGCGTGAGCTGGGTACGGGGAAGATGACCGAGCCAGCCTTGCACAAAAGGCGTAACGGTGGAGGCTGCGTCGATCCAGGACTGCACGGAGACTTCATCGTCGGGAATCGTCCACGCAGTGAGGTGATCGGAGGGGTGAGCCTTGCGCACCGCGACAAAGAGGCTTGGAGCAAGAAAACCAAGCGAAGGAGAGTCGGCTGAAGCCGTGGCGATGCCGGAGAGATCGGGATCGAGGCCTTGCGCGTCCGTCACATTGAGCGGAACAGGCACACCGTTGACTAGAGCTACCGTGGGCGCATTGCCATGAGGAAACTCGACCGTGAGGTGCAGGCGGAAGTGAGCGCCGGAGAGGCGGAGTTTGTGGCGGCCGATTTCGTCAAAAAGACGGGATCCATCGCCGAGGATGACGGGAACGCTGGAAACGGGATACCAGACGACGTCACCAAATCCGCGCAAGCCAGTGAAGGACGGAGAGATTTCGTCCCAGTCGGAATGAAGGGCGAGGTCCTCGGGGGTGCCGATGGTGACGAGGCGCTGAGCATTCGGGACGATGGAGCCAGAGTAGACCGCGTCAATCGCAAGGGTAGCGCCGGGGGCCAGGGGTTGTGCGAGGGGGACGGCGGCTTCGTGGAGCTGACCTGTGCGGTCGGCGTCGGAATTCAGCGTGGCAACGGAGAAGGTGACATTGCGGCCGGCAACGCGAATTTGTTCCCAGTTGAGCGAGGAGGAGATTTGAAGCGGGATACGCGCGAGTGGAGTCTTGCCATCGTTGCGTACGGTAACCAGGGCCCGGACGGCGATCTGATGCGCTGCAGTGTGCAGGTGCACGTCGAGGTCGAGGGCTGTGAATGTAACGGCTTCGCGATCGGAGTCCTCGGCGGTAGGCTCCTTGGCCATTTCGATGGCCGGTGGTTGAGCGGCTGGGCCGACCTGCGTTGTGGTCTGGCCGTTCTCGTCAGTGGAACGCGAGAAGATCACCTTGCCGGAGGGGGCTGGAGACTGTGCCGACTGCGGAACGTTGCTTTGTGGAGCGGGAGCTGTATTCGTTTGCGCCGTGCAGGGAAGCGTCGCCGGGACGACGGCAATGATGAAACTTGCGACCACGCCGACAAGGGAGAACTTCATGAACGCACCTGCGCTGGGGCCAGCTGCGCCCGCGGCGCCATCTACGGCAGAATTTGATTTGATTGTCAGACTTTCGACATTTTTCCGGCGGAGAGCCGGGAATGCTGTCATGAACCGAGCCCTTTCTGCTTCTTTAGTTTAGACGCGGCGCCCTTTGCGTCGGCACCTGCGGTGCGGCCAACCGCGCCTTCGGCACCCGTGAGCTTTTGGCGGCGCTGGCGCGCAGCTTCATAGAGCACGACGGCTCCGGCAGCCGATACGTTCAGCGAACTGACGCCGCCCGCCATCGGAATGCGCAGAAGGTGGTCGCAGGTTCGGCGGACGAGGTCGTGGAGACCGGCGCCTTCGCGGCCAAGAACGAGAACGCAGTTGCCGGTGAAGTCGAACTGGTCGTAGTCGGTGGTGCCGCGTTCGTCGAGGCCGATGATCCAGAGGTTCCGCCCTTTGAGCTCTTCCAGAGCGCGGACCAGGTTCACAACGCGCGCGATGCGAAGGTGTTCGGTGGCTCCTGCACTTGCCTTTACCGCCGCAGAGCTCAAAGGCGCAGAGCGGCGCTCGGTGAGGACGACGCCATCGACTCCGGCGCCATCGGCGACGCGCAGCAGGGCGCCGAGGTTTTGCGGATCTTCGACGCCATCGAGAGCCAACAGAAGGCGGGGTGCGCCGGGCTGGTCTGCAGCGGGTTCAAACATATCTTCAAGAGCAAGAAACTCCTGCGGGCGTACAACAGCGACCACACCCTGGTGCGTGGGGGTTCGGGCCAGTTGGGTGAGATGCTCGCGTGGCTCCTGGCGGACGCGAACACCGGCCTGGAGACAATCAGCAACCAGGCGGGCGAGCCGGTCGTCGTGGCGCTCGCGGGCGACTAGGACATGGTCAAATCGGCGGCGGCCGGCCTTGAGTGCCTCCTCAACCGGATGGACGCCGTAGAGAACTTCCATGCACTTAGTTTAGATTGTCGTTGACCGTCTCACCGGTCGGATTGCATGAGCCCCAAAAGCCCAAAAACTGCAAAGACATTCCGCGTGGTGCTGGAGCGGGTCGACTCCACGCCGCCCTGGGTGATTGCGCGGTTGCCCTTCGATCCCAAGAAGGCATGGCCGGAGTGGAGCACCCGGCGCGTGCGCGGCACATTGAATGGGTTTGAGTTTCAAACCTCACTGCTCAGCACCAAAGGGCAGGGATACTGGTTCGTCGTCTACAAAAAGATGCTGACGGGTGCGTGTGCAAAGGCAGGAGACAAGGTCGAGATCCGGCTCGAGCCCGATCTCGAAGGGCACCTCTATGCCGAACCCAAGGAACTGACCGCGATTCTGCGACAGGACAGGGACCTGCGCAAAGGTTTCGATAGCATGACTCCTTCGACGCGCAGGTGGTTTGCGATGTTTGTCGATCAGGCCAAACGCATCGAGACCCGCCGGCAGCGCGCCGAACGAGTCGCGGAGATGGTGATGCAGGTGATGGAGGGCGAGGAGATTCCGCCGCCGATTCTGCGCGCAGCTTTTCAGCGCCAGCCGTTGGCCGAGCAGGGTTGGAACGCAAGCACACCGGCGCAACGACGCAACCATCTGCTGGGAATTTTCCTGGCACAAGGCGTGGAGGCACGCGAACGCCGGACCGCGTATGCCGTTGAGAAGTGCATTGAAGTCGCACGGCGAACGAGCGGGTCGCGTGAGGAGTGAACGGCGGCGATCGCTGCGGTCGTGCTCGCCGCGATTGCGGTCGTTGCTTCTCTGAGTCGTTCTGCTTTCACCGGTGTTCTTTTTCTGCGGGACGTGGGGTTCTTCGAGCGCAGTCGAAGATTCTGGACCAATGAGGACTTCCAGAAGGCGGCGGCGATTCGAACCCGCATTGAAGCCAGATTGCGGGCCACGGGCTGAACGATCCGAATCTGAAAGACGCATACGATATGGTCCGGGAGGCGAACGAGGAACCCGCAATGCACACGAAATAGTGCAACCTGGATGCGTTCCGTCAATTCACTGCGGCTCGGTCCGAGGTTCTGTCGTCTAATTGAATACGATGAGTGCGACTGCCGCGATTCGCTCGATCTTCGCTCCAGCTTCCACGTCTGCTGCCGAAGAGCAGACCAAGCGGGAAAACCTTGCCATAGCTGAAGGGCTCAAGCGACAAGAGGTCGGCCTGCTGGACGAACTGATTGTTCGTTATCAGCACCGGCTGCTGCGATACCTGCTTTTCCTGACCGGGAATCGCGAGATGGCCGAAGACCTGTTTCAGGAAGTGTGGATGCGCGTGCTGACGCGTGGCGGGCAATTCAACGGCAAAGCGCGGTTCGAAACGTGGCTTTTTACGATTGCGCGGAACCTGGTGATCGACCACCGCCGGAAGCGGACCATGTCGAGCTTGGACGAGCTTTTCGAGACCGGCAGCGACGATGACCGGCCCATGAGTATCGAAGTTGCCGACAGCCAACCGACGCCGTTTGACTCCTTCTCAAGCATTGAGGACCGCGAACATATCGCGACAGCCCTACTACAACTGGATACCCTTTATCGCGAGGTGCTGGTGCTGCGGTTCCACGAAGAGCTGACCCTGGAGGAGATCGCCAAGGTCACACGTGCGCCGCTCTCGACCGTGAAGTCGAGGCTCTATCGGGGACTCGCTGCGATTAAGCCCAAGCTAGAGCGGGCCCAGATGCGCCGTCTGGAGATGGCGGAATGACCTTAGGCGCAGTGACGGGTGCGGCCACCGGCGGGAGCTCGGACACAACATTGATTCGCGCCGCGGCTGAATCGCTCTATGCAAATGACGCGGACCGCGAGCGGGCAGTTGCGCATCAAACGCGCCGCGTGGTCATGACTTCGCTTGGCGTGATGCAGGAGCAGAAGGCCAGCCGCAAAAGGAATCGCGCTGTGGCGATTGCGGCAACGTTGCTGGTGTTTTTCGTCGTAGGCCCACCGATCTGGTGGATTGCGGACACCCTGATTGAAGAAGAACGGGTGACCAGTTTCGTAAGCCAACTTGCTGTGTGGAGCTTCTTTATGAGCACCGCATTGCTGGCCTCGGCTCTTCTGGCCGGCTGGATGCGCCGCAAGTCCTGATCCGTGCCCCCAAAGGTATTCGCAACTTCCCCTTTCATCTTCCCGTCCATTGAAATAGCGGTTAAGCTTTGCTTAAATCCCAAACGAGCCCTCCGAGGGAGGGAGTTGATGTATGCCTGAGCCTCAGTCGATTCACGCCAACGAAGACACGCGCCTGATCCCTGTCTGGTCGATTATGACTGCCGCCGCGGTCTTCGTATTGGTTGAGTACTATTTCTGGATTGTTTTTCCGTCACAGCAGCATCATGTTCCGCCGCTGGGCCTGCGCATCTACATGAATCTTTCGTGGGGATTGCTGGCGGCCTTGTACTTCCTGATGATCGGCTTTGTGAGCAAGGACGCGCCGCGGCGCTCCATGAGCTCGCGGTTCTGGATGCTGATCTGCTTTGTGATGCCCGGCGGCATCGGCGCGGTGCTGTATTTCCTGCTGCGCACCCCACTGGTTTCAACCTGCGCAGCCTGCGGAACACATGTGCAGAGCGACTTCCACTTTTGCCCGCAATGCAACTATCAGCTCACGGCGAGCTGCGGCAATTGCTTCCGTACTGTGCGCACGACGGACCTCTACTGCACGCGGTGTGGCCATGAACTGGCTCACGATCACATGCCGGCACGGCTGCGAGTTCTCGGCGATTAGGAAACCGGTTGCAACATTTTGAGTTTCATGGAATGTTCTGTGTAACGGACGTTCAGGATGTTGCCAAGCGGGCCCATCATTGACCCGGCCAAGTTCCCCTTCCTACAATCAAGCTTCTGGCATTCATGACAATCTCCGCGCTCATCATCGATGACGAACAGCTGGCTCGCGATGAGTTGAAGTATCTGCTGGACCAGGCGGGCGGGGTCGACGTGGTGGCGCAGGGATCCAATGGCATCGAGGCCGTCGACCTGATTGAAGAGCATCATCCGGACGTCGTCTTCCTGGATGTGCAGATGCCCGGGCTCGATGGTTTCGCGGTCATTAAAAGGCTGATGGACCGGCACGCAAAGGATGCCGCGGAGCCGTTGCCGCAGGTGGTGTTTGCGACGGCATACGACCAGTATGCGGTGCGCGCCTTTGACGTTAATGCGGTCGATTACCTGTTGAAGCCTTTCGATCGCGCGCGGGTGCAGATCGGAAGAGCACACGTCTGAACTCCAGTCACTGAGGCATCTCGTATGC
>OBLW0100000643.1_pt1 | contig 29745 bp, 30 predicted proteins | sample 1520161 | NCBI WGS metagenome assembly OBLW01 (sample SAMEA3539309, study PRJEB22396) | soil metagenome | biome: tundra; feature: field; material: soil | place: USA | collected 2010-05 | depth 0.15 m
TGACGGCACCAGCTTCAACGAGCGTTCCACGGGCTAAAGTCGCGTATCAAGTCCATCCCCGCATGCGATAGACGAACAGGCCCATCCATTCTTTCAAGGCTAAATCGGACTGGGTCAGCGATTGCGGGGCGGGGAAAAAGCGCAGCACTGGGCCCTCTTCATCCCGGGTCTGAAAGTCCGCAGGAGCGGGCGTCACCTCAAAACCGACGTTCCGGAAGGCGGCTGAGGCCCGAGGCATGTGAAAGGCCGAGGTCACCAGCAGAATACATGAGATCCCGCGGCGCTGTAGAATTACGCGGCTGAAGAGTGCGTTCTCTCGGGTGTTGCGCGACTTGTTTTCCAGGAGGATCACCTGCCCGGGCACCTCCCATTCCTTCAGCAACTGACCGGCGGCCTTCGCCTCCGATTCGCGGAACCGGCTGTCCAGGAGTCGAACGGTGCCTCCGCTAAACAGGACCAAGGGAGCTTTTCCGGCGCGAAAAAGCCGAGCAGCGTACAGCAGGCGGTCACTGGCGCCGTTCAACTCGGGAGGCTGGCCCGGCCTAGCTGGACCGCTGCTGGTGCCGCCCCCCAAGACCACAATCGCGCCCGCGTGGGGAACCGAGTCGATGGGGAGCTGGAGGTACTGCTCTTCGAGCGAGTGCAAGAGCAAGTTAGAAACCGCGCCGTTGCTGAATAGGAGGAGGAGCAGGAAGGCTCCGAGGCAAAGTGCGCGCATCCAGCCCGATCGCCGGCCGAGCACCGAAGCTATGCCGAGCAACACTAGGCTCAGGCTGAGCGGGTATACGAAGGCCGGGATGAACTTGCTCAGTAGGATGAACATAGGGTGGCGATACGTGAAATCAGGTGGGCCAAGCACCCGAGGGCGGTACAGGCAATCCGCAAGACTCTGATCGCATAATACGCCGCCGAGAGGCGTTGCGGCAGGAGGATCCACTCGGCATCCAGTTGGTTGGGCTGAAGAGCGCGGCGCCAGATGTAGCGCGCCTTTGCGCGCGGGCTTCCGAGCATATTGAGTTCAAAGTGCTCCCGCCTACAACTATCTCCGCGCGTTCCGCCAGCAGCTCATAGTCTAACGTTTGTGATCGGTCGCAATCACGGCCACCTCGATGCTACTCGCGAAGTCTTTTGCCGCGCACCCAAGGGCGTTGGGCTTCCACGGACGAGATGTACGGGTTCGGGCGGCTCCCGCTTTCGGCGTCGCCCGGCGTCTATTAGCTTTGCTTGAGTGTCAGCTAAGCTACCTCCGCGGCAGGCTCGGACCTGCTGGCTGAAGGCGACAGCGGCACGGCTGGGCGTGCGCCAAAGGGTATGACTCGCTTCAGCAGGTGGGCACTAGCGTTGTAGTCGAGCACGATTTCTTTGAGAGCGACCACAAGGCGGCCCTCGTTCCGCTCCTGACAGATTTCCCGCACGGTATCTAGCCACGCCATCATGTCACCTTCGAACACGCCGCCGCCTATGAAGATGCGGATGTTCTCATGCGCGCTGGGTGCGGTGTCCTCGATCAGGGTGCTCAGCTCTTCATAGAGCTTCTCGCCTGGGCGAATGCCAGTGAATTTTATCATTATGTCTTTATCCGGCCTAAGGCCCGACAGGAGAATGAGGTTTCTGGCCAAATCGACGATCTTTACCGGCTCACCCATGTTCAGAACGCAGATCTGGCCACCCTCGCCAAGGACCGCAGCTTGCAGTACGAGCTGGCAGGCCTCAGGAATGGTCATGAAGAAGCGACGCATGTCCGGATGCGTTACGGTGACGGGGCCGCCGGCCGCGATCTGTTTCTTGAAGACGGGGATGACGCTGCCATTCGAGCCGAGCACGTTGCCGAAGCGCACGGCCACGAATTTCGTCCCTCCGTTTTGCAGGGCCAGCAGCAGCAGTTCGGCCACGCGCTTGGTTGCGCCCATGACGTTGGTAGGCCGTACCGCTTTATCGGAGGATATCATGACGACGGCCTCAACTCCGTGCGCGCTCGCCGCCATGGCCAGGTTGTAGGTCCCGAAGATATTGTTTTCGATGGCTTCGAAAACGTGGGCCTCCATCATGGGGACGTGCTTGTAGGCGGCAGCATGATAGACGAGCGCCGGCCTGTACCGGCGCAGAACCTCGTCCAGGCGAGTGGGGTTCTGTATGCTTCCGATTACAGGGTGGAAGAAAACATCGGGGAAGGTCTGGCACATTTCTCGATCGATTTCGAAGAGAGGGGACTCGGCGATATCGAAGCCCACTATGCCGGCGGGGCGGAACCGAGCGATCTGGCGGCAGAGTTCTGAGCCGATCGAGCCAGCCGCGCCTGTGACGAGTACGACTTTTCCCTCGAGGTAATCGCGGATATGGTCCTCTTCCAGGCGAACGGGCTTGCGGCCGAGCAGGTCTTCGACAGCCACGTCGCGGATCTGCGTGGCCAGACCGTTGCCTTCTATCACCTCGGCGAGACCGGGAATGGTTTTGTAGGCAACGCCGGCTTCGTGGCAATGCTTGAGGACGTCCGTCATCTGCCCGCCAGTGGCGGATGGCATCGCGATAAGAACCATTTCGACGGCCTGCGAGGCGATGATAGACGGTAGCGCAAGGCCGCCGCCGAGAACCTTCACGCGATAAATGAGGCGGCCGGCCTTGGCCGAATCGTCATCGAGGAAGCCTACAATTTCATACGACAGCGCTGGATTCTGCCGGATCTCGCGGAGCAGAGTGACTCCGGCATTGCCGGCCCCATAGATCAGAGTCCGTTTCGCGATGCCGGGATTGCGCAACCTAGAGAATTCGAACACCAGTCTCACCGCCAGGCGGGCTCCCGCGGTCATCCCAAGGCAGAGCACGAAATCCAGGAAATAGACGGAGCGAGGCATACCTCGGGGGGCGAACAAGAGAAGGTCAAGGCAGCCTAAAGCGGATGCGATTAGGTTCGCCGTTGCGAGGCGGAAGAGGTCATGAATCGAAGCATACCGCCACCATCCGCGATCGAGCTCGAGGAAATGGAAGACTACGATTTTAACCGACACCCAGACGCAGATCCCCGCCAGCAAGTAAGGCCGGAATTGTGGGGGTACGCTGAAATCAAACCGCAAAAGGAACGCTAGGATTCCGGCGAAGGCGAATATTGCAAGTTGAACCGCACGTGTACCCAGGCGAGTGTGGCGGTTAAGACCGCAGAAAGCGCGGTGGAAGTTAAGTGCTGACATAGTGATGAACGTCCTCATGGGGCTGTGGCAGCCACGCTTTGAAGTTCCGGGCGGGTCTGGTATGCGCGGCGATACGGACCTGGTCGATTACGTACCTCTGGTCTTCGATTGAAAGGCTGCTGGAGCTGGGTAAACAGATGCCGCGACGAAACAAGTCTTCAGCGACGCTGCCACGATAACAGCGGCATCCGGCGTACAAGGGCTGCAGATGCATTGGCTTCCACACAGGACGCGATTCGACATCTGCCTTATCGAGGGCCAAGATGAGTTCATCGCGCGAGCAACCGAACTCTTCCTTTTCGATGAGAAAACAGCTCAACCAATTTGTGTGGAGCCCGTACGATGCCTGTGGCATAAGCGAGATGCCGGGAAGATCCGCAAAGGCTTTCCGATACCGGAACGCAATCGCGCGGCGCTGTTCTACGCGCTTATCGAGCACCTCGAGCTGGCCCCGACCGATGCCCGCGAGCACGTTGCTCATCCGGTAGTTGTAACCCAGCTCCGAATGCTCGTACGCGAGGCCAGGGTCCCGGGCCTGGGTAGACCAATACCGGGCTTTAGCGACCCACTCAGAACGCCGGGAAACGAGCATGCCGCCACCGGTACACGTGATCATCTTGTTTCCGTTGAAGGAATAGATCCCTATGTCGCCGAGTGTTCCGGCAGGCCGATTCCCGTAGCTGGCGCCGATCGCTTCGGCAGCGTCTTCGAGCACTGGCACACCAAAGCGCTGACACACTGCCAGGATGGGATCCATGTCGGCGCACTGACCAAAGAGGTGCACCACAATCACGGCGCGGGGCAGTACCTTTCGCGAGGCTCGCTCGCGAAGGGCGCCTTCAAGAAGGTCGGGGTCCAAATTCCAAGTGGTGGAGTCGCTATCCAGAAACACCGGCTCGGCCCCAAGATAGCGGACTGGATTGCAACTTGCAGCGAACGTGAGAGTGGGGCAGAATACTTCGTCGCCAGGCCCGACGCCGAGAAGCCGGAGCCCCAGGTGTATCGCAGCAGTACCGCTCGAAAGGGCAACGGCGTCCCGCCCGACGCGCGCCGAGAATTCCTGCTCGAAAGCAGTGAGGTTTGGCCCGACGGTGGAGAGCCAATTAGTGGTGAATGCCTCACGCACATAGGCTTGTTCGGTGCCTCCCATGTGGGGAACGGAGAGCAGAATGCGTTTCATCGTCCAGCACCCAGGCATTCTAAGCCCGCAGGAGAGCTTATGGCCTCCTGGTGCGCCTTCACGTCGACATAATCTTGAGCTGCCTTTTTCACTCCGTACGCCACGAGTAGAGAACCTGCATTAACGCTCCTTAGGAGTGAGCTGAGTAACGCGAGGCGGTTATCGGTCCCAATCGCCTGTCCCCACACAGGATCGTCCACGGTCACGTCGAACACTTTCACTGCGAAGGAAGCTGAAAACAGCGCATGCAAGCTGTGCCTGGTATAGGCATATAAGTGATGAGGGTACTCGATCGCACCCCATCGCTTCCGGTTGATAGGCAGCCTATACAGGAAAGACGGCAGAGACTTGTGGTTAGGCACATCGCAATGGACAATGCCGCCTGAAGACAGTAGAGACGCGACCTTGTCCAAGAACAATCTGGGAGCCTTGATATGCTCCAGGACTTGACTGAAACAGATTACATCGTACTTTTCGGTGACGGGCATATTGAAGAGATCAGTGTGGGAGACGGTGCGGATGCCCGACTCCCTGGCATGTCCCACGACGCGAGGATCAATGTCGATTCCCCAATACTCGACGCCAAGGCGGTTATATGTAGCCGCCATTCCACAAGAACCGCAACCGACTTCAAGGATGCGGAAGTTTGTGCGGTGAAGGCAAGCACTATAATGCATATAACGCCCTTCAGCAAGACCCTGGTATTGGATCCGCTTCTGTGGAGACCGATCCAACAAGCCCGCTGTGTACTTCGGGTCTGTGGGCAGCGAATTCGGTCCCGCCGAAAGAGAATCAAGATCGGGCAAGGGGCTGCAGAAGGCTAGGCCGCATTCAGTGCAGCGATACAGTTTAGTATCCGCTCCGAGATGTCTATTTACGGGCCTGACGGCAACTGATCCGCAGACGCTACAGATTGGAACCACAGTTTATCCTCCAAGCGGACCCGTTACGACGGGCCGCACCGGTGTGAATTAGGTACGCTTCCCGAGGTGGCGCTTTAGCCTCGCATTGTGCGTGGGCTGAACGGCGTGGCGTAACAGTAGGTGTGGCCCATTCTGAATGCGTCACATGCGCGCGAGTAGTTTCGGCAGCATCGAACAGTCGCTCATTTCGAAGTCCGGAGTGATGGACGCGTTGTCCACCTCAGAGTGCAGCCCGTTAGGGCGCCTTACCCGAACCGTCATCCACCCAAGTCCTTTTGGCGCCGCGAAATCCTTCGCAGGATTGTCGGCAACGTAAAGGTAAAGATCTGCAGGCCGGCACGATCTCACGTACTCGAACGCTCGTGGGTGCGGTTTGCGGAAGCCACTTCCAAGCACTTCCGTGAGAATGATCGGGGCAGCGAATGAGCGTAGCCCGAGCTTCTCGACCTTTCGACTCTGACTGGCGACGGGACCGTCGCTTATTATCGCGATCGTAACATCGCGGGAGATCGCCTCCAGAGCTTTGGAGGCGTCCGGCGCAAGCGAGATACGAGGCACATGAGTTCGGTACAATTCGACCAACGCGGCAACCAACTCGGGCTCGGCTGTTCTGCCAGAGTCGTTCAACACCTCATCGAAGATCGATGTGCGCCTGCCAGACGTAAATTTACTCCAGCAGCGTTCCGCAAAATCAGTAATTTGCAGCCAGTCCTTAGCCCAGCTGCCGACCACTTCAAAGCCGCTGCTGACGTAATCGCGTTCCAAGTAGAGCGTGTCGTCCACGTCGAAGACGGCGCAGATGCTGTTCTTCACGTTCGAAGTCCCCTACCGCTGACGAACACTGCTTCGTCGTAACGCAGCATTGCAAGGTCATCCGTCCAGTCGTCGAAATAGGGAACGGGCTTCTCCTCGAGTTCGTCTAATAGCCAATCCGTGAAGCGGGCGCCGGCCCGGTGGGCGAGAGGATATCCGCCACCGAAGCGAGCGTTGATCTCGATGATTCGGATTGTACCGGCATCGTCCATGAAGCATTGAACGTTGAGGGGACCATAAGCGTCGGGCAGAGCCTCGGACACGGCTCGAGCCAGATCGATCATCCGGCGCTCCTTGACGGTGATCCCCTTCGAGACCTCGCCCGCCCTAACCTCCATGCGCCAGTGGGGCACCGCGCAGACGCATTTGCCGGCCCGATTCACGAAGACGTTGACAGTGAACTCCCTACCCGGAGCAAGTTCCTGAATGATGCAGTCATTGGTAGTCTGAGCCAAGACCTCTAGCTCAAGTCGCGTCTGGATGCGTCGAAAACCGATGGAGGCGCTCCCATTGTACGGTTTAGCGATGAGTGGCAGGGGCCAGGCAGCATAATCCTGCAAGGCTGAGGGAAGACCTGTCTGCCGCACGGTGGGAAAGCCATTCTCTATCAACCATCTATGGGTCGCGATCTTATTGCAGCAAATACGGATGGCGGCGGCCCCAGAGACGCACACGGTGACACCGAGTCTCGCGAATGTCTCCAAGGCTGCGGCATAGACCGGAAGTTCAGTATCGATGGTTGGAATCAGACATCTAACATCATGCGCTATGCACAACTCCAGCACAGCATTCAAGAAACCCGGATCGGTACAGCTCGGAACCCGTGAGGCAACCTCGGAAACAAATGCCGCGGGCGCACTGCGCCCCGAGTCGATGGTAACAATTGCAGCAGTGTCCCCCCTCCGCGCGAGGGAATCGCGAATGCAAGCGATCAAACCGACCCGCCTGCCCGCCGATGGTACCAAAATGTTGTTGTTGGCCATGTACTATTTCTTTGGGGAGTTAGATAGTGATCCGTGAAACTTAGGCATTGTGGCATGGCCGGCCTGGTTGATGCCCTCGCATCGAAGCGCTCGCGCAATCGTTCTGCAGAAAAGTTGAATGTCCAACCACAGGCTGGCATTCTGCACGTACCAGACGTCCAGTTGAAACTTCTGCTTCCAGCTGAGCGTGTTCCGCCCATTGACCTGGGCGTAGCCGGTGATGCCCGGCTTCACCTCGTGCCGACGACGCTGGAAGGCGTTGTAGCGCTGCAGGTATTCGACCAACAGCGGACGCGGGCCCACGAGGGACATGTCCCCTTTAAGTACGTTCCAGAGCTGGGGGAGTTCATCCAGGCTGGCGCGCCTAATGAGAGCGCCCAGCAACGTCAGGCGCTCCTGGTCGCCTAACAGGTTGCCCGCACTGTTGCGGGCGTCTGTCATGGTGCGGAATTTCACGATAACAAACCTGCGCTCATTTTGACCGACGCGCACCTGGCGGAACAGCACGGGCCCGCCCATCCGCATCCGGATCACGATGGCGAGCGCAGCCAGTGCAGGCGCAAGCAAGAGCAGGGCGAAGAAGGCGGTTACAAGGTCGATGGTTCGCTTTGCGATCCGATACATCCTGATCCATCCAGTACTGCGCGGAATATGCGTTCAAAACGTTCCACGCCTATGGAAATCGACAGTTCCCGGTGGTAGAACTCGCGACCCGAACGCCCCATTTCCTCACGCCGGGCAGCGCCGGCTGTCGCCAGTTCCTTAACCCCCGCAGCGATGCTTTCCGGGATCTCTGGCTCGCAGACGACCCCGGCTCCGGAACGCCGGATGAGATCTCGGGCATCGCCGCGCAGGGCCATAAGGATCGGTCTGCCAGCAGCCAGGTAGGCTTGTGTCTTCGACGGAATCGTGATACGGAACAGCGGATCGTCCTTGAGATGCACGAGGAGGACGTCAGCAGCAGATAAGAAGCGCCCTATTTCGCTCATGGGCTGTCGCGGCAGGAACCGCACATTAGACAGCGCCATATCGGCTGCGAGCCGTGCCAGTCGCTCCCGATCCGCACCTCCGCCTACGAAAATGAAATGAGCGTTCGGAACAGATTTCGCGCAAATGCGCGCTGCTTTCAGTACCGCGTCGAGTCCTTGGGCGAAGCCCATCGTCCCGGCGAACAACACGTTGAAGTCGCCTGGCTTACCGAGCCGGACTGGAAGGCTCTCGCTTTTACTTACCGAGGCCTCATCACACCAGTTATAGATAACGTCGATTTTGGCCTCCGGTACCCCGCGCTCCGTCAGAGCCGTCTTAAATCCCGGTGATAGGACGACGAGTCGGTCCGCAGTCCGGTACACAAAACGGCACCACCCTTCTATAAGACGAAGGACAGGACTGCCCGTCAGCATGCCTGTGGCGGCGACGGTATCCGGCCACAGGTCCTGAATGTCATAGACGACAGGCGCACGCCGGATTAGCCTAGCGATTATTGCGGGAAGGCCGATTGTCGCTGGGGGATGGTAAACATAGATGATGTCGGGACGCTTGACGAACGCGCTGGCGATCGAAGCACTGAGGGCAAAGCTTCCGTAATTCGCGACGCGCCCGATCACAGACCGGCCATGATTTGGATACAGCGGCACGCGAAGCACGGATATATCATCGATCCGCGTTCGCTGCCAAGGGCGGATGCGGTATCCGGGGTACAGTTCACCTCCCGGATAATTTGGAAACCCTGTAAGAACCTCGACTTCATGACCACGTCCCACCAACTCTCGGGCAAACGCCAAGCCCTTAAAGGTAGGTTCCGGATCAAACCACTGTGAAATGATCAGTATACGCATGAGCGGGGCCCCGTTTTCAAGACTATCGGCTACACTGTGATGCTAGCGCTTTCTCCAAATCACCCTGTTAACATAGCTTGTATAGCTCAGAATGATCCTTACCACTTTGTGGGATACATTCGCCACATCGTAGTCCGCAACCATTCGCAGTGTCCGGTTCGGGCCGAAAGGTTGCCTATCGAGCACGTTCATTGCATCCAGAATTCGCTTTGGTTCCAGTCCGGTCATCATGACCGCGCCTTCTTCCATGCCCTCGGGGCGCTCGTGGGCTTCACGGATGTTCAACGCCCGGAAGTTCAGGATGGAAGACTCTTCGGCAATAGTGCCGCTGTCGGATAGCGTCGCTCGGGCGTTCATCATGAGGCGGACATAATCGGAAAAGCCCATGGGCTTCATAAGCCGGACCTTCTCACAGAACGTGATTCCCTCGGAGTCGATGCGCTTGCGCGTTCGGGGATGCACGGAGACGATAACGGGCAGATCGAATTTCGAAGCCAGGAGCTGCAGCGTCTCCTTCAAGTTTCGAAACTGGTGGGGGGAGTCGATGTTCTCCTCGCGGTGTGCGCTGACGACAAAGTATTGACCATCCGTCAGCCCAAGCCGTTCCAGAACGTCAGAGCTGTCGATCTTCTGGCGATAGTGCGTCAGGACTTCGTACATGGGGCTACCGGTCTTGACTATGCGGTCCGGAGGGATACCCTCTCGCAGCAGGTACTCTCGCGAGATGTCGCTGTACGGCATATTGATGTCGCTCATGTGGTCGACGATCCTCCGGTTGATCTCTTCCGGAACTCTCTCATCGAAGGACCGGTTTCCGGCTTCCATGTGGAATACTGGGATTCTGCGGCGCTTCGCCGCGATTGCTGCTAGACAACTGTTCGTGTCGCCCAGCACCAGCACGGCATCCGGCTGAACCTGACCGAACACCTCGTCGCTCTTTGCGATCACGTTGCCAATCGTCTCCGCCGCAGATTTGCCGGCCGCTTCCAGATAGAAATCCGGCGTTCTTATCTCCATATCCTCAAATAGGATGCCGTTGAGCTCGTAGTCATAGTTCTGGCCGGTATGAATCAAAACGTGATCCATGTACCGGTCCAGCGCTGCGATGACGCGGGAAAGCCGGATAATCTCCGGGCGGGTGCCGATAACCGTAGCGACTTTCATGCCATAACCGCAACAGACTGTTCGGCGGGCGCCGATACCGGGAGAAAGTAGGTGTCCGGATGGTCCGGGTCAAAGATCTCGCTGGACCAAAAGAGCGTAACCAGTTCTCCCGCCCCAACGTTCTCGATCGAATGCGTGTACCCCGGCGGAATGTCTATTACCCGGAACTCCCAGCCACTCGCCCTGTACTCAATCAGAGCAGAGCCCTCGATGTGCCGCATCCGAATGATTCCCTCGCCTTCCACCACGAAGAACTTTTCGGTTTTTGAGTGATGGTAGTGATTTCCTCTGCTAATGCCGGGTCTGGTTCGCGAAACGAATATCTGCCCGAAGCTCTTCGATTTTATGAACTCGGCTAACGCGCCGCGCTGGTCCGATCTGCTTCGAAGCTCCTGGCATCGCGCTTCGCCCGGCACGTAGGAGAGATACGTTGCGTAAAGCTCCTGGTTTAACTTCACCGCGAAGTCCGGAGCCACCAGATTTGTCCGCATCTCATGGAACGACTGTATGCGGCCTGCCAGATCGCCGAGGGTCAGTTTGGCGGAGGGGATCTCGTCATGGCGGTCTGGACCCGCGTGGTTCGGCAATTCGTCTAGAAAAGCCTTCACCACGTCATCTACGTAGACAAGTTCAATCTCGCGGCTCGGATCGGAGATCTGAATGGGCAGGTCGATCGCGATGTTGTGACAGAAGGTCGCCACCACCGAGTTGTAGTTTGGCCGGCACCATTTCCCGAACACGTTCTTGAGACGATAGATGGAAACACGTGCCCCGCTCTGAGCCGCGAACTCGCGCAATGCTTCCTCCGCGCGTCGCTTGCTGACTCCATAAGGATTCTCAAATGCTGCCTGGACCGAGGAAGACATCACGATATGAGGCGTACGGCCCACCTCGCGCAGGATCTGCGCAATCCTGCGAGTCAACTCCGAATTCCCGATCTCGAACTCCTCAGCGATCTGTGGACGGTTGACTCCTGCAAGATGGTAAACGATATCGGCCGCCTCTAAGCCAGCACGCAGATTGCTCGCCGAATTGTCAATGTCGAACGCGGTCACCACACAGCCCTTGCGCACCTGCAGATGAGAAATGAGGTTCCGCCCGATGAATCCGCGGGCGCCGGTGACCAAAACGTTCATGCAGCCACCCTTCTGGGCTCCAGGACTTCCTGTACGCAAGGCAGTGTCAAGAGGAGGTCGACCATCTGGGCCTGATTTATCCGCCGGGTGTTGTGCGAGGTGTACTCTGCGGCGAAGCACACCTTCATTTGTCCCTCACTGAAGTAGAGCGAGTAGTTCAGGTCGCGAATGTCGGCCGGAACGCGATAGTAGTCGCCGCGGTCCTCTGCCTTGGCCATCTCTTCACGGTTAAGCAGCGTCTCGTACAGCTTCTCTCCATGGCGGGTACCGAGAATCTGGATTTCGTTATCAGCTTCGAAAATCTCTTTCAATGCTTCCGCGAGGTCGAGGATCGTTGCGGCTGGAGCCTTCTGCACAAAGATATCGCCAGGTCGGCCGTTCTGGAACGCATACACAACCAGATCCACCGCGTCTTCGATCGTCATCATGAAGCGAGTCATGTTCGGATCCGTTACAGTTAGCGGCCTACCGGCAAGGATCTGGCTGATGAATAGTGGGATCACCGAACCCCGCGAAGCCATGACATTGCCATACCGTGTGCCGCAGAAGATCGGGCCATTACCGCCATGCGTGCGCGCCTTGGCCACCATGAGCTTTTCCATTAAGGCCTTGGACATTCCCATGGCATTAATGGGATATACGGCCTTATCCGTACTGAGCACAATAACGTTCCTGACACCGCATGCCACTGCGGCGCCGAGGACGTTTTCCGCGCCTAGGATGTTGGTTCGGATCGCTTCCAACGGAAAGAACTCGCACGACGGGACTTGTTTCAGCGCGGCGGCATGAAACACGTAATCGACGCCCCTCATCGGGGCCAACAGGCTGCTCGGTTCTCGAACGTCGCCGAGAAAGAACTTCACACGGTCGTTACGCAGAGCGTTCCGCATATCGTCCTGCTTCTTTTCGTCCCGGCTCAAAACGCGGATCTCGCCGATGTCGGTTTCCAAATAGCGCCGAACTACAGCGTTTCCAAAAGTACCGGTTCCACCGGTGATCAAAAGAGTGCGTCCTTTAAACATAAGATCTCGATCTCACCTCACCACAATTAAGGTCAAGGGGAGCGAGTACGGCCGTCGGAACGGCCTTGTCATCCCCTCACCGCCTGTTGGCGCCAATTCGTTCCAGAAAGCTCTTGGTTTCGAGCCACCACGGCGCCGTCTCATTCCAGGTATCGTCATACTCCCCCCAGATTACGACTCCATCGGCGTATTTCCGCGCCGTCTCGAGTTGTAAACGCCAGAACTCGGGCGGCAGATAAGTGCCCGCAAGCTTTTGATTTGACGCGTGATATTGTTGCCAGAGGAAGACATAGACGGGCTTGTTCCCTCCGTACCGGCGCGCCTCCTGAATCTGCTGGATCGCATACTGTACCCAGCCCTCGCGGTCTTCGTAAAACGTATAGACCGACGGCAGCAGAATGTCTCCTAATCTGGCGATCGGGGCCTCACGGTCGTTCACGGCTTGCCACGCAATGTACTTCGGTGAGTCCTTTGGCTGAAAAGCGGCCCAGTAATTCCGCGTTGGCGCTACTCCGTAGTAGCCCACTGTGACTGACGGCGCAGCCATCTTGAACCATTGGATCAGCGTCTCGTATTTCTTGATGCTGGCCTGAACGACACTTGGATCCCCCGTCAACGACCAGTGCTCAATGTCAAGGACAGCGATACCATTCGATTTCGCTGCCTGCAAGGCAGCCCTTCGAACCAAACCCCTGTCCGGCAGAGGGTCGCCGTGGCGGTCGCTTGGCCATATCATGGCCGGAGCGACCATGAACACCGGCCTTAAACCGTACCGTGACAGGTCCGGCTTTTGGTGGTACGAAGTCGCGTCAAAGACCACAAAGTCGCTTTTTGGTCCCTCTTGGCTATCCGTAGCTGCTAGTCGGGCTGCGGTCGATACGCGCTTCGCATCCGCCTTCTGTGCCACAACTGGAAGATGCAGACCCCCGTCTGTACTTTGACCCGCGTACGCCTGAAGTGCGAGAAGCGCACTCGAAGCCAACCCAACGATTATTCGCATTAGAATCATGGTGTCTTCCGAACCGGCCGGACGCACTGCCCGGAGGGTCATCCGTCTGGTTCGAATCCTCCGACCCTACGTGTCATCGCAGAATACGCCACATACAGCCGGGCGCTCGAGCATAAGATTGTGGACCTCTCGGTCTTGAGAGTCCGCGAAGCGAACGCTAACTCTGTGGCCAGGCACGCCACAATGGACCTCATAGTCTGGAACGTCCTTCGTGATGACGGCGCCCGCGCCGATGATAGCTCCCCGTCCTATACGAACGCCGGCCCGTATGATCGCACGAGCGCCGATCCACACATCGGGGCCGATAATCGTCCTGCCGAGCGGAGGCCGCCCAGAAAAGATTATCGGCAGGCCCGGCCGGTTCCAGAGGTGATCTCCACCGATCACCAACACCTCGGGTCCGAACATGCTGTAGGCGCCAATCTCCACCCTGGATCCTATTTGGCACCCGGGCCCAATGTAACAGAACGGACCGGCGATCAGGTCCCTGCTTACTCGGCAGCGTCTGGCGATATAGGCAGTGGGCGCCACCATCGACAGTCTGCCCCGCCACCGCGTCACCGCGGTACGCATTAGCCTTAGGGCAAAATAGACTCGGGGGTTAGAGCACATGCGCTTTAGAACTAGCCTCATGATATGCTCCCGCCGTTCACCGGCCCGCCGCCCCGGCCAACGCGCCTTCGATCGCTTTCACCTGTGATTCGGGATTGTAGTGTTGCTCAACGACCTCATAGCAACATCGGCGCACTTCTTCATCAGGCCACGGTCGGCTAGACCATTTCCATATTAGCCGGGCCAAGTCGTCGACATCGCCGCGCTTAAACAAGTCCCCATTCCGACCCACCCTAATTGCCTCCGCCTCCGGGCCTTGTTGGCCTGGGTCATCATGTGTGATGACGGGCGTACCATATGTGAGACTATGGATCGCCGTGAGGCCTACCTTTCCCGGCGATACGGTTACGCTGGCCGCACGAATGAGGGGCGCAAGGAGCGCTTCGTCATAGCAGGCCCCTACAAACACGACCGGCAGGGATTCGCGCCGTGCCCGCTCTGACAGTCGCTGGCGCTCGGGCCCGTCGCCCACCAGCAGAACGTTGACGGACTTATTGTCACTGCGCAGGAGTGCTTGTGCCGATAAGAGCAGGTCCAGGCCGCATTCTCGCACAAGTCGCGCGGTGCAGATGATATACGGAGTACTACCGTCGCCGAACATCCGCACACGAACCGCACGCATGGCGTCATCGGGAATCCGCTCTCGGAGAGCTTGTTGCCCAGCGTAGTCTAGGCTGTTATAGATAACGGTCATGCGGTTGGAAGAGAAGCCCAGTTCTGTACCAATAGCTTTGGCTCGATGTCCATACAGCAAGAGGATATCGGCAAGGCGCATGAACGCGTTTTTAAGTCCCTCATGTAGCCTGTTATTGCGCGTGAGCCAGCCATGGGTCCAAAACAGTACGGGCTTTCCCGTCAGTCTCGCAATAATCGCGGAGTACCACGTACTGATAGAGTAAGCCGTGCCTAAGTATATGATTGCGTGTATGTCCCTCCGTAAAGCCAGGGCCGCAAGACCGCGCTGATAATACCAGGGTTTGCGTATCCACGCACATTGCGCTTCGACAAACTGATTGGCATTCGGGACACGCCATTCTGGGATGCTCGGGTCTAGCGTGTTGTGGCCCGCTACAAACAAGTACTGATACCGGGTGGATTGTAAAAGCGCTCGGAATACGCCGGACCTGTAATGCGGCAGGGAATGGTAGACAATAGCAACTGTCTTCGGCTGTTGCGTCGCAGCACCACGCTGCCCCCGGCGGCCTCTTTGTGTGGACACGGAACCTCCTAGCATTGTAGCGACTTCAGTTCCTTAGTGGCGCTCCGTGTGTGGTCCTGGTTAATCGCAACGTGAACGCTTGTCAGGCTTTCGGAGTAGCTGTTCATAATTGGGATCTGGCTGGCAAAGCGGCTGTTAAGAATGGTGTGTCTGCTTCCTATCGGTGGCCGAACAGTCCGTTCAGGTAGAAGCCCGAAAGGACTTGTGAAGCAATGGTCCGGTTCATGCGGCAGAGTAACCGCTGCGCTATCCCACCACGCCTTGCGGAGGTCGCCAGCTCCCACGGTGCGAGCAAGGCGGTCTTGAGTGGTATCCAGCCGGTTGCGGCAGTCATATCTAGCAACGAGCGGTGGTTGAAGTAACCAATGTGTCCCCATTGCGTTCGCTGGAAAGAGTAGTTGTCGTGGCGAAACGTCGAGAAACTCTCGATCAGAGGCTGCCGAATGAGCAGGAATCGAGATGCCGCCCGGGCCGTCCGAAGCAATTCCCATGGGTTTTCGACGTGCTCAAGCACGTCCACTAGGAGGATAGCGTCGAATGGTCCGTCCGACGGTTCGAGTACCTTACATCGCATAGGCAGTTCGGGAAACAGTAGCTGTGCCTCCTCAATCGCATAGTGAGAGATGTCAAACCCAACTGGGTCTATAAGGACGCCCGAATCCAGTTTTCCCACGGCCTTCACAACCTCGTTTAGGACGCCGCCAACACCAGCACCCACATCAGCCAAGCGGAGCTGCCTCTCGGGTAGCCTCTGCAACAATTCGGTTAAGCCGAGCTGTAGATCGTTCGCCTTCGCTGGCGCGTCGGCCAAATGCCACCCTGGGTGCCTGCGTGCATAGTCGCCATCAATGTATAGCCGATTTGCCGGTCCGCTCACCTCGCCTTTCGAATGCAGTGTATACGAATGTTCCAACATCAAGTGCCTTTACTCGGAAGCCGGCCCCATGGCTGACAGAGCGCTGTTGGGCAATCGACAGGGCGGTGTTGGCGGAGGCACGGTCTGCTTGATCTCGCCCAACGGACGCGGGCCTTGTGTGTGGAGTTGCCGCATTAGCTTGTAGACCTGTTTGCTTACTGGGCGCCGCCCGCCTGTCTTGAACGCTGTACAGAGACCTGCCCAGAGTCCGCCGAGTCCCGCGTTAAGGTGTCCGTGACGGGCCGCGTGACTGATCGTGTTTGCGATCGTGCCGGACATGTGCACCGGCAGGTGCGCGTTCGGCACATTCCACCACGCGTACAGGACGTGACTGCGGACCCTATGGAAGTATATGGACGCTCTGTCGCGGTTGGGAGACTCGAAATGCATAACAGGCGGCGCGGTGCCCGCTCGCGTAAACCAACCGTCTGATAGGAGCCGGGTACAGAAATCGTACTCCTCACCTTGCCTCCAAATCGCACTTCGATATCCTCGGAGGCGACGAAATAGATCCCGGCGTACGGCGCTGGAACCTCCGGCGAACTCCGAGACGACGTACGGCGGGAGTCCTGATAGAGGTGGAGGAGCCACTACCGGCACCCGTAAGACGTTGATGTGAGGTATGGCCACAGCCCCAACATTCGGGGCGTCGAAATCATCAAGGGTACGTAGTACCGTGAACGGTGACGAGAACACGCAATCGTCGTCGATTGTGAAGACGATCTCCCCCTTTGCCTCTTCGATAGCCCGGTTGCGGGCGCTGACGATACCGAGCGACTGTTCCACACGCTTGAGGCGCACAGTAGGAAATTCGCGCTCAATGAGCTCTGACGTACCGTCCGATGAGCCATCATCAAATATCAGGACTTCGGTACAGCCCACCTGTTCGACGGCGGACTGTACTGCTCGTCTTAGCTCGTCGCGACGATTCTTTGTAGTAATGATTATCGACGTTGTCGCGGTCATAGTGGCTTTCAGTCAACTCGAGGTCGCGCCCTCGACGGAGAGGGCCTGGCAGACAGGCTGGTCAGTGTTGAGCTAGTTGGACCTTCCACGTTGGGTCCGAGGTAAGCGCGGTAGGCGTCGAACGAAATACGGACAGCGCCAATGGACGAACGTGTTTTACACGGATCATCGCGCCGAGGGCCGCCCCAAACAAGGCCCAGTTCCAACACGCAACGGGAACCTGCGAATACTGTACATGCAGAAGGAAGAAGTGCCCGTAAATGAGACAGATGCCGCTCAGTAGCCCGATCCCGGCGACTCGAACCGCGGCCTGGGTTTCCGGAGGGATTCGGTTGGGGAATCCGAATCGCTGCGCTAGGACGCCCAGGAAGAGCACGTACGCTAATATCGCGACCAGACCGTTCTCCTGAAGCTGCCACACTAACTCCGAGTCTACGTACCCAACTTCACCCTCGTCCGCGGTATAGCCGTCGCTAATCCGTCCCCGGCCGGCACCCAACACCTGGACTGCCACGCTATTGCCCAGCCAGCGCTCAATCGCGTACCCCATCCTGTCATCCCGATCCTTAACTTGGTCGCCCATGCTCGCCACATCAAAGAGACTCCCGAAGCGATCATTGGCCCACCTGGCGTATGGAGTGTTGACCGAAGTCCCTAAGACGTACAACCCGCCAGAAACCAGGACCGCGACGGCAAGGAACGCTCGACCGGCTCGTGCTCTCTCTCTCTGTGCACTGGCCAAGGCCATAATTGTTCCGAGTACGGCTGCGATGAGCCCAACGAGCAGCCCCTGGCGACTGCCGGCGAGAACAATACCTATCAGAACGGACAACGTACAAGCCGGGGTGATCACCCAACCGTATGCGCGGCGAAATAGTACCAAGGGGATTGCGCCAAGAATCGGCGCACCCCAGCCACCGATTGCGCCGCGATAGAGTCCCATGAATCCTCCCCCTGAACTAGCAGCGAAATCGCCCTGCATGGCGTTCGTAGATGGGCTAGGTAGCGTAAGGGCCAATCCAGTGCCTGCCTGCAACATTCCACAGCAGCATATCAAAGCAAACGCAATACACTGCACAGCTAGCAACTTGCTTAAGCGTTCACCGCGACTTCCGAAATGTATAGCGGCGCAAAACAGCCCAAGGTACGAGCAACCCCGGAAAATACCCACGGCGATCAGTTTCCAATCGCCTCTCCCTGTTGAGAGGACTCCGAGCGCCGTGCTGACGCCAGGAAGCGCGACCAGAAGCAAAGACGCGAGGACAACCGGCAGGCGTGCGGTGGTATCGGCGAGGACACTTCGTGAGCGTCTGTGCGACCAGGCCAACCAGAACAAGCACAATACCCCCATACAATCGGATGGAAAGATCGCACTATTAGCACCGGCAACAAGATAGACAAGCGGAACTGGGCACATCAGGAGGAGAGCTGGCGCGGCAGATCGGACTCGGACCCGGAGGGCAACCCGCGCGATAGCTAGGCATAATGCAAAAATGGCAACCTCAATAGCCGTCGGTAAGGTCCAGAAGGTGCTCATACGGCGAATCAGAATACCCGGTTGCAGCTCAGCGATTCTGAGTTGGATGGAGTCGGCATCAGAATAATTGATCGGTTCTCGGCGTCCGCGGAAACCCATGCACTAGTCACAGGCGATAGCGCTGGTGCTGCCTTCTAACCGAGTAGAAAGCGGCACCCGCTCCTTTTCGGGGGATTCGCCTGCCGAGGACTGCCGAACTCGTAAACCCACAGAAGGTAGGCTTGTGATCTGGTAGCCGAACTGAATAAGCGCGGCGCCCAGAGCCGCGAGTGCTAGACCTAAGGCGCCATATCGCGGGATCAGGAGCAGGGAAAGACCGAGTGAGGCTACAGACCAGCAAAGATCGAAGCGAAACGAGAGCCACATGCGTCCGAGGGCGGCCGCGACTCTCGATAGATGGTTATTGACTGAAATAACGCCACCAGCGAGGGCAATGACTAGTAGTACCCTTGCGCCATCTTCGAACCCCCTGCCATAAGCGCGCATGATCGCTTTCGCGAATATGGCTATGGGGAGTCCGACCATGAGGGCGAGACCCATATTAAGAAGGATACCGATCAGAACCACCCGTTTAAAACCCCGAGCGTCGCCCTTGGCATTTATACTTGACAGGACTGGCAGTAGCGAATAGCCGATGGTGGCGGGCAGGAACAGGATTGCTTGTCTCCAGTAGTTGGAAGAGTTGAATATACCCATTTCTTTGTAGCCGGCCATGTTCACGAGGACCGCCGTGCACGCCCAGCCGGCAGAACCCGTCATGATGCCGCCGATTACCGCTGGCACGCTGAAGTTCCTTATTATGGCGACTTGCGATCGGAAGTGAGAGCCTGAGGGGACGATTCCGTTCTTTCGCGTTGCCGCCACAACAGCCTTCTGGCTAATTAGTACCGCCAACCCAGCGCCGAGGACTGAACCCCAAATTGCGCCGGGAAGCCCGAATAGAGCAACGCCGCCGGCTGTAGTGGCAAGCAGGGTCAGGTTAGAGATGCAGGTCACCATGCCTAGCGATTGGAATGCTTCCAGACCCGCTAGAACTCCGAGTTGTGCGCCGCTGGCGGCAGCGAAGAGCAGACCCGCGGCAGACACCCTGAGCGCACCTGTAAGCTGCGGAGCTGCGAGTGCGTAACGGGCCAGAAATGGCGCTGCGAGGAGTAGAAGGAACATCATCACTAGGCCGGAGGCGATTGCAATTCGGGTCGCGAAGAAGATGATCTCGCCGGCTCGCTCCGGCTCTGTGTCTCGATACTCGGCGACGTATTTAGTCGCAGTCAGCCCCAGCCCCATGCCGGCGAATGCCGCGAAGACCGCCGTTGTGTTCTGGACAACGCCAAACGCCCCGAACTGAGCAACCCCAAGCGACCGGGCGACGATAATGGACGTAACGACACTCGCGATTCGAGCGGCGGAAGCTCCGACGAGCAGCCAGAAAGCACCCCGCGCGATGCGCGCGCGGAGGGCGTGCGCCGGCAAGAGCGCTCCCACATGCCCTGACGCTGCGCGCAGTGCACATAGTCCTGACGCCTTCGCGGCGCCGAATGTTCGGAGAGTACTAATCAAGGAAGCTATCATCTTTCATTAGCAGGTGAGGCGTCCCGCGGGCTAGCTAAGCTAGGCTGACCGCCTATAGTCCTTGTAATCTTCGTAGTAACCGTAGTGCTGATGACTGTCGCTCGTTTCGCGGGTGAGTTCGTTCAGCACAACACCCACCATATTCGCTCTGACACGCTGCAGCGTGGTGAGCGCCGACCTTACCGCGGTGCGGTCCGTTCCGCCGGCCTTAACGACGAGGATTACGCCGTCCACCGCGGCTGCCATTTGGAGCGGTTCGGGCAAGCCCAATATCGGCGGAGAATCGACGATAATCAGGTCGTACTCTCTGCCGGCTTCTTCCAGGAACTTCGGCAGGAAGCTGCCGATCACGTCGGCGCCACGACGACAGGGGAGGATATCCAGCGGCGCCGTGGTCAGATCGCTCCGGCGCGGCGCACTTGTCTTAGCGCTCCGGCCGGTCGGCAGAATGTCAAGATCGGGAAAGTCGGCGAGTCTCACTAGCTTATCGCGCCATGGCATGTCCTTCTGGACGAGGGATGCGAGCCCAGTCTCTGGGTCGATACCCAGCTTGCCGTGGACGCCTGGGCGGCGAAGGTTGCAGTCGATCAGCAGCGTCTTGTGTTTCAGTTGGGCGTGGGCGATGGCCAAGTAAACCGCGGTAGTGGTCTTGCCTTCCGCCGGGGTGGCGCTCGTAATCATCAGGGATTTCAAGGGTCTATCGAACGTGCTCAGCAGGATCGAGTTGCGAAGCGCGCGGATGTTCTCCTCGAAGCCGGTTACGGTCTTTTCCCGTGACACCGGTGCGGATTCATCCGGCAAAACCAGCGCGAGGCGGCTCCCGTCGGTCGGGCGGGCGGATTTGAGCCGACGACGCCAACTTGTCACGAAAGGCAGCGTGCCCATCACGTCGAGCTTCAAAAGAGTTGCGACCTGTTCAGGGTCGCGGATGGACTTATCGAATCGATCACTGATCACGACGGCTCCGAAAGCCAGGAGACTTGAAAACAGGAAGGCCAGGATCACGTTCAGCCACATTATCGGGTAGACCGGCTTGACGGCCACGCGTGCCAGGTCTGCGATGCGAGTGGCGCTGTTCTGGAATCCGGCGTTGATGCCAGCTTCCTTGATCTTCCGAATCAGTTCCTCATAGAGGGTCTTGTCGGCATCGGCTTCACGCCTAATGGCCTGGTACTCGAAGCTGCGGGCGTTAAGGCGATCGAACTCTATCTTGGTCGTGGCGACAGCTTGCCCTAGCATCTTCTCCCGGCCGGTGGCCTCGAGGTACTCGACTTCGACGCGCACGGCCGCGTTCTTGCGCGCCTCGCGCAACTCGCTTCCAATCGCCTCGATTTGCGCAGCTGCCTTCTGGTACTCCGGGTGATTGTCGCCATAGTAACTTTTGACTTCGGCGAATCTTTGGCGGGCTTCGTCGAGTTTGCCGGAGAGCGCCTTCAGGTTCTCCCCCTGGGTGGAAACCTGCGCCGATTCGAGCGAGCCGCCCTGGACCGACTTCCAGGCAGATTCCTTGCGGATGCTATCAATCTGGGCGTTGGTGAATTCAGTATTGAGCTGAAGCAATCGGGATGAGAGGATGCTCGTCTTCTCCTCGGGGTTTACGACGTTCAGTTCGCGCTCAAACTGAGTGACAGCGGTAGAGGAGCGCTCCATCTTTGCCTTCAGTTCATCAAGTTGCTTCTCCATGAAGGAGGCAAGGGAGGCGGAGGATCGTATGCGGAGGTCGTAAGTGCGCTCGACATAAGAACGGGCGATGTCGTTGGCTACGTCAGCAGCCAGGTGAGGTTCAGGGGATCGATAGCTGATCAGCAGCAAATAGGTATTTGGCGACCGGGTGACCTTAAGGTTCTTGAGGAGAATAGGAGCGGCCGCCACGGCCGTCTCGGGTGTGCTGTCGGGGCCACCCTTCTTAAGATCCAGCAAGTGGTACTGCTGAACCACGGGACGGAGCACGCCATCCGACTGAATGAGCTTCACTTGGGTCGCAAGGAATTGGTCGGCATCGTTCGCGAGCACGGGTGTGGCGTTCTCACCCACTACGACCGAAGGCATCTGGCGATCGATATCCACGGTGACCGTGGACTCATAGATCCGAGTGAGGCGCGTTGAGATCGCCAAAGCGGCTGTAACGCACAAGGCGATGAAGGCGAGAACCTTCCATCGGTGGCGCCGGAGCAGCCACAGATAGTGCGAGAGCGGAACAGCAGGTAAATCGGGCGGTTCGGGAGTGTAACCGTACAACACCGGTTCGCTCGATTGGTTGGGAGATGGAAGAGCTGTTGGTTTGTTCATTGTCGTTGTACACGCCCGGCGTAAGCTGGTTAACGCATTGTATAGATTGCCGCCGCACCGGCGCCGGATCCCAGCAATAAGACCTTCTCAAGCGCTTCAAGGGACATTCGGCGCACTTTACGATCAGGCACGTAGAGAACGTCATTCGCAAGCAGGGCGGAGTCCGCTGCCTTACGCTCCATGATCTTGCTTAGAGGAATGACGAGTTCGTTCTTATTGCCACTGCCGTCCTGACGGTAAATATAGGCCTCCTTTGCGGCGTAAGGCATGAGGCCTTGGGAAAGGGCCAACATCTTGAGAACGGTGGATTCGGTATCTTCCATGGGGAAGGCGCCCGGCTGTCTGACGTTGCCAATCACATAGACCTTGCCTTTCGCGGGTACGCGGACTTCCTCGCCGCCGTGCAAGGCGATGTTCAACGCGGGATACTCGCCATCGATGAGGCCTTTGACCAAGATGCGCTGTACGACGGCGGCCGCGGGGCCGTCTGGCCCGGGAGCACTGCGGGTGACCAGGATTTCTGGGCCGGCGTCCGGAGAGAGACCGCCTGCGAGCGTGATGGCTTCGAGCAAAGTGATTGGGCCGGCGGCCTGGAAGGTGGTGGGCTGATTGACGGCGCCGGCGACTGAGACGGGGTGGCTACTGTATTCAGACACAGTGACTTTAACGAAAGGGTTCACGATAAGGTGCTCGCCGCGCAGAGCTTCGGCGATTGCGGCCTCGAGTGTTCCTGGCATCAGGTTTTGCGCTATAACCCGCTGCTTGAGCAGTGGAAGGCTGATCAAGCCGTCAGTCGTCACCCGCACCGTTCCGGTCAGTTCAGGCGCTTCGTACACGGACACATAGAGCAGGTCATTGGCGCCGATGGGCTGGACGGGGAGATTTGCCCCCGGTGTCTCTGGCGCGCCAGACCGGGGCTGCGTGGCCGGTCGAACCTGCGCGAACCCGACGGACAGCAGACAAACGGCGTAGACGAACATCGCGAGTGACCATACGGCTTTGCGATGTAGGTATCGTGTTGGCATTGGTTGGTCCTTCCAGGGGGCAAAGGTGAGAATACTCAGAACCGCACTTGCACCGAATGGGGGGGAAAGTGATAGTCCCATCGCGTCCGACGTGTCATCTTGACCGCAGCATTTAACCATAGAATGCAGATTCACCAAAGAGAAGTCGACAAAAGCGAAACTGGGCGAGAACCAAAGCGTGGCAGGCTAGAAAGCGCCGGACCAACCCATCTGCTGTCGATTTCCACATACACTGATCGTTGCAGCAGTGAGACACTGACCACGAGGCGGGCAGTCCCCGCCTCACGCACCACGCGGCCGGTAACGCCCCTCAATGGGCCACCGAGCAACTCCACCTCGTCTCCTGCGTGAGTATAACTGCACTCTCCGACCGGCAGGTGGGAGGCGGTGATGCGCTCTAACGCGTCAATCTCAACTGCGGGTATGAGGCTAGGACCGTTGCCGAATGCCACAAACCTGATTGCTCCGGGCGTGGCAAGTATATGAAAGGGGTTGTAGGGGTTATACAATACAAACACATAACCGGTAATTAGAGGCGTTTCGCTTTGCCAGGCGGTACCACAGTTCCGTGTGTGCGAACAAGCGCGAAGAGGAAGCGATGTGGTATAGCCTTGATAATTCAGGATGCGTTGCACGGACTTCTCGTGACGCGACCTTACGGACAACGCAAACCAGGACGGAGTAGGTTGAGGTAGCATTCTTGGCGTTTTTCGCGGTGGCGCATGCTGCCGCCCTTTTCACCGTATCCGATACATTGGTGTTTCGGGACTCACCCAGCGGATCGGTACGCGCAGTTTCATGTTGACCCATAAGGGGTGCTCAGGTCCATACCACAAGACCCGTAGTCGGCTTGGGGATGAAGCTGTAGCGGGCATCCGTTGCGCCCGGAGGATCAGGAGCGGCTGATCTACCGGCGGGCCAACGCCGGCCCACGCGCAACTAACGATCGTTTGAGGCCTGAGGCTGATCACGCTCGCTGTCTGGAAGGGTTTGATCCCTTGCCTTTCCAGAGGACTTCAGCGAGGGCGTCGCAATGAGCTTGACTGACGAAGGACGACGGACGCGTCGCGCACACGGCATTTGAGAGTCACCAGGTTCTGCTATGGATTGCGAGATACCGCCGGCCAGCCTTGAGGGCATCGGCCAGCGACTGCCAGGCAAAGTTGGGAACGCCCTTCTGATAGGCTGCGGAGGCGGGTAGCGTGTAACCGTGGACAGCTTGGCACATCACCCGGTCGAGCGCCAGGGAGAGCAGGCTGGCCATTTTCAACCGGCGCACATTTCCGCGGTCAGAATCAGAGATCCACGACCAGCCTGAGCGAGCTCGGCAGAATTGCACAATGCGCGTCAGGCAGCGGTCGCCGGCCCCTGCTGCGAACACTTGTGGAGCGAGACGGCTTTAGCGTGTTGACGTTGATAGCGTTCCAGCGTCCAGAGCAGCAGCGCAGTTTCCTTTCTGCGCCTATACAAAGCCGCCAGAACGGTCTCGGATTTGGATTGTCGAGGTGAAAGGTGCATCTGATTGCGTAATAGCTCCTCAGTAGAGTTTGCATCGCCCGAGTTGCTCCGGGTATAACAATAGTTATCGGTCTTATAGAGGGTGAGACTGTAGTCGCCCTGGGGCGCGTTCCTCCAGGGAATGCGGGCCACTGCTGCGGCCTTTTCCATTCGGAGCCAGATTAGCTGGGGAAAGGATTGTTCAGGAATTGGTGGTGATACCCATACTGGATCGGACTCGGGCTGGCCCATGCTGAGTATAGATGATCCAATGCGCATGGAGCATGTTCTGGTTGATCGGGGAATTGCTCGTTTCGCACTTTACTCCGAGCCACAGACCTTCACGGGGCAGTTTGGCCGAGGAAACAGAGCTGACGCCCTGCGGCAGGTTCGATGGGTCAACCATCTGGAGGCTGTGCGCACGATCGAATACTCGGAGGGAAAGTGAATCGAATTCTTTTTGTAGACGATGAGCAGAACGTGTTGGACGGGATTCGGAGAACGCTATACTCCCTCCGCAACGAATGGGACATGAAATTTGTGTCCAGCGCATCCGAGGCTTTACGGTGCCTTGCCGAGTCGCCATTCGACGCGCTTATAACCGACGTGCGAATGCCGGGGATGAGCGGCATCGAGTTGCTGCGGGAGGTCACGAGGATTTACCCGCAAGTGATCCGCATGGTTCTGTCGGGAACGGCCGACATCGAACTGACGTTGCAGTCTGGTTCACTGTCGCACCAATACCTAATGAAGCCCTACGATGCCCAGACGCTGCGTGCTACGGTACAGCGGGCCTTGTGCCTGCGGGCCTTGCTGTGCAATCCGGCCCTGCGGGGACTGACGTCGCAGATGCAGTCCATCCCCAGCGTACCCGCGGTTTATGGGGAGCTGATTCAAGTTCTGCGCTCCAGTGAGGCGTCCTTCGGCGTGGTGGGAAGGATTATGGCGCGGGATGTGGGAATGACGACCAAGATCCTGAAACTGGCGAATTCAGGGTATTTTGGGGTAAGCCGGGCGATGACCGAACCGCAGGAGGCAGTAGTCTACTTGGGAATAGACACCGTGCGGGCGCTAGTCTTCACGTGGTCGGCGTTTTCGCAGTTCAAATTGCGAGACTGCTGCTGTTTCTGCATTGAGGAATTGCAGCAGCACAGTCTGGCGGTCGGCGCCCTGGCCCGCAAAATCGCCAAACGTTTGTCCCTATCGCCGGCAGAAGTGGGCCATGCCTTCGTCGGTGGACTGCTGCACGATATCGGCAAGCTGGTGCTGGTTACCAACTATACCGAGCAATACCAGGAGGCCATGCGGCGCGCGCGCGCGAGCAACATTCCCATCGACCAGGTGGAGAGCGAAATGTTTGGTGCCAGCCATGCTGAAATCGGAGCGTACCTGTTGTGGTTGTGGGGCCTTCCCGATCCGGTGGCGGAAATCCTGGCTTTGCACCACCATCCCTCCCGCGATACGGAAGTGGCGCCCGCAGTAGCAGCTGTCCATTTCGCCAATGCCCTGGTCAACCAGGAATCCGAGCAGGAAATGGACCTTGATTGTCTAAGGCTGAAGGGGTTGGAGGCCGAACTCCCTGCCTGGCGGCAGATGCGCCAAGAAATGCTGGAGGGGCCACCGTCTTGACCCGAATCCTGTGCGGTCGGGCGCTTATCGCGTCGTAGCAGGATTTTCCCCAATCTGTGCCGGCGGCGAAGCTGATCTTGCCTGGTCAACGAGCAGAGTTTCAGCGCGGATCTTCACTATCGCCTGAACATTTGCCTGTTCGCGTTTCACCACTGCGGCGAGCGGCCTGAGGACATTCCGCTGCTGGTCCACTTCGTGCAGCAATTCAGCCGTCGGAGGTGCCCTGACCGTATTCGACGACAAGGGAATCTCCGCCGCTTGCCGGTTTGGCGAGGTTATGAACCGACATCTCCGCAACAGGACATCTCGCCTGGAGCGCGCGAACCTGTCCGGCGACAATTAGAATTACCGGCGTATCGATGCAGCCCGTCCAGCTTATCCATGTACATTGCGTCGATCCGGTCCTGGATGCGCCGGTGCTCTCTCTGCAGTTTCGTGATCGCCTCCTCGTGGCACTTGCGCTCATCCGCATGGCTCTCCCGCAGGACCTGCGTGACCCAGGTCAGCACTTCCGGACTGAACGAGATGCCCTCCAAGAGTTCGGTGAACCTCTTCTCCAGAACGTCCTCCGGCGTGTACCGCTCGGGGCACTTCCCCTTGTAGCCGGTGCAGTAGTAGTAAACGTAGCGTCCCTTCTTGATCTCCCCCACCATGGCGTAGCCGCAATGTCCGCATCGGATGAGGCCGCCGAACGCCAGGCTCTCTTTTACCTTCCGCGTCTTCTTCGTGCCACGTCCGCTGAGAATCAGTTGGACCTGCTCCCAGAGTTCGCGCGAGACGATCGGTTCGTAGGTTCCCTTGTACGTGGCCCCGTCGAAGACAAAATCACCGGTGTAGACGCGATTACGCAGAATCTTGTGTATAGTTGACTTCGGCACGGGGTCGCCGCTCTTGCGGTAGGCCATGCCGTCCGCGCGAGCGAGACCCACAATCTCCTTTAAGGCGTATTTACCCGTGGCGTAACGTTCGTACATTTCCGGATGGCCGGCGCCAGCGCCGGATCGGGTGCGATCGTGCGCTTGCCGTCCGGGCCGATCAGATTTGTGTATCCTAATGGCGCATAGGAGGGCCAGATCCCCTGTCGGGCTTTCTCTAGCATCCCCTTTCGTGTCTCTTCGGAGAGATTGTCGATGTAGTTTTTCGCCAAGGACTTTGATGCCGTGCATGAACTTCTTGTGGGAACGTGAATCCGGCGACGGAATTACATTTTCCTTCACGGAATGGAGATCGAGGCCGAGTTCGTCAATGGTGACCACATCGCGTAGGTTTCGGTACAGGCGGTCTGTTTTCTCGACCAGGACGACCCGGCAGTTAGTTTGCTTTTTTAGAAATGCGATCATCTCACCGAAGCCGGAGCGGCCCGCGGCCTTAGCAGTTTCCACGTCAATGAACTCCTGGGCGACGTACCGATTTGCCGCGGCGTAGGTAACCGATCTTGCGATTGCCGCCGAGGCAAGCATCAGTGATCGACAATTACGGCGTTGGAAGGGCGCACCGGAGTTCCGGGCTCGGGTCGAGGCGCACCTGGCGGCCTACCGTGCGTTCCTCGATGAAGAGGACGAGAAAGACTGGCGTAAAGAGGAGGAAACCTCGCGCAAAGAGGAGAACGCCCGGTTTAAGAAGAGCGAAGCCTATATCTATATCAGAGAGGCGGAAAAAGAGGCCGGAATTCGGCACAGGACCGGCCGGGATGCCAAGACAGGTGTTAGTCGATCCTCTTTGTTGTTGGACGAGTACCACGATTGAGCCACGGGAAGTGGTCGACCGCCGCCGTCCGTTCGGCGGAATTGTATCGGGCCAGCCTGGAAACGCCGGTTGCCGTACGTTAACTGAAAAGGCGGAATCGCGAAAAACCGCCGCTACCGAAAATCAACAACTTAGGCACAATGGAAAACCATGCATTTCGAGGCTAAACAGCCACAGTCCAGGCCTCCGGCCAGCAGCCCGAAAAAGAAGTGGGAGGTTGGGGATCCGGCGGCGATTTTTCAAATCCGCCGCGGTGCGGCGCGAAAACCGGGCGCGGGTCGCCGTGTCAGTGTACTCCGCCGCCCGCCGGGAGCGCATCGAGGCGGCCGTCGAGGCCGTCGGAACGCACGTCGCTCAGCCGTTCGAAGCCCGGATCGCCGCAGAACCTTTCCGAGGCGGCGTCCGGGTACTGATCACGGACCGCAGGGCTTCGAAAGGACGGTCACATTCGCTGTCGATGAAGCTCGGGCGACGATCACGCAGCGGGTCAGGGAGAAGATTGACGATTGATGGCCGCTCCGGCGGCTGAAAAACGCTTAACCCGGGTATATGATCGATTCATGGAGACGCATGTCTCCGAACAACACCGTATTGCCTGGGACCAGGCCATCACAAGAGAGGGCTGAGAATGGCGGCCAGAAGGATATCCGACCCCTTCCGGATACGGCGGCGCCAACTGGCTTGGGTTCTTTGCCGACGCGCAGCCTGGCATTCCGGCTTCCCGCAGGCATGTTGGGCTTCCTACTCGCGCGTTCGGTCGGAACCACTGGCGGCAGATCGCACACGGTCTCTTCCGGGCCTCTGGCATGGTGATGCTTCATGGTCACCATGCGGCGGCACGGACGGTCCGCGGCTCAGATCAGAATGCCTGGGTCAGTTTTGGAAAGCATGGTAAGTTCTCGAGAGCGCCGAAGCTTGACGGCTCCGGGCCGTTCTGGAGAATGCCTTCCTCTAAGAGGGAAAGGCTCCGTTCAGAAAGGCCCTCGTCCCATGGGGCGCCATCGGCGCCAAAATGGCCCCTTTTTCAACTGGCACCGTCAATCCTGAATTGCACCGCGGTCCGGAGGAACCCACACCTATACATTCAAACAAAGTTTGATCGGCGTCGTCCGTTCGAAGAGTGACTCAAGGCCCGATGGATACTGCCTCATTCTTCTTTTCGTTCGAATCTGATTTACCTGAGACCGCCCGGAGGCCCGCATCTGAGGGCGTCCCGAGTCTAGTTGAAGGTTGGCGGTCCGGCGTTCTTCAGTACTGCCGCACGACTGTCGGTCGCGCCGGTGTCAAGGGTAGGGGCTCGGCGCGTTCGGGGGGCCGCTTCAGCACTAGTGACGGCAGGCTCGGCATGGTGCCGGGGACCGCGCACTGGCCCTTTTCGCCGACCGGAAGCTGGCCGGTGTTCAGGTTCTTGAGGCCGTACAGCGCCAGCTCAAACCGGTCCTTGACACCCACCTTCTGGAACAGCCGGGAGAAGTAGACCTTCACGG
>OBLW0100000644.1_pt1 | contig 29695 bp, 19 predicted proteins | sample 1520161 | NCBI WGS metagenome assembly OBLW01 (sample SAMEA3539309, study PRJEB22396) | soil metagenome | biome: tundra; feature: field; material: soil | place: USA | collected 2010-05 | depth 0.15 m
GAGAAATTGGCATCATGATCGAGAGTAGTCAGGAGAATCTCATCGCCCGGCCCCAACTCTCGTCCAATCGCCCGCGACAACGCAAGGGTAAGGGTGGTCATGTTCTGACCAAAGACAACCTCGCACGACTCACAATGGAAAAAATCCGCCATTGCCGCACGCGTGTTGGCGATCATCTCGTCGCTACGCCGACTGGTCAAGAAGGCTCCGTGCGTATTGGCGTTGGAATTCATTAGGTAGCTCTGGATCGCGGCAATGACCTGGTTGGGCACCTGGGTACCCGCAGGGCCGTCCAAAAAGGCTGCCGTCTGCCCGTTTATCCGCGATTCGAGCGATGGAAACTGCGAACGCACCCACGCCAGATCCAGCATCTGGTCCAGATCCGAGCCCACTGTGCTCATTGCCAATATCTCCTTTAATCAGTACACGGCTCAGTGTACATCGCACCCCTTGCAGGAGTTAGTTTTCAGTGAAAGGTGATTAGAAATTACCCAACTTGAGCCAGATCACGCCTACTTCCGGATCGGCGACATAATCCGTCCCGAGCGGCGAAGCCCGGCTGCAACGCGACTTGGTGAGCGCGTTGGTCGATTCATTTAAGCGGGTTTCAATCTTCCGTTCGGCAACCCCTTCACCAGTAATAGTCATTTTGATCACATTTCAAATCTGGGGAGTACAATTCAGCCGAAACGGTTAGGCAAGGAGAAATCGTAATGATTCGAAATCGTTTCGTTTTACTGGCCTTATTGTTCTTCCCGCTTCTGACACTGGCGCAGCCTCCAAAGCCACTTTGGGAGATCGATGTAACAAAGTTTGGATATCAGGGCAGACCGCCGGCTGCCCTTGCGCATTTGGCGCCTTCAGTCGCGCCTATGGCGGGTTGGGCATATCAACAAGGCGTTGCCTTCACAGGTCCGAACGTAGCCGTCGTCTATTTCGTTATCCATGATGCCCCCGGCACAGCTGAACAACGCGAACCCTCGGTGTCGGATCCATTCCGCCTGGTCGCCCTGTTCCTCAACGCGAGCAATGGAGATCTCATAAAGAAGCTCGATTGGCCCCTTCCGGCTAATCCTCAAGCTGTTGCGCCATCGTTCTTCTTTCCCTCAACCAACGGACAGTTCGTTGTTGGGCTCGGCAGCGCGCTCGATCTTTATTCTTCAGACTTCAAGTTACTTCACCAGTTCGATGCCCAATCGGAACTGTCTCCGATCGTGAGCCCTTCAGGGGAATCACTTTTGATCCCCACGGTGAGCCGGGTCGATGGCCAGTGGACAACGCGCTACGACCTGCTCGACACCGGGACATTATCTGTATCCAAGACCTGGAACGAGGCCGCGACTCGCCCGCCGCACACTATTCCTGCGCTGTGGGGCGACGAACTGGCATGGGTCCTGCGATCTTCACTCTATTTGGCATCCCCCTCGGCAGCACCGAAGGAACTTCTCACCAATCAGGGCGAGATGTGCGGCAGCTGGAGCTTCATCAATCAACAGGAACTTGCCGGCCCTACCTGTGGCGATGCAAATAAACTTCTCACCGTGTCTACAGATGGAAAAGGTATTTGGGATTTTGATTTGGGGTTTGAACAGTTCGATGGTCCCATCGTTGCATCGATGAGTGGCCAACGATTCGCAGTTCCGACTATGCGGTGGGGAACTGCACGGAACAATGAACCGGACCAGATCACAGCCAGAGTTTTTAGCACCAAGTCTGCAACTCCACTCATGACGCTGACCGTACCTCGCAGCTCCGGCTGGGGGCAGGGTTATTTCTACGGGTCTTATGGAGACACGCGCTTCGGATGGGGCGGACTGGCGCTCTCGCCAGACGGCGGACTAGTGGCAGTCAAATCCGGAGCACAGGTCCAGGTATATCGAGTACCCGAAACCGGAAGTACACGCCAGTGCGCGACCAATTGCAACGACGAAGCAAATCTCGGCAGTCAGAGCCCGAAATTGCCGGAACTGGCCGGAGCTTCATCCCCGTCGTCACAGCTCCTCCAGCAAATGCTCTCCTGGTTTCCTGCAGATACCGAAACTGTTACTGCTGTTACAGGGCCAATCCTGCTTCCGGAGCTGGAGCAAGATTCCAGCGGAATATTATCGATGGCGAAGTCCGAGCACGAGGTGCGGGATAAATTCATGCAGTTCCCCCTTCTACTGCTCCTCGACTTAGGGAAGAATCTCAAGGACGAACCGATCGTCGCTGCAATAGAAGGTTCGCGAGATTTTCTGCCTCCAACCGGCTTAGGCGTTATGAAGTCTCAAGGAGCCCTGATCGCCGTCTTTGCGGGTGACGTTACGGATCGCGCAAATTCATACCTCAAAGATTCCGCGGGAAAGATCGTGCGAACGGAGCAGATTGAAGGGCATCAGGTCGCAGTGTTCCAAGGGAAATCGGAGGAAGACCTGTGGACGACCTATGTCGCGTTCCCCAAGCCGAACATCGTCGTTGGGGCGAGCAACGAAGACTACCTCCGCGAGGTTCTGGCTAGAATTGATGGGAAACAGGGTGAACGAGCTTTGCCCGATACGCTCTCCGAATGGAGACACGTAAACATCCACGCTCAATTCTGGGCCGTCCGGCACTATCAAAAACCTGGAGCGCAGACCGACCCAACCTCGCCGTTCCGTCACTGCCCCGGTGCGACACCTGACGACCAGGCGGTTGGCTTGACGTTCAGCTTCGACCCGAATAAATCGAAGACGGCGACAGTCACATATCTTTCGGGGGACGAGAACAGCCTTCAGAGCTTCCGGAAGAATTTTTCCGGCGAGCGCGGTCCGGCCGTGACGCAGATGCACATGCGATACCGCGAAGTCGAGCATGGTGCATTTCAAGGGTCTTACGACCTTGATCAGATAGAGTCTGCCGACTATTTTGTTTTCATCCTGGAAGCCTTGTTAGGCCATGCGATTTACGTTTGAGCGGTACCCGCTCACAATCTGGTGGGTGATAGCGCTCAGAGTTTTCGGGTTTGGGAAGTATCGGCGACCAACCGCTCGAAACCCGGGTTCCTCTGGCATTTTCGCCGACATTGTTCCAAAAGAATTCGACAAAACATCGCATTATCTCACCAGCATCAGCGGCTAGATTCCCTGATCCGGCCGCGTCAGACAAGGATCGGTTGCGAAGTAACTACGTTTCAACGCCAGGTGAGGGCCGCGTCTCTTGCGACAGGGATCACACCATTCTCAATGCAATTACCGTTATTCTGTAATACATGCAATCGTGGTGGTTAGGCTTCCTTCGCTCCCTGCTTTTGGGGTTGTTTGGTTTTTCGTGCATCGTGCAAATATTGGCACAGGCTCCTGCGCCCGGGGTCAGCGGAGCCGCGCAGCCAACCGCTCCGCCGGTGGCAGTCTCAGTCCGAGGGCAGGTCGCCGACCCCTCAGGAGCGCTGATGCCCGGTGCGAAGATCACGATTACCACAACCTCGGGAGAAGACGTGGCCTCGGCCATTTCGGATGCGTCCGGCAGCTTTCTGATCAGAGGCCTCAAGCCTGGCGACTATAAGATCCGCGCCACTTTTTCCGGCTTCGTCCCCTTCCAATCCGGCATCATCACGCTGGCTGCGAATCAGGTAAAGCGCATTGACATTGTGATGGCCATTGAAGTTGCCCAGCAAAGTGTTTCGGTTTCCGACGAAGTTGCTGAGGTCAACGTCGAAGCGGGTGGCAACACGAGCGCCGTGGTGCTCAAAGGCGAAGATCTTCAGGCACTTGCCGACGACCCGGACGAGTTGGCAAGCGAATTATCGGCATTGGCCGGGCCGGCTGCCGGCCCCAACGGCGGAGAGATCTTTATTGACGGGTTCAGCGGAGGCGAACTTCCCCCGAAGTCGGCGATCCTGCAGATTCGGGTAAACCAAAATCCCTTCTCGTCTGAATTCGACCGGCTGGGCTATGGACGCATTGAGATCCTTACCAAGCCGGGAACGGAGAAGCTGCATGGACAAGCTCTTCTGCAGGGCAACGACAAGTCCTTCAATACGGGCAATCCGTTCACGGCAAACATTCCGGAATATCACAGCTTCCAGTTCAGCGGCTCGCTGAGCGGGGCAATTTCAAGAAGCGCCTCTTTCTTTCTCAGCGTGGATAGCCGCAACCAGCAAAACGTCAACGCCTGGGTAATTCCGGATGCGGTTTTGCCGAACAGCGCCGGTGTTTACGTGGACAACCTTAACTATGCCGTCAGCCTTCTGAGCCCGCACATTCGGGACAACGCCTCGTTGCGGTTCGATTGGCAGATGGGCAAGACGACCATGACTGCGCGGTACGGTTTCTGGTATGAGAATGAAAAGGGTAACCTCGACTCCGGCCCCGGCACTCTGACCAGCGGCTCAACGCACGAGTCCAACTCCGACCACACCGTGCAAATGTCGAGCTCGACGATCTTCAACGAACACTTCATCAACGAGAGCCGTTTTCAGTTTGAGCGGCACGATGAAAATCACTACCCGGATTCGACCGAGCGCACCGTCAGCGTGGCGGGCGATTTTGTGGGCGGCGGCTTTACCGGCCAGACAAGCCAGGATCATCGGGTCGCCCTCGAATTCCAGAACCTCAGCACGCTGAGCCACGGCATCCACGCCATCGAATTCGGAACGCGCATCCGCGACAACCGCGACGCCAATAAGAGCAACGCAAACTTTAACGGCAGGTTCGATTTTTCTCCCGCTACCATTGGGCAAACCACGTACTCCGCGACCCAGGTGTATGAGCAGTTAGCGAATGGCCTGGCCAGCGGCAAGAGCTTCAACAGCCTGGTACAACAGGGATTTGGTCCTTCATCGGCCAGTTACGCCGCCGGCAATCCATCGGCGGTGGCGAATGTTTTCGACGTTGCTTTGTTTGCGCAGGATGATGCGCGGGTGAACCCCCGGCTTACAGTCTCAGGTGGGATGAGGTGGGAGGCGCAGAACCATATTGCCGATCACGATGACTGGGCTCCGCGCGCGGCACTGACCTATGCGCTCGATGGCGGAAAGGGGAAAAAGACCAGGACGGTGGTTCGCGCCGGATTTGGATTCTTTTATGACCGGGTTGGAACTCGAAACCTGATGACCATTCAACATGCCGATGGAGAGACACAGATCGTGCTGACTAATCCGAACTGCAGCTCAAGCGCGACCTCTCTGGACAGCATCGACATGACAACCTGCGCGAGCGGCACAGGAGCCGGGACGACGAACAGAGCGCCCGTCCACTATGAGATTGCGCCGAACTACCACGCAACTTACACCGAGCAGGCGGGAGCAAGTATTGAGAGGCAATTGCTGGCGGGCGCGAGCGTAACGCTTACGTATCTGCACTCGTTTGGCGTTCACCAGCAGGTGCTTCGGAATGCCAACCAGGCCATCGGGGGCACTCCGCAGACCAGCTCGCAGAGCTTCCTCTACCAGTATTTCCCAGAGGCAATTTTCAAGCAGAATCAGATTATCACCAGCTTCAGCGCCAGGGCCGGGAAGAACCTGTCATTGAGCGGGTTTTATACCTACTCCTCGGCAACAAGCAACGGGGCTGGCCCTGATGGCAACAATGCAGTTTCGAACGCCTATGATCTCGATCAGGATTATGGACGAGCCGGTTTTGTTTTGCGGAATGTAGCATTCCTGACGGGAACCTATAACGGTCCATGGGGACTGATCTTTAATCCCTTCCTGGTTACTCAATCGGGACGACCCTTTAACATCACGCTCGCCGCCGATCCGTTGAATAACCTGTTCAACCAGCGGCCGACCTATGCAACAACCTCTACTCCTGTGGCAGATCAGGTTGTGACTCCGTTTGGTGTTCTCGATAGTGCCGCACTTGCGGGCGAGACCCTGGTTCCCGTGAATCGAGGGAGTGGGCCTGCGGCGGTGGCTGTGAATTTGCGCATTAGCCGATCTTTCGGGTTCGGCGGCAAAGTCGCAGGTGCGAACCGTGGAGGGGGGGACGATAACACGTTAACCAGCGCTCCGAGCAGCAACACCACACGGCAGGGTCGAGGGGGCCCGGGCGGAGGAAGCCTTGGTGGAGGAGGACTTGGCAGCGGTGACGGCGGGGCGCCAGCCGTGGGCACTGCGTCGGGAAGCGGGGGACGCACATATGCATTGCGCTTCAGTATTCAGGCGCTTAATGTTTTCAATAACATTGACTATGGAACGCCCGTGGGTGTGCTCGGCACTTCATATTTCAATCGCTCTACGTCTCTGGCCGGCGGAGCGTTCAGCACCGGTTCGGCTGCGCGACGCATCTTTGTGCAGGCCGCATTCTCGTTCTGAACGATTATTTGCAGGTTGGTTGGCAGTCGATTGCACCGCCAGCCCCATCGGAAGCTAAATTCCAGGGTTGCAGTCGAATCACCGGCTACCCTTCCCCACCCGGAGATTGGGCCTCGCCAGGACCTCTGCCGGGCACCTGTCAGCGTTTTGAAGAGGCCTTCTGCCAGAAATGTGAGGCGGCGATCTGTGAAAAATGCTATCGATCTGCGATAGGCTTCGGCGTTATTGACCAGCCCCTTTAACGGTGTAGCCCTGCCACACGTACTCCAAAGCCTCAGGAAGAGTTTGTTGTTTCACGCCGCGGTCTACGTGGCCGGCGTTGCGGGCGAAAACAAACTGATAGTGATAGCCCTTGGCGGCCAGCACCCTGGCCATGTTCTCGTTGGCCACAACCCAGTCGTGCATGTGGTCGCCGAGGGGATTTGGATTGAAGAGATCCCTGTCGCCCACTTCCATCCAGAGGCGGATCGGCTTGGCAGGGCTATTGGGAATCAGGTGCTCGTGAAACTCCCAGGCGCCGTGAGGTGACTGCGGGGTATAAGGCCACTGCTGGTTAACATAAGTTCCCGAGTAAGTGAGAACGCGGTGGTACCACTCAGGATGGTACCAAGCCATGATGAGCGCGCAGGAGCCGCCGGAGCTGCCGCCCATGGTGACCCGGGCATCGGGATCGTGCGCAAGTTTGACGTGGGCCTGCGCTTCGACCAGCGGAAGGACTTCGTTTTCGACAAACTCGGCATAGCGACCGGACATGGTGTCGTACTCGAGGCCGCGCTCACTGCCCTGCGCATCGCCGGAGCCGTTGCCGATGGAGATTGCGACCTGGACGGGCACCTTGCGCTCGGCAATGAGATTGTCGAGAACCGTAAACAGGGAGCGATCGGGACCGTCCGCACCGACGATGAATGGGGCTGCTGTGCCCGGAACGTATTGCGCGGGGACGTAGACGGCGAGGTGGCGCGTGTAAGGAGCGGGGTGGCTGGTGGTGACGATGAGCTTGGCGGGATCGGCGGGATCGGACGTGCCAAAGGTGCCGGGGTCGCGGGCGATGCCGGGATAGATTTTGCTGTCGGCCGAACTCATGGTGAACTCGAAGACCGTTCCCTTCGGCACTTCGGGCTGCACCGTCATGTCCTGCGCCGGATTGTGCGTCGGCCCAAGGATGAAGTTGCCGTCTGCGTCCGCGGGAGGGATGGCGCCGTCGGGTAGCTCCCTGGCGGAAACATAACCGGGGGTATTGGGGTCGCGGGTAGGCGGCGCCGGGCGCGGGGGACGCGCGGAGGCGGGTGGCGCGGTTGCGGTGGCGGGCGCCTGGGGGAATGCCGAAGTTACGGGGGCGATGAGGCAAAGCGCAGCCATGAACTCTAGCGAGGCTGCGGTGCGGAGAAGACGAAGCATGGGGAACTCCCTGGTGTCGCAGGAATGTCTATCTGTGCATGCGCGGCGCGCGTTAGCCAGCCGAAGAAATATAACACCTCTTGGGGGTGCATCGCAGCGATTGTCCACAGGTTACGCCGGAATACCGGGAAACCGTCTTAAAACGCCATTTTTGAGTTAGGGACGGACAGGCGACCAAATGGGCGGAAACCGACAATGAGCGGACCTGGTGCTGCTTTGCCACCCTTATCATGATGAATCTGCGTTTTTGCATGGAGGCATTCATTGCGGTTCGGTTCGAGTGCGCTGCCTCCCCATTGGAATGGCATCGTTGATCCCGCGGTCGCGCTTTGAATGCTATAGTGAGGCTTTCCTCTTTAGACCACTTGCGCTCGAACCCGTTTGGGCTTTTGAAAGGGCACCGTGTCGATTTACGCAGCGGTTCCGGAGAGTGTGTCGAAAGGCCTGCCGGGACGCAAGTATGACCGGCAGTTCTTCTTCGCGATGACTGTCCTGCTGGCGGCTGTCGTAGCGATCGGTTTTGCACCCACGTACTACCTTGCGGGTGGACTTCAAGCTCCGTTGCCATCGCGGATTGTACACATTCACGCAGCGATTTTCAGTGCCTGGATGATTCTGTTGATGGTGCAGACGGGGCTCATCTCAGCCAAACGGGTTGGCTGGCACCGCAAGCTCGGCATGGCGGGGTTCGTGCTTGCGATTGCAATGGTGGTGTTGGTGGTTCTGACTGCCGCGGGCCTTGCCGTGCGCGTGAAGGGCGCTCCGGCAATGGAACTGGTGCTCGGTCTTCTCTCTGTCACGTTTACAGACGCATTTGATTTTGCTGTACTTGCGGGGTTTGCGTACGCGCTGCGGAGGGATGCGGCAGCACACAAGCGGCTCATCATCATCGCAACCGTTTGTCTCACACGGGCCGCTTTCTTTCGCTGGCACGTCCCGATCCTGTTCCGTCAAGTGTACCCAGCCTATGCAGCCACGTATGTTCTTCTTCTCTTGCTGGCCGGATATGACTTGTGGTCCACGCGCAGGATTCATCGCGCGACGATGTGGGGGAGCTTGTTTTTGATTGTAATGGGGCAGCTCACCCGGTTTATCGGACCATCCGCGCCCTGGCATGCGTTTGCACACTGGGTGCAACGTTGGGGAATATGACAGAGAACTTCTCCTTTCAAAAGTGACGGCCCAAAAGCGACGATAGAGCAAGTGAGCAACTCCTGGAGTCTGGCAGTTTCAGACTTTGCTGCGAGACGCTTCATTTTGCTGGTTGGAGCCCAGATAGCGCTCTGTCGTTTGAACAGAGACGTGCCCCGGCAGGAACTGGATTTGATCGAACTCACCCCCAGAAGCCTTGCACAATTTCGCGCACGGCGAAGGTCATGAGGTGCTAGTTTCGCGACGCCGATTCTTTTTGCACATTCCTTCACAACATTCCAGACCGGGGCTTTCGAGCCTTCTCTCAGCGCTCCAGATGGACAAAATCTCTGGGTCGCATCAACTGTTCAAGGTACTGTGACTTCATTTGCTTGCTCGCCATGATTTGCTTGACCGGGGGTAGTTTCAGAATCACTCCCAGAATGGCGGCCATGGCGCGATGATTCCAACATGCCTGATTGTCGAAGATCAGGTTCTGAAGTTGGCCCCGTTCAATGGCCATGAGCACGGCACGATGGGCAGTGGTGACCGGGGTGATCACACGCGTCTTCCGGAATCTGAGCCTGATCCCGCGATTGGGACACGTCCGTACGCAGACGCCGCAACCCAGACAGAGGGACTCGTCGATCCGCGCCTTTCTGCGCGTAGGCTTATGTGGGTCGCCTGCAGACACGAGTCCCATGGCCTCCACTGGGCAGGCCGTCACGCATTTGCCGCAGCCGTTGCACAAATCCGCACTGACTTCCGGCAGGAAGTTGGTGGTGGCGATGGGGTTTAGGACGGCGAAGCGTTTGGCCGCGAGCATAGCCTCGCAACAGCATCCGCAGCAGTTGCATATGAACGCCACCTTCTGCTGTACGTTCTCCCCGATCTGCACCAGGTTGTGCTCCAGAGCCTCGTCCAGCAGATCCATACCTTCTTTTGCATCGACCTTGCGCGCTATGCCGTGCTTGATCAGCGACTGGGCCGTCCCGCTGAAGGTCATGCAGATGTTCATGGGAGCATCGCAGGATTTCCCCATGTGCTGCATCTTATGTCGGCAGTAGCAGGCTCCAACTCCCATATGCGAGGCCATGTGGATCACCTCGCTGGCTCTTTCGTAGTCCATCACCGCCAACGTTTGGTCCGTAGCCACAGCCCTCTCGTTGACAAACGCGCGGCCCAGTTGCGTTTCGCCCCCGGCGAAGAGGTTCTTCACAAAATCCTCTTCCACGTTCAGGTACTGGTAGAACAACTCGGCCAGCAGCTTCTGATCGTATCCGTTGCCCAAGCGCATCATTGAGAATTCGAAGAAGCCAGCCATGGGCGGAGGCAAGACAAAAATCTGCTCCCCCTGCATCTCCATGTCAAGAAGCATCCCGTGCGATGCGAGACCCTCAAGAATCTTTCTCGATTCGGCAACCGGCTTCTTCCATACTCTTGCCGCCGCGGCTACGTTGAAAGGTCTGATGGGAAGAAGTGCCACTAGAGCCGCTTCTTCTCTGGTAAACAAGACCTCCAGTATTCGGAAGAGAAGCTCGGAAGGCGGCGCTCCTTGCGGAAAACGGTTGAGCCGATTCGAGAGCGCCTGGTAGCTATTCCTGAGAGTTGCATGAGCCATTGAACGCCTCTGGTAAGCGAGGATTGTGAAGGCCAATTATATGCGCGCGCGCACCTGCCAGTTTTGACAGTTCTCTCCAAGCGCCTTCTCTAATACATTGAATCGATCCAGAGTGGGCGAAAGAGAAGTAATCAGGAAGAGAGCAAAGAAGTGCAAATTACTAGGAATCGGATGCGTATCGCATGGGGAATCGCACTTCTTGCGACGTGCTTTGCATGCCCCGGCATCGGGCAACAAGTCGATATTAAGAACCTGGTCACGAGCGGACAGATGGAAAGCATGCGCTGGCCGAATTTTGTGGACTATCGCAGCTGGCTCCAAAAGTTCTACGAGCCGGCCGGGTTCGCTCCTGCCTGGATGGTGGGATCTCAACCGGCACCGGTAGCACTTTCGCTCATTGAGCTTTTTCGAAATGCGGGCGCAAAAGGGCTCAACCCGGAAGACTATGATTCTTCGCGCTGGAACGATCGAATTCAGACATTGAATGGGGCATCGCCCGGCTCGGCGGTCGCTCGTTTTGACGTGGCTATGACCGTGTGCACCATGCGCTATGTGTCCGACCTGCGCATTGGGCGAATCAACCCGCAACACTTCAACTACGGATTGAGCGTGGAAGGGAAAAAGTATGACCTGGCACAGTTTGTGCGCAGCCAAGTAATCCCTTCCTCAAACCTGAAGGAAACGCTCGATGGAATTGAACCACCGTTTGCCGGATATCGCCGGAGTGAGCAGGCGCTCGCACGTTACGTCGAAATAGCGCGAATGGATGACGGTGAAAAACTTCCCGCCGCTTCAAAGCCGATTGAACCAGGACAGCCTTACGCGGGGGTCCCTCGGCTTACCCGCCTTCTTCGGCTTGTGGGCGACCTGCCGGAGGATGCAGTCCAATCACGGGATGCGGGTATTTACGGCGGTGCCCTGGTGGATGCGGTCAAACGCTACCAGCGCCGCCATGGCCTCGAAGAGGACGGCCGGCTAGGCGCCGGAACCATCAAGCAACTCAACGTCCCGCTCGCGGATCGTGTTCGCCAGTTGCAACTCACATTGGAGCGTTGGCGCTGGTTGCCTGCCGAGTATTCCGCGCCGCCAATCATCGTCAATATCCCTGATTTCCGGTTGCGCGCTCTCGATGAAAACAACAATGTCGCGCTCGATATGCGTGTGGTCGTCGGCAAAGCGATGCGCACCCAGACTCCTGTCTTTTCGCGCGACATGACCTATGTGGTTCTGCGTCCGTACTGGAACATTCCGCCCAGCATCCTTCGCGGTGAGATCATTCCGGCCATTCAGCGCGATCGAGGCTATATCGCACGCAAGAACTTCGAGGTCACCACCCATGACGGCAAGACTGTCACTTCGGGCGTTATTTCCGACGATGTGCTGGCGCAACTTCGGGCGGGCAAGCTTATGGTAAGACAGAAGGCCGGACCGACAAACTCGCTAGGCCTTGTAAAACTCATCTTTCCGAACGAGAACAACGTGTATCTCCACAGCACTCCTTCTCAGAACTTGTTCTCGCGATCCCGCCGCGACTTCAGTCACGGATGCATACGCGTCGAAAAGCCTGCCGAGCTTGCAGCGTGGGCGTTGCGCAATAATCCCGGATGGACGCTGGAGAAAGTGCAGCAAGGCATGCAGAGCGGAAATGACAACGTCACCGTGAATCTCGCGAAGCGCGTGCCGGTATTTATTGTGTATGGAACTGCGCTGGCCTACCCGAACGGCGAAGTGCATTTCAGTGATGACATCTACGGGTTCGATGCCAAATTGTCGACAGCACTGGCGAAGGGCTATCCGTACCCGTAGTCCGGTTTTGTTACCAGTAGCGAACCCGGCCCACATCGACGTGGACGAAATCCGAACTTGCGTAATAGCCTACTCCGCCTCGATGCAGGGCGATTGCAGCGTCTCGCAGTCGCGCGGTGGGAATGCCGGGGATCCGGATATCAATTGCCATCGCTTGCATGTGGAGGCTTTGTCGGGCCACGCCGTGTCCGTGAGTGCGGAGGAACTCATTGCTCCAGGGTGTGCGATAGCCGCAGATAACATCGATCTCGAGATCTGGATTGCCGAGCGCGGAAGTCAGATCGTGCAGCAGGTCGAACACCCGCGGATCATATGTGCGAACATCCCCGGTACGGTGATCCCGCAGATAATGGTTGAGCCGCTCAAGCGATTCCTGATCGTATCCGTGGCTATCGCGGTAGACGATGCCCATGTCCCCCTCAAGATGATCGTCGCCGGGTGTACATGTACTTCCAGTACCGGAATGGCTGGCAGTGCCAGTTCCTCGAGCAAGATCTGAAGACTCCCCTGCCCCGCAAGCTGCACTTCATGTCCTCGGAAAAGGTGATCGAGCTGGTAACTCGCGGTGGCGGGATTACAGATCGGGAGAGCCGACTAACGCTGGACCAGGCAATCGCCAAAGGCCGCGGCGGCATATTCCTGAGCCTGACGGCGGAACAGTACGCCGACGGACAAAATAACCCCGTCTGAGGCACCGAGTAGGCTTGCGCATGGAATGCATTCTTGCATCTCGCGCATACGTTAACTCAATTATGGTCCACACGGTCCGATGCGGGTTCGACCCGCCTCGGACCGTATGGAATTCACCTACAGCTGTATTTTGGTTGTTGCTTCTTGAAGGACTGCGTCGTGAGTCTGGGAAATCCCAGCTAGAGTTACCCGAATGTGGCGCCCGATGCCTAGCTTGCCCTCCGGATCGCGTGCCAGCGTCAGTGTGCGGCTACTGTCATTCCACTCGCAAACCACACGCATATAGTTGCCGCGTTCGTACTCGAAGCTCGATCCATCGTCATCGAACCATGTGAATGTGCCATCTGCGCCCGGATAAATCTTCAAAGTAACCGGCTCGCTCGTGGCTTCCCCCGTATGCTGCTTGATAGGACCGATTGGAATCACTGCGCCTGCCTTGATGAAAAGGGGCAACGAATCCAATGGCGCGGGTACGGTGATTTCTTTACCCCCGTCAACAAGTTCATTGGTCCAGTAATTCCACCACTTACCTACTGGTAAGTAAGCATTACGCTGCGTAGCGCCTTTTTCGTATACTGGAGCCACCAGAATGTCGTCGCCCCAGAGGTACACATTATCCACGAGCAATGCATTTTTGTCCTGTGGGTACATCAGCCAAAGTGCGCGAATGATAGGCATGCCCGTGCTGTGAGTCTGCGCCGCCGCCGAATAAAGATATGGAAGCAATTGGTAGCGGAGGTTAAGGTACTTGCGACAAATGACCTCAACATCCGCCCGGTGCAAGTCGGCTTCCGGAGGCCAGGAAGCAACCCAGTCCCCTTCAACCTCTTTCGGACCAGAAGTGCCGAGGTTCCAGCCCCAAGGCAAATGAAGCTTCCATGATCGACCGTGAGATCTAAAAGATGGACAAAAGGCGCTGAACTGGAACCAGCGGATGAAAAGCTCCGGAGTGTACTCTACAGTCGGCACAAAGCCGCCGGTGTCGGAACCCCAATATGGAATCCCGCACAGACCAACGTTGATGCCAGCCAAAATCTGGGCCTGGAGTGCATTCCATGTAGACCATGTGTCTCCTGACCAGAGCCATCCGAATCTCTGAAGCCCAGCATATCCGTTCCGATGAAGCGCAAACGGGCGCTGCGCAGGGTTGTCTTTTAAGGAGCCGTCCCAATACATTTGATTGCGATCAAAGCGCGAATATACTGAGAGGCGATCACCCTCATCAGGCCACCACCCATCCACACCGGCATTGGCAACTTCAGTGTGCTTCGCCCAGTACTTCGCGGCGTAGCCGGGAGCGCCATCTGCGGTGCCCGTATCGTTGATTTTTCCGTGCAGGTCCCCGGGAGGAACGACGTGCACAATGACTTTCATGTGATCGTCATGCATCTGTTTAAACATGACTGCCGGATCCGGAAAGACATCTTTGTTGAATGTAAACGAGCCGTGCCCCGTGTTCCACCCGGACGGGCAAAAGCCCGTTCCAAGATAGATCATCGCATCGCACGGAAGTTTCTTCTCGCGAAACGTCCTTACCTCGTCGAGGATCTCTGAACGATCGGTCAGGGTTCGATGCGATTGTTGATAGCCCAGAGACCAGAGCGGCGGCAGGTGCGGATACCCCGTAAGATTCGCATATTCCTTCAGTAGGTCTGCTGGCGAGTCACCTAACACGAGGTATACGTTGCGCGTCGCGGTAGCTTCCGATCCCCGGAAAGTAGCCTCAGTCTGCGAGAACATGATGCTGCCCGTGGGCTGTCCGATGAAAATGCCCCATCCCGCTGGGCTAATGATCCAAGGGATTGGTAAGCGGGCGCCATAGGTTCGCAGATCTTGCCCATTTTGCCCGTTAATCATAGCGTCGCGCGTATCCCTGCGATCGAGGGGATGCGTTCCTTCACCCAGACCGAATGCCGGTCCATCGAGATTGAAACGGACATTCGTACTGTCCAAATCGAAACGAACCTCTTGACGAAGGGTTGCGCCTTCCAGCGCTGCAATGCTGAGCACATCATCCGCGCTGACTTTCAGCGTGTATTTACCCCATCTGACCGTATCGGACTTTTCCAAGCCGGCTTTTCCGAGTTCTTGCCAGGTGCCATCGATAACTCCAAGTTCCTCGCTTCTTGGTTCATCGTTCGCCGGCGAGATACTGATACGAAGAATGCCGGGTGTTAGAGCTGCCAACGCCAGATTGAGCAACCCCGGTGCTGCTGTGGACTCTGAAGAATGAATGGCTCCGGCAGCAATCAGTCGCTTTGTGAAGAGCAGTTGCGCAGCACCGGCACAAAGACCGATCAGCGCAGTTCTTCTGCTAGTGTGCATCGTCACTAATCCTTCCCTTCGACTTATCGCCGTTAGAACGTTAAACGTCCGGCAAATTGAAAATAACGCGCGTTGAATGCAGTCGTGGCTTTGCCAAAGTTGCCGTTGGAGAGATCGCTTTGGAACGACGTCAGGTTCACTCTATTGAGCAGATTGAACATGTCGACTCGGAATTCAAAGTGGGCTAATTCGCGAATGGGAAAGCTCTTGAGTACACTAAGATCCGTATTTGCGTACCCGGGCCCACTGAACCGATTGCGAAGCTCATTGCCCTGCGTCCCCATTGTAGGATATGCGCGACAGTGCGCGCCAGAATCACAAGCGCATGACGTCCCAATTCTGTCTAGATGACAAGGGCAAGATCATACCAACGCAGGATGCAAGCAATAAAGTCAATCATGAGAATCCTCAGCTCGTTAGGCTGGCCGATGCCAACTAAAGCCAATTCTCAGCTACCACGCGGAGTGTACGAACGCCCCACCGGCTCCAAGATCTTCTGGATCCGCTTTACCGGAGCTGATGGCAGGCCGCACCGCGAGAAGGCAGGCTCGAAGAGCAACGCTATCAAGTTGCTTGCCGTGAGGCACAACGAGAAACTCGAAGGCAAGCTTCCGGAGAAGATCGTCGCCAAGAAGGTTGTGCAGTTCACCGACCTGATCGACGATGCTGTGCGTTATGCCAAGGCACAGAACGATGCCTACAGCGCCCATGACCTGGAGCTTAAGCTTGAGCGCGTGCGGGCCGACTTCGGCAAGAGAGCCGCTTCTACGATCACGAAGTCCGAGATCATAGACTGGTTGTCAGCAGAAGCAACGAAGAGGAAGTGGAAGCCTGCCAGCCGCAACAGGTACCAGGCTGCAATCTCCTTGGTCTTCCGGGTAGCGGTCGACAACCAAAAGCTCGCTTTGAACCCCGCCGCCGGCATCCAGCGGCTTCGTGAAGACAACGAGTGTGTCAGGTTCCTGAGCCCTGAGGAAGAAGTCAAGTTGACTGCGGTCGTGGAGGAACGATTCCCTGAATACGTTCCGGTCATGCAGCTGGGCATTCACACAGGTACAAGAACCTCCGAACTTCTAAGGGCACGAGTCGGCGACTTCAACCCTGACACTGGCAAGTTCACAGTGCGGAAGAAGAAGGTAAGGAACTCTTCCCCATTCAGGTATGTGCCCCTGTCTCCGATCGCGATCGCTGCCTATGAGAAGCTGGCCGCCGGCAAGCGGCCGGGCGATCCCCTCTGCTCACAGCTGAATGGAGACGCCCTTCAGGAGACACGCTACTGGTTCGACCCCTGTGTCGAAGCTGCGGGTCTGGTAGACTTGACTTGGAAATCAGCGACGAGGCACACGGCCGCAAGTCGTTGGGTGATGGGTGGAACGCCAATTGCTGTGGTTTCCAGGTTCTTAGGCCACGGATCAATTCAGATGACGATGCGTTACTCGCATCTTCAGCCAGACAATGATGATCGCGCGGTGGAAGCGATGATGTCGTTTTACAATAAGAAGAAGACGTAGATCTACAACATGCGGAGAGGTGGCAGAGTGGTCGATTGCACTCGCCTCGAAAGCGAGCGAGCCTTTACGGGCTCCGGGAGTTCGAATCCCCCCCTCTCCGCCATAGAGTCATTAAAATCAATAATTTATCGGTTACTGTTCAGGTAGGCTCGCATTTTCGGCCGAATTTATGGATCTTTGCGCGTGAAGGGTGCCGGAGAGAATTCTCTGCCTTCTTCTGTTTTCCGATAATTCACCCAATTCTCTGAAGTCGAAACCGGCGGATCCCTTCAGATCGATGTGCTGTACGGAGGCAAAGGGCTTGTGCGCGAACATCTATGTGCCTCATTGCAGGCCAACCCGCGGGCCTTCTGGGAAACATCAGTTACTGAACCCCCGTCAGTCTCCAATTTGATAAACAACCAATAAAACCTAGCCTCAGCGGCGGCCAGGTGTGCCACAAGTGCGTCGCTCTTCGTTTTACTGTTCCGTGCATGCCGTTAACCTTCCTACCTTACGGCGCTGGCAACTGAGAACTTTCCGTTATAAGAAACCAGATTCATGGCCGACTCCGGGAATTTAGATCTTTGGCAACCTATTCGGCTGCGACGTTGTGCCAACTAACCAGCAATCATCGGCCAGTCGCTCGGCGCCCATTATCCATATAAATTCTCAATATCTAGGACCGTCTGGGGCATTGCGTCTTCCCAATTTGGCGTAGGACGGCTGGCTAGAGTGGACATGGTTGCCGGAATCGCTGCGCGCCAAGGTGCTGGCAGATACCAAAACGGCGACGGGATGGGCCTACAGCGCAATCCAGCAGATCACACAACAGGAGTTTCATGGATACCCAAAACGTCTGGCTGGCACACGATACGCATCGGCCGCAACGTTCGGGAGCACGATATCCAGGCTTGCCAGAAACTTCTTCAGGTAAACCTCAAAGTCCGCCTGCAGCTTGATATCCCTCAGAGCCTTAACAGCTTGATGTACCACAGCCACTTCGCTGGCCACATCCGGCAGTGTGCCTTGCGCAAATTCTCTGATGCGGGAGATTCCGGTAGCTTCGAAGTGCTGAATCAATCTCTCATATCGTTGCTCCAGGACCGGCAGTTTCGATAAGATGCTTTTCAGGCCGTTGAGAAGTTCTTCCTCTTCTCCGGCTTTTGCATACAGCGATAGCGCCTCGGTCAGGTGATGCGCGAGACCGATGTAATCCACAACAAAGCCGCGCTTCTTCCCAGTGGCGACCCGGTTCACACGGGCGATGGCCTGCAGTAGTGTATGCTCCTTGATCTTCTTGTCGATGTACATGACCTGTTCGACCGGCGCATCGAAGCCGGTTAGCAGCATGTCGCAAACCACCAGGAAACCAATGCTTGTGTGAGCCTTGTCGGGATCGACGCGGTTGAAGGGCTTGCAGAAATTCTCCACTGCATTCAATTCACGCGCCTCCCTCCTTGCAGTCGTCACGTATGCCGGTTCATTTGTGCCATCGCTGGAGATGACGACCACAGCCTTCAGGAAAGCCATCACAATAGTCTGTCAAGAAGTTCAGCACCGCAACAAAGGTACCAATTTCACTGTGGACATGGCTCAGTTTATTGATGACCCGCAACAAAATGCTGGTGGGCCGAGTGCGTGTCGTGTCTTGATCTGTTGCCAGATCGTGCTCCTGGTGAAGTCTGGTCACCGATGACAGAGGTGATTCAACGCGAATGAGTGTCCGAGAACAACAACAGCTTCGGCCTTCAAAACTCTCTACTGGCTGCTACCTTCGCCGGCTGGCGTATATACTTCATCCGACGCGCGACCGATTCTCAAAGAGGCCGCCTACGACATCCATGGCGGCGACAGAAAGGAACCAATGCGCCGACTCAGTCACTCTCAATCGCAGACCCTCGGCGGTCTCGAAGGTTCAGGCAACCATGACCACGCGCTCAGCAGGCGCCGGTTCCTCGGCCTGATAGCGGCTGTGGCCGGCACAGGAGTGGCCGGCCCGTCCGGCGCTGCCGCTGCTGAATCAAAACGCGACGTCTACATCGTGCCCAATTTCCATCCAGCGAGCTGCGGTTGGCTCACCACCTTCTCGCGCGAGCGCGTCTATTGTGCCAACAGCTATCTGACCCATCTCGATCGGGTCGGTACAGACAGCAACTATGCCTTCGTTCTCTCCGAGATCAACAACATCATCGCCATCATGAACTTTCGCCCCGAGCGCTTCGCGGAGATCAAGGCACGCGTCCGCGAGAAGCGCGTTGAGCTGGTGAACGCCATGTTTCTGGAGCCCACCATCAACCTCTCTGGGGGAGAAGCGCTAGTGCGCATGGGGGTTCTGGGCTTGCGCTGGTACCAGCAGGTTTTCGGACTCCAGCCTCGCTATGCCTGGACCATCGACGTATGCGGCACCCACGAGCAGATGCCGCAGATTTCCGCGGGGCTCGGGCTGGATGCCATGGTCTATACCCGCAAGAATCCCACCGGCAAAACCATCTACTGGTCAGTTTCGCCCGATGGTTCAAAGATTCTCATTCTAAGCCCCGGCCACTACAGCGAAGCCCAACCCATCTTTTCCAGCAAGACTCCGCTCACGGCGGAGCAACTTCATGCGCTCGACACATTCTTCGCCGGAAAAGACAAAATCACCCCCTCCGGCGCGCCAGTCCTAGTCCTCGGCGGTGGCGACGATTACTCCTGCGCTCCTGAGGTCAAAGAGTATCCGTCTCAGCTCCTCAATCAATGGCAGGCTCTTGATTCCCAGAGCCGCATCCGCTTCTCTACGCTCAGCCAGTACGTCGAAGCCGTGCTCCCCGGTATTCAGTCGGGGGAAATTCAGATTCCTACTACTCGCGCGGGCACAGCCTACGAATTCGACGCATTCTGGATCGAAAACCCCGAGGTTAAGACCCGCTACCGCACCCACGAGCAGGCACTTCAGGCAGCTGAAATCCTCTCCACCATCGCCAGTCTCCGCGGCAAATACAGCTATCCCGTCAAAGACACCAACAGTGCGTGGATCCTCATGTGCCTCAACATGGATCGAAACACTCTCTGGGGTTCGGCCGGAGGGATGGTCTTTGTGAGTGAGAGCTCCTGGGATGTGCGCGACCGTTTCGACTGGGTCAGCAAGACCACCTCGCGCCTCCTTGATGAAGCGGCTCGCTCCCTCCTGCCCGTGGGCACCGCCATCGGACTCTTCAATCCGCTTAACTGGAGGCGCTCTGACCCCGTCGCCCTTGCACTCCCCGCCGGAAAAAGCCTGGAAGACGTGCCTTGCGAGACTCTGCCAAATGGCCACATGCTTTGCAGTCCAGGGCTGCCTGCGTTCAGCATCGGCGGCCACACACTCTCCGATGCAGCCCCCGCCCAGCCGAGAACAGTAAATACCTCCGCTGCAATCGAAACGGCAAACTACATCGCACAGATCGACCCAAAGACCGGTGCGCTCTCCAGCCTCCGCCTGAAGCCCTCGGGCCGTGAACTGCTGCGTGGGCCAGCTAATGTTATTGTGGCCGAGCGGCCCACCAAGGAGGAGAAGAACCCAGGCGACTTCATGCCTCCCCGTCCCGGCCGAGTGAAGCTCGACTCATCAAGCGACCACGATTCCCAGGTCAGGATTGAACGCGGACCCGTTTCGATCAGCGTCGAGGCGGTCAGCAGTTTCTGGGGTGGTGGCGCGCTCATCCGTCGCTTGCGGATCTACCACGACTATCCCCGCATCGACTTCGAGACCGAACTCAACGACATCCCCGATTACTCGGTTGTGATCGCCGAGTTTCCACTTGCGGAGGACGTCGTCGAAGTTCGCCGCGGCATCCCCTACGGCTTCGCGCATAGTGGGTGGGCGCGCCCCAATCCCGAATTGCCCGGCTGGAACAAAGGTATCGTTCCAGCCGTGCGCTGGATGGACTTTGAACTCGCTGGCGGTGGGGGTGTTGCACTGCTGGACCGTGGCCTCACCGGCCGAGAGATCAACGGCAACACGCCCTTGATCTACCTGCTCAACGCCGAAGATCAGTACCACAAGTTCGGCAACCCATGGACCAGCGGGAAGGGCAAGCACGTGTTCAGCTACGCGCTAGTACCCCATGCAGAGCCCTGGAAGCAGGCCCGCATTCCCCACTTCGCCTGGGAGTACAACCAACCTCCCGTCCTGCTTGACAAGGTCTCAATCAGTCCGACCGAGTCCTTCCTTGAAACCTCAGACAACATCATCGTCGAGGCCATGCGAAGGGAAGGGGACCACATAGAACTGCGCTTTGTTGAATCACTCGGTCTTGCGGGAGCCGCTACCATTAAGCTCTCCCTGCCCCACGGCACGGCCTACATCACCGACCTCACTGGCAGACACAAGTCCAAGCTCTCCGGCTCAGGCGCCTACACAATTCCCGTTCAGCCCCAGCAGATTGTGACCCTCCACTTTGAGACGGCACGCACGCTGCCCGTTCCAGACCCCATCACGGCATGGGATGAATTCGTGCCCAAGGAAAAACTGGCGGCGCTCCATGCCTACGATCCGAACGTGAAGGGGCATCCGCCCTTTGGAGGTGGAAGCGCGAATTTCTGACAGGCGCCCCTCGCACGTATTTGCACCAGACCCCACGACGGGATGTTAACTTACTCCTTTAATCAGATGCCGTCGATCCGACTCACTGGGCGTAGCCGGCCAACTTCACCACATAAGCGTAGTTGCCGGGCAGATGTTCCGGCAGCGTCACCTGGAGGTTACCGTCCGCGGCCTTCGTCTCCAGCGGTTTGACATCGCCCAAAATTGTCACATGGTTGCCCGTCTGCGCGGCCACACCCTCAATCGTCGCCGTCTGCGCTTTCGGATTTCCCAGAATCGTCGCGTACAGATCACCGCCTTTGCGCGTGAAGCGCAAATCATCGCCTTCGGCAGTCTTGCCCACGGCGCGCTCCCACGGTACGGTGTCGTAGATCGCCTCGCCATTCTGCTTGAGCCAGGCTCCCAGCGCCTTCAACCGCTCCATCTGCACCGGAGGAATCGTTCCATCGGCTTCCGGCCCAACGTCCAGCAGCAGGTTACCGTTCTTGCTCACGATGTCGACCAACATGGCAATCAGATCGGCGGGAGCAATGGTTTCCGCTTCGCCCTCGGCGCGGTTATAGCCAAACGAGCGTCCCAGACCGCGGCACTCCTCCCACTTCTTCTCACTGATCTTCTCGACGTTTTGATATTCCGGCGAAACAAAATCGGCATGCTTGATTCCGAGCCGATCGTCCACGACTCCATCCGGCACAGCGTTGTAGTAGTCGGCTTCAACCTGCATGGGCCGGCCTGTTTTCGGCCAGTCGATGTCGTTCCAAAGGACCGCCGGGTGATAACGATCAATCAGCTCATGAATCTGCGCGAAGGCGTAGTCTCCGTAGGCCTGCGATTCCGGCTTGACGGCTTCGTAGTCCTGGGCCGTCTCGATGGGGCCGGAGTTGAAGGTCCAGTCGTACCCGCCTGAGTAATAGAGCCCCATCTTCATTCCCTCTTTGCCAACGGCGGTCGTCAGCTCGCCGACAATGTCCCGCTCAGCGTGGCGCTCGTTCTGCGGAATCGAAGGATTCGGATTCACCGTCGTGCTCGGCCAGAGAGTGAAGCCTTCGTGGTGCTTCGTTGTGAGCACAACGTAACGCGCCCCAGCGTCGCGGAAGGTCTCTGCCCACTTGTCGGGATTCCACTTCTTCGACTCGCGGTTGAAGATGGGAGCAAAGTCGTAGTAGCTGGCATTGGCCCCGTAGTGTTCGAGTTGATAAGCCTGCGTCGGCGAGCCCGGAATGCGCATGACGTTGAGGTACCACTCCGCATAGGGGTTGTACTTGATGTAGTCCGCGTTGGTAAAGTCGTGATCGGGATGGGAGAGCGGCGCCCAGCCGGGCACCGAGTACAGTCCCCAGTGGATGAAAATCCCTAACTTCGCTCCCGCATACCACTGCGGCAGCGGATGAGTGTCCAGCGACGCAAGCGTCGGCTCATACTTCGGCTGGTCTTGTGCCGCGCACACTGCGCTTGCCGGTAACAGTAACGCTGCCAACGTCAAAAAGAATCCAACTCGACGGATCATTGCCAATTCTCCTTCACAGCTTCACTAATCGGTAACGCTAACGTCAACGTATAATAACCCTCCGCCCTGATTCTGCCAACCGCATGGTGCAAGTGCGCGCCGCAGCCTGCGGTTCATGGAGCATGAAGCGATTCGAAGATACGATTGGTCAGGGGCTGGAATTGCGACTGGCTTCCCGCTTGCAATTGTGCGACCGCGATCACAAGACGACGCTGAACAGAGCGACGAGGACTGCAACACGCATGACGCGCCCTCGGATGATGGCTGTCGGCAGGCGAATTCAATGAGACGGCTCGCAGGGCTTGCCGTTGCACATCGCGCCGGTAATGCCTTTACCTTCGGTGATGGTATAGATGCGGTCAACGGCTGGCAGCTTCAGTGTCTCTTTGCTGCCTGAGGGCCAGTGAATCTCGGCCGTGCCGGCATCGCTGGCGTCGCCCAGGCCGAAGTGGACACGAAAATCGTTTGATGACAGGTAGCTTCCGCCGCTCAGAACGTCTCCCCGCTGACGCATCCGGTTTGCGGTCAGGTAGACGGATGCGCCGACCGCGTCGCGGGGGCTTTTAGGTCCGCCGATGAGCTTCATCTCGACCCAATGATGGTGGTCGGGATTGACGTTGCGCAACAGCACCGGGACGCCGTCCATGCTGTTGATGACCACGTCGATTTTGCCGTCGTTGAAGAGGTCCCCAAACGCTGCGCCACGGCCGACGGTGACCACCGCCAGTCCTGTTCCCTCGACCGCAGGCACCAGCTCGAATTTGCCGTTGCCCAGATTGCGATAGAGCAGTGGGCGCTGGGCGTAGCTTTGTCCCCACTCCGGATGCTGATCGACCTGTGGATAGACGTGGCCGTTTACGATGAATAGATCCTTCCAGCCGTCGTTGTCGTAATCGAGGAATCCATCGCCAAATTTCACAAAGGGGATAGCAGACTCGGCAATTCCGGCCTGGTAACTGACATCGGTGAAGGCCCCTTTGCCATCGTTCCGGAAAAATATGGGGTAATCATCTGAGAAGGTTGTGCTCACCACGGAGAGGTGTCCGTTGTTCTCGTAGTCTCCCACGGCGAGTCCCATATTGGCCGCCTCGCGTCCGTCTCCGTTGAGCGCGAATCCGGTTTCGTAACTGTCGTCCTTGAAGGTGCCGTTTCCCTTGTTAATGTACAAATAGTTCGGCGTGGAGTCGTTGGCCACCAGGAGGTCCGGCTTGCCGTCGTTGTTGACGTCGGCAAACAGCGCATCGAGCCCGTAATAACCGTTGGGACCGTCCACGCCCAGCTTCTTGCTGACGTCTGTAAAGGTACCGTCGCCGTTGCTGTGGAAGAGATGATCGTGTGCTCCCTGAAGGCCGCGCGGGCCGCACATCACCTTCACGCCGCGGTACTGGCAGAAGTCGTAACCAGCGGACACGGAGCCGGAGAGCGGAGCATTTTTCAGGTCAAGATCAATATAGCCGGCCACAAATAGATCGAGATTGCCGTCTCCGTCGTAGTCCCCGAAGGTGGCGCCGGTGTGGTCAATCGCCACGTCGGCCGAATCTTCGTCGAGGGCCACACCGGCCCGCACCGCGACATCGGTAAACGTGCCGCCGTGATTGTTGTGATAGAGCCGACTGGCTCCGACATTAGTCACATAGAGATCAGGCCAACCGTCGTTGTCGTAATCGCCAACAACGCAACCGGTTCCCCATCGGTCGTTCGCCACACCTGCGCTCACGGTCACGTCGGTGAACGTGCCGTCATGATTGTTATGGAAGAGGGCCGCATGCGGTGAAGGGGCCTTCCCCGCTAGAGCGTCCGGCGTCGACCCGTTCACCAGATAAATATCGAGCCAGCCGTCGTTATCGTAATCAAGAAGGCAGACGCCTGAGCCCTTCGCTTCAATGATCACTCGTTTATCCGGATTACCGGTTACGTTCCGCCACTTCGACAGCCCCGCCTTGTCGGTTGCATCAATGAACACAACCGGACCCGTCTTCACGAAGCCGCCGGCCGTGATGGGTCGGTGCTGACTATCGAATACCGCCGCCTGCGGGCCGGCGTTGGTCATTTCTCCGCCTGAAGCTTGCCCCTGCTGGCCTGCAGCGATCACCGATGCTGGAGCGATGCGCAGCACGAGAGCAAGTAAGGCGCACACCGTTGACAGCAGAAAAACGGCCCGGAACCATAGGGGTCTAATGTACCTTCCAATCCTGCCAGGCGGGACTGAGCGCGGACGGTGAACGCAGAGCCAGTAGAATCGCAACCTATTTTTACCTCTTCCGGACATGGTACAACGGCACTGCACTGCGTCTCGATTAGCTGGTGTCTACGCGCAGTTGCTACATTGACCGTCTCCGCGCGCCAGATCGGTTGCGCACCGCCAACGCGAAATTCGATACAACGAGCGGTAACCCCGTCGGTTTGAGTCTGCCCCGCAATTGGCTCCGCGGACGGCCCGAACCACTATCAGTGAAGCCTGTTCGCAATCAGCGCCGCGCTCTCGAGGAGGAGGCGACTTGCCTTGCCTTCATTTCAATAGGGACGTGTGATCTGGGGCGCATGGCTAAAGGGGCTTTGTCGCTGGGATGCATGGGCGGCCCCGGCCTCTTAACAGGTATTGAATCAATAATGTACACCGACGTCGTATCGCCTGCAGTCAGTTTTAAAAAAATCCTTGACAAGCGCACGACCAACTACTAGATTTGTGACGCGGTAAAGTAATCGATAACTTACCGACCGCAAACCCCTCTCTCAAGCAGGCAGTCGGTAAACGTTCTCTCGGGCGCGCACCAAAAAGTCAAAAGGAGGCAGTATGGAGACATTGGTCAGGAGACTCCGGAAATGGCACGGGTATCTCGGGCTGCTTGCGATGCTTTTGAGCGTTGCAGGTTTGATGCCCCTGGTCGCCACGGCCCAACAGGCAACCGCGAACGTCAACGGCGTCGTCAAGGATCCAGCCGGCGCAGCAATTGCAAATGCGCAGATTGAGCTCACGAACGTGAATACCGGAGTCGTGAGGAAAACAAGCACCACTACCGACGGAATTTACAATTTCCCGAGCGTCGTGCCGGGCGTCTATAGCATGCAGACGTCCGCAGCCGGGTTTGCCGCGGTGTCGCAGCCGCCGGTAACCCTCGAAGTTGGCCAGACCGCGACGTTCGACTTTCAACTGAAAGTCGGCGCAGCGACGAGCACTGTCACGGTAACCGCCGCCGCGCCCTCGTTGGAGTTTTCAACCTCGGAACTGGGCACGGTTGTCTCGCCGGCGCAGGTGAACGACCTGCCTTTGAACGGCCGCAACTTCACCGAATTATTGACGATGCTGCCGGGTGTCTCGAACATCAATACCGACCAGAACAGCGGCGGAGGCGGCGGGTGGAATGGTGCGTCGATCGGGCAGTTCAGTTTCCCGGCAGTCAACGGCGCCCGCAACCGCAGCAACATGTTCATCCTCGACGGCTCCAACGACCTGAACACGCTGTCCGGAACATACAACTATTCGCCCATCATCGACGCCATTCAGGAGTTCAAGAGCCAGGGCCACAACGATCTGGCCGAGTACGGCGGCGCTGCCGGAGCCACGGTGAGCGTGGTTACAAAAGGCGGAACCAACGAATACCATGGCGATGCCTGGGAGTTCCTGCGCAACCAGGTGATGGACGCCAGGTCCTACTTTGGGAAGTCAGTAGCTCCCCTGCGGCAGAACCAGTATGGCGCTTCGATCGGCGGGCCGCTTTCGATTCCAAAGCTGTACAACGGCAAGAATCGCACCTTCTTCTTCGCAGCCTGGGAAAATTTCGCGTACCGTTCCGCGGTGGAAACCGGAGCGCTGGGACCAACGGCTGCGATGCGCGCCGGCGACTTCAGTGCCCTGGGCGTAAACATCTACGATCCGACAACCGTGGTTGCCAGCGGCAACACTTACACGGGTGAAACCTTCACCCAGGAGTACAACGAGGGGCCGGGCAACACGGCCTTGTGCGGCGGCCACATCAATTGCATCCCTGCCAGCCGCATCAGTCCGATCTCGACGCTCTATGAGTCGGTCATTCCGACGAGCGGCACCCTGGTCAACGGGAGCAACCTCTATGTCCCCGCACGGTCCCAGGACGACCAGCTATCGGGAACGCTTCGATTGGATCAGAACTTCGGCAACAACAACCAGGTCATGTTCCGCTACAGCCAGTTCGATCTGTTCACGACAAGTCCGTCGGGCACCATTGGCAACGCGTTCATACACGTTCCTGGCCACAACTACATCGGGCACTGGACGCACACATATAGTTCGACGGCCTTCTCGGACGTGTACTTCGCCAGAAACTACGGATACACATACACCGGCACCGCTCATGCCGGCGAAGATGCGAATTTCTTATCGCAGTTGAAGACACTCGGGATGTCGCCGTACTTTATGACCCTGAACAACACGGTGTATGCCCCGCAGTATTCGGCGAGCGGTTATGTCGGGTTGACCGGTTCGCAGTTGCAGGCGTCCGGGTTGGGGGATGACTGGGAGTTCGGTGGTTCATTCACCAAGATCCTGGGCAGGCACACGATCAAGGCCGGCGCCGATTTTGTAACCAACAACTTCACATCGCCGATCGCATACTCCAATATTGGTTTCTCAGCCCAGCAAACCGCGGGTGTCGGGGCAAACCAAGGCATCGGCGGAAATAGCTGGGCGTCCTTGCTGCTCGGTATTCCGTCCTCAGCTGGCTACCGGAACATCCACGAAGTGGTCACCGACGGGTGGGTCAACGGGATCTACATCCAGGACCAGTTCAAGGCGACGAGCCGTCTGACCCTCAACCTCGGCTTCCGCAACGACATGGTCTACACGCCGATTTATGGGACCGGTAACGCGGGGAACTACTACACGGGCAATGCCAACCCCGTCACCGGCCAGTACATCCTCAACGCGCTTCCGCCCAACTGCTCGCCGACCCAGGGCGCGCCTTGCATTCCGACGGGCATCTACACTGCATCCAGCACGCCTGCTCCGGGCGGGCTTCCCGCGCACGCAGTCGTCAGCTCGAGTCTGCGCGTGGTCAAGAACTCGCTGGCCGACTGGGCTCCGCGGCTCGGCCTGGCCTACCGCCTGAATGACAAGACAGTCATTCGTGCAGCGTACAGCCGCTTCTTCGACGAGTGGGCTGACACCACTCAACTCTCGCAGAACTTCGGCGGGAACTGGCCGGCGGTCGCGACCGACCAAAACAATGGCCTGAACGTCAATGTTCCAACTGTGACTGCGGCCGATCCGCTGCAATTTGGCAGTGGTGGATCGATCATTTATCCAATCAACGACTTCAGCCAGGTGAGCCAATGGATGGTGGATCCGAACTTCAAGACTCCGGTCTTCGACCAGTGGAACGCAGGTATCCAGCGCCAGTTACCGGCCAATATGACTCTCGATGCGAACTATGTCGGTTCGAACGGCAGGCATGAGGACTGGGGTCCGGTCATGAACGTCCCCCAACCGGGACCTGGCAATGTTCAAACGCGGCGGCCATACCCCTACATGCTGCAGCAATGGTTCGACCAGAGCGTCGGCGACAGCCGTTACAACGCCCTGCAGGTCACTGTCACCGAACGTCCCACCCATGGGATTAACTTCCTGGCGGCCTACACGCTGGCGCAGTCGAACGCAGACGGCTGCAACCTGGGCGCAAGCTGCGACTCGACGAATCCGTACAACCGCAAGGGTGACTACGGCACCTCGGACCTCAATGAGAGGCACGTGTTCTCGGTGTCATTTGGGGCGGCATCTCCATACGACAGGTCTCCCAATAAGCTGGTCTCCACCGTGGCTGGCGGATGGGCGGTCAATGGCATTGTGCAAATCACTTCGGGGAAGCCTTACACGGTAGGCACCGGCGCGGATGCAGAGAATGTTGGCTGCTGCAACCAGCAACGACCGAACATGGTCAGCAACCCGAACAGCGGCGTCCCTAAAAACTCATCCGAAATTCAATGGATCAACCCCAGTTCCTTCGTGCAGCCGGCGGCGTACACATACGGCAATGAAAAGGCGAACCCGTTGACCGGGCAACATTGGAACAATGTCGACATGAATCTTAGCCGCCAATTCCATTTAGGGCTCGGAGAGAAAAGATACTTCGAATTCCGAGCTGAAGCGTTCAACCTCTTCAACAACGTTGTTTTCAACCCTCCCAATGGTACTTTGAATTCGCCGGTGGACTCATTTGGGAATCCGACCTTCGGGACTATCACAAGCCAGTGGAACAACCCGCGTGTGTTGCAAATGAGTCTGAAGTTGTACTATTAGTGCCGAGATTCGTGGTTTTGCAATCCGATCCACGAATCTCAGGTGGGGTACCCCAGGGTCTTCCGCTGCGGTCCGCCGCGGCGGAAGACCTTGGGAAAATACAAATTCACGCGGTCACGGTGGTAGCTTACCTCTAATAACTGAAACTCCATAGTGTCATCGCCGTACGCAGCGTCGCGGCGATGGCACTTTTCTTTTCAAAGGCTCGATCTATGCTAAAAGAGTGAAGACGAAGAGGAACGCGTTTGGTGGTGCTGATCCTATTACTTTGCTCTGTTGTGCTCGTTGGAATCATGTTTGCCCAGGGCGTCGTGTCGCCCCCGGCCGTTGATCCGGGTTCGATCATCGACGGCTCCCGGCGAACCTTTCTGCGCGCGGCCGGTTTGCTGGCCCCGAAAGCGCTGTTTCCCTGGTTTGGAGCGCGCCGGAGCAAGCAACTCCAGGATTTCTTCCCGGCTGTTTCGCTTCCCTCGGCCATCAGATTCGAGGACATCGCTCAAAAAGCCGGCGTGCATTTTGTTGTTGAGAACTGCCCCACGCCGCAGAAACACCAGCCGGAGACAATGCCCGCCGGCGTCGCGTTGTTCGACTACGACGGGGATGGCTTGCTCGACATTT
>OBLW0100000645.1_pt1 | contig 29672 bp, 27 predicted proteins | sample 1520161 | NCBI WGS metagenome assembly OBLW01 (sample SAMEA3539309, study PRJEB22396) | soil metagenome | biome: tundra; feature: field; material: soil | place: USA | collected 2010-05 | depth 0.15 m
CCGATACGCGCGACGGCGTCATCCACATCACGGGTGGCAAGTGGACGACCTATCGACGGATGGCCGAGGACGCCGTCGACGCCCTCGGACCCTACGTAACTGGTCTTTCGTCGGTGCGCACCAAGCGACTCCGACTCCACGGCGTGGGTCCGTGGCGTCCGACGTCCGAACGAGAGACGCACCTCTACCAACGATTCGGCGAAGACGCCAAAATCATTCTCGACCTGATCGCCGTCGACGAAGAGCTTGGTCAATGTCCGATCCCGGGTCAGCCCTACGTCGGTGCCGAATTCGTCTTCGCCGCGCGATTCGAGATGGCCACGTCATTGATTGACCTCGTGAGCCGTCGCACGCGCGCCCACCTACACGACGCACGCGCCACGTTGGATGGTGCGGCGCGCGTGGCGTCACTCGTCGCCGATGAGTTGCGTTGGAGCGACGAGGACGTGCGACGTCAGCTCGCCGCCTACGAGTCGCTCGTGCGCCGCGAGTTCAGCGCCGCCGGACTGACTTTGTAGAGTGCAACGATGACCCGACCGACGATGCCGAATGAGTATCCGGCCGGATCCTTCGACGACGTCGCGTCGATGGTGCCGAGCGGGCTGCTCGAGGATCTGACGAGCGCGGGGGTGGCGTTCGACACGAGCACGGTCGCGCGAGCGGATCACGGCCGCGACTGGTGGCCCCTTTCAATTCCGGACGTCGCCCGGGGTCGCGTTCCCCGGTGGCCCGGCGTGGTCGTACGTCCGACGTCGAGCGACGAGGTGGGCCGAGTGCTGCAGTGCGCGTCGAAGTACGGCACTGCGGTCACTGCCCAAGGCGGTCGCTCCAGCGTCGTCGGTGGTGCGGTCGCACCCGAGGGGGCGGTGGCGCTCGATCTGACCGGTCTCAATCGCATCCTCGACATCGACACGGTCTCGGGCCTCGTGAGCGTCGAAGCGGGGGTCTTCGGACCCGAGCTCGAGCGGGCCGTCACGGACGAGGGCTGGACCGTCGGGCATTTCCCGCAATCGTTCGCTTTGGCCACGGTTGGCGGATGGATCGCGTGTCGCGGGGCCGGCCAGTACTCGAATCGATACGGCAAGATCGAGGACATCGTGCGCGGGCTCAGCGTGGTCCTCGCGAGCGGCGACACGATCGAACTCGGAGGACGCGCGCCGCGCCAAGCCGTCGGACCCGACCTCGTCCAACTCTTCGTCGGCTCCGAAGGCACGTTGGGCGTCATCACCCGGGCGACGCTGGTCATGCATCGCGCACCCGTGAGCGAACGGCGCGCGGCGTTCGGTTTCGCGAACTTCGACGACGGGCTCAACGCGTGTCGCAACATCATGCAACGCGACGCGCGACCGGCGGTGCTTCGCTTGTACGACGAGATCGAGTCGAAGAGGTCCTTCGACGTCGCATCGTGCGCGTTGATCGTTCTCGACGAAGGCGACCACGAACTGGTCGACGCGACGATGCGCATCGTCCAAGAGGAGTGTGCCTCCGCCACGAGACTCGATCCGGCGCTCGTGGCGACCTGGCTCGAACACCGCAACGACGTCGGCGCGCTGGCGCCGTTGTGGGAACGCGGTTACGTCGTGGACACGATCGAGGTCGCGGGCGCGTGGGCGTCGCTGTCACCGATGCGCGACTCGGTCATCGGTGCGCTGAACCGCTTGGCGGGGATCACGGTGGCGTCGGTGCACCAGTCGCACGCCTACCTCGACGGCGCGTGCCTCTACTTCACGTTCGCCGGACACCCGGACGACGACGTGACCGGTTTCTACCGTCGTGCCTGGGACTGCGTCACGCGAGAAGTCCTCGGCGCGGGCGGGGCGCTGAGTCATCACCACGGTGTCGGACGCAACCGGGCTCGATTCGTCGCCGACGCGCTGGGGAGTTCCTTCGGCATCCTCCAAGACCTCAAGCGCCTTCTCGACCCCGACAACATCATGAACCCCGGCGTGCTCGGACTGGGTGGCGAGCCGTGGTGAAGGCCCTCGCCATCGACGTCGGCACGACGTCGATTCTCACGGCCATCGTCGACGAGCGGGGCGTCGTCACGAACGCCCATCGACAGCGACTCAGCCTGGCGACGCCGAATCCCGGCGAAGTGGAACTCGACGGCGTCGAGATTGCCCGTCTCGCCACCGAATTAGGTACGCGCACGCTGAACGACGCGGGCGGGGCCGACGTCGTGGCCATTACGAATCAACGAGCGACGACGATCGTCTTTGACCCGGTGAGTGGTGAGCCCGTCGGTCCGGCCCTCGGTTGGCAGGATCTCCGCACGGTCATCGATTGCTTGGTCTTGCAGGGTGAGGGCCTGCGTTTAGCCCCGAATCAGTCGGCGACCAAAGCACGTTGGCTGGTCAACCACTCTGGTCGGAACTCTCACGATCTTCGATTCGCCACGATCGAGACGTGGGTGGCGTGGAACCTGAGTGAGGGTGCGGTGCACGTCACCGATCGCTCCAACGCCGGTGTCAGCGGCCTCGTGGCGCTGGGTGTCGAGGAGTGGGACCAACGGGCCCTCGCCCTCCTCGGACTCGACCCCGCGATGATGCCGGAAATCGTGGACACGATGGGCACGTACGGTCGTGCCACGGGGCTCCCCGGTGCGCCGTTGATCTGCGCGCTCGTCGGCGATCAATCGGCGTCGCTCTTCGGTCAGTCCTGCGTCACCCGCGGCGCCAAGGTCACGCTCGGTACCGGGGCGATGCTCGACATGGTGCGAGGCCCCCAGGGACCGGACCGGATGACCCGATTCGAATCCGGCTGCTTTCCCGTCGTCGTCCGCAGTCATAACGGCGAGGTCATCTGGGGTATCGAAGGCATCGTGCTATCGGCCGGGGCGTGCATCGAATGGCTCCGCGACGACCTCGGTCTGATCCAGAGCGCCGACGAGACCGAAGCCCTGGCCGAGTCGGTGCCATCGAGCGAGGGCGTGGCGTTCGTGCCGGCCCTGTCCGGGCTCGGCACCCCGCAATGGGACTTCGGGGCGCGCGGCGGATTCTTTGGTATCACTCGAGGGTCGACGAAAGCGCACCTCGTCCGAGCCGTCCTGGACGGCATCGCGCAACGCTGCGCCGACCTCGTCGACGCCGCTCACCGAGAGACGGGTCAGGCGCTCGAAGAGATTCGTGTTGACGGCGGGATGAGCGCCAATGGTTTTCTCGTGCAGCGAATCGCCGATTTCACGGGCCTTCGTGTCGCGGTCTCCTCCGAGCGCGAGGCCACGACACGAGGCGCCGGATTGATGGCGCTCGTCGCGCACGGCGCTTTGACCACGGACGACGTCGAAGGGCTCTGGTCGCCCTCGCGGGTCGTGACGCCGTCACTCGACGACGAAGGTCGCTCGCGCAGCCGCGACGACTGGGCCAACGTCGTCACCCGCGTCGAAAGGACGATTCCGGAACTGAGCTCGGTCGAGTTCTAGCCCGACCACGAAGCGGCGTCGAGGGCGGCGTCGAGCGTCGAAGGCGATTCCAAGAGGTGCTTGGACAACATGAGCGCCCGGGGCTGAGAAAGGGCGACGATACCGGTCACGATCCCGCCGCGGGAGTAGAGCGCGAGCCACTTACCCTCATCGGGACTGCCACTGACGAGCAGCACGTCGTCGTCCGGACGAGCGTGACCGAGCATCTGGATCTTCTTGCCGTACTGGTCGGACCAGAAATAGGGCACCATCAGGGCCGTTGCGCCTTCGCCGGTCATCCAATAATGGGCCAACGCGTTCGCGTGGACGTTGGCCACTTCCCAGTGTTCGATGCGCACCTGTTCCTCGCCCATGACGTTGGGCCAACTGAAGCGCGCGACGTCACCGATCGCCGCGATGTGCTCGCGCGCGAGCAGGTTCTCGTCAACGACCACGCCATTGTCGAGCGTGAGTCCGGAACCCTCCAACCATTCGAAATTCGGTAATGCCCCCGCGCCCACGACGACCGCGGCACCACGAAGTTCGACTCCCCCTTCGAAACGGATCACGAATTCATCGGCGTCGCGTTCGACGTCGCTGACGCGTTGGTCGTTGCGAAGTTCTATCCCCGCGTCGGACGCGAGTCGCTCCAGCCACGATGAGACGTCGGGACCGAGAGCGCCGATGAGCGGACGCGTCGCCACCTCGAGCACGATCGGCACGAAGCCTCGGCTCTTCAGTTGCGTCGCGACCTCGGCTCCGATGAACCCGCCGCCGATCACCACGATCACGCTGCCCGGCGCCAGTCGCTCGAGTTCGAGGCGCATGCGAAGTTCGTCATCGCGATTGCGGAGCGTGAGGATCTGCGCGTCGGCGCTGAAGGGCAGTCGGCGGGCTCGGGTGCCGGTGGCGATCACGACGTGCGTCCCTTCGACGTGCGAGCCGTCGTCGAGTTCGACGGTGTTCGACTCGATATCCAGGGCGTTCGCTCGCACCCCGAGTCGGAGGGTCACGTTGGTCTCTTTGATGCGTTCGGGCGTGGCGAGCGTGGCGCGCTCGACGTCCCACTTGCCCGCGAGTACGTGCTTGGACAGCGGCGGACGATCGTACGGCGCGTACGTCTCGTCACCGATCAACGTGATCGCGCCGTCGTAACCGTCACGCCGCAGGGCCTCGACGAGTCGCCATCCGCTGAAGCCGGCCCCGACAATGACGACGTGATCAGAACCCTTCAGCACGATCAGCGCGCGAACATCGCGAGCCACTGCTCGGCGCTCGCCGGGACCAGGACTCGATTGTGCTTGCGGACGTCTCCCATGGGCGCACTCGGATCGGGCGAGTAGAGATGGCCGGGGAAGAGCACGGTGTCGTCCGAGACATCCGAGAGTCGCTGGGACAGCGTGCGGTACATCTCTTGGGGGTCGGACCCGGGAAGGTCCGTGCGTCCGCACCCGTCGAGGAACAACGTATCGCCGCTGATCAAGCGGCCGTTCACCAACAGGCACTGGCTGCCCGGCGTATGTCCGGGTGTGTGGATCAAGGAAACCTCGAAGTCACCGACTGAAACCACGTCGCCGGCGTCGTGGGCCACGAGGGTGTCCTCGCCAACGCCCGTGCGCTTCGTCACCCACTCCACCTCGTCGGCCTGGACGTGAATCGGAACGTCGATCTTCTCCAACAACTCGACGATGCCGGCGATCTGCGCGCGACCACCTAAGTCGCCACCCACGTGATCGGGGTGGTAGTGCGTCGCGAAGACGGCACTCACCGTCATGCCATCGCCCTCGACGAGATCGACCAGTTCGGCGGGCCGGTAGGCCGGGTCCACGAGTACCGCCTCGCCCGTCTCACGATCGCCGAAGGCGTAGACGAAGTTGACCATTTGCTCGGCGACGGGATCATCGAGGGCGAAGTCCAGCCCACTCAGAAGTTGACGAAAGTAGAATCGCTCGGTCATTCGCCTTCGAGGACCTTCGAGAGTCGCGGCGCCAATTCGTCCACCTTCGCCTTCGTGGCGTCCAGCCGCGCTTCGAGGGTCTCGATGATCGCGGTCGCTCGCTCGAGCTTCGCGAAGAGTTCGTCGACCGAGACCTCACCTTCGTCAAAGGACGCGACAATCGCATCCAGCTCGCTCGCCGCTTCGTTCCAGTTGCCGACAGTGCTCATGGCGCCACTCCACTCTTTCCACTCACAGTAGATTCAAACGACCCGTCGCTCACCAGTACCGACACGGAGTCGCCCACGTTGACGCCGTCCAGTGACTTCACGACCACGCCGTCACGCCCGGTCACGATCGACCAGCCCTGGGCCAGCCGTCGCTTCGGGTCGTACGCGCTGAGGAGCGCTCGATGGCTCGACAGCAGTTGGGCGCTCGTCGCGAGGAGGTGACGACTGTGCACCAGCAGTCCACTGCGCGTGCTCGAGAGGTGACGCTGTTCGGCTCGGAGCCGGTCGCGCACGGCGAAGATCATGGTACGTCGACGCTCGGCGACGTACTCCGTCGCTTCGTCCACGATCTCAGAGGTCGCGTCGAGAACTCGCTGGGCCGGGACCCGCACGTGACGATCGTGCCAGCCCGCGGCGATCGCGGCGATCTCCTCGCCGAGCTTGGTGGGCGTGATGGCGCGAGTGTGCGCCACGAGGTCGGCGACCGATTCGTCGCCGGTGTGGCCAATGCCGGTGAAGACTGGCGTCGAGGAGGCCGCGATGGCGCGGGCCACGCGCTCGTCGTCGAAGCACACGAGGTCGCCCTTGGAACCGCCGCCGCGCACGACACAGATGATGTCGACGCCGTGTTCGTCGAGCGCTTCGATCGCCGCGACGATCTGCGCCGGTGCGGCCTCGCCCTGGACCGCGCTCTTCACGAGCACGATGTCGAAGCCGTAGCCGGAGTTGAGCAGCTGCCCCGTGAAGTCGCTGTAGCCCTCGGTGCCGGGACTGGCGACCAGCCCGACGCGCAACGGCACCGGTGACATCGCGACCTTCTTATTGGCGTCCAGGAGACCCTCGGTCGTCAGTCGCGCGATGAGCTCTTGGCGACGACGCGCCACGTCGCCCAACAGACCCTGCACGTCGATCTGGGTGAAGGTGAAGCCGATCTTGCCTTGGGGAGCGTAGACGTCGACGTAGCCGTAGAAGTTGACGATGAGACCGGCCGACAAGGTCACCCCTTCGGCGGCGAGCTTCTTCTTCAATGGCGCCCACGGCGTCGCCCAGCAGTGTGCGTTGAGTACTGGGCGCTTCGTGTCCGAGGACGTCGATCCGGCGTCGACGAGGTCGACGTACACGTGTCCCTTTTCGTAGACCTTGGCGATCTCGCCCCGGACCCAGTGCGGGTGGCGGCGCCCGTAGGCCGACTCCAGGCGTGCCGTGAGCAATTGGTAGAAGGCGCCGACCTCCAAGATCTCTTCGGTGTCACTCACTTCTTCATCCACGAGGCGAGGTTAATCGTCGGTTACAACATCTTTAAGACTCTTGTCGCCCCGTCGGGGGTATGACAGAATTGACGCGGATGGTGAGTCGACTGGGTGGCCGCACCGCTTGGCAACGAGCGGTGAGGAAAGTCGGGGCTCCACAGGGCAGGGTGCTCACGAAATGTGAGTCGCGGTGACGTGCAGGACAGTGCCACAGAGAACAGACCGCCGATGGCTCGGGCAACCGAGAACAGGTAAGGGTGAAACGGTGCGGTAAGAGCGCACCAGCATCGTGGGTGATCGCGGTGGCTTGGTAAACCCCACCCGGAGCAAGATCAAACGTGGGAGCGCGTGGCCCGCATGTCTTGGAAACAAGGCACTCCCGAGGTAGATCGCTGAGATGGATGGCCGCCCATCCTTCCGCAAGGAAGGTGGACAGAACCCCGCTTATAGGTCGACTCATCATCCAACCACCTACTCGAAAGTCGAATCGTGTTACACCTGCCCTACCGCGAACTGCCGACCGCAGAACCCGGCACACCCGATACGCGTTCGCCGCTGCGCTATCTGATATGGATCGCCGCGCAACAGAAGATCCTCCTGACCTTCAACGCCCTCTTCAGCATCGGGTGGATGGTGAGCCAGGCGTTGATCTGGGCGGCGGTGGGTGCCGCGATCGATCACGGCGTCATCCATCGGAACACTGGTGAACTGTTCCTCTGGGTCGGCGTCGTCATGGCGTTGGGGCTCTTCCAGGCGCTCTGCGGGGCGTTGCGCCACCAACTCGCCGTGACCAACTGGATGAACGCCTCGTACAAAACCGTCCAGGTGATCGGCCACCACCTCGCAAAGACCGGCACGGCGGTCACGGACACGATCCCCTCGGGTGACGTCGTGAACACCGTCGCCTCGGACGCCATGAGGATCGGCGGGGCCTACGACGTCTTCGCGCGCTTCATGGGCGCGATCGCGGCCTGGATCGTCGTCTCCATCATCCTGCTCTCGACGTCCGTCGAGCTCGGCCTCATCGTCCTCATCGGCGTGCCGGTGCTGGCGTCGTTGACGACGCCATTAATGAAGCCCCTGCACGCGACCCAGGCCGCGCAGCGCGAAGCGGCCGGACGCCTCGCGGCGCTCGGCTCGGACACCGTCGCCGGACTTCGGATACTTCGGGGCGTGGGTGGCGAAGAGGTGTTCCTCAACAACTACAAGCGCCAGAGCAACACGGTGCGCCTTGCCGGCAATCGGATTGCCTCGCCCCAGGCGGGACTCGAATCGGGCCAGGTACTCTTGCCCGCCGTCCTGACGGGCATCGTCACCTATCTCGGCGCCCAAGACGTCATGCACGGGACCCTGCAACCCGGGCAACTCGTCGCCTTCTTCGGCTACGCCACCTTCCTCACCACCCCACTTCGCACGGCGATCGAATACGTGATCGCTACGACTCGCGCCTACGTCGGCGCCGGTCGGGTACTTCGAATATTGAACATCGAACCTCTGGTCGTCGAACCGGAGTCGCCGTTGATCTGGCCGGCCACCGTCGATCGAATCGACGACCGCGTCAGTGGCCTATCACTTCGCCGGGGCCAAATGGTCGCCTTCGTCACCGAAACACCCGCCGAAGCGTCATCGCTCGCCGATCGACTCGGTCGATTCGTACCCGACGTCGCCGGCGTGACCATCAACGCCACGCCCTTGAACCTCTTTTCGGTGAGCGACACCCGGCGCAACATCGTGGTGAGCGAGATTGAGCCGCGACTCTTCTCGGGTGAACTGCGCTACGAACTCGTCCCTCACGGCGACATCTCCGACGCGAATATCATGCCCGCCCTGGAAGCGACGAGTTCACTCGACATCCTCACGGCCCTCGAAGACGGCCTCGACACGCTCGTCGAAGAACGAGGTCGTAGTTTCTCGGGCGGACAGCGCCAACGACTCAGCCTGGCCCGCGCGATACTCACCAACGCCGAGGTGTTGATCCTCGTCGAGCCGACGTCCGCGGTCGACACGCACACCGAGGGTCGGATCGCCGATCGACTGCGCGATGTCCGCGGTCCCCACACGACGCTCGTGGCGACGACGAGTCCCCTGTTGTTGGAGAAGATGGACGTGGTCTACGTCGTGGTGGACGGACGCGCCGTCGAACACGGCACGCACGATCAACTGGTTGCCACCTCACCGACCTATCGCCAGATTGTCTTGCGGGAGGACGCCTGATGAGCCAACTCCCCGTCGCCGACACCGAGACTGTGCGCAGGTACGCCAAGGTGCTCATCCGTCAGCACCGCGCCCGTTTGGTGCGCATGCTCTCGCTCTACGCGCTGGCCGCGTTCATGGCGTTGATCCCGGCCTACATCATCGGCGAGATCACGAACTTCGCCGCCGGTCACCAGCTCACGTCGCACCGAATTACCCTCTACGTCGCGATTCTGTTCGTGTCCTCGATCCTCTACGCCTGGCTCTCCTTCCTCGCCCGGCGTCGCAGCTACCTTCTGGGTGAGACCGTCTTCGCGCAGCTTCGCGAGGAGTTCCTCGAAAGCGTGTTGGCACTGCCACTGGTTGAGGTGGAGCGCGCCGGCACCGGCGATCTCCTTAGTCGCACGACCAATGACATCGAGGCCCTCTCGCGCACCGTGCGCTTCGCCATGCCCGAATGGCTCGTGGCCGTCGTCCAGGCGCTACTGACGCTCATCGCGATGACGATCGTGAGTCCTCTCGCGACGGTCGCCAGCTTGGTGTCGCTACCGATTCTGTTCTTCTCGACGCGCTACTACCTGCACTACGCCACGCCCGGGTACCGGCGCGAACGCATCAGCTACGCCACGATGTCGGGCTCCGTCTCGGAAACGGCCGAGGGAGCGCGCACGGTTGACGCGCACCGCCTGGGCCCGCGCCAGGATCGGCGCATCAAAGGCAACATCCGCGAGTCCTTCTACTCCGAGATGTATACGCTCCTCATGCGAATGGTCTGGTTCCCCACAATCGAGAGCGCCTTCGCGCTCGCCGTCGCCACGACCCTCGCTTGGAGTGGATGGTTGGCGTTGCATCACGACATCACGATCGGCGCCGCGACGACGGTCACCCTCTACGTCGTACAGATCAACGACCCGATTGACCGCATCGTCTCGTGGCTGGACGAACTCCAGATTGGTCAGACGTCATTGGCACGTCTCGTCGGCGTGTCGGTCGTTCGCGACGATCGACCCACCGAGGGTGTCGAACCGATCAACGAAACGATCACGATGAACGACGTTCGCTACGCCTACCGACCGGGCTTCGACGTCTTGAACGGGATTTCGCTCACGATCCGTCCCGGTGAACGCCTCGCCATCGTCGGACCCTCGGGTGCGGGCAAGTCAACTATCGGGCGACTCCTCGCCGGTATCGACGCTCCGAGAAGCGGCACGGTGATGGTGGGTGACGTGGCACTCGCGAGCATGCCGCTCCCGATGTTGCGACGTCACGTGGCCCTCGTGACCCAAGAGCACCACATCTTCATCGGATCCGTACGAGAGAACTTGGCGCTCGCGAAGCCCGAAGCCTCCGACGATGAGATCACTCGCGCGCTGGACGCCGTCGACGCCCTGGAATGGGTGGAGCTATTGCCGAATGGCATCCTCACCGAACTCGGCTCCACCGGTTACCAAGTGTCGCCGGCCCAGGCCCAACAGTTGGCACTCGCGCGGCTCGTCTTGAGCGACCCGCACACGCTCGTGCTGGACGAGGCGACGGCGATGCTCGACCCACGAGCGGCGCGCCATCTCGAAAGGTCCCTGGTCGCGGTCCTTCGGGGACGAACGGTGGTCGCGATCGCCCACCGTCTCCACACCGCGCACGACGCCGATCGGGTGTGCGTGGTGATCGACGGCCAGATCGCCGAACTGGGAACCCATGACGAACTGGTGGCGCTGAACGGCGAATACGCGTCGCTATGGAGCAGCTGGCGAAATGAGAAGCCCGGCGCATCGTAGGATTTCGGGGGCATGGTGACACCCCTACTTCGCGGCGCCGAGATCGACGCCTGCGTCCACCGAATCACGTTGGCCCGGGCGGAACCGACCCGCGCGCATCGCACGCCGGTCTCACCCGAAATCGAGCGGCGCCGTGACGAGGCCGAGCACCATCGCCGCAGTGTCGTCGAACGCCTGGTCGAACTTCATCCGGGCGCCGTGGTCGCGACGGGACACGAGCACACGGTCGCGCTCGTCGGCGATGGTGTCGAACTCATCCTCGACGCGCGCCTCGCCGACGTCGAGGCGCGTCGCACCATCACGGCCCACGCCCTCGTGCGAGTTGGTCGCGTCGACGACCGATTCACGTACGCGCCACTCGTGATCAAGAATCACGAAGTCACTGAAGCCGCCTCGTCGCGACAACTTCACGAGGGATCGCTGGATCGACTGATGCCGAGCGACGTCGCGGTGCGCGACGGACTCGGACTCCGCGCCACGGTGACCGTTCGCCGCGACGTCTTGTTACTCGACGGCGCGACGCGCGTGCTCCAGGCCTTCGCGGCCGCTGATCCGTCGACGCGGGGCGCCCTGGTCGATCGCAACTGCCGGGTGTGGTGGCTGGACCTGTCGAGTCCGACCTATTCGCGCAGCAACCTCAGCGCCTACGACAGCTTCTACCGCGAGCGCCTCGACGTCTTGACGGCGCTCGACGAGTGGTTCGACGTCGGCGGAGCGTTTCCCACGTCGCCCTATTGGCATCGGGAGTGCTTAACGTGCGAGTTCTCCGAACACTGCCACGGCGAACTCGAGTCGATCGACGACGTCTCGTTGACACGATTCACGACGCTCGATCAACAGTTCGCGCTGCGCGATCACGGCGTGAGCACGCGACACCAACTGGCCCGGCTCGACCCCCGTCGCGTCCTCGCGGCACGAGCGAAGCCCGTGCCGGCCGTCGCGGCCGTCACCGTCGAGGAACGCCTTGTTCGAAAATTCGATCGCCTCGATGAACTGATCTACCGGGCGAGATGCCACGTACGCGACAGCGCCCTTCGAATTCTCGATCCTTCGCGCATGGGTTGTCCGACCGCCGACGTCGAAGTGGACGTCGACATGGAAAGCTACGACGACGTGACCTACCTCTGGGGCGCGAACGTCACCCTGAATACTCCCGTCGACGGCGCCGTCGAGGGTTACACCACCTTCGTGGAGTGGGGCGCGTTGACGAGCGAAGCCGAAGCGCAGAACTTCGCCCGGTTCTGGTGGTGGCTGAGCGACCTTCGAGAGCGGTGCGGGGCACAGGGACTGACCTTCGCGGCCTACTGTTTCTGGGCCCAAGCCGAAGACGGCGCCATGAACCGATCCGTCCTGACGCCGGTCAACGCTGGCCCCACGAAGCACGACCTCGTCGAATTTCGCCAACTGTCTCCGTCGGCGTGGATTGACCTCCACGACCTCGCGAAAGAACAGATTCAGACCGAGGGCCCCTTGGGGTTGAAGCAACTGGCGGCGTCGGCGGGCTTTGAGTGGCGCGACGAGAATCCGAGCGGTGAGGCGTCGATGCTCTGGTACGAAGTGGCGACCCGCGGTGACGGCATCGAGGCGCTGGTCTCGCGACAGCGAATTCTCGACTACAACGAAGACGACTGTCGCGCGACGAAGTCACTGCGCGACTGGCTCAACGGTGCGGCCAAGTCATTGGCGCACCGCGACGACCCTCTGTAGGCTCCCGCGTGCTCGTTAGCATTGGTCAGTGACCTCGCCCACGTCAGTACCCCCGCGCGAGGACACCTTTCAGTCCAGCGCGCGACTCTTCGGCGTGGCGAATTCGGCGCTCTCGATCACGTGTTCGGTGTACTTGGCCGTGGGACTCAGTTACCTCGCGGAGCGTCGCATCGCATCGGGACTCTGGATAGTGCTCGGCGTACTTGGCGTCCGATGGGTACTTTTGACGTTCATTTCGCGTTGGGACGAACACGCGGCAGCGACGTTGCGAGCTCGTTGGCGCGCGACGCTCGTGCGCCATCTCACCCGCCCACAACCCGAGCGCGAGCGCGCCCGAGGAGACCTCGCGCTCGCCATCGAACAGGCGTCGCACGCTCCATCACTCGAACTCCTCGCGGCCAGCGCGGTGAGCGCTCTCGCCGGTCTCGCCGTACTGTTTTGGGCCGGTGGGTGGCTGGCGCTGACCGTCACCGTCGCGCTGTTAGCCGCGGCGGTGCCCCTGTATCGCCGAGCGGGAACACGGAGCCAGTCGACGGCGCTCGAGTACCAGGGGCGCCGAACGATGTTGGAGAACCGACAACTCGAGTTATTGCACCACACGACCGAACTGCGCGCCCTCGGCGCGGTCGAATACGGCGCCAATGAGATCGCCGCAATCTCCGATTCCGAGCACGCGATCGCTATCCGCGCGATACGTGTGGCACTCGAGTCGTCTCTGGTCACCGAATTCTTGAGCGGCGTCAGCATCGGCCTCGTCGCGATGGTGGTCGGCTTCGCACTCTTGGGCGGTCGAATCTCGCTCGAGCACGCACTCATCGCCGTGCTGGTCACCAGTGAAATCTTCACGCACGTGCGCCGCTACGGCGTGGAGTTCCACCGACGTGAGGACTCCGAGCGATCACTGAACCTCTTGGGACGCGCCGACGACGCATTGGCACCGTACTCGTCCCAACTCTTGGTCGCGACCAATGTCGTCACGACAGCGAGCGGTCAGAGGGTCAATGTCGTCCTGGAACCGGGCCGTCATCTTCTCGTCACCGGACCATCGGGATCGGGTAAGACCACTCTGCTCGACACGCTGATCGGCTGGCGCGACCCGACGTCGGGGACCGTAGCTCGAGCCGACGTCCGCACCGGTCACGTGAGCGTGGAAAGTTCGCTGCTTTCGGGAACCCTGCGCGACAACCTGGTGCTCGGACGATCGATCCCGGACCTCGACGTGCTCGCCTGCCTGTCGTCGCTCGGACTGAACGGACCCCGCTTCGAGGATCTCGATACCGAACTCCTCGCCGACGGCCGAGGTATCAGCACCGGTGAGAACATTCGACTCGTGCTGGCCCGTGCGCTCCTGGCCAGCCCCGATCTGTTGTACATCGACGACATTGCCGGCGTCCTCGACGACGACGGGCGACGACTCGTGCAGCGCGCCATCGTGGCCAACCGTTCGCTCGGCGTCGTTGAAGCCACTGTTGACACGCCGTTGATCACGGACGTCGACCAACGAGTCGAACTCGGATCATGAGAGCCGACGTCGATCGATTGTGGCGCTGGTTGCGCCGCGCACAGCCGCCACGTGGCACGCTCCTGCGCGCACTGGCGGCCGGCTTTATCGCCTCACTCGTGAACGTGGCGCTCTTGGTCGGCGCGGTGGGACTCTTGGTTGAAAGCGCGACTCGTCCGGGACTGCGAACCGTGCTCGGTGCGCTCATCGTGATCGAACTGTTCGCCTTCCTTCGCTCACCTCTTCGCTTCGTCGAGCGGCTCAGCGCCCACCGCTTGGGCTTCGCTGCGGTGTCGCGATGGCGCCGATGGCTCGTTCTCACCGTGGGCGGCTTCAGCTTCACGAGGTGGCGATCGTTCGCCGCGGGCGACCTGTTGGAGCGATCACTGCGCGATACGGACGAACTGCAGGATCTGTGGCTGCGCTGCGTCATCCCGCTCGTCACCTCGGGCGCCGTGATGCTGCTCGGTGACCTCGCCATCGGACTCATGGCGCCCCACGGTCGTTGGTGGTCCTACGCCGCGGACCTGCTCGCCATTCAGCTGCTCGGTGTTGCGGCCCTCGTTTCGAACGTGCAGCCGTTACTGCGACGCGACCGCGTCCTTCGCCGAGCCCGCGCTTCCTATCGTGCGCAGCTGGTGGAGTTGAGCGCGGCCACTCCCGAGCTCGCTCTCCTCGGACGTAGTGACTTCGCCGCGCAGCGGGCCGCGACCTCAGTCGAACGCCTTCGGCGCGCCGAGGCCGCCTGGGCGAATCGTCACGCACTTTCGGACACGGTCGCGCCGGCGATGACCGCGCTCGCGCTCGGTGCGCTCGTCGTGCGTCCGCCGAGCGCCGCCTTGTGGGTCGTGGTCGCCGCGCTCCTCGCCCTGGCGACATTGGAGTCACTCACGGTCGTGCGCAACGCGCTCGATACCGCAGTGGGCGTGAGCGCGGCGGCGGAACGTCTCGAAGAACTCGACGACGCACCCCGGAGGGGCCGTGTCGCGTGGCCCGACGACTCGAGCATCCGTCTCGATCACGTCACGATCACCGAAGAGAACGAAACGCTCGTAATCGACGCCACGCTGTTCGTCGCGCCCGGACGAAGGGTCGCACTCACCGGTCCCTCCGGCGTCGGCAAGTCGACGTTGCTGCGCGCGGTGGCGGCCCTCGACGACGTGGCGGCGGGGGCCATCACGGTGGGCGACGTGTCGGTCACCGACGTGAACGAAGTGGACCTCCGCCGACGCGTGGCGTACGTCGCGAGCGAACCGGGGCTGACCCGGGGCTACGCCGTTGACGTGGTGCTCCTGGGACGAACTTCGTCGCGCAACGCCCTCGACGACTTGGCGGCGATGGGGCTCGTCGCTGACGCCTCGGCGCGTTGGGAAGAACTCTCGCGCGGCGAGCGCGCGCGCATCGCCGTGGCGCGCTCGCTGGTCACCAGTCCGACGATCATCTTGCTCGACGAGCCGACAAGCGGCCTCGGTGCGAACGAAACGGCCGCGGTGCTCGCACTCCTGGAATCCACGGGCGCCACGGTCATCGTCGCCACGCACGATCCTCAAGTGATGGCGTGGTGCGACGAAGTTCTTGAACTCTCCGCCGGCGCGTTACGCGACGTCAGGCGTTGAGGTTCTTCATGCCAGCCGCGACGTAACGATCACCAGCGACGGCGTCGCGCGGGATCGCGGCCTCGAGGGCCGTCACGTCATCGTCACTCAAGACGATGTCGTCGGCGGCGATATTTTCTTGGAGCCACGTGCGACGCTTCGTGCCGGGAATCGGTACGACGTCGGGTCCGCGCGACAACACCCACGCCAGTGCGAGCTGGGCGACGGTGGCTCCCTTGGACCGTGCGATCGCCTCGAGGTTCGCCAGTAACGTCAGGTTCTGCTCGTACGCCTCGCCGGAGAAACGCGGCTGGTTCTTGCGAAAATCACCGTCGCTCGATCCCTCACGATTGCTCACTTCGTTAGTCAAGAAACCTCGACCGAGCGGACTATAGGCGACGAAACCGACGCCCAATCGGCGACACGTGTCGAGGACCCCGTCTTCCGGGTCACGACTCCACAGTGAGTATTCGCTCTGTAGGGCGCTCACGGGATGCACTGCGTGGGCTCGCTCGATGGTCGCCGACGAGGCCTCGGATATCCCGAGGTGGCGGACTTTGCCCGCCTCGACCAGGCTCTTCATCGCGCCCCAGGTCTCCTCGATCGGCACGGTCCGATCGACGCGGTGCTGATAGTAGAGGTCGATCACGTCAACGCCCAGTCGTCGCAACGACGCCTCGCAGGCCTCGAGCACGTACTGCGGCGTTCCGTTGATCCGGATGAACGAACCGTCCGGACCGCGTTGATTGCCGAACTTCGTGGCGAGGATGACGTCGTCGCGCCGACCTTCGATGGCGCGTCCCACGAGTTCTTCATTCGTGAAGGGGCCGTACATGTCGGCGGTGTCGAGGAAGTCAACGCCGGCGTCCAACGCCTCGTGAATCGTCGCGATCGATTCGGCGTCGTCACCGACGCCGTAGAACTCGCTCATGCCCATACACCCGAGACCCTGTGCGGAGACTTCAAGACCCTGGCCCAACGTTCGACGATTCATCGCGTCTCCTTAATGTGAAATTGCTCACAAACCTTTGTTTGCAGGCTTCTCGTGACAGAGTAGCGGCTGGACTGCGATTATATTTTTGTGTCATTGGCTGGGGGGGCCAAACATCGAGGGCCCGCTTGTTCTGGAAACGCGGAACAGGCGGGCTTCGTTGTTCACGAGCACGAAACGGCCGAAACTTCGAACACCTCTAGGGTTGTGGCGTGAGTGGAACGGCAATTCCGACCGACGCCGTGACGCCGACGGCGCGACCGATACTGCGTGGCTGGCTCCATCTCATCGCCTTCTTCGTCCTCTTCGCGTGCTCGCCCATTCTCTTCGTGCGGTGTCGAACCTGGTCCCAAGTCGGCTGGATACTCTGCTTCCTCTTCGGCGTCGGCGCCATGTTGATCACGAGCGCACTGCTGCACCGCGTGAACTGGACGCCGTCGCAGCGCCGCGCGTGGCGTCGCGCCGATCACTCCACGATCTTCCTGGCGATCACCGGCACCTACTTCGCCATCGCCGGCTTGACGATGCACGGCACGATCCGTCTCGTCACGCTCATCATCATCGGCGTGTGCACCCTCGTGGGCATCACCATTCGCCAATTCTCGATGAACGCGCCAAAGTGGGCCAACACGATTCCCTTCCTGGTCATGAGCTGGTTCGCGGCGTTGGTCATGCCCCAGATCTACCGCGGCGGAGGACCGCTGTGCTTCTCACTCATCGTGGGCGGCGGCGTCGCGTACTCCGTCGGCGCCGTCTTCTACGGCACGAAACGACCAACGCTCTCGCCGCGGGTCTTCGGCTACCACGAGCTCTTCCACGCCTTCACACTGGTGGGCGTGGCTCTGCACTTCGCCGCCATCAGCGTGGCGCTGCGTTAGTCAGACGAGCGACGGCACGACGTTGTAATTCACCAGCATCGGCGTCGAAATCCTCGTGGCGATCGTGGTGATCGACGCGTTGCGTAGATTCATCCGCCACGCGACCGACCCCGAGACACCCAACGCCCACGTCACGGCCGACTTGATCGGCGACATGTGACTGACGATCGCCAGATGCGCGACGGAGTCGTGCAACAGGCTCGTCGGGTCGGCCAAGAGCGCGTCGAGTTCGGCGTGCACGCGTTGGTCCACCGACGCGAGAGATTCGCCGTCGCCGAAGGCCGTGTTGTGGTCGTGTTCGAAGGCCCGCCACTCCTGCTCGGTCACCACACCGAGAGGCTGACCGTCGAGTGATCCATAGTCGACTTCGATGAAGGACTCCTTCACGATCGCCTCCAGGTCGGGAACGGCGATCGCCGCGGTGGCGCGAGCGCGCAGCAGCGGCGACGTCCACACTTCGGCCACGCCGCCGAGGAGCGGTCGCAGGGCGCGCGCTTGGCGCTCGCCGAGGTCGGTCAGGGCGGGATTGCTCTGTCCGACCAAGAGCCGCGCGGCGTTCGACGTGGTCTGTCCGTGGCGAACGAGGATGATCACGGCAACAGCAGTCGACCGCATTCGGGACAGGTCATAAGGGATCCCTCGGGCTGTCCCTTCCATCGATCGACGTCGAGCGGCGAGAGTGCGATCCGACATCCGTCGCAGCGTCCCGAGACGACCTGTGACGCGCCCGAGGTACCCACGCGGGCCATGGCCGCTTCGTAGCGGGTCAGGAGTTGCGGCGTCACCGCTTCGGAACACGCTTTTCGCTGCATTCGAAGTGCGACCAACTCGTCTTCGAGGCTGGCCTGAAGTTCGGTGATCTCGAGTTGAAGTTCGCTTCGGCGCGCGACGGCCGGTTGCGCCGTGGCCTTCACAACACCCACCGCTTCATCCAACGGCTCGAAGGCCATGAGGTACTCGAGTTCACGGTCGTCGTTGTGTTCGAGCAGTTCACGGACGTGCTGGAGTTCGGTCTGTAACGCGGCCAACTCTCGAGCGTTCGCCGTCGAGTTGCTCAGGGTCATGTCGAGGTTGGTAACGCGCGCGCGAAGGCGCTCGCCCTCTCCCTGGGCGAGTTCGTAGGCGGCGCGAACCGGGACCAACGTGGCCTGCGCTTCGTTGAGAGCCTTCGAAAGCCCACGTAACTCCACTTCGAGCGCGGCCAGTTCGGCCATCTCGGGCAGGTGCGTCTTTTGGGCGTTGACTCGGTCGATCCATCGATCGGCCTCCATGAGTGCGCGCAGGTCGTCAGTCTCACTCACGGGTTCAGTCTCGCACGTCGCGCGCTTGATACCACCGGGCGAGCTTGGAGACCGCGGGCGCGAGCGCGGGCTCGCAACGCGTAAGGGCGGTGTCGAAGTCGAACCAGTCGACCTCGGGACTCTCATCATCGGGTGGCGACGGATCGAGCGGTGGCGCCGACACGACGTAGCGCAGGTCGTAGTGAATGTGGTCTATCGGTCCGAGATGGCCTTGGGGACCGGGATGCACGTCGACGTGGAAGAGCTCGACGGGATCGAAGTGGTGCGCGACGAGACCAGTCTCTTCGAGTGTTTCGCGCAACGCCGCGGACTCGGGACTTTCGAACGCGTCCACGTGACCACCCGGTTGTATCCAGATACCGAGGAGACGGTGACGGTGCAGTATGACCCCTCGCGACGACACCACGAACGCCGACGCCGTGACATGATGACCGTCCATCCGGGAGAATGCATCGCCCGGCCCCTTCAGCCGTTCGAGCGTCGCGGCGATTGAATCAGACTCGCGTTGGTCAACCGGATCGATCCGCTCGATCTGTGCGCGAAGCGCGGTCAATGACCTCACTGAGAATCCAGGAGTCGCGTCACTGACGCCGGCACCGGTACCGTGCCGTCGGCCATGGCGCCGTTGGCGTCAGGAATCGGCGTACCAAAAAGAATCCGGGCGGGCACCGTACCGGACCACACGGGTAGGTCGAGGTCCTCGTCGGGATCGTCCGTCGGACCGGAGGACACTTTGGCCGACGCCTCCTCGATGCGCACCGCGACGACCATCGTGAGGCGGACCTCCGCGTCGCTCATCGCGCGCACTTCGCCGGCGCGACCCGGCAGCACGGCGTCGACGAACATGTCGAGCACCCGTGCCTTTTCCGCGTCGTCACGTACGAGTGACACCGCCCCGAATAGCACGACCGAGCGATACGCGATGGAGGATTCGAAGCCACTGCGCGCGAGACGCAGTCCGTCGTAGAGGGTCACCGAGACACACGCCTCCCCCCGTTCGACGATCGCCTTCATGACCGCGTTCGAGGGACTCCCGTGCAAGTACAGCGTGTGACCCTCTCGCGCGTGCAGCGTCGGAATCACCACGGCCGCACCGTTGACGATTCCCGCGACGTGACAGAGCGGCGCTTCGTCGATGATCGCGAAGATGGTGTCACGGTTGTAGTTCGCCTTGGCCGGCAGGCGACGAACCCTTGATTTCGGTCCCGGCCCCAATGCGTCGCTCATGCGCGAAGGTCACCGCCGAAGAAGGTTCGCGCCATCCCGGCCACTTCGACGTTGTGCTCGAAGAGCCGAGCGAACATCACGCCGCCTCGTGCGGAGGCCTGGTGCACCGACACGGTCGGTGCCCCGACTTGTTGCACCCACCAGGGTGCGACCGCGCACATGGCGCTGCCGGTCACGCTGTCCTCGGCCAGGCCGAGGCGGGGCGCGAAGACGCGAATCGACACGTCGACTCCCGGACCCCCGACGCAGGCGGCGATCACCATCGAGCTCGGGACGAGGAAGAGGTTCATCGAATCAACGGCGAGGCCACACAACGTGTCGAAGTCCTCGACGACGGCGAGCACGCACTGCTCCCCGGCTCGATAGACCTCTCGCACCGGCCCCAGCGTGTCATTCAGCATCGACGGGTCAGCGTCATCGAGACTCCATCGGGGTAGGTCGATGCCGAGCAGGCCGTCACTCATGCGCCGACCCGAGAGGACCCCGGCGCGCGTCTGGAAGAAGATCTCTCCCCCGGGCACGCCGAGTTCGTTCAACAAGACGTGAAGGCTCGCGAGCGTCGCGTGTCCGCACAGGTCCACCTCCACGGTGGGCGTGAACCAACGCAGGGACCACTGGTCCCCCACTCGGCGCACGAAGGCGGTTTCGGACACGCCCAGCTCGAAGGCGATCTGTTGCAGTTCGTCGTCGGGCATGGCGCGCTCGAGCAACACCACGACCGCGGGATTGCCTCGTTCGGCCTCGCCGGTGAAGGCGTCGACCCACCAGAGTCGATGGCCGAAGGCCACGTTGACAGAATCCACCTGCCGAGTCTGCCACTTCGGGGCCGGTGACCACCTAGGGTTTTGACGTGCGTGTCGCGACGTTTAACCTTCACGCCGGCGTCGACGGATGGGGTCGACCGACGAGGGTCCTCGATCACGTCGTGAGTCTGAACGCCGACGTCCTCATCTTGCCGGAGCTGTGGCGCGCCGAATCGGGTGAGGACTTCGTGACCGAGCTCAAGACCACATTGGGGATGGAGGGTCTCTTCGTGCCCCTCGCCTCGGGCCAGCGCGTCACGTCGGGTACGGGCGGGCGCACGTGGCAGCCACTACTGGCCCACCTGAGCGGCGAACGCGGTCTGTTCTTCGACGAACATCGGACGTTGAGCAAGGTCCAGCGGATTCGTCGCGCCACGGCCGACGGCGTCGAACACGGCGAATGGGGACTCGGTCTGTTGACGCGACTGCCGATTCGAGAGATTCACTCGGAGTCCCTCGGTCGACTGCCGAGAGAGAAGGTCCAGCGCGCCCTCATCGTCTCGACGCTCGAACTCGACGAACGCGCCTTCTACGTGTTGGCCATTCACGGCGCGCACCTCAGTCACGGTTCGTATCGTCAGTACCGGCGGGTGAGCGAAATCGTCGCCCGGCTCGATCCGACGCTGCCGATCCTCATCGGCGGCGACTTCAACTCCTGGCGCCCGCTCTTGCGAGTATTGCTGCCCGGATGGCGATCGCTGGTCAATGCGAGAACGTGGCCGGCCCGAACGCCGCACTCGCAGATCGACCACCTCTTGGTTCGCGGTCCCTGGGAAAGCCTCGGTGGATTCGCCAGTGACGGCGGGAGCGATCACCGCGCCCTCGTCGCCGACGTTCGGTTGCTCTAACGCTCACGTCCACCGACGCATCGCCGTCAACTCAATTGGACGCTCTCGTCGACCACCACGAGCGTCTTACCGTGATTACCGCCCGTGAACAACAGGTTGAGCGCGTCGGGGGCGTGCTCGAGACCTTCCACCAGGTGTTCTTGATGGACCAACCGACCGTCGAGGACCATGGCCGCCAATTCGAGGTGGGCCTCGGCGTAACGCCGTGCGAAGTCGAAGACGATAAAACCCTTCATCTGACCCCGGCGCATGATCAACATCGAGGTGTTGGTGACACCGTCGCGTTCAGTGGCGTTGTACTGGGAAATCGCGCCGCACATGACAATTCGTGCGTACATCGCGATGTTGGCGAGCGCCGCATCGAGAATCGCTCCGCCCACGTTGTCGAAGTACAGGTCAATGCCGCTGGGACAGGCCTCATGAATACGACGAGTGAGTCCCGGTTCGATGTAGTCGAGACACTCGTCAAAGCCGTAGAGTTCGACGACCTCGGCGCACTTCTGCGCGCCACCGGCGATACCGACGACCTTTCGCGCGCCGCGGGCTTTGGCGATCTGTCCCACGACCGAGCCGGTCGCCCCCGCCGCGCCCGAGACGACGACGACGTCGCCCTCTTTGAACGCACCCACGTCCAATAGTCCGAAGTAGGCGGTGAGACCGGTTGCGCCGAGGACGTTCATCACCGTCGCGAGGTCCAGGCCGAGACCGCGCGGCAGCACCGTGAACCTGTTGGCGTCACTCGCAATCGCCCACTCCTGCCAGCCGGTCATGCCGTTCACGACGTCACCAACCTGGTAGCGCTCGGAGTTGGACTCCACGACGACGCCGCTGCCGCCGGAGCGGATCACGTCACCGATGCCGATCGGAGGTAAGTACCCCGGTGCGTCGTTCATCCAGGTTCGGATCGTCGGATCGATGGAGAGCAGTCCGACCTTGATGAGCGCTTCGTCGGGCCCACAGACGGGCACCGGCGATTCCCTCAACGCGGTCGTGGACTCAAGGATCATGCCGATGGGACGTTCGTTGAGGACAATTTGCCGATTCGACATAGGAGCTCCTTGGTTCAACGTCACGTTAGGACCTTCTCTGAGGTGACGGTCGAACGGCACCGCTCGAAGTCCGCGCCAACCAGGTCCCACGAGGAGGATGTTGCCAATACCTGACTAAGTAGGTAAGGTTTGTCATCATTAGTGCGAGCGTGAGGAGCAACCGGGGGTGAGCACCGAAACGAAGCAGGAAACTGCGGTCGAAGTCATCAAGAGATCCAGCCACTACTTGCGCGGAGAAATCGGCCGTGAACTCGACAACGACGTCGCCAGTGTGTCCAACGAATCCGAGCAGATTCTCAAGTTCCACGGCATCTACGCCCAAGACAATCGCGACGTGCGACGCGAGCGCGCACTGAAGGGTGAAGAGCTCGACTACATCTTCATGATCCGAGTCGCGATTCCCGGCGGTCGCCTGACGACGGACCAGTGGCTCGCGCTCGATGGGGCATCGTCGGACATCGCCGACGGCACGATCCGTCTCACGACGCGCCAGGCCGTCCAGTTCCACGGCGTCGTGAAGGACGGCCTTCGACCGCTCGCGCGGTCCCTGGACGCGCACCTCATGACGTCCTTCGGCGCCTGTGGCGACGTCGTGCGAAACGTGGTGTCGTGTCCCGAACTCCAGGGCAACGAGGCCGACGAACGACTTCGTGAGATCTCGAGGCACCTGACCCGAAGTTTCCGCGCGACCACCGAAGCGCACTGGGAGATCTTCGTCAACGGCGACAAGGCCGCGTCACGCGAAGTGGCCGACGAGCGCCCGTTCTACGGCGAGACGTACCTCCCGAGGAAATTCAAGATCGCCGTGGCTCACCCCGATGAGAACTGCGTGGACGTCCTCGCCCAGGACGTCGGGTTGATCCCCGGGGTCCATCCCGAGGTTGGCGAAGGCTTCAACCTGCTCGTCGGCGGCGGCCTCGGCCGGGCCTACGCCAATCCCGACACGTTCGCGCGCCTCGCCGACGCGATGACCTTCGTCACGTACGACGAAGTCGACGAGGTCATCGCCGCCGTCCTCGTGACCTACCGCGAACTCGGCGACCGCACCGAGCGCAAGCGCGCGCGCATGAAGTACGTCGTCGCCGACATGGGCTTCGAGCAGTTTCGCAAGGAGATCGAAGTTCGCCTCGGGCGAGAACTGCGCGAGCCCCTACCCCTACCGGAGCACTTCGACGCCGACGATCACTTGGGGTGGAAGACCTGTAGCGACGGAACACATCAGGTGGGCGTGCGCGTCTCGGCCGGTCGCGTTCGCGATGACGACGGCGGCACCCGCCTCCGTTCGGCGCTACGCCTCATTGCCCAACGCCACCCGGTGACGTTCTTCTTGACCCCGCAACAAGACATCGTGATCAGCGCCATTCCCGAGAGCGCGCGTGACGAGGTGCAAGAGATCCTCCGAAATCACGCCGTGCGACCCGACGCAGAACTCGGCAACGTCGAGCGAACGGCCCTGGCCTGCCCCGCGCTGCCGACCTGCGGACAGGCGCTCACCGAGGCCGAACGGCGGCTCCCCGAGTTAGTGGGCACCATCGAAGGCGCACTCGCCAGTCGCCAACTCGGTCGACGGGCCCTGCAGCTTCGCATGACGGGCTGTCCGAACGGCTGTGCCCGGCCGGCCGTCGCCGAGGTGGGCATCGTCGGACGCACGAAGTCGACCTACGACGTCTACGTGGGTGGCGGTCCTCGCGGCGACCGGTTGGCGACGCTGTATCGAGAGAAGGTGCCCTTCGACGAGATCGCCGTCGTCCTCGGCCCCCTCTTCGATCGCTGGGAACTCAAAGGCGACGAGGACGAGTCCTTCGGCGATTTCATCACTCGAGTGGGTGTCGCGTGACGGTCTACCTGGTTGGAGCGGGACCGGGCGACGCCGACCTGGTGACGGTGCGGGGCGCTCGACGTATCGCCGAGGCCGACGTCATCGTGCACGATCGATTGGTGGAGCGCTCAGTTCTCGAACTCGCTCGACGCGACGCCGAATTCATCGACGTGGGCAAGGAGCCGGGACGCTTCACGTCACAGTCGATGATCAACGATCTCCTCGTGTCGCTCGGTCGTCGATTCGACACCGTGGTGCGACTCAAAGGCGGCGACCCGTTTGTTTTCGGCCGCGGTGGCGAAGAGATGATGGCGTTGCGCGACGCCGGGGTGGCCAGTGAGGTGGTGCCCGGCGTGACGTCCGCGTTCGCCGGACCATTGGCCGCGGGCATCCCGGTCACGCACCGCGGCCTCTCGCGAGGCGTGACCGTCGTCACGGGGCACGTGGAGGGTCACGACGACGGCTACTTCCGACGACTCGCGAACCCCGACCTCTCGCTCGTGGTCTTGATGGGCGTCAGTGCGCGAGCCTCCATTGCCTCACAGCTCATCGAGGGAGGTCTCTCGAGCGACACGCCCGTCTGCGTCATCGAGAGTGCGTGGACGCCCCGCGAGTCGGTGACGCGCGCGGTGCTGCGCGATTTGGGATCGCTCAACGTCTCCTCCCCCGCCATCATCGTCATCGGAGCGTGCGCCGCCCTCTCGGTGCGCGAACTGATGGCCGAGACTTCCTCACTGGTCTGAGTGTGCTGCCCCTCGCCTTGAAGCTCACCGGCAAAGACGTCCTCGTCATCGGGGCCGGTCGCATCGGCACCGGCAAGGCCCAGCTGCTCGTGGACGCCGGCGCTCGCGTGACGATGATCGCGTCCGAGGTCCTGGCGCAACTCCCGTCCGGTCTCGCCAACTTCGAACAGCGTGAGTACCTCGACGGCGACGTGCGGGGCTACGCACTGGTCGTTTCGGCGACTGGCGACCCCGCGGCGAACGACCGTATCGTCAACGAGGCGCGCCGCGAAAACGTCTGGTTGAACGTCGTGGACGATCCGGAGCGTTCAGACTTCTACTTCACCGCCGTCCACCGCGCGGGCGAGGTCGTCGTGTCAGTGTCGACTGAAGGCGCGTCTCCGGCGCTCGCCCAAGAGGTCCGTTCGATGATCGCCGCATACCTGCCACAGAACCTCGCCGACGTCGCCCACCAACTTCGCTCGGAACGCGCCGCCCATCACGCGAACGGGACGAGCACCGAGGGAGTCGATTGGCGACCGCGAATTCGAGAACTCCTGGAGCGCACCGAGACTCCCGTCTAAGGGCGTCGTCGCTAGTGTCCGAGGTGGCGGACACGGGTTGACGTAGAGGAGGCCGAATGACCGATCGGGTTCTCGTCACCGGGGCCACGGGCTTCATCGCGCAGCACTGCATCATGCAACTCTTAGAGGCCGGGTACGACGTTCGGGGTACGGCGCGATCGGAGAGTCGCACGGCCGAGGTCGTAGCGATTCTCACGCCGCACCTCAGTGACGACGCGCAAAAACGGCTCGACACGTTCAACGTGGTCGCGGCCGATCTCACGAGCGATGACGGGTGGCGAAACGCCGTCGATGGTTGTCGCTACGTGATGCACGTGGCGAGTCCGCTGCCTCGAGGCGCCGTGAAGGACGAAGATGAGTTGATCGTTCCGGCGCGGGACGGAGCGTTGCGGGTCCTGCGCGCCGCACACGACGGCGGCGTCGAGCGCGTCGTTCTCACGTCGTCGCTAAGCGCCATCGTCTACGGCAACGACCGGTCCCGAGTCTTCACCGAAGCCGACTGGTCGAATCTGGATGGCGCGCGCATCGGCGCGTACGACAAGTCCAAGACGATCGCCGAGCGCGCCAGCTGGGACTACATGGAGAGCGTGAAGGGGGAATCGCCGATGGAGCTGGCCGTCATCAATCCGGGACTGGTCCTGGGGCCGTTACTCTCGAGCGATTGGGGTACGTCGGGCGAGATGGTGAAGCGGATTCTCGATCACAAGGTGCCGGCGATTCCGAACATGAATTTCGCGACGGTCGACGTGCGCGACGTGGCGAGCGCGCACGTTTCGGCGATGGTCAGTCGTGACGCCGCGGGTCATCGTTTCATCTGCGCCGAGGCGAATCACTCCATGATGGAGATCGCTTTGATCTTGAAGGACCACTACGGCGCTCGAGGATTCACGATTCCGACGGGGCGACTGCCGTCGGTCGCCATTCGCGTGATGGCGATCTTCGACAAGACCGTCCGTCTGGCCCTGAACGACCTCGACTCGTCCCAGAACGTCGACACGACGAAGATCCGCACGGTCTTGCAGTGGCGACCCCGAGATCTTCGTGAGATGACGACGGCGATGGCGGACTCCATGATCGCCTACGGCGTAGTTCAAGCCAAGAGGTAGTCACCGACGCACGATTCGCGTCACGGCGTTCCATTCCTCGTTCGTCTGACGGCCTCCGCCTCGATGCGTCACATCCGTTGCGGTGAAAACATCGCCACCGCACAAGCACTAACTTTGGACCATTATGGCGCCGGGCACTGAGACACATCTGCTCGAGCTGGAACACGTTTCCGTTCACTTCGAAGGTCTTCGGGCGCTCGACGACGTCTCCTTCGACGTGTCCTCAGGCGAGATCGTTGGATTAATCGGTCCCAACGGTGCGGGCAAGACCACCGCCTTCAACGTCGCGTGCGGTTTCGTGAAGCCGTCTCGAGGTCACGTGCACTACCCGCGCGCGGGCAAGTCGAACTTGCGTCCAAACCAGCTCGTGGGCGCCGGCGTCGCGCGAACACTTCAGGGAGTCGGACTTTTCCCGCACTGCAGCGTGCTCGAAAACGTGATGGCCGGTGGACACCTGCGACCAAACGGTGGATTCATCGCGGGTTTCTTTTCGACGCCCAACGAAGTGCGCTCCGAGCGCGCCCTGCGCCACGACGCGCTCGCCATGCTGGAGCGTCTCGGAGTCGCCGACATGGCGTCGCGAATGCCGTCGGCGATCCCGTACGGCATCGCGAAAAAAGTGTCGGTCGCTCGCGCCCTCATGAGTTCCCCGACCCTGTTGCTGTTGGATGAGCCGGCCTCGGGCCTCGATGAAGCGGAACTCGAGGACTTCGCGCGTCTCATCGTTGAGCTTCGTTCCACCATGGGCGTGCTGCTCGTCGAGCACGACATGGAATTCGTTATGCCGCTCGTCGATCGACTCGTCGTGTTGAACTTTGGCCAGCTCATCGCCCACGGCACGCCCGAAGACGTGCGCAAGGACGACGCCGTGATCGCCGCCTACCTCGGGGTCGACGAGTGATTACGATTGAAGATCTGACCGTCTCATTCGGTGCGGTCCAAGCGTTGCGCAATGTCTCGATGATTGCCGAGACCGGCAAGATCACCGCCGTGCTCGGCGCCAACGGCGCGGGCAAGACGACGTTGCTACGTGCGATCAGCGGCTTGAAAGAACCCAAGCGCGGCACCATCCGCATGGGCGAGCGCAATCTCGTGCACAGGCGGACCGAGGACATCGCGCGACTCGGGATCGGTCACGTACCCGAAGGACGAGGGGTCATCGGCGAATTCACGGTGGAGGAGAATCTACGTCTCGGGGCGATGATGGCCAAAGTCAACCTCCAAAAAGGATTGGAAGAACAGTACGAGCAGTTTCCGGTCCTGGGCGAACGAAGAAAGCAGCACGCGGCGAAACTGTCCGGCGGTGAACGCCAGATGCTGGCGATGGCCCGCGCGCTCATCGCCAAACCATCCGTGCTCTTGTTGGATGAGCCCTCGCTCGGGCTGGCACCTCTCGTGACCGCCCAATTGATGCACACCATCCACTCACTCTGTGAATCCAGTGACCTGACGGTGATCCTCGTGGAACAGAACGCCTCATCGGCTCTTCGAATCGCACATCACGCCGTCGTCTTGCACGTCGGCAGGGTCGTCGCGAACGACGACGCGTCCGTCGTGGCGGCCGACGAGAATCTCCGCCAGTACTACCTCGGACTGGTGGAGTGATGGATCCGTTCCTCACGTCACGCATCGTCACCGACATCCTGGGCGGACTCACGAATGGTGTCAGCTTCGGGATGGTGGCGCTGAGCCTGGTGCTCATCTGGCGCTCCACCGGCGTGCTCAACTTCGCCCAGGGCGCGATGCCGATGTTCGCCACCTACGTCGGCTTCGCCCTGTTGTCGTACCACTTCGGTTACTGGGCCTGCGTCGTGGCGTGCATAATCGCCGGACTCCTCATCGGCGGACTGACCGAGCGATTGCTGGTTCGTGGTCTGTACGGGAAACCGGAAATCAATCCGATCGTGGTCATGGTCGGGTTCCTCATCGTGCTCGAAGCGGTGGCGGCCGCCATCTGGTCCTCGACGCCGCGCAGTATTCCCAGTCCCTTCTCGTCGATCCATTGGCAACTGGCCGGTAAGCCGTTCGCCTTGTCGCCCTTCACGGTCTACGAGATCGCTTCGGCGTTACTCGTCATGGCGGCCGTCGCCGCGTTGTTCCGATTCACGAAACTGGGGCTGCAGCTGCGTGCCTCAGCCTTGGCGCCCGAGGTGTCGCGATTGCTGGGCGTGCGCGTCGGTCGTCTCTTGACGCTGGGATGGATGCTCTCGACCGTCGTAGGCGTGATCACCACCATTCTGGTCGCGTCGAACTTCTTCACGGGACTCACACCCCAAGTCATGGACGGCATCTTCGCCTACGGGTTCATCGCCGCGGCTATTGGCGGACTCGAAAGTCCGGTCGGGGCGATCATCGCCGGCGTTGTGCTCGGCGTCGTCAATCAGTTCGTCACCGACTACGTGAACCAAAACGCCGTCATCATCATCGCGCTCGCCATCCTCATCGTCTCACTAATGATCCGCCCGAGCGGGGTCTTCACCAAGAGCACCCAGAGGCGCGTCTGATGACACGCGACTGGAATCGCCGAACGCCGATCGCGGTTGCGGTCGCCGTCGTCGCGACGGTCGTGGCGCTCGTGAGCGCGACGACGACCCGCGAAGGAGTCGCTCTCAGCATCGCCCTTGACCTGGCCATCGCGTGCGGCACGGTCCTGAGCTGGCCCGTCTTCAAGGCGAGACATCCCGTGGTGTCGCGAGCGGCCCTGACGCTGCTCGGACTCGACGCGGCAATTTTCATCACGTACTTTCTCAACTCGAG
>OBLW0100000646.1_pt1 | contig 29671 bp, 18 predicted proteins | sample 1520161 | NCBI WGS metagenome assembly OBLW01 (sample SAMEA3539309, study PRJEB22396) | soil metagenome | biome: tundra; feature: field; material: soil | place: USA | collected 2010-05 | depth 0.15 m
GAGCCCCAGGTTGAGTTGCAGTCCCGGCAAATGGGGATTCAGGCGCAAGGCCGCTCTGTAATGTTCGATGGCGAGGTCGTACTTCCCCTCGCGGGCTAAGGCCGTGCCGTGCGCTGCTTCGGCCACGGCGTCCTGACTTGTCGCCCCGGTTTGGGCCGCCAGGAGTACCAGACTCAAGAATCGTAGGGCAACCGGGACCATGTCATTGGCTCTTTGCCGATTCTCTACAAAGGCGGGGGGTGATGTCAACGCAGCGCAAAAAGAAACGCCCGCTCGCCTGAAAGCCGCGGGAGGCGGCTGGCAGGCGAGCGGGCGCAAGGTTTTGTTCCAATCAGAACAGGAACTTGGCGCCGAACTGGAAGGTACGCGGGCTCTGGGCGCCCGTCAGCTGTCCGAAGTTGCCGGAGGTCACCGATGTTTGCAGACCGGTGAACTGCGTGTGGTTGAAGGTGTTGAAGGTTTCCGCCCGGAACTCGAACCGGGCGCGCTCCTTAATCTGGAACGCTTTGAACAACGCCATGTTCCAGTTGTTGCGTCCCGGGCCGACCACGGCATTCCTGGCAGACGTCCCCCACTGGAGGGCTGCCGGTTTCGCGAACGACGAGGTGCTGAACCACTGGAACCGGGTTCCCGGGTAGGTGACCGGCGCGACGATGTCCGCCCGGTTGGAGGTGTTGCCGCCGTAGCCAAGGTTGTCGGGGCCGCCGCTGATGCTGGTGGGGGTTCCGTTTTCAAACATTGCGATGCCGGAGAACTCCCATCCGCCCAGCGCCGTCTTCAGTGCCTGGGTGCCCGAGTTGCGGAACAACGGGACCCTGTAGATAAAGCTCGTGACCGAAATCTTGCGCCTGTCAAAACCGGCGGGACCGTAGTCCCAACGGGTATTGAAGGGATTGGAGACATTGGAGAAGATTTCGCCGTCGATAATATCGAAAGCGTGCGACCAGGTGAAGGCACTGTTGACCGTCACGTCCTTCCACACCGTGGCCCTCAGATTCACCTGCAAGGACTCGTAACTGGAGGTCGCTCCGAATTCCATGGGGGCTATGCTTGACCAGCCCTGATAGGGCCGGTAGAGGTTGGCATTCAGGGTGGTGCCGCTATAACCGCAATTGCCGCCGCAAACACCGAGGCGGTGTGGATCGTTCTGCGCGAGGGTGTTGATGCCAACGCCTTCCGACTGGTGGTAATTCTCGTTGCCCACATAGGTCACGGTCAGCACGGACTGTTGGGCCAACTGCTGCTGGATTCCCATGCTCCACTGAATCGAGGTGGGTATCTTGTACAGGGGATCGACGGTCGTCATGGTGGCGGGATAGTACGGCACCGACGCCGTCAGTCCGGTAGTATAGTTCGTCGCGGGATTGTCGAAGTACACTTGGGTCGGTGCGGACGTATAGGCAAACGGGGTGTTGCTTTGGCCCATGTTGTACTCTTCATTGCCAGCGAGCCGTTCAAAGAACATCCCGCCGCCAGCGCGCAGAATGGTCTTCTGGTGTCCTGTCAAGTCAAACGCAAACCCGATGCGTGGGGCAAAAGTGTCCCAGTGGTTACTCACCAGGCCCTTCGGAATTCCGTTTCGACCGGCAATGCCTACTCCGTTCATGTAGAACTTCACGTTCGACAGAAGAATGCCGGAAACGGTGGTGAACCCGGGACCGTTTGTGTCCAGAGCGCCGCTTGGCAGGAAAGTCGCCGCTTGCGAGGGGCTGTAGAGGTTCTGATAGAAATTCGACGAATCCCCTTCGGAATCGTAGGCGTGGGGTATGCCTTCCCAGCGGATGCCCAGGTTCACCGTCAACCGGTTGCTGACCCGCCAGTCGTCCATGGCGTAGACGTTGTAGTTGTTGGTGGTGATGTGCACGAAATCCACACTGGCCGGTTCGCTGTACGCAGAGGCGAAGCCCGTCAGGAAATCGGCAAATGCGTTGCCGGTAGCCGATGAGTCGAAAGTGAACTGCCCGCCGGAGTTGAGCTGGAATTGCTGCCACTTGTGGGTGTACATATAGGACGCGCCGAACTTCAGGTTGTGCGAGCCGTGGGTCCAAAGTAGATCGTCCTTCACCTGGTAGCTGCGCCACGTGTTGACCCAAGGCCACCACCCCGGGGTGTAGCTGATGTTGTAAGGAGACCCGATGCTGATCCCCGGCAGCTTGTTGGCGGTATTCGCACTGAAGAAGTTCTTGACGGTGTATCCGGACGGCTTCTGGGAGAGCCCAAAGTCGGTAATGTCAAGGTCATTGCCGTTGAGGTTGAACGCCGCTTCATTCAGCAGAGATGGGCTGATGGTGTAAGTGGCGTGCACCACACCGGCCCAGGAGGGAACGGACATGACCGAACCGGCGGTTGCATACGTGCCGCCCGCCCATAATGGCGGGGATTGCGACTGGACGCCATTATCGTAGATCAGGGAACCCATGAGGGACAGTTTGGATCCAACCTGGTGATCGACGCGGAAATTCTCCTCGCGGTAGAAGGTCGTGTTATTGGCCACCGCGTAGTACAGATTGTTGGCGGCGTTGGCCGCGGGGAACATGCCGGCGTTCAAAGCAGCGGTGGCGTTAGTAGAGATCAAACCGGCCGGAATTTTGTTGCCAGGGAAGTTTTGGCCCGGGCTGAGCCCGAACCCCGCAAGCTTGGCAATCTCGGCCGGGTCGGCGGTGTTCGGCACATGTATGGGCGTCGACAGGTAGCTGAAGTCGCCGCCGCGCGCGGCAACGGGAACCGAAGTCGCATTGATCTCGCCCCCCTGGATCAACCTGCGCCACTCCTGGTTATAGAAAAAGAAGGTTTTCTTTTCATGGCCGATCTTGGGAACCGGCCCGCCGATATTGAACCCGAATATGTTGTAGCGGAGTTCCGGTTTGGGCTGGCCGTTCAGATTGGCGAAGAAGGTGTTGGCGTCGAAAGCGTTGTTTCGGACATACTCCCAGGCACCGCCGTGGAATTCCTTCGCGCCGCTCTTGGTGACCATGGTGACCATGCCACCGGATGCCTGGCCCAAATCGGCGGCGAAGTTGCTCGTCATGATTTTGAATTCCTGCAGTGAGTCTTGAGATGGAGAGACGATGAGGATACCCCCGCTTCCCCGGTCATAGGCTTCCCCGCCATTGACGATCCAGTTGTTGTGGTCTGGACGCTGGCCGCCGTAGGAAATGGAATGGCTTTGGTTCTGCGCCATCGGGGAATCGAAATCCGGCATGCTGGACGAGGCGCCGGGCACTAAAGCCGCAAGCTGAAGGACATTGCGACCGTTGGTGGCAAGATCCGTAACCTGGGCATCGGTAATCGTCTGGCTGACCTCGTTGGTGTCCGCCTGGATCTGGACGGCGTTGGCTTCGACGGTGATACTGTCTTTGGACTCGCCCACCTGAAGCGCCGCATCGGCTCGGATGGTGTCATTCGCTTGCAGCGTGATGCCGGTCCTTTGGTTGGTTTTGAAGCCCGGTGCCTCCACCTTGACCGAGTAGTGCCCGAATGAAAGTTCGTGGGAGGCATAGCTGCCTGTGGCGTTGGTCGTGGTGGACCGGACAAGTCCGGTTTCCGTGTTCGTGATAGTGATCTTGGCGCCAGGGATTGCGGCGCCGCTCGGATCAGTCACGGTTCCCAATATGCTGGCGGTTTCCTGACCGTACGCTGCTGTGCCCAACAGAATGACAGCAAACATCAGCAGCAAGGATATTCGCCACATGGGATACGAGCTTATCGCGAAAAGCAACTTGCGCATGTCTTCCTCCTTAGGATTTTCTCTGTCGTAAGATTCAAGGCAAGGAGCCCGTTCGCAGGAACTCGTACCGCTCGAGGCGGCACGTACCAACGCAGCGACACTGCTGTCCAGGTCGGAACTATCCCTCTTCTAGATACACTAGAAGCTCTTTCACGCCATCTGACCCCAAGCCGAGGTTATTCTACTCAGCTTTAGCTATTCCTTCCAGGGGTGTTACGAGTGGAGATCACCGTGTGGTCACGGGAATGTCACAGTGCGATCCAGGCGGACCTTCGGCTGGCACCGCTGTAACGGCTGGAAACGGCCTCTGACGAGGCGGGAACGTGCTCGCTTTACCTCGCTTCGTCAATGACTTCTATCGCCCTGACCTCGGCGTAATTCACCTTGGGCGAGAAAGAGAGCAGCAGTTTGCCTTGGCCGTTGGGATGCAGGCCGTGGAATTCGCGGATCACAGGGCGGAAGGCTCCGGGCGCCGCCTGAATAATATCGAAGTCCTGAAGCAGCAGGAGGCCATTGCAGGTAACATCGAAGACCCTACACCCCGCACCCCGGCAGCCCGCGGCTGGAATCAGGGGGCTGAAGAACGATTCGAGGAAATGGAGCTTAATCGTGTAGCTTCCGGGCGCAACGGGGATGGCGTAGCTGAAATTACCGTGCCGCTCTCCGGTGTAAAGAGCGGGTATCTTCGGCCCCGTTTCGGGATTCCCATAAAGGATAGTGCGCCCCGAGATGAAGTAATTGTCCCCACTCCAATGCGTGCCGTCGGCATCTACAAAACCCGACCGACGGGCGGAAATCCGGATCGGCTTCAGCTTTCCCGGCGTACCAGGGGTAATTTCCAGCGCACTCACGAATGCCGGCCTCCCCCAACTCGAAAGGAACTCCAGGTGGAGTTTACCGTCCGACGATGGGTACACATCCCTGAAAACACGCACATCGACCGCAGCGAAACCGGCGTCGGCAACCGGATCCAAGTCCACCATTAACGGATGTCCGTTCAGGTTTATTTGGAAATGGCGGTAATTCTGGGCGTCCTCCGTCTGGTCTACATCCGGCTGCCTCATGGGATCGGCGAAATACAGCTTCAGCTCGTAAACGCCTGAGCGCACTGGGATGTCGTAACGAAGCTGACGCTGCGATTGCGGGACCGTCATATCGGCGGAGATGGCTTCCCGCATGGTTCTGAACAGGCCCCGATCGGCCACAGGGGGGAAGAAATGCCGCGGACCAGGCTGGGGAACGCCTCCTTCGTAGTAATGGTCAGCTTCCCAACGGCGCCCCCACACGTCCACGTATGGGGCCCCTGTATGACCGGCGGCGATGCGGACTTCGCCGGCGCCGGGGGCTAACGCGAGCGGTCGGCTCCTCAATGGCTGGACTGCTTCACTCTGTTCCGGGCGGGTGACCGAGCCCGCGAGAGCGACGGAAGCCTGTGGAGTGGCGGATTTCGACTTGAACAAGAAGTAGCCAAGGCAAATGATCACGAGTCCGAACAGCACGGCCACTCCGGCCAGGATCTGCAGTAGACGGCGAGACTTGCCCCGCTCTGCTGGGGGAACACCACGCAGGATCGCCTGCTCTTCGGACCGATTCTCGAAGGCGGGTAGATACCTGCCTTTCGGAATGGTGATGACGATCGCCTCGTCCTTGCCCTCGTTGGCGAAGTGGTGCTCCAGTTTCAGTCGCAGCAGCCGAGCCTGCGAGCGGACAATATTATCTTCGTTCGGGTTGTAACCGGGCGGCCGATCGTACACGCAAATGCCGACCTGCTGTTCCGTTGCGCCTTCGGGCTTGTTGTCGAGGGCGCAGCGGCACACGTGGAGAAAGAAAGCTCGTAGCCGAGGCGACCTCTCAAAGGTGCTGCTGGAGGCGACGCGTTGGACCAATTCCTCTCGCTGCACTACAGCCTCCGCAGGAGATTCCTTGCAACGCGGGACCGGCACATCTGCTAGGCCCATCTGGATGAGCTCCCAGTTACCAGTAACAAAATACCACATTTTCCTAAACCGACAAAGGAACCGGTTCGGATCGCCGCGTGCCTAATGTGCCACGTGTATACACGTGTAACCACCTCGTAGGCACAGACCTGGACGCATGTAGCCCCAGTTACACGAGCGGTAGTGTTGTCGTTATCGATCTGTGCGCCCACCAGCGGTACGATCCTTGCGATATCGTGACACACAGGTTCCGACGGGGCTAGGTTTGGTACGGTGTCCGGCACTAAAAGCTAATGTAATCAGTTGGGGGCCGAATCGAAGGGGCAGTCCGGTCTTGTCGGTTAACCGTTAGCCGGGACCGTTAAAAGCTGCTGGCATGGAGCCTTCTTCTGGAGCAACCATAAGATTCCATTATTGTTGAATGCACGACACCGTGCCAAACCTACCCAGCACCGCGCTTGCGTGCTAGCGTTGGAGGATTCACCTGAATTCCTATGAAATACGCTCTTCTGGCAACAGTTTTCGCGCTGGCTTCCCTGGTTTTCGCACTGGACGGCCCGATCGGGATCCACGACCCCTCCACGGTCGCGCGGTGTAACGGCAAATACTACACCTACGGCACGGGCGGCTCTTCCCTGGTCTCCGATGACGGCTGGACCTGGAGACGCGGCGCCGCGCTTCCGCGCCGCGGGTTGGCCCCCGACGTCATTCACATCGGCGACCGCTACTACGTGTATGTAGCCGCCAACATCGGGGCGCAGCCCAAAGCCGCGATTAACATGATATGGAACAAGACCCTCGACCCGGATTCGCCCGGCTACAAGTGGGAAGAAGGCGGCGTGGTCGCCTCGTCGGACGGCGTCGAAGACTGCAATGCCATCGACCCCGGCGTCTTTCTGGATCCCACCGACGGCAGGCTGTGGCTGGTCTACGGCTCTTATTTCGGCTACATCCGGCTGGTCGAGCTCGATCCCAAGACGGGTAAGCGCCTCAACCCCGACGACCGGCCCCGCGACCTGGCCATCAACTGCGAAGCGTCCGACATGATGTATCGCGATGGCTGGTATTACCTGCTGGCCACGCACGGCAGTTGCTGCCGCGGCGCCGACTCCGGGTACAACATACGCGTGGGCCGCGCGAAGAAGGTTACCGGGCCCTTCCTCGACAACGATGGCGTCGACATGATCCAAGGCGGCGGAAGGCTGTTCGCCGGATCCTCCGGCCGTGTGGTGGGTGCCGGTCATTTTGGCCTCCTCGATCTCGGCGAAGGCGTGCAGAAGTTCTCCCTCCACTTTGAAGCCGACCTGGACCGGGGCGGCGCCAGCGTGCTGGATATCCGCCCGCTGCTGTGGAGAGACGGCTGGCCCGTAGCCGGCGAGAACTTAAAGGAAGGCACCTTCGAGATCGAATCCGTGCGCACGGGTACGGCGCTCGAGCTTGCCGTGGAAGGTATGCCGGTGGGCGGACGGCGCGGCAGGGGCGGCAGAGGCGCGGGCGGACCGGGGGCTGGCCCGGGAGCGGTGCCGGGGGCGGTTCCTGGCGGCGACGGGGGCGGACGTGGAATGTTCGCCGGCACGGGCTCCCCGATTCCGCCGCAGGATGTCGCCGAGGTCTCGAAGAATTGGCCCGTCGGCATCATTGACGTCCGCATGGCAAATTACCTGTGTCAGGCCCAGCAGAAGTGGGCGATTACTGCCGTCCCCAACGCTGGCGGCTACCCCGGCTCGCCCTATTTCAAGATCACCATCGCCGGCACGGACCGCGCGCTGGCCGCCACCGAGGACGCTGAATTAGTGGTCCTGGCCACCTTCACGGGCGGGCCCGAACAACTGTGGCGGATGGACCAGCTTGCCGACGGCGCGTGGCGCATCAAGCCCAAGTCAATACCCAATTCCCAAGACACGCTCGTTCTTTCAGCCGTGGGCAGCAGTTTCGCAACGCTGGCAAAGTTCGATCCGAAGAGCGAGAAACAGCGCTGGCTGTTCAAGACGCCGTGAGCCCTTCCATGAATTCACTCCGCAAACACCACCCACTCTTGCTCGCCGCTTTGGCCTTCCAGGCGCTTCTGGCGATTGCCGCCGCACAGGTTGCTCCGGTCACCCTAATGCGGCCCTCCTCACCGCAAAAAGCGCCCGCTGCCGACGGATTCATCCAGCGCTGGCTGCTCCTGGAGCCGATCGGGGTCACTGGACTCACAGAGAGCGCCGTCCAATCTATCGTCAAGAAGGAGTATTTTCCCCACCAGTTCACCGTTGTTCCACACGACGACGACAAGGTGACCGCCGGCGAGGCGCAACTCACCTGGCACGCCGCGGACACGACCCACTACAACGTCAATCTCTATCACTTCGCCCACGGGCTGGGCAAGCCGACGTCCGACGTCCTGTTCTGGGCCGTCACCGTCGTCAACTGCCCGCAGGAGATGCGGGGCGTGCGCCTGGCCATCGGCTCCAACGCGGCTTCGGTCTGGTGGGTCAACGGCAAAGAGGTCATCGGCATTTACGGCGATCGTCAGACCGTGATCGATGACGGCGTCTCCAAGCGCCTCACGCTCAACAAGGGGCCGAACATCGTACGCGCTGCAATTATCAACGGAGGCGGAGCCACCGACTTCTGCGCCCGGTTCCTCGACGCGGAGGATAAACCACTGAAGGGGTTTACCGTGAGCGTGAGCGGCGCAGGAAAATGAGGCAGTAGAGGATAGTCATGACTCGAATCCGCGCACGCTTCCTATTGTCCGTGCTGGCCGCCGCGCCGTTCAGTTTCGCTCAGCGCGGCCCGATTGACCAGCAGCTCACCTTCGCGCCTTACCACGCGAGCGGCATCTACGACGTCGGCGAAACGGTTGGCTGGACGGTGACGCCAGGTCCGGTGACGCCCACTTACGCCTACAAGTGGACCATCCGGCGTAATAACGCGGTGGTCCTCAGGGAGGGCAAGCTCGATCTGTCCTCGGGCAAGGACAAGATCGAAATCACCGGCGAACAGCCCGAGATGATCTACGTCGCCATAGAGCCGTCCGCCAACCTCGTTGCCGATGCGTCCGCGCCGGGCGTCGCGGCAGGTTATGTGGGAGGAAACACCGGTCGCAACAACGGGCTCTACGCGGTTGGCGCAGCCGTCGCGCCGGCGAAACTCGGGCTCTCGACGCCGCGACCCGACGATTTCGACGCATTCTGGGAAGGCAAACTCGCCGCACAGGCGAAGGTCCCGATCAACCCGGTCCTGACGCCGGTCCAGACCGATGTGGCGGACGTCGAGTTGAGTATCTTCGAACTGGACGCGCTCGGATCGCAAACGCATGGCTACATCGCCAAACCCGCCAAGGAAGGCAAATTTCCCGGCCTCCTCCAATTGCAGTATGCCGGTGTGTACGCGTTGAACGCCCGCGGCGCCGCGCAACGCGCCGCCGAAGGCTGGCTGTTTATCAACGTCGACTCGCACGACAAGCTGCCGTCAGATGCCTCTGGATATATCCCGCGGAACTATCAGGCCATTGGCAACACCGATCGCGAGAAATCGTATTTTCTGAACATGTACCTGCGCGACTCGCGGGCCCTGGATTACGTGCTGACTCGGCCCGACTGGGATGGCAAAACGATCGTGCTGACGGGTGGTAGCATGGGCGGACAACAGAGTCTCGCGCTTGCGGGCCTGCGGCCCGGCAAAATTACCGCGGTGCTGGTCTGCGTGCCGGCCGGGGCGGACACGAACGGCGATCTTCACGGGCGCAAAGCCGGCTACCCCAACTGGCCGTCCGACAACCCGGATGTGATGAAGACCGCGCTCTATTTCGATACCGTCAATTTTGCTCCGCGCATCAAGGTGCCGGTGCTTGCGGGCATGGGCTTTATCGACACAATTTCGCCCCCCGCCGGGGTCTGGACGGCGCTGAACCAGATCCCCGGCCCCAAAGAGCCGCTGCCCATGATCGAATCTGAGCACGACAACCTGACGCCTCAGAAAGGAAGGGCCTGCCCCACGAGAACAAGAGAGATACTCGATCTTCTATTGAAGGGCGGCGAGTTCAAACCAGACGAGCTCAAGCCATAAAGGACGTGTCGCATGCGATTACGATTCGCCGTCGCTCTGTGCTGCATCACCGCCGGGACAGTTTACTGCCAACGAGGTCCAGCACCCTATTATGAGGACACCAACAATGTCCCGGTCTCGCCCGAGGTGCACGCCGATCGGACAGTCACGTTTCGACTCTTCGCGCCCAAGGCGAGCGAAGTAGTGTTGATGGGATCACCGGGCATCCTGGAGGCGATCAAGAAACCCATGCCGCTTCAACGGGACGCCCAGGGAGTATGGGGTTTGACGGTGGGCCCGCTTCCTCCGGGCTTCTACACCTACGGGTACGCGATAGACGGCGGTCTGCGAATGCCCGATCCGTCGAATCCGAACCTGGAAGTGCGGCGCTGGGGGCCGACCAGCCTCTTCATCGTGCCTGGTGAAGAGAAGGCGGTAATCGAGGAACGGCGCGTGCCGCACGGGACGGTTCACGTGGAGCTCTATGATTCCGCCAACCTGAACGCCGAGCGCATGGTCTACGTCTACACGCCTCCAGGTTACGAATCCGCCAAACAGAAGTATCCGGTCCTCTACCTGCTCCATGGCAACGGGCAAATCGAAGCATCCTGGACCTGGACCGGGCGCGCCAACGTGATCCTGGACAATCTTCTTGCCGAGGGGAAGATCAAACCGATGGTTGTGGCGATGCCTTACGGCCACGTGCCGCGGGAAATCAAGACGGCGTCCAATACTGCCACCGCGGCCAATGACCCGGCTGCGATCGAGAAGGAGTTGCTCACGGCGGTGAAGCCGCTGGTCGAAAGCAAATATCGTGTGTTGACCGACCGCAACCACCGGGCGATCGGGGGATTGTCGATGGGCGCCGGTCAGTCGATGTCGATCGGGCTCCACAACCTCGATCAGTTTGGGTACATCGCCGCGTTCAGCGGCGGCGGCAATCGCGCGGAATGGGAGAAAGCGGATGCGGCGGTGCTGAATCAAAAGCTCAAAGTCCTGTGGATCGGTTGCGGCACAGAAGACCCTGGCTACAGCGGCGTCAAGGCGATGGACGACTTGCTCACGAAGAAGAACGTGAAGCACGTCTGGAACGAGTCGGGCGGCGGACATAGCTGGCCAAACTGGCAAGCGTACCTTTCGAAGTATGCGCCGCTGCTTTTCCGCGACTAGCGTAACGAAGCGTTCTGAACTGGAGGATACCCCGTATGTCACTTGGACGCGCACTGGCTGGTCCTTGCGGAGCTCTGGCTATTCTGGCGACCGCCTTTAGTCTCTGGCCGCAACAGGGAGCCCGCGGAACGGTGAAACCGGTCATCGGAAAAGCTACTCGCTACTGCAACCCGCTTCCGCTGGAAACGTCGTCGCGGGACGGTTCGCCGCAGGGAGTCAGCCTCGGCGATGTCACGGTGGTACGCGAAGGCGATTTGTACTACCTCTTCGGAACCGGCGGAGGCGCGTGGGTGTCGCCCGACCTCGTCAACTGGAAATACCAGGCGGTGGATGTTCGCGGCGGCCGGCTGCCGGTCGCGCCGCACGTGGCCAAATACAACGGGGCCTTCTACATGTCCGGCAACAGTGCTCCGTTGTACCGGGCACCTAATATCCTGGGTCCGTATGACGTCCTTGGGCCTTGGATAAACGAAAAGGGCGAACCATGGGCCGGCGTTTCGAACGGAAAACCGTGGACCGGCGCTTTCGACGTGGACATCCTCATTGACGACGACAACAAGCCTTATCTCTACTTCCCCGGCAGATCGACGGACGGAATCTACGTGGTACCGCTCGACCCGAAGAACATGAACCGCTTCGCCGCGCTGCCCAGGCATCTCTTCGGCTTCAATCCATCGCACGTCTGGGAGCGATGGGGCGACAAGAATGAGTACGCCAACGTGGGATGGATCGAAGGTCCCTGGGTGGTCAAACGTAGTGGCACCTACTACCTGGAGTACAGCGCGTCGGGCACGCAGTGGCTCTCATACGCCAGCGGAGTATACACATCGAGGAACCCGCTGGGGCCGTTCACCTACTCGCCGCGTAATCCGCTTCTGCGCAAGACCACTGGAATCGTGACGGGACCGGGCCATGGCTGCGTGGTGAAAGGTCCGGACGGAAACTGGTGGGTGTTTTACACGATCGTGTTGGCGAATCCTCCGGGTGGCCGCCGGATCGGCATGGACCCAGTGGGATTCGATGCCGACGGAACCATGTTTGTTCGCGGTCCGAGTGAGACGCCACAGTGGGCGCCCGGCGTATTAGCCAATCCCGCGCGCGACGGCGACTCCGGTTCCATTCCTCTCAGCGTGAACAAACTCCGGGCCATGAACCAGCATGGCGGATTCACCAGCCAGCGCCCCGGTCACGAGGCGGCATACGCGCTGGATGATTCGAACGGAACCTGGTGGGAGCCGGCGGAGGACGACACGCAGCCTTCATTGACCGTGGATCTCGGCTCCATTACGCAATTCGAAAACGAGCAGCTCTTTGCCGTGGACTCGACCCGGGTTGAGTTTCTGGCACGCGGCGGGTTCGGCGCGGGCGCAGCACGGTCCGACGCGCCTGCGTCTGGGGGAACGACCGCGTTTCGCTACAAGATAGAGGTTTCGACCGACGGCAAGTCGTACTCCGCCGTTCTGGACAAATCGAACAACAGCATCACGCGGTACACGGAGTTCGACGAGATTGCTCCCGTGCGCTGCCGGTACGTCCGCCTGACCTTGACGGATTGGCCGCGCACGGCGAATGCACCTTTGGGCGTCGTCGAGTTTACGGTTTTCGGAACGGCCGCCGGCCTTGCCAGACCGCAGTAGGGCGTCGGCTGTCACAGTTGGATTCCTTTAGCGCAGAACGGCTTTCCAGGCGAAACAAGAACCATCCTTGCGGTCCGGAGCGGGACCTGGATGGTCTGCGGCGACGGCTCCGGGATTCTTTGGAGCAACGATGTAGCGATGCGTCGCCAGAGACAGGAGCAGGGTCTCGCCGCGCTGGAGATCCACCCATTGGAAGGTCTCCACGTCGCCGGGCTTGCCGGACTTAACCGCGACCTCGCCGGACTTTCCTTCGCCTCCGACCGAAATGTACTTCCCGTCTTTCGTCTGGAGTGCAATGCGGCCGCGGCCCTGGTCCACGACCCGGAACGCCGTGGCCTTGTCCGCGCCGATAACCGATTGCAGTTTCCCATCCACCACGGCGAGGGCGTTTCCGTTGGCGAGGTCGGTCAGCGTGATGGACTGCGAAACCGGAATCGGCTTGGTCAGCCCACGGGGCCGCGGTTCATCCACGGTGAAGAAATTGAAGTCCGCGTGGCCGCCGGGCGCCCCTCCCGTGTTGTAGTTGAACAAGGCGAATCGGACCCCCTGAAAAGTCCTGAGTTGGAAGACCGTCACAAATGCAGGCCCGAGAGGTTTGAACTCCTTCCCGTTAGAACTGTAGCTGAACTGCGAGATCTCCGTGTCGAAATCGGAATGCACGCTAAGCCAGACGTGCGGACCGGTGACCGGTTCGCGGACAGTCTTTCCGGTGATGTGGTCGTACTGCGCCAGCGCATAGCCGTTGTCATCGCGCAGCAGTCCGATCCACGCATAAGGCGAGTTCAGAAGCGCCAGACCGGCGACGTCGCCGGTCTGGAGGCCGCTACCGTCCAGTTCCGTGGTGGCAGTTGATTCCGGCCCGATCGCGCGCTCGGTCAGCGAGTTTCGCGCCCACCAGAAATCGGTGGCGGGGAGGGAATGCAAACGGAGATAGCCGGGGCGTTCGGAGAGCGACCACTTGGAATCGTCCGGCAGATGATTCCACTGCCACACGGGAATCAGCTTCGGACCCGAAAAGTCGTCGTCGCGCCCGTAGGGAGAAGTGATTGGCGAGACCACTCCGGTGTTGGGCTTCACCCAGATCGACGGCGTGCGCATGAGGTTTCCGGGCAGGCCGAAATAGGGCCAGCCATCTACCCAGGTGACGGGCGATAAAGAGGTCAGCCGGCCGACGGAGTTATGGTCCTGCATGGAAAAGCCCCACCATTCGCCCGACGGCGTTTCGATGATCCCGCCCTGGTGCAAGTCGAGGCTGAGGCGCTCGCTGGGATCCGGCGGATTCAGTTCGAACGGCGGATTCTGGCGGCGGTTATCCTTGGGTCTGTAACCCTGGCCGATTCCCAGGCTCTCTTCTTCGCTGATCGTGGTCACCTCCCACGGTCCCGTGAGTTTGTCGGCCCGGGCGCACTTCATGGGCACGTGCGCTCCCGGAATCGCGCTGACAATGTAGTATTTACCCTTGATCCTGTAAGAGTGAGAGCCTTCGCCCATGCCAAGGGTGGGCTCGATCAGAACGCGGTCGGTTCCGGGGATGACGGCGGTGAGGTCCTGGTTCAATTCCACGATCCGAATCGTTCGGGCGCCGTAGACTGCGTAGATCTTCCCGTCATCATCGAACAGGACGGAGAGGTCGTGAAGGCCCTGCTCGATCCGGTTGTGCTTCCAGGGGCCGCGCGGATCGGAGGCGCGAAACACCTGAAGGCCGAAGCGGTTCACGTTGGCGAAGATGTAATAGGTTCCGTTGTGGTAGCGGAAACTCGGGGCCCAGATGCCGCCGCCATAGATGTGCTTGCCGCCTTCCAGGCGGAAGTCCGGGCCGAGGTCCAGGCGATCGAAGGCATAGCCGATGATCTGCCAGTTCACCAGATCGCGGGAATGCAGAATCGGCAGCCCCGGCATGGTGTGCATGGTTGTGCCTGTGAGGTAATAATCGGAACCGACCCGGATCATGTCGGGATCCGAGAACTCGTCGTAGAACAGCGGGTTCGAATAAGTACCGTTGCCGTTGTCGGCCGCCCACGAGCGGCGGCCGTCGCGCGAGTCGGCTCCCTGCGCGACGGTGACGCCGGCGAGAAGGAGTGCGAGACAAGTTGTACTCTGCATAGATAGCGGCCGTTTACGCCCTTTTACTTAAGATCGATTTCCAGAGTCTGAATTGCGTAACCGGGCATCACGTGCTGCACGCGCTCGCCCTTGACGCTCGCAGTGGACCTGACGGGCACGATCCGGTCGGGATGGGCGATGGTGTTCGTCGCCCAAGTCGTGTTCGCCTTTAGCGTGTCGATGCGAACCGTATGCGTCCCCGCGCCGAGTCCGTTCAGGGAGATCGTGACCGGCAGTCCGGTCGAACTGGCGTTGACCAACTTCACGCACAGCTTGTCGGGCGACGCGGTCACGGAGTAGAAGAACCTGTCGCCGGTTCCCGAAATGGAGGAATCCAGCGTGTGATCGCCCACGCACGAAGCGAACATCACCTGCGCGTAGTAGCTCGGCGACCCGTAACTGTTCAGGGCATCGTAGCCGATCAGGTCGGAACTCCACTGCATCGCACCCGGGTTGACATTGACGAACAACGGCGCGTATGCCGCCATCACGACCACGTCGCTGTTCCGTTCCAGGCCGGTCAGGAACGCTGCGTCACCCAAGGCGGCGCCGAAGTTGGGAGTCGGCGTCCCTTCCCTGGTGGCCCATTCGCCGACGAAGATCTTTGGCCCATTGCGATCAGTATCGTCGTAGTGGCGCGCTTCGTCGAACATTCCCTGCTCCCGCTTGTAGTAGTGGTCATCGACGACATCGGGAGTCGTGCCTTTCACCGGCATAGTGGCGATCACCTGGAGGTCCGGGTACTTCGCCTTGATGGCCTTGTAGAATTGAGCATACCGGCCGTCGTAGGTCCCGGCGCGGTCGAAATTGTCTTCGTTGCCGATCTCCACATAGCGAAGGGCGAACGGAGCCGAGTGCCCGTCGCGCGCGCGCACGGCGCCCCACTTCGTGCCGTTTCCGCCGGTGACGTACTCGATCTCCTCCAGCCCTTCCTGCACGTAGGGCTCGAGGTCCGGCCCCGGCTTCACCACCTGCCCGCCGAGAGAGTACCCGGCATAGATGCCCAGAAGCGGCTGCATGTGCAGGTCCTCGCACCATTCCAGAAACTCCAGCAATCCCATGCCATCGGAGGAGTGGTAGCTCCACGTGGTGGGGTGGGTCGGACGGTCGACCAGCGGGCCGATCATTCTCTTCCAATCGAAACGGGTCTCAATTCGGCTGCCTTCGAGGTAGTTTCCCCCGGGGAAGCGCAGGAAAGCGGGACGCATCGCGGCCAGCTTTTCCATAATGTCGATGCGGTTCCCGTTTGGGCGGCCGTGATACGTGGGCGGGAACAGAGAAACCAGCTGGAGCCACAGAGTCGCGGGCCTGTCGATGGTCAGTTCGAGATGGTTCTCGGAGGATGCGGCGGCATCCCCGGACTGCATCTCGAATTTGTACTCCTTCCAGCCGCTTCCTGTGACCGAGACCGACGTCTTGGCGAGGACCTGCCCGGATTGGTCCGCCACGAGCGCAATCCGCAACGGCAGTGGGCCCTCGGAATCGCTCTTGGCGAACAACGAGCCTGTGTACCGGGTGTTCGCCCGCACGGCGATTCCCCAGTAGCCTTCATTCAGGATACCTGCGGGGCTGTTCGCATCCGACTTCTTGACCTCGAGTTTCGCGCTGTTGCGCAGCGCCTCGGAGGGGCCTTCCTTCGAGTCAACGCTCACCTTCGCCGACGCCGTCCCTTTTTCGATGACAAACCAGTTCAGAATCCCCGTCCAATCGGACCGGAAGGTGCGGTTGCGGACCAACTCCGCATATAACCCTCCGTCGTAGGAGTAGTTGATCTCCTCGGTCATGAGACCGTACAACGTCGGGCTCACCGCCGTTTTCGGCCGGCTCACCTCTACGTTGAGCGTCGCCGGCGCCTGTCCATGCAGGACCGGCGCCGCCAAAGCAATCAGTAGGAATGCAATGGAAATCAGAGTAGAGCGATTGTTCATGATGGTCCTTTTCGTATAGGCATGACGGCTCGCCGATGCTGCCCAGAGTAACCCACCACAGCTTCGGCGACTACTCATGCCATTCAAGCCGTGAACCACGCGCTCCCAAGGCGCACCATCTTTCTCAAAGCCTCGTCGTTTAACGTCAGGCCGATTCCGGGACGGTCCGTCGAGGTGGTGCCCTGTCGTGCGGAGGAAACCGGAGATCGCAGCGCCGGGGTCCCGACGGTCTGGGCCGCCGCTCATTTGAAGAGCCGGGGAGCGAAGTCGTTCAAGCACCGGCGCCAGGTCAACCACTCATGGGCCGTACCCGGCGACTCGAAATAGACGTTGTGGATCCCGGCCTTGGTTAACTCTTCGCTGAAATTCTTCGTGCCAGGGCCTTCCACGGAGCCGATTCCCAGGAAAAGGGTCTTCATTTTCTTATTGAACGCGTCGGGGTCGGCGAACACGCCGTTGTTGGAGGTCTTCGGGTCGAATCCGCCCCTGCCGCCGCTGCTGCCGCTGAAGCCGCCCAGGTAGGCGAACTTATCGAGATTCGCGAGGACGGTCAGGAACGATTGCATGCCGCCCATCGAGAGCCCCGCCATCGCACGGTTCTCGCGGCCGGGCGCGACGCGATAGGTTCGCTCGATCATGGGAACGAGATCGGTGAGCATCATGTCGGTGAACACGCCGCCCCAGTTTGTGGGAAACCCGCCACGGCCTGCGCCGGGCGCGCCTCGCCCGCCGCCAGCCGGTGTGACATCCGCTACCGAGCGGTTGGCAATGATGCCGCGAGCTGCATACAGGCTCGCATCTTCGCCCGGCTTCACCGCGTTTAGGTTGTCCATGACGATGAGCATCGGTTTGGCCTTCTTCTCGGCGATGAGGTTGTCCATGATGAGATCAACGTGGCCCTGCGTGTGCCAGCCCTGCTCGTTTTCGCCCCAGCCGTGAAGCAGGTAGAGAACCGGGTAGCGGGACCGCGAACTGCTCTCATAGTCGGGAGGCGTGTATACGTAACAGCGGCGCCACGTGCCCGTGACCTTGGAGTAATACCGGCGCTGGCTCACCTGGCCATGGGGCACGTCCCTGGCGGAGTAGTAGGCCGCATCCGGCTCGGGCTCGGGAATTTCGATGCCGCTGTTGTCCCATCCCGAGCCGAAGAATGTTCGTGTCGCCGGATCCGCCATCACGGCGCCATCCACCACGATGCTGTAGTAGTGGAATCCGACTACCTGCGGCGGGATGGTGGCCATCCACAAGCCGTCCTGTCCCTTGGTCATATCGTGGGCTCCGCCCAACCGCACTGTCACCTTCTGCGCATCCGGCGCCGCCACGCGGAAGGTGACGCGCCGGTCGGCATGGACGCAGGGGTACGGCGCCCCTGGGATATTCAGCGACGAGGGCTTGCAGTCGTCGGTTGCCTGTCCCCAGCACAGCCCCCATCCGAACAGCGCCAACGTAAAGATTCTCATAAGTGCTCCTTCCTGTACGGCACGACTAAACGACGGTTCCAGATTAGTTTATCCGATAGCGACGGCTCCGGCTTAGAACGAGTACTTTAGGCCCAATTGGATCTGGCGCATGGCGATCTGGCTGGCGATGCCGCCAGCGACGAGAACAGACGGTCCCGGTCGTTCAACCCGCCCATCTCTGTGCGGAAGAGTTTTACGAGACGGACTCCCACTTCCGAATCCGGGATATGATAGCGCGCAGGTCTGTCACCTGCTAGGTTTGGTACGGTGTCCGCCGTCCAACCCTAATGGACTCTTGTTTTTGGGCCCATGGGAAAGGCCTGGTATTCTGCCCGGCTAACGGTTAGCCGGGCTGTTAGAAACCCCTCAACCCGGCAAGAATGGTTGTGATACTATTTGCGTGGGCTCCAGGATGTGGGACATCGAGAGTAGGGGACTCACCGAGGCACGCGCGCAGGCAGTACGGGCGGAACTCAATCGTCTGCTGGAGAGCCCCGCGTTTCGCACGAGCAAACGATGCAGGGAGTTCCTTGAGTATATCGTCGAGCACACGATTAGCGGTCCGGCCGGCTCTCTCAAAGAACGCTCGATCGGCGTAGAACTCTTCCAACTTCCGCAAGACTTCGATTCGGGTCAGCACACCATAGTTCGTGTGACTGCCAATGAAGTACGAAAGAAGCTCGCTCAGAGTTACCTCGCCGAGAATGGTTCCTATCATCCGGTCAAAATCGATCTGCCGCCAGGGTCCTACTCCGCAGAATTCAGGTGGGAGAGCCCGGCGGTGGAGGCGCCAGCCGCTGAGACGCAAGCTGCAGAGGCGACTGCCGCCGAGACGCCACCTGCGGGGAGGCATCTACCGGCACGCCCGAGCAGGCTTATGCGCCGGATGATTGCCTGCACCGTAGTTGTTCTGGTACTCGCGGGCGCCTTCGCTGCGTGGCGGTGGCGGGCGGTGAATCCCACCTCTGTCGATGCCAAGTCCACTGCGTTAACCAACCCGAGTCCCACAGCGGCATCGGCCGTCGAGAATCTTCGGATGATCGCGGGCTCCACCGTTCCCTACGTTGATCGTAGCGGGCGCACATGGGGCCCGGATCGTTTCTTTTCCGGCGGTAATGTGCTCGTCCGCCCGTCCGAGAGGATCTTTCGAACACTGGACCCCGATATTTACCGGCGCCTGCGGAGTGGCGACTTCCGGTACGACATTCCGCTGCGGCCGGGCAACTATGAGCTGCATCTTTTTTTTGCCGAGACTGGTTTGGCGGATTTCATCAGCGCAGAATCAAGCGGTGAGGGCCAGCGCCTCTTTCGCGTCTCCGCCAACGGGAATCCGATCCTGACTGCATTCGACGTGGTGGCCGATGCCGACGGTTCCAACATTGCGGACGAGCGTGTCTTCCGCAACATCTCACCAGCCGCGGATGGATTCCTCCACCTGAGCTTTACCTCGATGAGAAGCACGGCGATGTTGAGCGGAGTCGAGGTGCTGCCGGCCAGTGCCCGGAAGGCAAAACCAGTCCGAATTCGAGCGGGTTGGACCTCACCGTGGCAGGATTCCGCCGGGCAGGTGTGGCAGGCCGACTCCTATTTCCTGGGAGGAAACGCGTTGGTCCGCACTACGAATCCCGCTCAGGGGAGCAACTCGAACGCACAGGATATTCCGCTCTTCGCGAGCGAGCGTTGGGGGCATTTTTCCTACGCTGTGCCCGTGGCGGAGGGCCGGTATCGAGTCACGTTGAAATTCTGTGAAGGGCACTACGGAAAGCGCAACACCGGCACGGGCGGCCCCGGCAGTCGCGTCTTTGACGTCTACTGTAACGGCGTGGCCCTGTTGAGGGGCTTCGACATAACTCAGGAAGCTGGCGGAGAAGGGCGGCCCATAGACCGGACCTTTTCCGCGATTCGCCCCAACGCCCAAGGCAAGATCCTACTCACTTTTGTTCCTGTCGCGGGAATGGCGTGTGTAAATGGCATCGAAGTCGTGGACGATTCGAAATAACCATTTCATTCTCGGCGGCGATTGAACCGCAGAACGCGACTATTTAAGGCAGCAAGCCAAGAGTATTGTCACGGCTGACCAGCATGCCCGCCGCGGAGCCGTTCACGCTTCCCAAGACGCCGCCTACCTCACGATGGCGTCCGCCGCGTTAGCGGCCAGAACCCAACTGGCAGCTTCGCCGATGACGATCGGTCACCTTCATGATGAAATCTGCGCCTGTCACAGGCAGAACGGACAGCACGACAGCGAGCAGGACGGCTTGCGGTCGGACAGATGTGAGTCGTATCAACAAAAGAAATAACCTCTCATTAGCACCTGGGGGCCCCGACGCTACAACTCCGGATTTGCCGTCCATTCGGATTGGACGGCGGCCGGTCCCGTTGAATCTCTTACTACCAGCTCGGGATCGATCACGTACTCGCGCCCGAGCAGAGCCGTTGGCCCGATAAGGCAATCGCATATAATCCGCCCGATTTCCTCGCGGGAGATGTGGACGGACGTCAGTGGAGGGTCGCTGAACTGAGCCAGCTTGATATCGTCGAAGCCTGTCACTGAAATATCGTGCGGCACACGCAATCCTCTACTACGAAGCTCAAGCAGAGCCCCCAGAGCCACCAGGTCGTTTGCGCAAATCATAGCCGTGATGGTCGGATTCGCGGCAAGCAGCGTCCTCGCTGCGCGGAGCCCGCCTTCGAGAGTATCCTCGTCCGCCGCAGTCTCCACGTGGAGATCGGAGTAGCCCCCGACCGCATCCAGCATCACTCTCTGACGCTCGCTGATGAGCCCCAACGTCGCATGATGCCCCACAAAGCCCACGCGCCGATGCCCCAGGCTGTAGAGATACGCGATCAGCATCTCCATGCCGCTCCGGTAATCCACGCGGATGTTGGCGATGTTGCGGTCCGGCGCGCCGACGTCGTAAAACACCGTCGGGATTCGGCGCTCATTCAGCTCCGCTATCAGCCTGGGATCCATCTCGGAGACAATGGCCGCGAGCCCTGCGACACGCTGGCCGATCATAGAGCGGACGCTGGCAGTCAAGCGCTCCGGGCTGTAACCGGTGTTGGCCATAATGATGTCAAACCCGGCGCTGCCTGCTCCGGCTTCGACCGCCTTGTAGATGTCCATAAAGAAGGGGTCTTCGAGGTTCGAAACGATGACGCCGATGCTACGACTGCTGCCTGCGGCCAGAGCGCGGGCATGCGAGTTGGGGCTATACTTGAGCTCCTCGATGGCCTTCATTACGCGGCCGCGCGCAGCGCTGCTCACGACAGCCTTGTTGTTCAGCACGCGAGAGACGGTAGCGGGTGAAACCGACGCGCGGCGCGCAACCTGTTCCAGGGTCATAGCTATTCGCAATCCTGCCCAGTCCAGCTTGACGTCCACAGCGGTCCGCTCCCACTGCGTGGTCCGAAACCAGCGCGCTGGCCGAAGATGGAAAGGTCCGTCATGGCCAGCTGAAACGCTCCGTCGGGTTTTAACAAACCGGAGAGAATCGTGCGTTCCATTTTTCGACCCTTTTTGCCGGACAGTGCTTCATCCTCACCGGAGCCGCCTCTACCGAAACAATCGAGGGGCGAAGGCGTTGAGGTCCCTTCGCCACGTTAGCCATTCGTGAGCGGTCCCGGGCGACTCGAAGTAGACATACTTGATGCCGGCTTCGTCCAACATCGCCCGGAAGGCACCGATGGCGCCCGGGAACGGGTTGGGCTCCACCGTGCCCATGCCGATCCAAAACAGTTTGATCTTCTGGTTCAACGCCGATCCGTCCCGGAACATGCCATTGAAGGCGGTGGCGGGATCGAGCGGGCTGGTGCTGAGCCCGTTCATGGTTCCGCTGAAGGCGCCAATGTAGGCAAACTTATCCAGGTTTCGCATGGTCACCTGGCAGGTTTGATTGCCGCCCATGGAAAGCCCGGCCATGGCTCTGTGCTGGCGGTCGGCCATGGTACGGTAGCTGGAATCGATCAGGGGGATGAGATCTCTGATGATGACGTCTTCGAAGGCGGAGGAACCTCCAGCGGGTCCTCTTCCCGCCACCGCGGCATCCGGCGCCGTGGCGCCCGGCCGGGAGGCGTAGCCGTTATCCATGACGATGATCATGGGCACGGCCTTCCCGGCGGCGATCAGATCATCCAGGATGATATTGGCGCGGCCCTGGAAGGTCCAGCCGGTTTCGTCCTCCCCGCTGCCGTGCTGCAAATAGAGGACCGGATACCGCGCCTTCGTGTTGGCATCGTAGTCCGGCGGCGTGTACACGAAGCAGCGCCGCCACTGGCCGGTGATCTTGGACAGGTAGGGGCGGATGCGCACCTCGCCGTGCGGCACATCCTTGATTTCGTAGTAGTCCACGCCTTTTTCCGGGATTTCGATACCGCTCGATTGCTTGCCGGTTCCGTAGAACGTGTAGCTTGAGGGATCGTTTACAGCCACTCCGTCGACGACCAGCGAATAGTAATGGAACCCCACGACCAGCGGCGGCGTAGTGACGCTCCAAACGCCGTCTTCGGACCGCGTCATGTCGTAGGTCTGCCCGAGCCGGACTTGCACTTTCTTCGCGTCGGGCGCTCTCAACTGAAACGTGACGCGGAGATCGTCGTGCACGCGCGGATACTCCGCGCCGGGAATATTCGTGGCGGCAGACCGCGAGCCGGCCGGCGGCTGTCCCCAAACCGGGGCCGCCGCCAGGAGAATGATCAGGAACGACAGGGTCTTTCGCATGGTGGTCTCCACAAGCCGGCTGTCTCGCCGGCAAGGCAGCCTGGGAAGTCGGGACTGCCCAGCCATTCGCATCCGGCTACTTACAGTCTTTGCCGGTGCACAGGTTCCTGGCAAAGAACGGCACTACGTAGTTCTGGAAACGGACCGCGACGGCACTGGTGTGAGTGCCCGGGTAGATCTCGAAGCTATTGGCGATACCGTAGCTGTCTAAAACATCGTGCAGCTTGCCCGCATCCGCCCGCAAGCCATCCTGGTCGCCGACATCCATGGCGATCGCCTTATACTGCTTCAAATTGCCGATGTACTGGTGAACGAATACCAGAGGCGCGTTCGCCGCCCACTTATTGAGGACTTCCTGCTGGGCATCCCCGAACGGCATGTCGAAATAGAGCGGCGGCTTCTTGGGATTCGGGGACCACGCGGCGGCCACCGCGAGCTGAGTAGCCAGGCCGGTTAACTTTGCGGCTTCGGCGGGCGACTTCGCATCCGCCAGGGCCGTTTCCATGTTGGCGCCGCGCCCGCCTTCGGGAGCGCCGCGCCCGCCACCGGCGCCCCGGGCGGACATGCAGCACGGGCTCATGATGTACAGGCTGCCGAAAACGTCGGAATGCTTCATACCGATCCGGCTCGCGCCGTAGCCTCCCATCGAGTGCCCGACCAGCCCCCGGCTCGTGCGCTTGGGGATCGTCCGGTAATGAGCATCTATGTAGGCGACGACGTCGCGCGCAATGTAATTCTCGAAGTCCCCCGTCGTAACGGAACTGGAGTACATCGACCCGTTGTACACGGTCTTCGAATCGGGCAGCACCACGATCATTTCCTGCGCGCCTTTCGCGAAGGCGCCCTCGATCGTCTGCGGCACATGGATTTCCTTCGACCACTGCTCGGCGCCTATGGAATACCCGTGGAGGCCATAGACCACCGGATAGCGGCGGGACTTGCTGGCGGCATAGCCGGGCGGCAGAAAGACGAGGACCTCACGGTCCGCGTCTTCGCCCTCAAGATTGCCCTCCAGAGACGCGCCGTGAACCTTTATATGTTCCACCATGACGGGCTTGGCATTGGGCTCGACTGGAGGAACCTCCGTCTTTACCTGCGCCGGCGCCGGCAGCGCCAACCAGAGCACCATCGTAAATAAGCCAAGAATGTTCTTTTGCATCGCAAATCGCTCGCCAACCCTTGTCCGCACCCCCTACCCTGGATTGGAATATCCTAGCGCGCAGAGCCCGCGGACGAGATTAGAACGTTGCTACCACGGCTGCTACCAAAACAATTGGTACTCACTGCTCCTTTCGCTGCTGGCCGCCTTGGCCGCACTCGGACCACTTCTCCATCTCTCCCGCGGTGAATACCGCGGCCGTGCCGCAAGTCCTGGTTGCCTTTCTCCGGTAGTGCAGAACTTGGCATTTACATGCCCTGCCGGAAGTGCAGGTGTACAGGTCACCAAACACCCTCACCCGCGTGAAGATGAGACCCGCGCCGCAGGCCGGGCACTTCACCTCAGGTCCGAGCGGGTGAAACAACATGACCTCACTCTGCCTTCGCGCACTTCCCGCCACTGGCTGCTCCCTCATTTCTTCGCCGTCATTCTGGCGAGGGCCAAGACCATGACTACAGGAGTTCTAGGGGCGCGATTCCTCCGCCTATCACCGCAGATGAGCCTTGAGTACCCGACTCCCACTCAGGATCGGAATATCCTAGCGCACATTGCCCCCGGCGGACTAGGTTTGGTACTGTGTCCGGAGCGTAACATCATTAGAATCTTTATCGTCCGTGGAACAATGCCGCCCGCCGATTGCCCCACGTTAACGGTTAGCCGGGAATACTGCTGCGCGTTAGCCCCACTTTGTGCGCGTCTATCGGGCCAAAAGCCCCGCCAGGCTCGGACGACGTCGATAGGTGAGCGAACGGACAGAGGCGTCAGGCACCGGTACACCAGCACCTCCGTCAGCTGGTTGCCTGCGATTCCGGCCACCGGCTAAAACAGAGAGACCACGTCGGATTTTAAATCGGACCGGGCCCGTCGGGTCTATCCGGCCAACCCCGTCTCGCGCTCGGCCGGCGCATACCGCTGCCTGGGCAGAGCGCCGCCGGATTTCAGTCTGGCTTGCCTCGTCTCCGGACACGCCGGGAAGGCCTGTTCCTAATCTGCGTTCAGATACAATTGACCCAACATGGCCGCGCCCGTGAGCGAACACTGGTCGTGGTACTCGTAATCGTAGTTGCCAGTCCAGCGTTTCTTGACGTCCATGAAGCTCCGGATGGTGGCTCCGCCGCCGCTCACCGCGACCTTGCGGCCCACATTCACCAGCGAGGCCACTTCTCTCAAGTGCCCGCCGACGTAGAGCGCATTTCCGCGGATGAGAGAGAGCAGCAGGTCTTCACGCGTGGTCTCCAGGCATACACCGGAGAACGAAGCCTTGAGGCGCTCCAGGGTGTAGCGCGAACCGCCCAGGAAGGGCCCGTACTCCGGCCACTCGGCCTCCACGGCGTCGGGGTTCGGAGAATCGAAGAACCGCCGCAGAATGCCGGGGATGTACTCCTCGTAGAAGTGATCCTCGGTCATATCGCGGCATAGGTTGGCATGGAACCACTCGAGCGCCTTACCCCCGGTGTTGAGTATGAAAAACGTGAGCCACCGCCCGGGGATGGCGTGACGGCGGATATTGAAATTCCGCGATGCAATCGGCTGGTTCACGCACACGCTGGTGATTTCGCACGTGCCGCACACGTCGTTGATCTGGCCCGGCTCGGTGATGCCGCCTGAAAAGGCGCTGAGCACCGCGTCGTTGCCGCCGCAGAGCACCACGGTATCCCTCGGGAGGCCCAGCACGCCCGCCATCTCGGGGCGGATCACTCCGGCGGGCGCGTAAGACTCCATCAACTCGGGAAGCATGCGGTCGGGAATGCCGGCGGCCTCGAGAACGTCCTGGTTCCAGGTGAGATCATCCTTCGCCGTGTTGTACATCCCGGTGATCGAGATGGTAGAGGGGTCGATCACCCAACGCCCCGTGAGGCGCTTCACGATATGCGTATTGGTGTGCCCGAACCTGGCGGTGGCCTCCCAGACTTCGGGCTGGTTCTCACGGATCCACATCATGGAACAGAGCGAAGATCCGCCTGAAACCGGGAGGTTGCAGGTTTCGCGCAGGAACTTTTCCTCGTCCACGAGTTGGCGGATGGCGCGCGCCTGCCGGTGGGAGCGGCCGTCGAAGAAGAGAATGGCGGGGCCGACGGCCGAGCCGTCCTCGGCCATGGGGGTAAGCCCCGGGGTGGTGACGGACAGGGCCAGCACGCCCACCGACCGCAAATGCGGCTCGACCTCGCGACAGCACTGGCCGAGAGCGCACCACCACTTGTCAGGCTCGATATCGGCGCGTCCGCCGCCGTACACATTCACGTCGTAACGGCGGGTGGCTTCGCACAGCTTTTCGAGTTCCGGGCTGAACACACCGAGCTTCAACGCCGTGGTGCCGACGTCTACGGCGAGGATGTTGCGGCTCACGATATCAAACCCTCCCGCACGAGCATGGCGCGCATGGCCTCGTTCTGCTCCGCCGTCAAGGGCAGCAGCGGGCGGCGCGGAATGCCGCCCTTGTACCCGGCGAGCGTCATGGCAGCCTTGACCCCGGACGGGCCATACGGTCCCGAGATGGCCTGGTTGATCCGGGTAACCCGCTCCTGCAAACGCGGACCCTCATGCTCGTCCCGCGCCTGCCCCAGTCGAAAGAGATCCACGGCGAGGTCCGGGAACGAATTGGCGAGGGATACCGTTCCCCCCGCCGAGCCGCCCATCATGGCCGCAAACAGGAAATTGGCCGAACCCGCCAGCACGTGGAATCCCGCGGATTCGAACGGCAGGAAATTCTCGATGCCGCTCGTCGCGCTGTCTTTCATGCCCACAATGTTGGGGTGTGCCGCCAGCCGTCCCACCAATGCCGGCGTGAGGGTGACGCCACAGAATCCCGGCGCGTTGTATAGCAGGAGCGGGAGCGGCGAAGTGTCGGCCAGCGTGGCGAAATAACGGAAGAGCACTTCTTCGGTCATCTGCTTGCGAAAGTAGCCGGGCGAGAGGACGAGTCCAAAATCGGCGCCCAGATCGGCTGCCTGACGCAGGAAACGCGCGGTGTCGCGCTGCGCGTCGTACGTGGCCCCGGCCATCACCACCTGGTCTGTGCGCTTGCGAGCCACGATCAAACCGAGGATCGCCAGCTTTTCCTCTTCGGTGAGGCTCCGATTTTCGCCGTTGGAGCCCAGCGCCAGGTAGCCCAGCAAGCCGCTGGCCGCGTAGCGCTCGACGTTGAACGCGAGGGCCCCGAAATCCACGTCTTCGTTGTCCGCGAATGGCGTCGAGATGGGGGCGAACACCCCGGCCATATGGGCCAGCAGGTCACTTCCCTCCACGCCCGCGAGCTTAGTCTCTGTGGCCATAATGTCTCCCGTTACGCTCTTCGAGCGGCTTCCAGATCGTCCACCGTGAAATACGCGCCCGGCCGCGCATTCGAGCGGTTGGCCAGCACGTTGCAGACTTCGCCGCCAGGATCGCCGAGGCAGCTCAGAACGATCTGCGCCTTCGAGAAATCTTCTTCGCGAGTGTAGTGGCTGACCGTCACCACGCACTTCATGTCAGCGGCGGCCGCCGCTTCCAGACCGTTCTGGGAATCCTCCACCACCACACAATCCGCCGGTGCCACACCGAGTCTCCCGGCGGCCAGAAGGTAGATATCGGGCGCCGGCTTCTTGGCCTTCACCACGTCCCCGGCCAGCACCAGTGAGAAACGATCCGCGGTGGCGTCGCCCATGGCGCGCCGCAGCACGGCATTGACCGAGTCGAGCTCCGACGTGGATGCCACCGCCAGCAGCCAGCCGGCGGCCAGTGCCTCTTCCGAAAGGCGCTTCACGCCGGAGCGCGGCGGGATGGCGCCGCCCCGGATCATCTCCTGATAGATGGCGCTCTTCTTCTTGTGCCACGAGGCAATCAGGTCCTTGCGCCCCTGTTCGTCGGCGGGCGGCGTGAAGACCTTGAGGAAGTCCGCCTCCTGAAAAAGGCTGGACATCCGCTCCTTGCCGCCGCCAATCTTCAGTTTGCGGCCGTACTCCTCCACGGACCACTGCCACGGCACGCCCAATTCGCGCCACATCCGGTTGAAAGCCGGCAGGTGGCCATCCTGCTCGGTGTCGCCCAGAACGCCGTCGCAATCGTAGATCAGGACCTTGCTCAAGCTGCCCTCCCCTCGCTGCCGAACGTCTTCATAAAGCCGGCGGCCATGGCCTGCACGTTCTTCTTCACCGCCCCCAGCAGTTTCATCGGATCGTATTCCGCAGGCTTCTCGGCGAGGTAATTGCGGAAGCTGTCGGCGAAGGTAATCTTGAGCTGCGTGGAGATGTTGACCTTGGGCGCTCCATGGCTGATGAGTCGTCGGAACGTTTCGTCGCTCAGCCCGGTGCCGCCGTGGACCACCAGCGGAATGGGCTCGGCGGCCACAATCTCTGCAACACGCTGGAAATTGATCTTCGGCGTGCCCTTGTACACGCCGTGCGCCGTGCCGATCGCCGGCGCGAAGCTATCGATGCCGGTTTCGCGGAGGAACGCCAGGGCCTTGTCGAGCGCCACGACCCCGCCGCCTTCCTCGCTGCCCATTTCGTCCTCGACGCCCTTGATGGCCTCGAGTTCGCCTTCCACCGCCACGCCGTGCGCGTGCGCCAGGACGACGACCTCTTTGGTTTGCGCGAGGTTGTCCTCGTAGGTCAGCTTGGAGGCGTCGAACAGCACCGAGTTCCAGCCCGCCGCCACGCAATCCTCGATCACCTTGCGGTCTGGGCAATGGTCGAGGTGCAGCGCCGCGGGGATGGACACGCGCCCCGCCATCTCCTGAAACATGAGTGCCAGGAGTCTCGCGCCCATCACCTTGACGGTCTTGACCGAAACCTGTACGATCACGGGAGATTTCGTTTCCTGGGCGGCGGAAAGGACCGCGTCCATGGTCAAATCGTTAACGATGTTGAAGGCACCCACACCGTATCGCCGGTCGAAGGCGTCTTTGAGGATTTCCTGCATCGGGACTACTGGCATAGAAGTTCCTTTCTCCGAGGGCGCATCGCCGATGCGCGCCCAACTTCCGGGTTGCGGATATCGGGACCCGTGAATCTGTATTCTAACGCCTGGACGGCGCCGGTAGCGGCCTCGGACTCGCGACCGTCGGGGAAGGCCGCTTCGTGGATGGCTGGTGGATTCGCGGCCGCACATTGGCTGGAGATTATAATTGAGTAACAAGATGACAAAGACAAAATCCGCTCGCGTTCTTAAACAGAAGACGGCTGGTGCATTTCCGACAATCGAATGCATCCCCTATGAAGGACCCAAGTCGACGAATCCACTGGCCTTCAAACACTACGATGCCGGCGAAATCGTCGAGGGCAGGACCATGCGAGAGCACTTACGCTTCAGCGTGGTTTACTGGCACACGTTCCGAGGCACGGGCAGCGACCCTTTCGGCGCGGGCACGATGTTGCGCCCGTGGGACGACGGTTCGAACACGGTCAGTAATGCGCAAAACCGCGTACGTGCTGCCTTCGAATTCATCGGAAAACTGGGAGCTCCTTACTACGCCTGGCATGACCGTGACGTCGCGCCCGAGGGTAAGACACTGGCCGAGACCAACAAGAACTTTGACGCGGTCGCCAAAGTTTTGAAAGAGGAGCAGAAGCGAACCGGCGTCAAACTCCTATGGGGCACGGCCAATCTGTTTTCTCATCCACGTTTTGTCCACGGCGCCAGCACGAGCTGCAATGCCGACGTTTTCGCATTTGCCTCCGCGCAGGTAAAAAAGGCATTGGAAGTTACGCACGAACTCGGCGGCGAGGGCTATACCTTCTGGGGCGGCCGCGAAGGGTATATGACGCTGCTGAACACCGACATGAAACGCGAGCAGGAGCACCTCGCGAAATTCCTGCATC